>Ga0315293_10003819_pt1 | contig 14439 bp, 9 predicted proteins | sample YL17G13_20_MG_FD_203071 | JGI IMG/M metagenome (GOLD analysis project Ga0315293, IMG submission 203071) | Sediment microbial communities from Yellowstone Lake, YNP, Wyoming, USA - YL17G13_20 | ecosystem: Environmental > Aquatic > Freshwater > Lake > Sediment | place: USA: Wyoming | collected... | reverse complement strand
CATCGCCTATCCCTCCTCCCCGCCTGCGGCGGGCGAGCACGTTGTTGAGGCGGACGGGGTGCGGCGCTCTATGTAGACCGCCTCTTCGCCATCGGTTTCGGTGAGATGAACGGTCACACGCTCGCGGTGCGAAGTGGGGATGTTCTTCCCCACGTAGTCGGCGCGGATGGGCAGCTCCCGGTGGCCGCGATCAACCAGCACGGCGAGCTGCACGTGGGCGGGCCGACCGTGCTCGATGAGCGCGTCGAGCGCGGCGCGAACGCTGCGACCGGTGTAGAGGACGTCATCCACCAGGATGACCTGCTTATCAGTGAGATCGAAGTTGATCGAGGTCTGGACGCGGGCGCCATTGTGAGGCCGATCATCGCGGTGCCGGGCGATGTCGAGCTGGCCGACTGGCACAGGGTGGTCCTCGAAGCTCTCGATCAGCCCGGCGAGCCGGTGCGCGAGGGGGATGCCGCGGGTGTGAACGCCGATCAAGCAGAGGGTAGCCGCGCCCCTGTTGCGCTCGAGGATCTCGTGGGCGATGCGGGTCAGCGCGCGTCTGATGTCGGCTTCGTCGAGGATGCGGCTCCGCTCGGCCGGGGCCAAAGAAGAAGCGCCGCCCTCACGCTTGAGAGCACGCGCTTGCCGACCGCCTGACGATGCTGGGCACACCCTTTTCAGCCTCTCTGGACTGGGTTAAAAGGCACCGCACGGCCAAATCCGTCTGACCATGGGAACGATACCAGACGGCGGCGGCCGCGTCAAGCGCGATTTGACAGCGCAGTGGCGAGATCGCATAATGCAGATGGGATTGGATCTCTCGCCGGCGGCTGAGCTGCGCCAGCGAGACAGGGGAGCGTGAGGGTGGCGCTATGGCGCTTGCGATCGCGGTGGACAGGACACGGATAGCCGAGTTTTGCCACAAGTGGCGGGTGAAGGAGCTGGCCATCTTCGGCTCGGCCCTAAGGGATGACTTCGGCCCGGAGAGCGATGTGGATGTATTGGTGGAGCTCCAGCCGAACCACGGGCTGAGTCTTTACGACTGGGTGGACATGATTGACGAACTCCGCGCTATCTTCGGGCGTGACGTGGATCTGGTTGCGAAGGGCGGCCTAAGGAACCCGTTCCGCCGGAACAGCATCCTACGGACGGCGGAGGTGGTGTATGCGTCCTGACGAGAGAGACGCGGGCTACCTGCTCGATATGCTCACACATGCGCGCGGCGTACTCAGGGCCCTTCACGGGCGCGAGTTGGAGGAGTACGAGCGCGACGAGGACCTGCGGATGGTGGTGGAGCGGCGCGTCGAGATCATCGGCGAGGCCGCGAGTCGCGTCTCACAGGGATTCCAGACGGCCCATCCCGAAATCCCCTGGCGCAAGATCGTTGCACAGCGCAATGTCCTCGCCCACGAGTACGGCGAGATACAGGACGACATCATGTGGCAGGTGGCGACGGCGAGCGTGCCCGAACTCATCGGTCTGCTGGAGCCCCTCCTGCCATCTCAGGATGAGGGCTAGCTGAGCGCGGAGCGTCCGCGCCCGGGCGTTCTCTAACGCCACGCGCAGTTGCGCGGCCTCGTCGGCCGGCAACGATCCCTACAACGGCAGCTCGAACGCCCGGTAGATGAAGACGGCCATCTGGGCGCGGTCCACCAGGATCTCCGGGTGGTAGAGCCCGTCGGCGAATCCCTTGGCGACGTTCTCCTGGTTCAGGAACTCGACGTACTTGAACGCCCAGAAATCGGTTGGCACATCCGGGAAGGTCGGCGTTGAGGGAGGCACGTAGCTGGTCAGCCCATCATCACCGGTTGGGGTCACAATCGAGCGCGCGATGAAGGCGGCCATCTGCGCTCGGTCAACCTGCTCCAGCGGGTGGAAGCCGCCGTCATCGAAGCCCTTCGCGATATTGGCGGCTGCGATGTACTCGATGTGCCTGAAGGCCCAGTGGTCGGTCGGCACATCGGGGAAGGTGGCCTCGGCCGGCCCCGCGGGCACGTTCGAGTCCCCGCCTGCAACGGCGCGGGCGATGAAGACCGCCATCTGGTCCCGCGTCACGTCTGTTTCCGGGCGGTAGAGCCCGTCATCGAACCCAAAGACGATCTGGGCGGCGACGCAGGCATCTATCTCATCGTGCCCGAAGGCGCTGAACGGGACATCCGGGAACTGCGGCGCCGGCGGCGCTGTTACCAGCAGCCGCGCTACCTGCCCGTTGAGCGAGTCGGCGACCCAACAGGACCCGTCGGATGCGCGTGCGGAGAGCCCGCCCGGGCCGAAGAAGCCCGTAGCCTGGGCCAGCACCTGGCCGGTCCTGGACAGGTGCACGATCCGGTCATTGCCGGAATCGGCGACCCAGCAGAATCCGGTGCTTGGGTCCACCGATACTGCCTCGGGCTGGCTGAAGCCGGTGACCTGCACGAGCACGGAGCCGTCGGCCGCCAGCCGAACGACGCGGTTGTTGCCGCTATCGGCCACCCAGCAGGAGCCGTCAAGCGGGCTGACCGCGACCGACCGCGGGTCGCTGAACCCAGTTAGGCGGCTGAGCTGAGAGCCGTCTGCCGCGAGGTGGATCACCTCGTTCTGGCTTGCGTCGGCTGCCCAGCAGGAACCGTCTGCGGTGTTCACCGCTACCGATACGGGCTGGGTGAAGTGCCCGCCGCGGAAGAGGACGTTGACGTCCGCGTCAAGATGCACGACCTGGCCGTTGCCGGTGTCTGCGACCCAGCAAGTTCCGTCGGTGCGGTTTACCGCCACCGACGTCGGCAGGCTGAAGGCGGTCGAGCGCCGCAGCACTAATCCTGTGCTGGAGAGGCGCGAAACCGCATTGGCCCCCGTCTCGACGACCCAGCAGGAGCCATCCGCGGCGTTGACGGAAACCGATGACGGGGCCGATATGCCCGTCTTGCTGACCTGCTCCACGCCATTGAGGGACAGGCGCGCCACCCTGTCGTTGAGAGCGTCGGCCACCCAGCAGGATCCATCTGTCTGGTTGACCGATACCGAGACGGGCTGGACGAAGTTGCTCTTGCGGAAGGTGACCGCCGCTGAGCTTGTCAGCCGCACCACCTGGGCCGCGCACGAGTCCGCCACCCAGCAGGCTCCGTCGACAGGGTTGACCGAGACGGCAACAGGACAGTCGAACGTGCCGCCGCGGAAGATGACCGCGCCTGCGGCAGACAGGTGCTGGATGCGCGCGTTGTTGGTATCCGCCACCCAGCAACTCCCATCGCCGCCGCTGACCGAGACCGATGAGGGCCGCGCAAATCCGCTGACGCGCACGGATTGGGCCGCGCTCGCCAACAGCTTCACCACCTGGTTGTCGAACGTGTCGGCCACCCAGCAGGAGCCGTCCATGGGATTGACCGACACGCTCTCCGGCCCGAGGAAGGCGGTGTTTTGTGCGAGGACGGTGCCAGTTGACGAGAGATGCACGACGCGATCCTTGTCGGTGTCCGCCACCCAGCAGGTGCCGTTGGCCGCGTTGACGGCAACACCGCGAGGGGCGGCGAAGCCCCCTACGCGCAGCGCCTCGGACCCAGTGGGGTTGAGCTTGACCACCTGGTTGTGGCCGGTGTCCGCCACCCAGCAGGTGCCGTCGTTTAGGTTCACCGAGACCGAGGCGGGGGAAAGAAAGCCGCCGATGCGCTTGACGACAGAACCGTCGGAGGCGAGATGCACCACCTCGCCGGCGAGCTCGTCCGCCACCCAGCAAGTGCCATCGTTCGCGTTGACCGATACGGAGGCCGGCGCCCAGAATCCGTTCGTCTGGCTGAGCACCTGGCCGTCCACGCTGACGTGCATGACAGTGCTTCCGGTGGCCGCCCAGGCGGAGCCATCCGACGGGTTGACGGCTACCGAGCGCGCGGATCCGAAGGAGCTGCGAAACGTCTCGGATACCTGCTCGGCGGCGAAACCGGCGCATGCAGCCGAGATCAGCAGCAGCAGACTGACGGCCACCAAGCGTGCTTTCATCGCGCACACCCCTGTTCTGGGCCCGGCGGACGAGGCCTCGCCCTGGGCGATGAACCGCCCGCCAGCCCCTTTCACATATCACTTACCACAGACCAGCTGCTATCCTCTCCAGGCGGGGCCGCGCCCGGCCGCTACCTGAACCCCTTGGCGCGCCAGTGCGACAAGACCGGGCGCTACAGAATCCCGGCGGTCGCCAGGCTACGGTAGCGATTCCCGGGGTACAAGGCAGACCGCGCCTGGTCGGAAAGGGCCAGACCCTCCTCCAGCTCCGCGATGGCGACTCGCGCGCCGCTTAGCAGTTCCCTGAGCAGTCGCCCCGTTTCGAGATAGCGCTGCCGGAGACCGCCCAGCCTGATCTGGATCGTCTCGAGCCCGTAGGGCTTGTTGCGCCTATGCCACTGGCGGCGGAACGTGGTCTCCACGGCTTCGACAAGCCCCGCGAGCCTGCCGGCTTCGTCGGCCAGAAGCTGGAGGGCAGGGCGTTGCCGGGACCGGTAGGCCTCCTCGAGCTGAAGCCGGAAGTCTAGCTTGGCCGCCAGCAGGTCGGCCAGCGCGGCCGCGTGATCGAGCGCGATCGGCTCGGTCACACTGCGGTGAGCGTCAAGGCTCGCAGCCAGCGCCAGGTAATGCTCTCTGGCGCGCTCCCAGTGGCCGGGATGGCGGGCGCCCACGGCCAGGGAGTGCATTCCCAGTAGCGGATCATCCCAGAGCGTGGCGGCGGCCATGCTGTCCGAGCTCCACGGATTGTGCGATCCCTCGGGAGCGAACTCGAGCTGGGAGGCGAGCAGCACTAGATCGTAGCTCACACCGCACACTGCCTCGAAGCGACGCTTGAGCGACTCGCTGCTTTCCCCGTATGTCTCAGCGGCTGCGAACGCCAGGCCCGCCAAGGCGGAGTCGAACTCGCAGTAGCCGCCGTCATCGCCCCACATGGTGAAGAATACCTCGCCCAGGCCGGCCTGCTTGCAGGCGCGTATGCACGGCGCAGCGTAGGCCTCCGTCTCGGCGCGGCCATACCACAGCCGGAGCCACGTCCACACCCCCGAGCCCATGAGGGGCTCCTTGCCGAGCGCGCGGTGCCGCTCGATGAGCCGGAGATAGCTCGCTTCGTCCTCCCGGCTGTAGTCCCAATAGACTAGATCGAGGTTGCGCGGGATTGCGCTTTTCACCTCTTCCGGGATCTGACTCTGGGGGTCGTAGTCAGTGTGCATGTCGCCGCCGAACTTGAAGAACATATCAGACCAGATCATCGGGTGCATGCCCTGCTCGTCGCAGATCCGGCACACTTCTGCCAGGTGCTGGGTGAGCATTTCATAGCCGGACTTCTGTCCGTGGAGGTCGAGGAATCGTCCCCGCCCGAGCGTCCACGTTTCGTCCATGCCCACGTGGATGCGGCGGCTCCGGAAGCATTCAGCGAAGGCAGCTACCATCTTGCGGATCAGCTCATAGGTCGCGGGCTCGCCAACGAGCAGTTCGCGGTCCGTGTCGCGGACCTTCCGATAGGCGCCCCACTTCAGCACCTGCTCGAGATGGCCAAGGGTCTGGATACATCCGATCATCTCGATGCCGAGCCGGGCCGCGTAGTCGTCGAGCTCCCTCAGCTCCTCCCTGCGATAGGCGCCGCGAAACAGCCCGAAGAATGGCTCCCCCTCCAGCTCGTACGTGTCCTCGGTATAGAGCATGACCATGTTGTAGCCCAGCAGCGATAGCCGTCGAAGCCATCGCTTCACATGCTCGACGCTCATGACCGAGTTGCGCGAGCAATCCAGCATGATGCCAAGGGTCTTGAACGGGCGCTCCTCGGCCACAACACCGTGCTCCGGCATTCCGGCAAGAGCGGCGCCCACTCCTCGCAGCGCGTCGCCCACCAACCGGTAGGTGATTTCCATCCCATCACGCCGGCGCTCGACTCGGCAATCGGCCGCGCCCTCATCGCGGGCGAACTCCAGCGCGGGGGAGCCGTCTCCCTCCCGCAGCGGGTATTCCTCGGCGAGCGTCCGAAGCGCGTCTGCGATCTCAGCAGCAGCATTGTCAGCACTCCAGTAGAGAGTCAGGGCCACAGTATCCATTCCTTTGCTACTCTGCGAAGCAGCAACATTCCGCCACGTAACACGAGCCGTTGCCGTGGCACTTCACCAGCGCGGGCGCGTCCTCCTGCGCCAAGACGCGATTGGGCGCGCCGGCCGCCTGATGGGGCGAGTCAGAAGGAGAACCACTTAGACAAGAACGGCTGACTGAAGATACGCTCTCAGTCAGCCGGTGCGTTCGGCAACGAGCCCGATAGGCGCTGCTCTACGCCTTGGTCGGAACCCCCTCACTGGAGGACGGTGCGGTCGTCGCCTCATCCACCCATGACTCCCACTGCGCGAGCACCTCGGCAGCGCGCTTGCGCACTGCCGGCGACGCGTCCCCCTCGGCAACCCGGCGGACAAGGTCCACCGCCCCCGGGCCGCCAATCATGGCCAGACCCTCGAGACCGGCGAGGCGCGCGTCGGCGTCAGGCGACTCAAGCTCTTCCCTGAAATCGTCCGCGGTCCAGCGCCTGCTCATCACGTAGGAGAGCGTATCGAGCGCGGCCTGGGCACTGGTCGCGCTGCTGTTGCGGGCGGCCGCGACCAGGCGCCAAAGCACCGCGTCGTCGGCCTGCTGGAGCAGCTCGAGGGCCTGGGCGCGACGGGTAAAGTCGGCGAGAAGCTCCAAGAGCGGCTCCGCGACACCGTGAAGAGCGACAGCGAAGGTGGCCGAGGCAGCGGCTTGCCTGACGAGTGGCTCCGCGTCCTCGGTGAGCGCGAGCACCTGCCGGGCCGTCTCCTCGCTTCGCGGGAGCAGCGCGGCGAGCGCTTCCACCGCTCCCGCGCGGGCGGACTGGTCCGGGTCGGAGAGCCCAGCGCGCACCTGATCAGCGTAGCCGGCGGCGCTCTCGCCGAACCGCGCGAACGCATACATCACACAGGCTCTGACGGATGGCTCGGAGTCATCGGCGAGCCGGGCGATGGCAGCCAGGCAATCCACTGCCTCGGCATCTCCCAGCACGCCTGCAACCAACGATCGCACGTTCGGGTCGGCGCTATCGAGATACGGTAGAAGCGCGGCCGCGTGCCCGCCGGCTGCCAACTCCAGCAATCCCTCGGCCGCCGCCCGTCGCATGGGGATGGTATCGTCCTTCAAGGAGGCGACCAGGTCCGCCGCCCGGGTGGCTACCTCCAGCCCTTCGACTGCGGTCAGGGCAGGCGCGGGAGCCGTATCTGCGCCAGCTGGTGGCGTCTCCTCGCTCGATAAGTCGAGGTCCAGCGTGCCCTGCTCCACTCTGACGCGACGAGCGCCGGACAGCTCCTCGGAGCGGTTTTCCGGCGCCAGGACCAGATAGCCATCCACGACTCGGCAGCGCAGAAGCTCCGAGTCCTCAGCCGAGGGCGCGCCTGTCTCTGCCGTGGGCTCCGAGACGGTCGGCGTAACCTGATCCGCTACTTTCGTGGCCGCCGGCGCCCGTTTCTGCTGCGGAACGCTCTGGAGTCGCCGCCTCGCCCACACCGCGAACAGCGCCGTCAACACAAGGAGCGCTGCTGCACCGGCTACTCGAAGCGCACCGCCGCTCCAGTCTGCACTCACTGTCTGCCGCGCGCCGACAGGCGCGAGCGGCTGAGTGCGAGCCGGCTGGGGCGGGCGCGGCTCTGTCACTACGCCTTCCGCCACAGCTGCCGGCCCAGTGCCAGCAGCAGTGGCAGCGCCATCGCTCACCGCCGCGCCGCCGGAAAGCCCAGCGCCTTCACGCTTGCTCTCCCGTGGCGCCTGCTGCCGCGCGGGTTGGGTCCGCGCCCGGCTCACGCTGCTGGCCGGCGCCGGGACACCCAGCCAGTTCCCAGTCTCCTTGCCATCGCCCGGTTGCCCCGACAGCTCGAAGCGAAGGTTGCCATCGGCAGTGGATGAGACCGCCCGGTAGCGAAGCGATCGCACCGGCGGAGTGAGATCGAATACGACCCTTGTGATCGGAGGCTCGGCGGAGAACTGCCCCACTCTCACCTGCTGAACGGCCGGGCTGGCGCTTGGCAGGTGAGCGGTCAACCCCGGTTTCCACAGGTAGTCAGGAAGGTCCACGACAAGGCGATCCGGCTCCCGCAGGGAGAAGAGCGAGAAAGCCGGCGCCACTGGCGAGGTCGTCGTCACATCCACCTGAAGCCCGTCGGAGCCGGTAGCGGCCTGCACATTGTCCACGAACTGCTTGTCGGCGCTGCGGGCGCGGTCGGCGGAGACGCTGATAAGCAAGAAAGCAGCTGCCAGCGCCGGCAGAACCGCTCTGCTCCAGGGGATACGGGAAGATGCGGGTCTGGCGAGAGCCAGACCGGGCATGGTGCTGCGATGTACTCGTGCTGTGGCCATTCGGTCACCCCCGCCATCAGGAGTGCGGTGTTGTTTGTGATCGCAGGGCGGCTCGCCGCCCCTGCGCAGTCCGGTTTGCCATACCCTGGGCGATCTTTCGCATGGCGCGTCTGGGCGCTGCCGATGCAAGTCAAAGGCTCTGCACATGAGGTGCAGCGGCGCCGCAACCAGGCTCCAGGGGCGGCCGGGCACGAGCACAGCTCGTGGCAGCGGTCGGTTGCTGCTTCCGGCACTTGCCTGCAACGTGCCCATGCGGAGAGGAGCGACGCGGAACACGTCGTGGAAGAATCGTAGCGCCGAAATGCCATGTGGACACGCGCTGCGGGGGGGGCTTGGCGACAGCTCGTGCTAGCCCGGGGTGGGACGCCACAGCTCGAACCGCTTGACGTGGCCGAGCTGCGCCAGTTCCCTAGCGCCCATGAAAAGGCGGTAGTGTTGGACCTGGTTCTCCGTTGTCTCGGTGCTCAGGCGCTCATCCACTCCCACGAACCATCTCAGAAACTGCTGGTCGCGCCAGGATTCCAACGGTGCTCTCTCCGTCTCTTCGACCAGCGACTTGTACCGGTCACTGGCCGGAGTGTCCATCGCAGCGTTGATACGCCACCCAAGCAGGTACCGGTACCGAAGGAGCTCCAGCGGCGCTATCTCCTCGAGCTGAATCACGCTCTCGTCGAATAGCGAGCCGGCACGATTCGGTTCACCGCGTAGCAGCCCGCGTTCTCGGCAGTACTCATACAGGTCGGTGCCGCGCAGCGGAACGAGCACAGTTGGCCGCACGAGGTCAGGGCGGACCCGGGCCAGCAGCTCGACCGTCTCCTGAATGGTATGCCGGGTCTCATGGGGAGCACCCAGCATTATGTTCGCGAAGACGCGGATCCCCACGTCTCTCAGGCAGCGGCAAGCCCTGTAGATCGAGTCGTCCGGAATGCCCTTCCTGAGCACGTGATTGCGTATGAATGCACTCCCCGATTCGATGCCCAGGCTGATCTCACGACAGCCCGCGCCCGCAAGCGATTTGGCCATCGTCTCATCCACCCACTCGGGTCGCGAGCACATGTAGAAGGGCAGCCTGATCTCCGCGCCGTACGTCTCGCAGAAGCGGAGCATCCACTCCCTGTCGTAGTCAAGGAAGTCCTCCTGGAACGAGACGACGCGGAGCATACCACCGTATCTCGCGCGCAGGTCCTTGATCTCACTCACCACTTGGGCTACCGACCGCTGTCGGTAGCCCAGGGCCTGGCCTTTGCTTCGCCGGTATATCCTCTGGAAGACGTGGTTGCAGCAGAAGGCGCACGGGAATGGGCAGCCGCGCGCGGTGAACACGTCCACCCAGCCTGATCGCGACTGGGTGATCCTATCCATGTCAAACAGCTCCCTGTCCATCGCAGGAAGAGCATCCAGGTCCTCAACCCTGTCAAACAGGGGTATTGGATCAGGCATCCTTCCAGGGTAGACGGACGACGCGAGCCAGGAAGGAAGCGCCTCGAACAACTCGCCGTTGCGGCAACCGGCGTCAATCCTCCGGCAGACCTCCACGATAGCGCGCTCGCCTTCGCCCACGCAGAAAGCATCAAAGCTGGAGCTCAGGTAATCTCCCGGACAGAACGTAGCATGCGCTCCTCCCAGGACGATCGGGACTCTGCGCCCCTGTTCCCTCAGGAAGCTTGCCAGGGTGTTCATCGCCTGATATTCGAAGCTCGTCGCCGTAACCGCGACCAGATCGGGGTCGGCGGCATTCACTAAGCCTGCCATTCTCTGCAGATCGGGTTTGCTCTCGGGCTCAAAATTCAGCCCAAGTTCCCGGTGCAGGTGTACGAGCTGCACCTCGTGTCCGTCCTGCTTCAGCACTGCCGATAGCAGCGCGATCGCGGGGCTAATGGAGAGGGCCGAGTTAGTATTCGGGTAGATGAATAGCACTCTAGCCATCCTTTTTCCCTCTTGGCGCTAGCCCTATCTCCTCAGCAACTCTTGTCACGAGCTTCGCTGGTGATGAGGCGCCGCCGGCGCCTGGCTGCGGCGGAACCGCAGCTCGTGAAGAAGAGAACTGCCGAACAGGAGGAACAACCCTCCCGACGTCGCCGCCAGGAACGGCGCAGCATGACCATATCGCCAGCCTGCCGCGGCCAACACGGAGACTGCCAGATAGCCGCCCATGACGCCCTCGAGAATCGTCACCATGTTGATCCCTCTCAGGCTCCCCAGGTCATGGCTCGCCTCTGCGCGGGCAGCCTTGCCCTTCGGCGTTCGCGGCACCCCGTGCGGTCGCTTGAGAACAGCGCTGATACAGCCCCTCGCGATCACCAGCGAAAGCCCCAGTCCGTACACGCACACCAGCCCGGACAGCAGAAACCGTTCAGCCCAGCCGTAGCCGGACCCGCCTTGGGCGATCATGAAGTATACGAGAACAGCTATCTGGGCAGCGATGAGCGTAACCACATTGGCTACCCAAAGCGCCGGCCAGACGCCCCTGGCCGCCACAGCCGACGTGGGCAGCCACAGCAGCGCCAGCATCAACGCCAAGAATGGAGACCATCGCATCAACAGCTGCATGATGGCGTCCAGCTTGGTCCAGAAAGGAAGGCTGCTCGTCCAGACGCGCGGCGCAAGCATAATCGCGCTACGCGTGCCAACGTAGGCCCACTTCATCTGCTGAGTCTCGAACTCCGGCACCGTGTGGGGCAGTTCGCCGCGGCAGAGCACGCTCGGCCGGTAGCCGATCTTCCAGCCGTCCATCTGCGCCAGGTAGGCAAGGTCGAGGTCCTCGGCCGAGTGTCCTTCGGGCCAGCCTCCGAGCTGCTCGATCGCCGCCCTTCGCCAGACTACACCCGAACCACAGGTGTGGAACAGCAGGGGCAGCCGCGCGCGCACTCGGTGCTCGACCTCAAACTGGGTATCAAGCAGTGCTACCTGCATACGTGTCAGCCACGACTCAGTTCTGTTGAGGTACCCCCACCTCGTCTGAACCGCGGCCACCGTGCCATCGGCGAAGAGCGCTACCGTGCCCAGCAGGAAGGCCGGGTCTGGTATGAAGTCTGCGTCGAAGATGGCAATCAACTCGCCACTGGCGCGGGGCAATCCGTAGTTCAGCGCCCCGGCCTTGTATCCGTGGCGGCTGCCGCGACGCAGGTGCTCGATCCTGATCCCCGCTGCCCGCCGTTCGGCAATCAGGCGGTCGAGGGTCGCAGTCGTCTCATCATCCGAATCATCCAACACCTGCACCTCGAGCCGTTCCAATGGGTAGTTGAGCGAACACACGCCGTCGAGAAGTCGGTCCACGACCGCCGGCTCGTTGTACACCGGAAGCTGCACTGTGACGCTTGGCATCTCGGCGGGATTACCGACCGGTACCGCACACTCCCGGGGACCGATGAGGTAGAGCACAAGAATCACAAGACGATGCAGAACGAGTACCATGACTGGCGCTAGCACCAGGCAGTGCAGGCCAACAAGCACGCTTCCCATGCGCGCCACAGACCTCCCAAGAATGTCACCATCCGCCCGTTGCCTACGGCGTGACGCGCTGGAGCGGGTCGCTCCCGTCCGCTGCATTCATATCCGGCCAGTCGCGCGAGCCAACCGCCGGCGGCGGCTGGGCACGACCCAGGTTCGCCGCAGACGCTGGTCAGCAGTCAGCTCGATCCCGAGCGAGCCGCGCTGCTGCCCGCCGCCCCCTCGCCAGTCGGGGCTGGCTCGAAGTCGAAAGAGCATTCCGCCTGGCAGTATGCAGCGAGGAACCCGGTCAACTCGGCCGGCGAATGGACAGCGATGGGTGCGGCGCCAACCGGGTCCGCAAGCACAGCCCCCCAGCCGAAGTCGTCAACCAAGACGGCGCCGCGGACCCTCCCATTCCCGCTGTCGTTGAGAGAGATCTTCAGCCCAACCGCCACCACGCGCGTCGGATCGAAGCCCGGGTCAGCGTAACCATAGGGCGGCTGAGTCTTCCCTACCCGCGCCACAATGAGACTCCAGTTACCCTCCCGAACATCGCCCAGACGAGCATCCGCCTCCACATCCGGTCCATCGACCCATATGTTATGCCAATCGCCATAGAAGCTGTCCCACAGATCTTTGCCGCCTGCACTCCGGATGCTCTTGGCGAAGAGCTGAAGGCCGTTGGGCGCTTGCGAACTCCCGCCGCTTCCCTCGGGGCAATTCACCATCGCGTAGATGAGCTTGCCGTCGAGGTCAACTGGTGCCCCCAATGCTGCCGCGCCGCGATGAGGGGGGTTCGCCCGAAGATCGACCAGCACCTCGCCGGCACGTCTGTTGTCAGTGCCGGCTGCCAGGTCCGCGGTTAGCGCCAGGTAACCGCGGCCCTGGAAGCTCTCCGGGCCGGTGCGCACCTCCGCCCTCTGGAATCCCCGTGAGTTTCCGCCCGTCTGAGCCTTCCACTGGCCGCCACCCGCGGCCGCTCTGGGTTGCGGCGGTGGCAGCGGTTCACTAGCCAGCGCCGGTGTTGTGGGCGGCGACTCGCGATGGGCGCCCATTCCTAGCCAGGCGATCGCCGCAGCCATTACCACGAGAACCCCCACTACCAGCGCTACTGGCCTCCAGCTTGGGTGCGGGCCTTGTTGCGTCACGCGTCCGTCCTGCGCCCCCGAGGACGACCCGGGAAATGGCGAGGATACCGATACTCCTGGAAGAATGCCGCTTTCCTTGAAACCGCTGGTGATCAGTGGTACAACCGGGAGAATGCCCTCAGGAGGCACCAGGAGAGCAACGGACGCGCCGAAGGACATCGCCCAGTCAGGCTTCTGTTTCTTGAGGCGTTCGTACGTCACCCCCCGGAGGACCGGAACGAAACGCCTTCCGACCGTGCGCGCGTAGTTTATCTCCACATCCAACTCGGGCGAGCTGAACGCGGCCTCGGAGATGACTACTATAGCGACCTGACACTGGTTGATCGCCCTCCTCGCCTGCTCCAGGAACGTCGGCACCGGGGCCCGCGCGTCCCGCTCGTAGTACCAAACCCTGTAGCCCGCGTCCTCGAGTCCGCGCGCTACCCCGACTGCTATCTCGGAGTCTTCCTTGACGTATCCGATGAACACGTCGCTCATGGCCGCCCTCCGTACCGCCAGTCAGTGTGAGCGATGACATTCGCCAGCTGCCCCTGGAAGAGGCCCCTTCGTCCTCGCGGAGAGGATTCGGCAAGCGATGGGGTGTTCCTCTTCCGGAACGGCCCGTGGCCGGTGGAACCGAAGCTTCGGTGAGCCACGGGCGGCAGAACGCAACCGGGCCTCTCAGTTGAGACGCCACAGTGACAGGAAGAGCACGCCGCGCGAAGGAGCTGCCGCATGTTCTCACCGCTGCTCAGCCCGGGCGTGTCAGCCGCTGCGCTTGCTGCTGTCATCCTTGCTGTTGTGCTCGCCTTTGCAGCTTAGCTAACCGGCTGCCGCGCTGTCGCGCCTGTGATAGGCGGCGCAGAAACCCAACGGGCCATCTCGCTGGGCCTGCTGCTCGAGGGCCTGCCACAGGTTCGACAGCGAGTCGCTGTGCAGGTCGCCTGCCAGGTGCTCATAGTCAAAGGTGCACAGGCGGAGCTGGTGATCGGCGCCGATGACCACAGAGGTGCGGCCGCAGGAGCACTCACGCAGCAGCGCCACGGCGAGGTCGGGGTCAGTTGACCGCCAGCTCTCCACCTGTGTTTGCACGCCGCGAAGGGCCTCCGTATGCAGGGGGGCGAAGCTTGCCCTGGATCCCATCTCGCCCGTCTTCCGGAACAGACTCAGGTAGCACTCAGCCATGCCGTGGCGGCGCATGAAACCCGGCAACTGGCCGAACTCGTGCACATTCCCCGTGTGCAGGGTGAGCACCATCCCGACCCGAGGGATGCCGCCCGCCTGCGCGTGACGTACCGCGTCTGCTGCTCGCCGGAAAGTGCCTTCGCCGCGCGAGGCCTCGTGTGTCTCCTCACTCAGGCCGTCGAAGCTCACCTCGATCTGGTTCAGGCCGGCCGCGGCGAGTGCTGTTGCTGTCTCCGGAGTCAGGCGCTGCCCGTTGGTTATGATCTTCACGAAAACGCCCGCCGCGCGCAGCCGGGCTACGATGGCCTCGAGATCGGGCCGCAGCAGCGCCTCTCCGCCGAGCAACCCGACATAGAAGATGCCG
>Ga0315293_10003817_pt1 | contig 14440 bp, 10 predicted proteins | sample YL17G13_20_MG_FD_203071 | JGI IMG/M metagenome (GOLD analysis project Ga0315293, IMG submission 203071) | Sediment microbial communities from Yellowstone Lake, YNP, Wyoming, USA - YL17G13_20 | ecosystem: Environmental > Aquatic > Freshwater > Lake > Sediment | place: USA: Wyoming | collected... | reverse complement strand
ACCAGTCGCGCACAACAAAATCGCAAAGATTACTATTAATGTTCTCATTTTCACGACTATGCCACCCCCAAATCTGAATTTGGTAATAACGGCCCCCAATACGACAGGTCAGATTCTCAATTACAAATTCTTGGCGATAACTCTATTTTTATTATGTCTAATCAGTTATGTCTGACCGGCAGCCCCTATCTCGACTTTGGTTTCCCTTAACCCGTTACCATTTGGCCCTTCTGGCAATTCGCTTAACGTCCAGTAAAGGTCAATTACTCTGATAGTTTCCACAAAAATCTTATAGTCGGTCGGCTTTATCATATAACCTGCAACACTTAATCCGAAACTCTTGACACGGTCCTCATCGTTCTTCGAAGTGGTCAAAACTACAACGGGAATTTTCCTTAATTCATCATCGTTCTTGGCAATCTTCAAAAATTCAATCCCGTTCATTTTCGGCATATTTAAATCCAGGAGTATTACGCAGGGCTTTCGATTCTCCTTGCCTCTCAAATACTCCAGCGCCTCTTCTCCGTTAAGTTTGCGAACGAGCGGATTTGTTATTTTCAAATCGCTAAACGCCCTTTTTACCGTCATTGCATCGACGTCATCATCCTCAACTAACAACACCGGTTTCGAGTTTCGCATCTTTTACCCCCATTTCTTGTCTTGCTAATATAAAAAAGAACGTGCTTCCTTGCTCCTACTTTTGACTCCACCTGCTCCGGCAAAATCCGTATGCACTCTTTTGCTGTAATGCCGTCAGGCATCCCCCGGCGGAGCCTTCGTAAAGGTTCATTTAATTCTCGTATTGGTTCTGATTAGGTGTTTACACAGATTCTTCAAGATTAGGTGACCGAATGTGTTCAATCTTTTTTTATAACCCCCTGATTCAAAACCCCCATAGAGAAAGCGTTTACACCTTCCCACTGCATAGTATTATCGTCAGATAGGCAAAGCCGTTTCAGTATAAATTTTTTTTTGTAACAGCATTGAAAAATTCTCGCCTATTTTCGGTCCGCCAGCCGTCTGGTGGATTAATCCGCCGTGCGTCTGGCGGATAAAATCTTTCATTTTTACTTGCCAAGTAAAATTTTGGCCTTTGCTATCCGCATACGGGGATGGCTCCGATAGCCGTCTAACCCGCCCAAAAACACTGTTTATGTCCAAAACCGACTCAAAAATGAGTTATCGCAAAGGCCGTTGCCTGTTGACACACCTCGCCTGGCGTAATATAATACAAGTGAAACTTAAAAAGCATCAAATTATGTAAAATTTAAGGGAACAGAAATCTGATTTTATGTATCTTATTGGTTGGACAGCAAAATTTCGCAAATAAAACTAATAACGCCCTGAAATGAATTTGCTCCTCCTGGACGAGCTTTCGGGCATTTAATTTGAAAGGAGCCAAACCAATGAAAAAAACAGCCTTCACATTAATTGAGCTATTGGTCGTCATCGCAATCATCGCCATCCTGATGGCAATCCTTATGCCCTCGCTTCGCCTCGCCAAAGACCAGGCCTACGGCGTCATCTGTGTCAGCAACCTAAAGTCACTCCTTACAGCCTGGTATATGTATCAGGACGAAAATGAGAGCTTATTGGTCGATGGCCATGTCCCAAGAGACGCCGATTTCAAGAACAAAACAAAATACCCGGATGGGCTCTGGGTCGAACCCCCGCAGGACTTAAACCGTAATTACACAGGCGACTCTAATCCCAATCTTGAGGACGAAAAAAGAGGCATAGAAAGAGGCTATCTATTCCGCTGGACTAGGGACGTTGATATTTATCGCTGCCCCGCTGACCGCAGAAAAAGAGATGCTGCCCAGAGCACCTTCCGCAGTTATGGCATTGCCGGTGGTATGAACGGAGAAGAAAAATACCCGGGTTGGACCGGCAGGGCTATCAGAAAATACACCGAAATAAAAAGCCCTGCCTTCAAATACGTCTTTGTCGAGGAGTCCGACAACCGCGGTTGGAATATGGGTTCATGGGTGGTCAATCCCACTGGAGACAGTTGGATCGACCCTCTGTCAATCTGGCATAATAAGAGAAGCTGTCTGGGCTTTGCTGACATCCACGCAGAAAAACATAAATGGCTCGACAAGCGAACAATACAGATGTCGGAGAATCAACAATTTGGTGCAAACCATCCCAATAATCCCGACCTCAAGTATATGCAGGAAGGCTATATGCTTAAGCCTTGATTAAATGCCATCTGCCCCAAAACCACCAACGACTAAAAATGTTTAACTTTTTCGAGCAGCCCTGGACGCTTCTGGCCACAGCAGTCCTCACTTTATTTGGAATGCTGACCTTCCGGAGCGTATGCCCTGAAAAACGCCGCTGGTGGCAATTGCTGATACCGGTCTTCGTGGCCATAGCCGGCATCGGCCTGGATTTCCTCGTCAAAACCGACTTGGAGAAAATCAACTCTCTTCTTATCACTGGCATAAAAGCCGTTGAAAATGAAGACTGCAGCACCTTCGAAGCCATCATCGCCGACAATTACCGCGATTCACACCACAATACAAAAAAAGATTTATTGGCCCACTGCAAAACAGAATTTGCCACGAATCTGGTCGCCAAAGCCAAAAAGACTGCCTGCCTGGTAGGACCCTCTCCCCCAACCGCAAATATAGCCCTCTTTGTGCTGATAACATTTGATAAAAATAGTCGCATCTCGCAGGAATACAAATCCTCTATATTCGTCAAGGCAAAACTCTACCTGCAAAAACAGCCCGATAAAAGCTGGCTCATTACCCGTATCGAAGTGCTTGAAATCGACAAACAAAGAGTCGATTGGAAAGAAATCAGATAAAAAACCGACACAAAAAGCTAGTTAGCCCCCGAAACTTGTCCTGAGCGTAGTCGAAGGATTTATTCGGGGGTTTTTCTTCCGGCCTTCGCCCCAAATCTTATCTTCTTGCCGGCGGCAGGCGCCTGACAATCGGCTGCGATTTGCTGTCCCTGTTATGGTTCTGCTCTAAAATCCGCATCGCTTTTCTCACGTCGGCTACCTTCAAAATCCCTGTCGTCCTTCCACCTTTTGCCCCCGCAGTGCAATATGCGTAAGAGATGTTTATATGTTCTTTAGCCAGTTTCTCTGTCACTATTGCCAACGCCCCGGGTTTATTTGTCAGGTTCACGCAAAGAACATCCGTCTCATTATGAGGCGCATTCAACTTTGCCAGAACCTCTCTTGTCTTTTCCGGCTCAGCAAGAACAATCCGCAAGACCCCGTGCTCCACAGAGTCCATCACTGTCATCGCTACAATATTTATCTTGGCTCGTGCAAACTCCCCCAACAACTGAGCCAGCACACCCGGTTTGTTGACCATAAAAATCGAAAATTGTGTCGCAATTTCCATAACAATCTACCCCTCAAATCAAAAATATCTTAATCAACGCTCACCATTTTGACCGCACTTTCCCTATCCGGGAAAAATCTAAAAATCTTATCAAGATTGGTTATCTTAAAAACCCTGTGCAACTGCGGATTTATTGCACTTATCACAACCTCGCTATTGGACGCCTGAAGTTTTGCCCGAATTTCCAGAAGCAGCCCCAGCACTTGCGATGAAAAAAACTTAACCCCTGCAAAGTCAAATATTATCTTCATCGGCTGATTCTGGTCTATAAATGCCTTTATCTGCCTGGATGCAGAGGCTATTGCCTCCACATCGTTAATGGAGGGCGTCTTAAATGCCACTATCCCAAACGCCCCTTCTTTCGTTATTTCCAGGCTAACCTTGCTGTCCATAACCTACTAACGCTCCTTCGCAACGACCATTTTCAAGCCCATTGTCCATTTAATAGCTTATCTGTGGCACGGCCATTCCTTCAACTATGTTCAGGACAGGCTTGGCCGTGTCTTCACGGGCTGGAAGCCCGTGCCATCCTTCCATCATTTTGGCACATTTTCACATTTTTTTCAACATCAATAATCAATTTTTTTATATTTCCAGCACGCAACAAAATGCCCCTCTACCTTCTTCTCAGCATCGGCGCCTCTTTGAGGCACTCTCTTGCAGCCGGTGCACAGGTCACATACGAACTGAGTGCCGGGGCGGGTTTGGAATTGGCTTTGTTTGGGTTTGTTTTTCACCGCGTCTACAAAGTCGTTTATTTTCATATTCCTTTGTTTTAACAGAGCTTACGTTCATTTGAGTATCCGGAAAATTGGCTTTGTTTTGCATAATCGTTCGCTTTTGGTCAATCGGAGCCTCCGCTAAAGGTGGACAACAGCGAAAATTCCTAAATCCTAAACTCTAAATCCTAAACAAATCCTAAAATCAAATTTTCAAATGCTATAAACGAGGTTTAGTAGATTATTTGACTGGAACTGCCCTTCGACTTGGTTCGACTCTTTCGACGATGCTCAAGACAAGTTTGCTCACCACAGGCCGCTCAGGACAGGCTGTTCCGTTGCGTGCGGGTCACCGCGTGCTTCCCTGAACCAGGCACTTCGCTTCGGTACAGGGCTTATCGTGAACTACACGAGTTCACATTGGTATTATACCAAATTATGGCTATTTATTCAATAAAAATCTAACGATATCATAAAAAAATTTAGCCACGAATCCACACAAATAAAGACAAATTTTTCAGACGCGGATGAACACTGATTTACACTGATAAGCCAGCCACGAAAAGGCACAAAATTCACAAAGGGAGTTCGCCGCAGGCGTGTAAATTAGACACGAATTAACACAGGATTAACACTGTCTTTTTTGCCACCGAGGACACAGAAACCACAGAGTTTTTAACCACAGATTTCACGGATTACACTGATTTTTATTGCCATTCTAATTACAGTTTTCCCATTGATTGCGTATATCAGAAAACTCATCAATGTCACTACAAACAGACTTCCATTTTTCGAGAGGTTCAGGTATTGGTGAATTTTTCTTTAAGTAATATTTATATAATGTGCAGGCAAGCGAGGCCGCAAATGCCCTAATATCAAGCCGTTTTGCAATATCTATGGCAGATTGTTGGTTCTGTAAACTTGTTTCCTCAATTAGACATCCTAATCCAAATATTATGTTATTTAACAACTCGTCTGTGAGTGCCTCTGAAAAATTGTTTAAAATGCGAATCTCTGCGTCTAATGCATTAACTATATTCGGCAAACATCTCCATTTGATAGGTAATGCTATATATGCCCATATGCCGGCAGGGATATCTTCTATCTTGTTAGTATTGCGCAATATGAATATTTGATAAATGGCGTTATAGCCATCTCTTATTTTTTCCTCCTGTTTTGATAATATGGCTGTCTCAATTTTATCAAGTATAACCTGTTTTTGTTCAGGGAATAGGTAAAGAATTGCAGCATATGTAGCCACACACGGCACATCATATTCAGAAAGTTCTTTCAGCAGTCGATTCAGCTCTTTTTTTATTAAAGTTTGAGGCGACAATCTTGGAATTACAACACGTTCTAATATCCGGGTGAGATTAGCAAATCGTTTTTTGAACTCATCACCAATACTACCAAAGAAATGTGTATTGTTGTCTTTTTTAATGAATTCTTTGTCAGCATCCCACCATTCCAGCAATCGAGAAAATATATCAATGGCCTCTTGCTCTGACCAATCAATACCTTTATTGGAAAGAAATCTTTTAGTTGCCCCTATAAGTTCTATGCAAAAAGGAATATCTCCTCCTGTCATGCTTACCCCCTTTTCTGTTTTTGTCTTTTGTATTGGAAGTATTTCTTTTGAAATATATTCCTTGAATAACGAAACAGGGTCAATATTATCAGGGCAAGGTAAGAAGTTTAAAAATGCAAATTTGTAGAAATTTGTATTTTTAGGAAAACCTGTTGGTTCTGTCTGGGACCAAAGAATGCCAGAAAATTCTTTGACCTGTTTGTCATTTAAACAGTTAAGTTCATATATTTTTGCAATCCTACTAATTGCCCTTTTCCGCTCCTCGGGATTGATAGAACCTGCTTTCTGCAATAAGGAGTTGATAATGCCTTGTTCAATTTGAATGTCTTTACATTTAGCCACATATTCTTTGCATATATTAATAATAAAGTAGAATGGCTCCGGATACTCATCTCTTGTGATGACATTTAGATCGTTAGGAATTGGAAACTCTAATAACAGTGGTAGTCTTGTGTATTGTTCCTGCGCTGAATAAGAACGGAGCAATCTTACAACTAAATTCCCTATCCCTTTATATTTATGCCTATGGCTTGATGAATAGAGTTCATTTATGAAACTAAGAAGTTTGTCTTTCGAACTGGTTGAACATTTAACGCACAATCGCGATAAGATTTCCGGTATCACGTTAGCCAAAACAATACCAAAGTTATCTCTTAGTAATGCGTTTCCTCTTTCGATTTCTGGCCGTGTGTTTCGGAGAATTCCTAAATATTCTTCAATGAGTAAATCCACTTGTTTGGCGGTCATTTTATAAATGGATTCACGATTAAATATGGTATCTGCGATCTTTGAATCGCCAATTCTTATAAGAGTTGCAATTGATAAATATGGTGAATATTTAGCAATTCGCTTCAACGCTCCTTCCGCGGATTTTCGGCTTATATTAAGCATTGGCATTCTAAAAGGAATTCCGACTTCTTCAGAGTACCGAAGGAATGAGTATGCAGCTAATGCTTCTGTATCTGTTCCACCTAAATGATGTTCAGTTGTAACTCTTCCAATATCAAATTCATGTTTTTCGCTAGTTACAGCCGTATAAACTGGCTCTCGTTCCAGACTACTTTCGAATAAATTCAATTCGTTCCACGGATCACATTTATATTGTTTAAGAGAATTCCAGCGTTCATTAAATTTTTGCCTAATATCGTCACGTTCTTTACTTCGTTTTTTGTTTACAAGATTTTCCCATTTTTCTTTATAGCCTTCGTTAGATCTATTTTTTAGTAATTCATTCCATGAATCTTCAAAATCTTCATGCTCTTTCCTTTTTATCAATTTTATGCCAACAATTTTCCGGCATTCTTCATTTTGTTGTTTGCCACTATCAATAAACTCTGCCCGATATTCTTCTTTGATGTCTTCGTGAGAATACTTGCTTTTATCACCTTTCCTGTTAAAGAAAATTGCATCTTTGATATATTGTAATAACAGCATCGCGTAAGATTCTCTCGAAACCAATAAGTAATCGTTCGAAACTGGCAAAAGATTAAGTTGCTTTCTGATAAAGCTTAATGCCTTTTCCAAAATCTTTTCTGCTTCATCAATATCACCAAGTTCAGCCAATAATCCGGCTCTTTTAGCTTCCCAAAATGGAAGTGATTCATTGACAGGCCATAATCTTATTTGCTCTCTGACATTAGCGATATTAAGTGAAAATAACGCGTAAAGGCAGCGTTCATAATGCACCTGTGCAATCATTTCAGGTGATAAAATTAAATAAAGTTGCTGGATTCGATGGTTTATATCTTCCCATTCTTCAAGATGCCTCTCCTCACGGTAAAACCGAATTAGTGAAATATGCAACTCAAGCCATTTGACTTTGATCCCTTCCCAATCTAAATTGTTATATGTCTCATTGCCCCTTATGACTGATGCCGTTTTTAAAGTTAGTTGGTCAGGGAATGGATTGTACCTTTCGATAACTGTTCTATAAATATCAATGTTGTCATTAAAAATCGGGCAAAGACATTTTTCCAGCCGCCAATTTAATTCATAAATAAATTCAATATCCAGAGGTGTTTCTAGTTTTTTGCACTGCGGGGAAATGTGTATCCAACCTTCTGTGTAAGTCCACAATGAACTGCGCCGATCTACGGGAAGGATAACCCAATTAGGATACGTTCTCCTCTGGTTTTGCCATTCCTTGATAATCTCTTTTAACTGTGGAGATATCTCTTTTGTAGAATCAGGATATAGATGCCGGGGTTTAGCTGACCATCCAAGTCTATTGTCTTTCTTCTTTGACTGAAGATACTTAAAAAAAACATCCAGTGCTTTAGCAGGATCTCTGTTGACACCTGGACAAGCTGACATATCCACCAAACGAATATTTCTTTGCTCTTCTAGAAGTCTTTTTTGCGCATCCGACAACCACTCTAAGATTCCAATCAGAAATATTTTTGGAGAATTTTCTTTTCCTAAGTTATCCAGTATCCAACCTATCCATTGGAAAAAGTTCGGGTCGTCGCCAGAGAATCCTATGAGGCAAAGTGTATTCTCTAAAAGCGACTGTTGTACGGTATTTACGAAAGGAGCAAAATCTTTTGGGTACGTACGATAATCTTCCTCTGTGATGATAAGAGGCCGTTTTGAAGGGAAACTACCGTGCAATTTGATGATTCTTGGTTTTTCAGAATAGACCAAATCTTCCTTATTTACGATGACGTCAAATTTCTGGGATTCAACCTTTGCTCTAGCACGTTCTAAAAGCGTATCGTAATTCGTAGTAAACACATCATTCCAAGGTAATTCTAATAACTTGACGTGTAACGAAGACGGCTCATATTCTTCATCTGGAATAGATGAACGCAATAGTTGATCCAATACTGGCCGACCAAAGGCGGCTTGAACTTCATTAGCTAATTTAAGAATGTTTAAATAATGTTGGTGACCTTCAGGTTCTTTGTTGTGAATCTTTTTATAAAATATATTCCCAAGTTGATCCCAATTAGGAAAACTTTCATGTGCATTCTTGCTGAACCCAGCACCAACCATTACTGCGGCATGGCCCGACCATAATCTTTCAGCAATTTCATTTAAATATGGTTTTATTTCTTCCGTAATCCCAAGTGTATTATTGTCCATCTATCAATTCTCTTTTGCCTCTGTGTTCTCTTTGGCTAATCATATAACCTTAAACTCAATCTTCGCCGCTTCCATTTGCAGGGCGGTGTTTGTTTTTAACTGGTCGTTGCCCGAGTTGAAAGGCGGGTCAAGATAGACAAGGTCAACCGATTCATCTTCGATATAGCGGCGGAGTATTTCCAAGTTATCGCCGTAATACAAAACGTTCTCTGCCATATCGCACCTCTGTTTTATTCAAAGGGGAATCGCCCGTAATATTCCTGTAAGGAAGCATTATACCGCAGGTTATTATGATTACAAGGGAAATAAGGGCAGGGGTCGGGGGTCAGGGGCAAGTTTAATTTGCGATTGACGATTGACGATTGACATATTCGTATTGTGCGGTGCGGAAAAGATAAACCCCCGAATAAATTCGGGGGCTAAACAACCCGCCGGATAAACCGGCGGGCTTTCGGATTGAGTGGAATTTGGTGGGGCAATCCGCCTTCGTTGAAACTTCGTCGGACAAGAACGGCGGGCTAAATATGCGTCACTTGCTACTTACTCGCTGGGGCCTTAGGGTAGTTCGGTAAAGCCGGCGGCGCGGTGCGCTTACGACCGTCAGTAGTAGTGCCGTAATCAAAATTTAACTTCGTCGGTAATTCCCCAGCCGCACTTGAGCTTCCAAGCAATCTGTTGTGCTCCTCCAAAAGCCTTCTATAATCGTTCTGCTCGACCGCCTTTTTTATAATTGATTGCGGCTTTTCCAGAATCCTGCCGATGCACTTATCCTCCGTCTCTACCAATACCGAAGCCAACTGTTGTTTTTGCGCTTCGCTCAAAATCTCGCTGCCCTTGACATACCTTTGTATCGCAAAAGAATACAATAGCCCAAACCGCGCAGCAACAGCAACTTTCCTCGAACTCCCTGAAGCAGACGATAGTTTACTATCAAGCAATTTCAGGAGCGTCCCATCCCAAAGCTCGTATTCCACCGCCCAGGTAGTATATTTCTTAATACGCATATCAGTTATCTGCAGCAGCAGCTCCTCGCCCTGAGGGATATTTATATCAGCGGCAAATCTCGCTATTAAAGCTATAGCCTCCGGACCACTGCTGTCAATAACCGCTTTAAGTCGGTCTATCAGCAACCTCGCCACCCTCACATTTTCCGCACCCCCGGTATTCAACTGTTTTATGATAGCATCGTTAGTTATGCAATGGGCCGCCCAATAGCGAATAATAGTGTTTTTATCCTTTAACCTCGTAATAGCCAAATCCGCCAGACGCAAATCTTCCAGGCCATCAACTAAAATCAAAAGATTAACAAAGACTTTGACTCTGCGCTCCTCCGGAAATCGCGATGCCTCTTCCATTCCTGACAAAATGTATTTATATGACGACTCCGAAAACTGCTGAACATATTGACGTTGAGTACCTCGCCTGCGCAAAATTTCCGCACGAACCATCCCTATCGATGTCCAGTCTTTCGACCTTATTATCTCGCGTGTCGCTTCCCCAAGAAAATTGTCAATAGTGAACAAATCCGCATTATCAAGTGCCTTCTTCTTTATGACCGCATCAATTTCCTTTGTGTTGATGGCAGACCAGCTTAAATCCACTGCTGACACAAAAAACGCAATCAACATTGCGAAAATCAAACACTTTATCTTCATTATTTCAGGCATCCTAAACACCAACCCGTTTTACATTAGCCAAACCCGGCCCCTCTCAATGCCGACATTATCCAGCTTAACTTTCAAACCCACCTTTGTCAAACAAATTCATAACACGTTTTTTTTCAACCTCGGTTTAGGTTGTTTAGCCGTCGCCAGCTTGTCCTGAGCTTGTCGAAGGGAACGTCGCCGGAACAACAATATATGCCAGACAGCACACTGCTCGGCCCCGCATCAATTGAACTGTAGCGGGCGTTTCTTGCAAAAAACAGGATGGATTCGATTTTGGGTGAACAATCCCTCGACTCCGCTCGGGATGGTGAGCTTGTCGAACCATTGGTGCGGGGTCGGGATTTCATTAGAAAAACAGACGTCAATAAAAAACCAACAAAAACACCCTCAGTTGAACAAAAAACTCATAAAATTGTATTCTATCCGGATTTAGATTGACAAATCGTGGTTTTTTTTATTAAAAGATTTATTAATGACCGAATTATCCACAAAACTCGTTCGCATTGACCCTCTTCGCCTTTTTATGGAGCGCACCAGCCAGATGGTCACCGATGCGACCATCTTTGCCTCTGATGCCGTCCATCTCGAACCTGATGCCGTCCGCCAGCTTTTCGACGCCGCCTGTCTGCCCCCCGCCAAAAAGGTCCTCGCCACCGCCGACATCCATGTTGGCTTTGGCATCCCTATCGGCGCTGTATTAGGATTGGACAGGGCCATAATGCCCGCCGCTGTCGGTTACGATATTAACTGTGGTATGCGGCTCCTCCACACACCCTTCTTAAAAGGCCAAATCGACACCGACAAAATCGCTATTGACATCGCCCGCGAAATCCCGCTCGGCGAAGGACACGAAAATCTACATCTGGACAAAACCGGCATCCAGGAGGTCATCACTTATGGTGTCGCCTCAATACCCACACTTGCACAAAGAATTGGCCATCGCGCCTGGGAGGCCTTCGACCCTCAAGAGTTTGCCGAAGACCTCAAAAGAATCGAGGAAAACGGCCGGCTCCGCGCCGACCCAGCCGCCGTTCCAAATGCCGCCATTCAAAAAGGCTCCGCACAACTGGGCACACTCGGAGGCGGAAACCACTTCATCGAAATCCAATACGTCCAGGAAATCTTTGACCAGGATTTGGCCAACAAATTCGGCCTATTCAAAAATCAAATCGTCGTAATGATTCACTCCGGCTCTCGCCGATTCGGCTACGAAGTTGCCGACCGATATATGGACATCGCCGCCTCAAGTCCCGAAATGGCAGGCCGAAAAAAGATGCTTTCATACCTCTCCACCGAAACCAGCACAGGCAAAAACTATATCGCCGCTATGGGCGCTGCTTCCAACTTCGCTTTCACCAATCGCCACGTTATGGCACTGCTCGTCAGACGCTGCTTTAATAGAATGTTTGGGCCCACCCCCCTAAAGATGGTCTATGATGTTGCCCACAATATAGCAAAACTCGAAACTTATCCCGCCTACGGCGGGCAGCTTTGGGTCCACCGAAAAGGTGCTACCCGTGCCTTCGGCCCGAAGCAGATGGCTGCAACAATATTCGAACAAATCGGTCAGCCAATTATAACTCCAGGCTCAATGGGCACCGCCAGCTTCCTGCTGGTTGGAACCGGCAACGCCGAGGAATCTCTCTCGTCAGTCAATCACGGGGCCGGCAGAGTAATGAGCCGAACCGCCGCTCTCGGAAAATCCCGCAGAGGTAAGTCTATTGCGCCGCCCTCAATTAGTGACGAAGAATTCAAACGCAGCATGGAGGGCATAAAGCTCATCGCCGGCGACAGGCGCCGAATTAAAGAGGAAGCACCAGCCGCTTACAAAGATATTGAAGAAGTCGTTCGAATCGTCGTCGAATGCGGCTGGGCCAAACCAGTTGCAAGAATGCTCCCATTAGCCGTCCTGAAAGGATAATAAACCCCTTCTGCCGCAAACGCCCCCCCAAAAAATACCCTAAAAACCATAAACAAACCATTGCATTTTCCCCACAAATTCCTTATCGTAATATAGATACGAAATGGTGTTGGGTAATTTTTACAGATAAGGAGTAAAATGGCTCATATTCGTTATTTTGCGTCCGATATTTCTAAAATCGGACACCGCGCTGCGAATAGCGGCCTGAGAACTTTTCGCTCTTTCCTTTTAGCCTTCGCCTTCTTACTTTCCATTACAGTCTGCCTCTCTGCAAATCGAGCAGCGAATATCGAACCTAATGAAATCAAACCCCGGAAAGCCGAACCCAATACTCCTGCATCCCTCGAACCCAATGTCCCTGCACCTGTGCAACCGAACGAGCGAGCATCTCCGCTTGGGGACGCCTTACGGCGGAGCATCGAGCCTAACCAGCCAAAACCTGTATCTGAACCCAACAAAGTCGAACCCAACGATGTTAAACCACCTCCATCCGAACCTAATCAGCCCAAATCCAAGCCCGCTCCAACGCGCGTCTCTTTTCACGACAAATTCGTTGAATTCTTCAAGACCTATGTCAACGATAATGGTATGGTCAACTATAAAGCCCTCAAACGCAAAAAACCGGATTTGAAAAACCTCCTCGATGAATTCGCCCACCTCGACCCAAACGAATACAAGCGCTGGCCAAAAGAAGACAAAATTGCATTCTGGATTAACGCATACAATCTCCAGATGCTCAAAATCATCACCGATAATTACCCCATCCAGGGCTCACGCTGGCTCAATCCCTTCTACGGCCCAAACAGTATCAGGCACATTAAAGGTATATGGACAGATTACAAATTTATCGTGATGGATGAAGAGTTCACTCTGGCCGAGGTTGACCAGCGATTCTTCAGAAAAGAATTTGCCGAACCCACGGTGTTCTTTGCCCTATCACACGCCAGCCTTTCCAGCCCGCCTCTGGGCAATGAGTCATACTATGGCGATAAGCTCCACCAGCAATTACAAAACCAGACCAAACGCTTCCTTGCAAATCCCCTGGCATTCAGAATAGATAGACAGAACAAAAAAGTCTGTTTATCCGCCATATTTCAAGAAGCCTGGCAGGGCAAAGAATTTATTAGCAAGTTTGGCACCGATAAAAAGTTTAAAGACCAGGACTCCGTCACTCGTGCGGTCTTGAATTTCATCACCAACTATCTGTCCAGACAGGATATAGATTTTCTTGAAGTAGAAAATTATTCCATTAAATACATAAAATATGATTGGACCATCAACGACAGCTCACAAAATCAATGAACTATTAAATCCTTAAAAGGACGCTAAAAAATGACAAAAAAACCGATTTACTGCAATCCCAATATCGATACCGACAATTACCTCTTTACCAGCGAATCCGTAACTATGGGCCATCCCGACAAAGTGGCCGACCACATATCCGATGCAATCCTCGATGCTTGTCTTGCAAAAGACCCGAATAGTCGCGTCGCGTGCGAGACGCTTGTGAAGGATGCAATGGTCGTCGTATCAGGTGAAATCACAACTTCCGCCAATATCGACATTCCAACCATCGTGAGGGACACCATAAAGAAAATCGGCTACGACGACCCCGAATTGGGATTTCATTACGAGAATTGCGCAATATTGGTTTCAATAGGTAAACAAAGCCCCGATATCTCTCAAGGCGTTACCGAAGGCGCGGGCCGGCACAAAGAGCAGGGTGCCGGCGACCAGGGCGTAATGTTCGGCTTCGCCTGCAGAGAAACACCCCAATTTATGCCTATGCCCATCCAGCTTGCCCACGCAATAACCAATCGTTTGGCTAAAGTTCGACAAACTCGAAAGCTTTCCTGGCTGCGCCCCGATGGCAAAAGTCAGGTTACTGTTGAATATAAAAATCGCAAACCCAAACGCATCCACACTGTCGTGGTGGCCGCACAGCACACACCGAGCATAACCCACAGGCAGTTACGAAAACAAATAATCGAAGAAGTTGTCCTGCCTGTTCTGCCAAAACGGCTTGTTGACAAGAACATCGTATTTCACATCAACGAAACCGGCCGTTTCGTCATAGGCGGCCCAAAAGGCGACTG
>Ga0315293_10003813_pt1 | contig 14442 bp, 13 predicted proteins | sample YL17G13_20_MG_FD_203071 | JGI IMG/M metagenome (GOLD analysis project Ga0315293, IMG submission 203071) | Sediment microbial communities from Yellowstone Lake, YNP, Wyoming, USA - YL17G13_20 | ecosystem: Environmental > Aquatic > Freshwater > Lake > Sediment | place: USA: Wyoming | collected... | reverse complement strand
TAAGTTAAGAGTCGGGGTCCTGAAACTTTCCGAAGGCTGCCCTTTTAACTGCACCTACTGCATGGTGCCTAAGGTTTACGGTAAGTTTAAGCCGAGGCCGATGGAATGCTCTTTGGCGGAATTGGAGCTATTAGTGAAATGCGGAGTAGAAAATATAGCTTTCTATGACGACGCATTGCTGTACAAAAGCGGTGAAGTTCTGGAGCCGTTTCTAAAGGAAGTACTCAGCCGTAATATAAGTGTGAATTTTCACAGTCCCAACGCGCTTAATACCCGCTTTATTACGAAGGGTTTAGCTAAGCTGATGGTTAAGGCAGGGTTTAAGAGTTTCTATTTAGGATTCGAGAGCGCATCGCTGGAGTGGCAGAAGAAGACCGGCTCGAAAGTCTTCAGTAAAGAGCTTGCGGAAGCGGTTAAACATTTGATGGCAGCAGGGGCTGAGCCAGGCAGCATTACGGCGTATCAAATTCTTGGGCATCCTCACGGCGATATTCAACAGCTTGAAGATTCAATGCGGTTCGTGAATAGCTTAGGTATTCGCGGGATGCTTGCGGATTTTTCGCCGGTACCTGGGACGCCGGACGGCGACTACTGCAAAAAATGGGTGGATATGGATGAGCCGTTGTTTCACAATAAGACCGCATTTCCGATTATCCTGCTCGGATTCGATGAAACAAATCGCCTGAAAGACCTGCAGCGGCAGCTTAACAGGACCCTGCTGCCGTAGGTTGCCAGATTCTTTTCTTTAGTGCCGCCAGACAAACCAAATAAACAGATAAGCCGGTATCACGGCTGCGAGTGTAAACGGCAGTCCTATCTTTATAAAATCACCAAATCTTACGGTGCAGCCCTCTTTTTTGAGCAGTCCGCAAGCGACTATATTGGCTGAGGCACCTATCGGCGTGATGTTGCCGCCGAGACTTGCCCCGATAAGTAAGCCGAACAGGAACAACGATGGGTTTACTCCCAGACGCTGCGACATTGATATAGCAACCGGCAGCATCGCCGCCAGAAATGGCACGTTATCCACGAACGCAGATACAAAAACCGAGACGAATACAAGCAGTGTGAAGCCCAGGAATATATTTTTGCCTATAAGTTCACTGAGAAAATCAGAGATTGTGCCAATCCAGCCGGTCAGCGTGATAGCCCCAACAAGGATAAAGACACTCATTAGAAAGAACGTGGTGTCCCAGTCCAGCGACTTTACGCCCTTTACTATTGAACCTTTGTTAGCCAGTTTCTCCCATACAATAGAAATTACCGCGAATGCCATACAAAGCAGACCGGCGACGTAGGAAAAGCCAGTGTCAAAAAACGAGCTTGCAGCCAGCAGGACAATCAACATTATCAGGATACCGGTGGGCACCCAGGATATTACCTTCTCTACTTTTACAAGCTGCATCTTTTGTCTGTGGCCTCTGAATATGAAATACAGGACAACAAACGAAGTCAGCGCTCCAAGCTCAACGGCAAAAAATATGCTCGGCTTTCCGTGATAGAAGAAGAAGTCCATAAAGTTCATTTTGGCAAAGCCGCCCAACAGCATACTCGGCGGGTCGCCAATGAGCGTTGCTGTGCCCTGCAGGTTACTCGAGACTGCTATCGCAATCATCATCTTCATTGGGTTTATTTGCAGCTTTTTAGCCAGCGACAATGCAATCGGGGCGACGATTAAAACCGTGGCGACGTTCTCCACAAAAGCTGAGATGAAGCCGGTCATAAGGCACAAGGCCAGTATTGCCCAGGCGGTGTTTTTTGCTCTGTCTACAATCAGTTCGGCAAGATATGCGGGGACCCGGCTTTCCATAAATATGTCGGCTACCACCAGTGTCCCGACAAAGATACCCATTACGTTCCAGTTTATTGCCAGGGCGGCATCCTTGAGTGAGATTACACCAAGCAGCATAAGCAGGCCGGCGCCGCAAAGGGCAACAACGGTTCGCCTGTTCGGCAGCAGAACAAACAGGACGTAAACTAAAACGAATACCACAAGTGCAACTATTCTGCCTCCAGCCACGGTCAGGCCCTCACTAATTCAGAGAAGGTCATTTTCACCCGGCTAAAAATAACAAACCGGCGTACTTCTGGCAAGGATTATTGCTGTCCGGCAACGTGCGCCTGCGGTGTGTTGATTCGAGTTGTCTAAAATGATAGACTTGCTTCTATGAACGGCCCCCCGCGGTTTTGCTTCGGCAAAACTACACGCGGGGGCACTCGAGTTAGGTATGGATATTTGGGAAAAGCAGCGAATATGAATGTCTTATACAAATATTGCAACCAATTGGGTATCGTAAAAATCTTGGAGTCGTTAGAGTTAAAATTGCCGTATATTTCACAAGTCAACGACCCATTGGAATGTTTGCCATTTTTCCGTCGTCCAGATGATAAATCTGCGATTAAAGCAAGATACTTGTCTGCGTTAAAACATAAAAACATGCTCCCATCAGCAGACTATGAGCGAAGGATAGATGAACTATTTGAAACAGGTGAGGTTCAGAAAAAACTCGCAGAGAGTTCACTGAAATTTCAAAAGGAGTGGAATCGAAAAAATTGCTTGTTATCCGTTTCAAAAACGGCAAGAAATACTGTAATGTGGGCTCATTATGCTGATAAACATAAAGGAGTAGTTATTGGGATCGATTTTGATAATGTTTTTCCAGAAACAAATAGGGGGCGTGGTATTTTAATGGATCCCGTTAACTATTCTGAACAGAGACCTCAAATAAACATTTTAACTGATTTTAAGGGTCCGCCTGAAGCATTTGTAAAAACAGTATTAAATAAATCAACTGAATGGGGATATGAGCAGGAATTTCGTACAGTGATTCTTTATGCTGAGCTAAAAGACTTAGAGCAACAAGGTTTAGCGTGCCTTAAAGACTTCAATGGTAAGAAAACTTGGTTTTTGCGACTAAATCCAGAAGCCATAAGAGAGATTATTTTTGGTTTGTACACAGAAAAGAGTTTAAAGTTGGATATTAGAAAGTTAATTGAGCGTCCAGAACTACAACACGTAAAATTGTATCAAACTGAGGAATCGGAAACATATACCCTTAAGTTGGTTGATATAAAGAAGCGATGAACCTACACAATGTGTTAAACCGTATGTTATGAAAAACAGAGACAAAAGTTTTCGAAAGGCAATCAACCGAGAAGGCAGGTTTTTCGTCTATATAGTTCAGTGCAGGGATGGAACATATTATACGGGATATACCCAAAACCTTGAAGAACGCGTATCATTGCATAATAGCGGCAAAGGGGCAAAATACTTAAGGGGGAAGTTACCTGTTAAGTTAGTTTATACTAAAGAGTATCACTATTACAAAAACGCGTTAAGTGCCGAAAGGCGTGTTAAAAAATTGACACGGGAGCAAAAGTTAAATCTCATTAGAATTTATGCTGACAATAACCGTGAAAGCACTGAATGAAGGATGCCCCCGCAGTTTTGCTGAGGCAAAACTAAGCGCGGGGGCACCCGTGTTTAGGTTTGGAGGTGCACAATGAAAGTACACCTCCAAACCTACGGGTGTCAGATGAATAAACTTGATACGGCGTTGGTTGGTTCTGCGCTAAGGCAGGCGGGGTTTGAACTGAGCGACAATATTGAAGAGGCTGACGCTGTGTTGATAAATACCTGCTCCGTCCGCGAACACGCTGAGCAGCGTGTTCTTTCACATCTTGGACATCTTAAACACATCAAGGAAAGTCGGCCGGGGCTGATTGTCGGCGTCATCGGCTGTATGGCACAGCGATTAGGAGCGGAGCTTTTAGAACACGATGCGGTTGATTTTGTATGTGGGCCGGCACAAATACCACAGATAAATCAGCTTGTAAGACAGGCTCTGGAAAAAAGAGTAAGGACTTTAGCGATAACAGAAAAAATTCGGCGAAAAAGCCACGAAGAGGAAACACAAGCCCTTGAAAAATTCGAATTGACTTACGGCATCAAAGATGAGAATATTCCGGGGCAGGCTTTTGTTCGTGTGATGCAGGGCTGTGATAAGTTCTGCAGCTATTGTGTTGTGCCTTATGTTCGCGGGCCGGAGGTTTGTCGGCCGCCCAAAACAATAATCGAGCAGATAAAGAAACTCGCCGGCAACGGCGTTAAACAGGTTACCCTGTTAGGCCAGCGGGTAAATGCGTATAAATATGCCGCGGGCGAAAAAACCTACTGCTTAGCAGACCTGCTTTCGATGGCAAGTGACATAGAGCCGATTGAATGGATTCGGTTTATTACAAGTTATCCATCGAAAGAATTTTTCGATGAGATTTTGCAGGCGATGGTGGGTCTGCCGAAGGTCTGCCCGTATCTGCATCTGCCGGCACAGAGCGGCTCGGACAGAATACTGCACGCTATGAATCGCGGATATACTTGTAATGAGTATCTGGAGCTTCTCGACAGAGCCAGGGCAGTTGTGCCGGGTATCGCGATTGCCGGCGATTTTATTGTCGGGTTTCCGAACGAGACGAAAGAAGATTTTCAGGCAACGGTGAACCTGCTTAAAAAGGCACGGTATAAAAACTGTTTTATCTTCAAATACTCACCCCGGCCTGGTACGAACGCTGACGAAAAACTGAAAGATAACATCCCCGCGGAGATAAAGAAAAAGCGAAATACTGAATCGCTGAGTGTGCAGAATGAAATAAGTGAAGAGCTGAGCAGACAGTTTTTGAATGAGACTGTCAAGGTGCTCGTCGAAGGGCCCAGCAAAAAACCTCATCTAAACGACGAGAATAAACCGCAGTTGGTCGGCAGAACGGCGACTGATTACATAGTGGTCTTTAACGGGCCCGAAACCCTGGCTGGTCAATTCGCAAAGGTGAAAATTACAAAGATGAGCGCATTAACACTTTTCGGAGAACTCGGTCGGTAAAAGAGCTATGGAAGTGAAGATTGGTAAATCGGTTTTAGAACTGGTTGAGGGCGATATTACCGAGATGCAGACCGAGGCGATTGTCAACGCCGCCAATGCAAGGTTAATTCTGGGCGGCGGCGTAGCCGGTGCAATAAGAAGAAAAGGCGGACCAAAAATCCAGGAAGAATGCAACAAAATAGGAAGAACATTCGTCGGTGGAGCCGTGAAAACCACCGGCGGCAACCTAAAAGCTAAATACGTCATTCATGCCGTCGGGCCGCGAATGGGAGAAGGAAACGAAGATGAAAAGTTAAAGAATGCAACGCTGAATTCATTGAAGTTAGCCGACGAGAACAATATCAAAAGCATTTCATTTCCAGCAATCAGCACAGGGATTTTCGGGTTTCCCATCGAAAGATGCGCGAGAATGATGCTGCGGACGACTATCGAATACCTCAAAGGCCGAACAAGTATCGAAAAGGTTGTATTCTGTTTGTTCGGACAAGATAGTTACAAGGTCTTTGAGGAACAATTAAAATTGGTAACTGGTAATTGGTGAGTGGTTAAATGAAAGCGATGGTTTTAGATAGATGTCGTCCTGCCGAAGAAAAGCCGCTGAGATTGGCTGATTTGCCGATTCCAAAGCCGGGAAAGAAAGAGGTTTTGGTTAAGGTCTCGGTTTGCGGAGTGTGTCATACAGATTTGGATGAAGCAGAGGGCAGGCTAAGGCCGACGAAACTTCCGATAGTGCTGGGTCATCAGGTGGTTGGCACCATTGCGGATGTTGGAAAAGCGGTGAGTAAATTCAGCGGTGGTGAACGGGTGGGAATTACATGGCTTTACTGGGCGTGCGGCGAATGCGATTTCTGTAAAGCGGGCAGAGAGAACCTTTGCAGTAGTGCCAAATGGACGGGCAAAGACGCCGACGGCGGCTATGCGGAATATATGGTCATTGAAGAGAATTACGCCCACAAGATACCTGAAAGGTTTTCCGATGCGCAGGCGGCGCCGCTTTTGTGCGCCGGCGTAATTGGCTACCGGACGCTGCGGCTTGCAGAAATAACCGATGGTCAAAAAATCGGCCTGTTTGGCTTTGGGGCCTGTGCGCATGTCCTGATTCAGGTAATCAGGCACAAATTTCCAAACAGCGAGGTTTTTGTCTTCACCAAAACAGCCGGGCATGCGGAACTGGCAAAAAGTCTGGGTGCGGCTTGGACGGGCCAATCCGGCGACCACCCCCCTGCCAAATTAGACAGGGTGATGGATTTTACGCCGGCTGGTGAGTGTGTTCGTGATGCTCTGGCGGTTTTGGAAAAGGGTGGACGATTAGTTATAAACGCGATTCGAAAGGAAACGCAGGTTCCGAAATTAGATTACGCTGAGTATCTCTGGCTTGAAAAAGAGATAAAGAGTGTCGCCAATGTTACACGGCGGGACGCTGAGGAGTTTCTGCCGTTGGCTGCCGAGATTCCGATTGTGCCGACCGTTGAGGAATTTGCTCTGTCCGAGGCCAACGAAGTCCTTATCTCAATAAAGCGCTCAAAACTTCGTGCCGCCGGTGTTTTGAAAATATGAGAATTTCTGCCAGTCGAATTCGGCCTATTTTTTAATGGGAGGCCGAAGGCACCAAAGAACATTTCGCCCTGATTGAACACGATTTGAAGGTCATCGGCAGCGGATTAGCTGATTACTGTCGAAGGCGACGTGCGGGATGTTCCGCTTCAAATCCTCAATAAATCGCAGGCCGTCCTTCCAGTAGCCGGCTGTGGGTTTTAACTCGGCGTGGAAGCCAATAAAATAGCGGTTTATGTTTTCAATCAAAAGCTGGCGGATGAATTTACTCAACATCGAGGCCAGCGATACGGGGAGGAAACGGTCATCGGCATCAACGGCAAAGTGTAGACGTATAGATTCGACACGCTCACTACAAGTCTGTTTGCCGTCGCTTTGCAATTCATAACTGCTGACCGTCGGGGTCTCCTTCAGGATTTTCAAGTGCATATCGGGAAACATTCGCAGCAGCGGTCTGCGGTATCGCATCCTGCCGCCCTGCCGGTCGATTATGATGTGCAGTTCATCGGTCGAAAAAGTATCAAGGGCATTTTTTATCAGGGCACAAACCGCGGTGAAAAGGACATTAGCTTTATTCCTGACGGCGGAAACCATTTTGTTGTAGTGCGCCACCTCAAGGCAGCAACTTTTTAGCTCCAGCAGTTTAAGTTTATTCGAGGCCAAATCATCCTGCAGTACTGATGCGGCTATTGCCACGTCGGTCCTGTCGGACAAAATCCGGTGTCTGCTGACGTCTTTGTACCAGGGATAATCGTTTAACTGCTCCAGACAATCCGCAGACACTAATGACAGCAAGTCCGTCAATGTTGCAGGCTCTTTGCCGAGACATTTCAGGCAGGCCAATACGGTTCGCTGCAGATGTTTGATGCCGAGCGATTTGCTGTAGGCCTTTTTGCTGTCGGCAATGAGGACTCGGCCGGCCAGATGTCTCGGCTTTTTGCCGACACTTTTTCGCAGAACCCGCCAGAAATCCTCGTTCAGAAGTTGCTGCGGGAGAGAAAAAGCGCTCGCAGAAACGACCAGAGGCCCAAGAATCGGGCCAAAACCTGCTTCGTCAATCCCTACTACAACAGGCATATTTGTAATCCTTTACAGTGGTTTCGACACTTCGACAAAGCTCAGTGCAGGCAGGCTCACCACAAGAGCCATCCTGAATTATCCCCGGTGCGATTCGAACGCACAACCTTTGGCTCCGGAGGCCAACGCTCTGTCCAATTGAGCTACGGGGACAGGTCGATACGTATTATTTGGCAAGCCGGTGGACAAGTCAAGAATATAACGGCTTTACAACTGCACGGGGATTGTGGAAGAATCCTCAAAACTCCGTCTGCGGCGACAATTGTCCGCCACAGGCGGATAAATTTGACATAACCGTGATTTGCAAATATCATCTATTGTCCCGAAAGCACCTGTTTATTTGCAGAAAAGACAAATGACATTTATCCTGGATTGCGTGTATTTGCTGATTGGCATAGCGATAAGCCCTGTCGTTTTGTACCGGATGGCGAGGCACAAACGATACCACAGCGGCTGGGCACAGCGATTCGGCGAAATCACTCGTAAGCAGCCGGAGAAAAAGTGCATCTGGATACACGCAGTAAGCGTCGGCGAAGTCAACGCCACCAAAACCATTGTCGAAGAGCTCGAAAAGCGATTCGGTGACTACGAAATCGTAATAAGCACAACGACTGACACCGGCTTTGCCTGCGCCAGCAGCCTTTTCGGCTCCAGCCACACCGTAACTTATTTTCCGTTTGATTTTTCGCCGGTAATGCACAGGGCCTTTCGCGCGATTCGCCCTGCGATATGCCTGCTGATGGAACTTGAGGTCTGGCCCAACCTTGTCCGAATCGCAGAGCAGCAAAATGTCCCGGTCGTTGTTGTCAACGGCAGAATAAGCGAGAGAAGTTTTTCAGGATATAAGAAGATAAAACCAATCGCCGAAAAATTTTTTGGGAAGGTGAGTTTGATTCTCGCTCAGACCGAAGAGTATGCCCAGCGCTTTAGGCAGGTTGGCGCGGCGGAAGAAAAGGTCATCGTTACCGGCTCATTAAAATACGACACTGCCCAAATTACCGATAAGGTCGAAGGTACGGACGAACTTGCAGAACAACTATTCGGAAAAATCGAAAATCGAAAATCGAAAATCGAAAATCCTTTGTGGGTCGTGGGCGGCACTGGAAGTGATGAAGAAAAGATATTGCTCGATGTCTATCGAAACCTCAAACAACGCTTCAAAGACTTACGATTGGCTATCGTGCCGAGGAAGCCGGAAAGATTTGATGAAGTTGCTCAACTAATAGAAGATAATGGGTTGCCGTTGATTCGCTACAGTCGTATAAAATCTGCGAATCGTGAATTGGCCATCGAGCGACGAGTCACGAGCGACGAGTCACGAGTAATCCTCGGCGATACGATGGGTGATTTGAGAAAGTTTTATTCGCTTGCAAGTGTGATATTTGTCGGCCGGACTCTCGTACCGTTAGGCGGCTCGGATATGATAGAAGCAGCGGCCTTGGGCAAATGCACCATATTCGGCCCACACGCCTTTAACTTCAAACAGGCCGCAGATGCCCTGCTGGCCGGCAATGGCGCTATTCTGGTAAAAGACAAGCAGGAATTGCTGCAGGTGATGGAAAAATGTCTTTCCGAGCCGGACTTTACCGGAAAAATCGCCCGCAATGGCCAGCAGGTAATCAAAAAAAATCAGGGCGCAACACAAAAAACTCTCTCAGCAATTACACGTCTGCTCAAAGAGCAAAAAAATTATTAATAGAAAAATCTAAAAATCAGACTATGCATCTGCAAAACTGCAAACCAAAACATTATCAAACTTTATTCGCCTCAGGCAGATTTACTTTGAAATAACCTTCGGCTCATAGTTGAATTTTTGTCCGCCTAAGGATGCATCGACCATCAAACCTGTATCTGTCATAATAAATACAGCCATACCGGCCTTATAATCTGCCTTGGCAGCTACACCTGCGCTAAGGGCTACACCTGTTACCTGTGCTGAAAACGTAAACTCGCTGGACCTGAACGCATCCAAATCCTCCTTGTCCCTGAAAAAGACTATCTCCCGGAAAAATTCGCCTCCGAACGAAAATCCCAGTGATGCCTGTGACATATTGCAGAAACCTACCATTGTTCCCTTCCTATCGTTACCGCTTTCATTTTTTATCTCCTATCGAACAATAGTCATTTTTTGATTTTTAGTTTTGGTTTTAAGTTTTTGGATTCAACTTTTAAGCTTTCTTGTCATCGCCTTTATATGTTCCGGCCCCGTCCCACAGCAGCCGCCGATGATATTTACGCCAAGTAAATGAATTTTTTCCGCAGCCGCTGCAAAATCTTCAGGTGTAACCTTATAAACCGCCCTGCCGTCGATAAGCTCCGGCTTTCCTGCATTAGGCTCGGCGTAAATCGTCACCCGTCGCTCGTCGCTCGTCGCCAGGGTTTTCTCTAAGGCCTTTACTGTAGAGACATACTTTTTTGCCAGTTCGACATATTCGTTGAGCGACACCGTGCCGCAGTTAAACCCGACTGCGTCAATCCCAAGTGAAACCATTTTTGTAACTGCTGATTCGACGTCAACACCCATCATCGTTCTAAACCCATCGGCGACCTTATCGAAGGCCATTGACGCCAGGACAGGCAGCTCGCCGCAGACTGATTTGACTGCTTCAATGGCAATTGCAATTTCATCGAGGGCAGTCATTGTCTCAATTATGAAACCATCCACCCCACCAGCTAAAAGTGCCTTTGCCTGAGCGATGAAGGCATCTTTCAACTGCACAGGGTCTAAGCTGCCGAGCGGTTTTAGAAAATCTCCGCTGGGGCCGATGTCACCCAGGACATATCCTTCGACTTTGCTCAGGACAGGCTTTTCCCACTTTGCTGCCTGACGAGCTATTCGAGCACCTGCAATATTTATTTCGGTAGTCTTTTCTGCAAGTCCGTGCCGGGCCAGAGCAAATTTGTTGGCGCCGAATGTGTTGGTAATGACTGCATCGCTGCCGGCCTGAAAATAAGATTGGTGAATCTCCAAAATGGTGTCGGGCGAATCAATGTTCAGATAATCGTAACAGCGGCCCAATTCGATGCCGCGGGCGATTAGCTGCGTTCCCATCGCACCATCCAGCAGAAATATGCCCTGCTTTATTTTTTCTCTCAAACTTATCTTAGCCATAAGCGATATCTCTTTTTCAATCGTTCACTGCGGTTGCTCAATCATATCACAATTTTCATCGAGTTTATAGATGTGCTGGAAACCAATCGGCTCAGGCCTGCTAAAGAGCCGGTTCTGTTGTTTTTCTGTCAGATGCATCGGCTTTATGGAACTCAGCGTAATACTGACAGAATCGCTTTTGTCATCCTGTCTGTGTCTTACGATTTTTATGACGGAAGGAACCCGGAAATCCTGTGAGACCGGCTTCGACGGGCTCACCGCAAGCGGCTTATATCCATCCAGCTCTGTAACGACCAGAACTTTCCCATCGGCATCAAGATATTCAATCTTTCGGACCAGGCGGTCGCAACTGTAAATGTGCACCTTTCTGACTATGCTCGCTCCTTTGTGTTCCGCAAGTACGTCAAAGGCGCCGCTGTTTGACAAAGACCAATTCTTGCTGGTATCGAACTGGAGCATTCCGAGTGCTTCCAACAGAAGCGTCGGGTTAATCGCCATATTTTTAAAACAACTCTGCTGCGACCATCGACCCCAGATGTAACTGCTGATTTCCTTTGGCTTCATCGACAGCCAGAATTCGCGTTCATTCGAACCGAGCACAATCCCTTTCGGGTCGAAGGCGATGTCACCCTGTAAATAAAGCCTCGCTGGCGGTCCAGTCCACAATTTTATAGGGAAGTTTTCACTTCTGCGATTATTTTGCTCATCATAGTAGCTCAAAAGGCACTGCCCATTAGCCCTGAATTCCACCGCGCTTTCAAAATGCTGTTTCTGGATACATATTGCCGCCGCTGCAGATTCCGCTCCCGGACAGACCCGCATCGGCTTTTGTGCCTGTGGACCGCAGCCGGCGAAAATCAACATCACCGGAACAAAAAACAAAAAGCGGAACAACCTGCCTTCTGTCCTCTGCTTTCTGCCTGCCCGCCGAAGCTTTAGCGAAGGCGGGTCTTCTGCCTTCTGTCTTCTGACCTGCGACATCTACAAATCGACCTGCAATATGTCACTTAACTGTGATGATAACTGTTCAATCTGCCCCTCATTGAGATGAGGATTGACAACTTCAACGAATTCCCTTTCGCCAACCGTTCTCAAACGCCAGGTTTCTTTGTCGCCTTCGGTTCTGGACGAATCATACTTCAGAAGCCTTTTGCGCATCAAAATCAGCATCAGCACAAAGCGAAAGTTTATTTTTTCCTGCTCGGTTTCGTGTGCCAGCCGCTCGAAAAAGGTCATCAGCATCTGGTCGTCGACGAATAACTGTTTTTTGCGGCCGGGTTCCGGGAGTTTTGTTTTCCAGTAGCAGAAGACATCCGGCTTTTGCTGCTGCCAGTAGTCGGCGCAAAAATCACGACGCCGCAATCCATCAGGCGTTTCCACCAGAGCGGCAAAGTATTCTTCGCCTGGTTCAATTTTTTTGCCTGTGCCGCAACATTGTCCTAACGGCTTATCTATTTCCCACTCATCCATATTTTTTTCCTCTGGGTTCGACAAGCTCACCACAAGAAATAATCCGGCAAGGCGGTTACCACGTCGGCTCAAGCGGCGGCATACGCAGCACGTCTTCTTTTTCGAGAAGACCAATCTCAGAGGCTAATTTGCACAGCGGCCTGAGCTTTTCGAGCACCTGCCGGGCGGCGGTTACTGTCGCCTCAGATTCACTGCTGTCTGGCTCGCGCTCGAGCAGCGTTTCAATTAGCCGCTTCGGACGCGGAAAAATCGCTATCTTAAATGGTGCATTGGGGTCTAATCCAGCCTCCGTACGCGCCAGCCGGAATGCTACGTCAAAACCACCCAGCTCATCCACCAGGCCTCGCTGCTTCGCATCGGCACCGCTCCAGATGCGTCCCTTTGCCACATCGAGTACTTCTTCCATGCTCATTTGCCTACCCTCTGCCGCCTTCGAAGTAAAGTCGTCGTAGACGCGGTCAAGAAAGTCCTGAACAATCTGCCACTGCTGCGGCGAGTAATCGTGCGTTCCCGTCCACAATGTTGCGTTGTCGCTGGTGTTTACATCATCCCAGGTAATACCGGTGTGTTTGAGCCAGAACTGGCGCGTCAGCATCTTGCCTACTACTACTCCGATTGAGCCGGTAATCGTGCCCGGCTGGGCGACAATTTTGTTCGCCGCCATCGAGACGAAATATCCGCCTGAACCGGCGACGTCGCCCATCGAAACGATTACAGGTTTGTCGGCTTCCTTGGCCTTGACCACCTCACGCCAGATTGTGTCTGATGCGACGTACGAGCCGCCTGGCGAGTCCACGCGGAACACTATCGCTTTTACTTTTTTATCGGCCACCGCTGCTCGGAAGGCGGCAGCCACCGTGTCGCTGCCCATCGATTGTGAATCAAACAGCGCATCATAATCGCTGCGGCCGCGATGCACGCCGCCGACGCCGTAGATTAGCGCAATCTTTGCACCTTTTTCGTGCGGCCCGCCGGCCCGTTCCAGATACCTGCCTAAGTACAGCAGCTCCGCATCTTCTGCCCGGGCCTCGACCTTCTCATAGACTTCATCCCGGTACAATAGTCCATCCACCAGAGCGGCTTCGACCGCTTCGGCACCTGACAGAGGAGCACGGTCAATCAGCTCGGTGACCTGTTCCTCGGCCAGACCACGTGCATTAGCTATTCCGCTTATTATCTGGCTGAACTGTGAGTTCATCAATACCTCAATCGCTTCACGGTGCGGCTGGTTATACTTTCTCTCGGTGAACATATTCATTGCGTTTTTATATTCTTCACGATGGTCCATTCGAGGTTCAGCATACAGCTTGTCCAGCGTTCCGCGAAGGAACGGCGTCTCATACATCAGACCCGTCAGGTTCAAATCGCCGGAGGGCTGAAGGTAAATCTCGTCGAAGGCTGTTGAGAGGTAATAAGCGCCGTTGCCGGGGCCGAACTCGCCGAATGTCTCCGAATAGGCCACAGCGAACTTTCCACTGTCGGCAAAGCGCATGACCGCGTCACGTATCTCCTGAATCACAGCCATTCCCATACCCGCGGAGCCTACCTTCGCTACCAGTCCGACGACACGCTTATCTGATGAGGCACGCTCCAAAGCCTCGACCACGTCACGAACAGTCATTACCTCGCGCATCAGAGCACGGGAGAGCGGGTCCTCGGATACATACTCAACCAGCGGCTTTTCGAAGTCCATCTCGAGGATTACCTTCTCGGGTATCGATTTACGGGCAGGTACAACTGCGGCAAGGCCGATGACCACAACAAGAAAAGCGATAACTGCCAGGCCTCCTATCACGGCCAGCAATCCGATTACAAGCCTGCTGGCAAAATTCTTCTCCCGTGAGGGATACTGCGTAGAGCTTTTCATAATCTTCTACCTCCAATACTCAACCGTTTGGATAAAAAAATCAATTATCTCTGACGTCCCCGCTGCTGTCTTGCAACAGCAAGACGCGGGGGCTATTCAAACTTTAGCCACTTACACAGATTTTCTACTGTCTTAGGACCGATACCCTTTACTTTCTGCAGGTCATCGCAGTTGCAAAAGGCCGCCCTGCTGTCGCCGCCGCTGATACTCTCACGGTACGCAATTATTGCGTCGGCTCGACTGGGGCCTATTTGCGGCAATCTCACCAGAGAAGCCTTCGATGCGATATTTGGGTTTATTCGGCTTTCCAGCTCAATTGCCCCCGCGCTTGACTGCGCAAGCAGTCGCGGGGGCTGTTTAGACTTCAAAGACCGGCCTGCGAAACAACACGAAAATACAACCGCGAGCAAGACTGCAATCGCAAACGCAAAAAGATGAATCCTGGTTTTCTCTGCGCCGCCACATTCGATAGTTTTATCGGTTCT
>Ga0315293_10003812_pt1 | contig 14443 bp, 17 predicted proteins | sample YL17G13_20_MG_FD_203071 | JGI IMG/M metagenome (GOLD analysis project Ga0315293, IMG submission 203071) | Sediment microbial communities from Yellowstone Lake, YNP, Wyoming, USA - YL17G13_20 | ecosystem: Environmental > Aquatic > Freshwater > Lake > Sediment | place: USA: Wyoming | collected... | reverse complement strand
AGTAATAAAATTTCAGGCAAAATACGCATCTGAAATTTTAACTCCGATAGGTCTTTCGCAGGGAACCGGCTATGTTGGCATGCAAACGCGGATGAAAATAAATCAAATTTTAGGTGGCTAATATGGCAAACATCTTAAAAGAACTGTCGGGAGCTAAAAAGAATGTTCCGCTAAAAAATTATACTACCTATAAAATTGGCGGGCCGGCCAAGTATTTTTTTATTGCTAAAACAAAAGAAAATTTAATAGAAGCGCTGAAAACAGCTAAAAATCTAAAATTGCCGGTTTTTATTTTGGGCGGAGGAAGCAATCTTTTAATATCCGATAAAGGCTTTTTGGGCTTAGTAATTAAAATAAATTTTCATAGCGTAGAATTTAGAGAAAAAGACGTGTTAATTGGAGCTGGTTTTAATTTAAATAAATTAAATTATTTGTTTGCAGAAAAAAGCCTTTCCGGGTTGGAGTGGGCCGCCGGTCTCCCCGGAACATTGGGCGGGGCAATTTATGGCAATGCGCAGGCCTTTGGTACAAAAATTTCCGATGCCGTTGAGAGCGTGGAGGCGATAAATTTGAAAACTTTGGAGCTGAAAAATTTTACAAAAAAGCAGTGCCAGTTTTCTTTGAAAAACAGCGTTTTCAAGAAAACCAAAAACTGGGTGATTGTTTCAGCTGTTTTAGAATTTAAAAGTGGTGATGGAAGAGAGATAAAAAACAAAATCAAAGAATTTATAACATACAGAAAAACAAATCATCCCATGAATTTTCCGTCGGCAGGGTCTGTGTTTGTAAATCCAGAAGATAAAAAAGAAATAATCCGAGCAGGATTTTTAATTGAAAAATGCGGTTTATCCGGAAAAAAAATAGGAAAAGCCCAGATTTCGGAAAAACACGCTAATTTTATAATTAATCTCGGCGGCGCCAAAGCAAAAGATGTTTTATCTTTAATAAATTTAGCGAAGAAAAAAGTCAAAAAAACTTTCGGCATAGAGTTAGAAACAGAAGTGCAATTCATCGGATTTTAACAAACCACTAATTTACGAATATTTACTAATACGAAAATTAGTATATTAGTAGTGATTAGTAAATTAGTAATAATTATGAAAATTATAATCAAAACAAAAAATTTGGATTTATCAGCTGATTTGAAAAATTTTATCGAAAAAAAGATTGGTTCTATAAAAAAATTTATTAACACCCTAAAACGTGAAGACGAGATAGGTAAAACATTAGCCGAAGTTTTTGTTGAAGTTGAGAGAGAAACAAAACATCACAGTAACGGGCAAATTTTTTTAGTAAAGTCAAGAATTTATCTGCCGGGAAGAGAAATTGTTTCAGAAGCAAGGGCAGACGATTTATTTAAAGCTATTATCAGAGTAAAAGACGAAATGAAAATGGAAATTGAAAAATATAAGTTTAAAAAAATTGATAAAAATCGCAGAGAGCAGAGAAAATCAAAAAATTATTACTAATTTACGAATGTCTACTAATATACGAATACGAAAATTAGTATATTCGTAAAAGATTAGTAGATTAGTATTTTCTAATGATTCCAACAAAAATGTTTTTTACGCGGGGCGTGGGAGTTGCCAAACAACAGCTGATGTCTTTTGAAATGGCTTTGAGGAACGCCGGAATAGAAAAATTCAATCTTGTGACAGTATCCAGCATTTTTCCGCCCGGATGCCAGAGAGTGACAAAAGAAAAAGGGCTGGAAGGCCTGAAGCCCGGTGAAGTTGTTTTCTGCGTTATGGCAAAAAATAATACCGATGAACCCAATAGATTGGTGGCCGCGTCAATAGGATGCGCAGTGCCGGCCGACGGACAGCAATACGGATATTTGTCAGAGCATCATCCCAACGGAGAAACAGATGAAAGGGCGGCTGATTATGCCGAGGATTTGGCGGCTACGATGCTGGCGACAACCTTGGGCGTTGATTTTAATCCTGACACCGCCTGGGATGAGAGGGAAAAAGTATACAAGCTTTCCGGAAAAATTGTTACAACAACAAACATCACCCAATCAGCCCAAGGAAACAAAGACGGGCTTTGGACAACAGTAATCGCATTAGCCGTTTTTGTGCCGTAGCTTTAATCTAATTGAGTATTTTCCCGAAGCCGCCTTTTAATTAGGGTGGTTTTTTGATGTCTTGACATAATTTGTTTTGTGATATAATATATAGCCAGTTGTTTGTTAGGCGAATAATAATAGAAAAACCCAAAAGAAAGGAGCCGCAAATGGCAACCGACGGACCAACACCAAAACCGTGCGATTCGAAGATTTTCAAGAAAGGAAAGCCCGTAGCGTCATTGGACGCAAGTTCAAACGCAGCCGAAACGTGGGTCAGGGCCGTAGCTAAAATGGCAAATGCCAAAGTTGACTGGCACTACAGCGGTGGCAGAGCTCAAGTTCTGCATCTCGGAGATGCAAAGAGCCGAGCTCGTGTCGAGCAGGCGATAGATGAGCTTGCATCGACCTTGAGGGGAACGATTCTACAAAGGTTTGGAGGGGGAGACGTCGGGCTTTATCGCAACGGCGTTACGCCCGATTCGGCACACGTCTCGGGCGGAGCAGTAGTCCGCGAGATCAACGGCCAACTAGTGCTGGACGATCCTGTCGCCGTCGGCGTGATTCATGCGGTGAAGAAACACAACTGCCGCAACACTTTGGAGATGAATGCCGACCGTGTTGTACACTTCAAGCGCCGTTTAGCGGAACGTGGTATGACCGCCAAAGACGCGGTCATCACGGTCATCAACGTTGATGACGTTCATGGTGGCCCAATCGCAGACGCACTTATGCCGGGCACTAATTGGCAAGAAATTCGTGATCGCGGGGAAGTTCCCTTCGCACGAGGACTTGCCATGCGAGAAGGCGTTCAAGAGTTGCTTGGCACCTTCGACAAAGAAGCCGCGGAGAAACTGCGGGACATGGCCGACATTGCCGTCGTGGTTGTTGACCACGGGGTCGCAGAAGTCTTTTCTGCCTGATTCCTGTGCTTTAGCACATCAAACACAAAACCCATTAATGCATCATGCAAAGATGGGTCTTTTTTTATTTAAAAACTACATTGAAACCGCACCTTTCGGCTTGAAAGGCGCGGGATTTTCGTATAGTATGATAGAATAACATTATGTCAATTTTATCTAAAATTTTTGGGGACCCTAATCAAAAGTTTATAAAAAATCTCCAGCCGGTTGTTGAAAAAATAAATTCTTTTGAGCCCGAATTTGGGAAATTTTCTGTAGAACAGTTAAAAGAAAAAACCCTTCAACTTCGTTCAGGGCTGGCAAAAGATAAAACTTTGGATGATATTTTGCCGGAGGCTTTTGCGCTGGTGCGGGAAGCGTCGAAAAGAACGCTGAATCAGCGCCATTTTGATGTGCAGCTAATTGGCGGAATTGTTTTGCACCAGGGCAAAATTGCGGAGATGAAAACCGGAGAAGGTAAAACTTTAGCTGCTACGCTGCCAGCTTATTTAAACGCACTGGAAGGCCATGGGGCGCATATTGTTACGGTAAACGACTATCTGGCAAAAAGAGACATGGTCTGGATGGGGCAGGTCTATGACGCTTTAGGGCTATCTACGGGATGCATCGTGAACGAGTCAGGATATGTCTACGACAGAGAATACAAGAATAGTGAAAAAGATGAGGCCAGGGATACGCTTGGCAGTTTTAAGGTCATTCAGGATTACTTAAAACCGGTTTCAAGGAAAGAGGCGTATGCGGCAGATATCACTTATGGAACCAATAACGAGTTTGGCTTTGATTATTTAAGAGATAATATGGTTTTTGATTTATCTCAGCAGGTTCAGAGGGGGCACAATTTTGTTGTTGTTGACGAGGTGGACTCAATTTTAATTGATGAGGCAAGGGTGCCTTTAATAATTTCCGGCGAAGTAGAGGAAACAACGGAAAAATATTATACTTTTGCAAAAGTTGCAACCCAGCTGGAAAGGGGCCAAGACTACGAGCTTGACGAGAAAATGAAAGCAGCTACTTTCACAGACCAGGGCCAAAATAAGATTGTAAAAAATTTAGGATTCGACCCTTGGTTAGATAATGACATTATTACAACCCACCAATTGGAATCTGCGTTAAAAGCCAAGGCATTATTTTTGAAAGATAGGGATTACACAGTAAAAAATGGAGAAATTTTAATTATCGATGAATTTACAGGAAGAATATTGCCCGGGCGTAGGTGGTCTGGGGGCCTTCATCAGGCAGTGGAAGCAAAAGAGGGTGTTGTTGTAAGGCCGGAATCTGTGACAATGGCAACAATAACTTTCCAGAATTATTTCAGAATGTATAAAAAGATTTCTGGTATGACCGGTACTGCCTTAACTTCGGCTGAAGAATTTGACAAGGTTTATAAATTAGAAGTTGTTGCAATTCCTCCGAATAGACCCACGACAAGGCAGGATTTTGGCGACAAAGTTTTTAAAACAGAAAACGGAAAGTTTTCCGCGGTCATAAAAGAAATTGAAGAGCTTCATAAAAAGGGCCAGCCGATTTTGGTTGGCACGAGGTCTGTTGAAAGAAATGAATATTTAGGAAAATTACTGGAAACCAAGGGTATTCCTCATAATATTTTAAATGCAAAAAACCACGAACGGGAAGGAGAAATTGTAGCGCAGGCAGGAAAAAGGGGAGCGGTAACAATCGCCACAAATATGGCTGGCCGCGGAGTTGATATTATTTTGGGTGGCAACCCGCCCAACGCAGAGCTTACAGAAGAAGTGAAAAAACTTGGCGGATTACATGTTATGGGAACTGAAAGGCACGATGCAAGAAGAATAGACAACCAGTTAAGAGGAAGGTCGGGCAGGCAGGGAGATCCGGGGTCAACGCAATTTTTTGTTTCTTTGGAAGATGATTTGATGCGCATTTTCGGCGGTGACAAAATAAAAAATTTAATGACTGCTTTAAAAATACCGGAAGACGAGCCGATACAGGCAGGAATGATTTCCGGCGCGATTGAATCTGCGCAGGAAAAAATTGAAGGTTTCAATTTTGACGCGCGGCATCATTTGCTTGAATACGACGATGTTTTAAACAAACACAGGGAAATAATATACAAAAAAAGAAAAGAATTTTTAGAAAGCTCGGATTTGAAAGAAAAAGTTTTGGGAATTTTTGAAAAGACAGGAATTGCGAAAGATGATTATGATAAAAAAGAAAAAGAGCTTGGTGAAAACAATATGCGCCAAGTTGAAAAATTTGTATGCTTAAAAGTTTTAGATACGCTTTGGCAGGAACACTTGTCTTATATGGACCACATCAGAGATTCTGTCAGATTGCGGGCATATTCCGGCAGAGACCCTTTAGTTGAATATAAAAATGAAGGACATAAAGCATTCGGCCAACTATTAGCAACAATTGATGCTGAGATTGCGGGCAACATTTTAAAAGCCGCCCCGTCATTCGACGGGGCGCCCGGTCGTATGACCGGGCGGCGTGAAAATAAAACTGCTGGCAAAAAAGAGCCGGGCAGAAATGATCCATGTCCCTGCGGTTCAGGCAAAAAATACAAAAAATGCCATGGGAAAATTTAAAACAATTGTCATTTTGGTTTTGATAATCGCGGCGTTTGGCGCGGGCGTATATTTTAGAGACGACGCTATAAATTTTTATAATAGTTTAAATAAGCGAGTCGCAGATTTTCAAAAAACAGATATTGGCCAGACAATTTCAGAAGCCGGAAAACAGATATTTGCTCCGTCGCCCCTCAATGTCGGCGGACGACCCGGAGGGTCTGTTTTACTGCAAAGCAAAATAATCGCGGAAACAAATTTGCAAAGACAGGAAAACGGCAATTTGACGGCATTAAAAGAGAACGCAAAACTTGATGCGGCGGCTGCGGCAAAAGCCAATGATATGTTTCTAAGCCAGTATTTTGAGCATATTTCGCCCTTGGGCGTTGGTCCCGGAGAGTTAGTGCAGAATTACGGATATGATTACATTGTTGCCGGTGAAAATTTAATTTTGGGAAATTTTTTGTCGGAAAAAGAAGTGGTTGATGATTGGATGGCAAGCCCAGGCCACAGGGCAAACATTTTAAACAACAGATATACAGAAATTGGGGTTGCCGTAATTAAAGGAACTTATGAGGGAGAGACAGTTTGGATTGGTGTTCAGGAATTTGGGCTTCCGCTTTCAACATGCGCCCAGCCGAACGAAGCTTTAAAAAATCAAATCGATTCAGAAAAGACGCAGTTAGATGAGTTGTCTTTTGAAATTGACACAGCAAAGAATCAAATTGAAAATACAAATAAGAAATCGCCGGCTCATCGCCAAATGGTTGATGATTATAATCAATTGGTTGCGCGGTATAATTCGCTGGCAGAGGAAGTAAAAGGACTTATTGCAACATATAATAATCAAGTAAATAATTTTAACGACTGCGTCGCAGGCGAGTGATTTTTTTAGCCGGGTCGCAATTATTACAGCCCACCTTCGTCCCTCATCCCTTTTCTATAATTCTTATATTCTGCAGAAAGCGAGAATATGATATAATATAATTATATAAGTTTTATAAATAATGAAAAATGCTAAACAATTAGAAAGACATTTTAAGGGTGTGGCAAATCATAGAAGAATTGAGATTCTACTTTTGGTTTCAAGAGAAAACAATATTTCTTTAAGTGGAATTGCTAAAATTTTAAAGTGTAATTTTAAAACTCTATCTGAACATACTCGAAAACTAGTTCAAGCGGGGCTTTTGAATAAAGAATACACCGGAGATGGGACGGTAAGACATTCACTTTCTCCTTACGGAAAAGTTTTTGTTAAATTTATAAATTATTTTAACTAATTAAAACACACTCTTGCATTCTGCAGAAAGCAAGAGTGTGTAGACATTGTACAGTAACACGAAATGAAATTGGGAAAATATGAGCATTATAAGGGAAAGCAATATGAAGTTATCGGCGTTGCTGTTCATTCTGAAACGCTGGAAGAATTTGTGGTTTATAAAGCTTTGTATGGCGAGGCAAAGCTGTGGGTTCGTCCATTGAAGATGTTTTTGGAAGAATAAGTATTTAGGAAAATAGCATGGAAAGAGAATTAGAAAAACACTTTACAGCATCGGCTCTAATTATTGATAATGGCAAGGTTCTATTGTTGCATCATAAAAAACTTGGTGTTTGGCTTTATCCTGGCGGACATATTGAAAAAGATGAGACGCCAGACCAAACAGTGATTAGAGAAGTAAAAGAAGAAACTGGATTAGATGTTGAAATAATCGGCGGAAAAGACAACAATTTAGCCGACATTAATACGGATATTTCTGTTTTGCATAATCCATATGCAATTTTATGCGAATTAGTTGGAAACCATTACCATAATGACATTGTTTATTTATGTAGAATTTCTGGCGACAATAGAGAGATTAAATACAACGAGGATGAATCAAAAGATGTTAGGTTTTTTAATATAGATGAATTAGACGATATAAAGCTTTTTCCCAATTTTAGGCGTCTTTTAGAAAAAGTTTTTAAAAATTAGATTAAAAAAAAGTTTAATATGAGGATAGCGATTGTGTCAGACACGCACGGGAATGTGACAAATTTTAAAAAAGTGGTTGATTGGCTGAATAAGGAAAACATTCAGACGATTTTGCATTGCGGAGACATCGGAAGCCCGGAAAGCCTAAAAGAATCCTTGTCGGATTTTAAAGGTGCTTTTTTGGGAGTTTTCGGCAATATGGACAAAGGCTTCAAAATTTTAATTGATGAATATAATAAAATTCCGAAAGTGGAAGTAAAAGAAGATATTTTTGAAATAGAAATTGAAGACCCGCCTTCGCCCCAAGGGGCTTCGGCGAGGCGAAGAAAAATCGCGTTTTGTCATTTTCCGGGCGAGGCAAAAAAACTGGCGCAGTCGGGCAGGTTTGATTTGGTTTTTTATGGCCACACGCACAGGCCTTGGGATGAACGGGTGCCTTCTGGGCGCGGCGAGTGTCATATGATAAATCCAGGCGAACTTGCCGGACAGTTTTACAAACCAACATTCGCCGTCTACGACACCGCCATGGATTTGCTGGAATTGAAGATACTGGAAAAATTATAAGACTTGATTATTTTTGTGATTAGGTTATAATGGTTTTATTACTTTAATTAACTATGCAGCAGAAATATTATATTTTTATTGGAGTTTTAATCTTGGCTGTTTCGGCCGGGATTTTTTCATACCCGAACTATTTTAATAAAGGAGTTGATTTTTTAAATAATAAATTATCCTGGACGCTTCCGCATTTTCCGGAAAAGCCATATATTTTAGGACTTGATTTGCAGGGCGGAGTTAGCTTGGTTTTTCAGGCGGATTTGAGTACATCAACAGATAAAAATGGCGATATGTCAAGGTTAAGAGATTTAATAGAGAGAAGGATAAATCCTCAAGGTGTATATGAGTCTACAATACAAATACAAGGACAAGATAGATTGTTGGTTGAGTTGCCCGGAGTTACAAATATACAGCAAGCGATTCAAGTGATTGGTCAAACTCCTTATTTGGAATTTAATGAGCAAAGAACAGCAGATGAAACAAAAGTGATTACAGATAAAATGAAAGAAGTCCAAGACGCTGACGCTAAAAAAGAGGATATAACAAAAATAAAGGATTGGGAGATAGCTATTCAAGCTCTTCAAAGTCCGGCTTTTGCGTATTTTAAACCAACGGAATTGACCGGGAAATATTTAAAAATAGACGGCACTAAACTTAATTTTGACCAAACAACATATAAACCAATAGTTGAGTTACAGTTTGATGACGAAGGCGCAAAGCTTTTTGCAGATATCACAAGTAGAAATATAGGTAAGCCATTAGCTATAATTTTGGATGGGCAAGCCATTATAAATACTGAATCCGGTATTTATGCTCCAATCGTTAATGATAAAATTACGGGCGGTAAAGCTCAAATTACAGGGAATATGACAACCGACGAAGCTAAAAAAATAGTTGACAGACTAAAGTCCGGAGCTTTACCTGTTAAAATTGGAGCTCCAATTTCACAAGAAGCAGTTGGGCCAACCCTGGGCTCAACATCCCTTCAAAAGTCACTTACAGCTGGTTTATATGGACTTATAGGAGTTGTTATATTTATGCTGGTATTTTACCGCGTTCCGGGGCTTTTGGCATCTATATCTCTTGTCATATATATAGCAATAACCTTGTCTTTATTCAAACTTATTCCGGTAACATTAACCCTGGCCGGTATTGCCGGATTCTTGCTTTCTATGGGTATGGCGCTTGATGCAAATATTCTTATATTTGCCAGAACGCATGAAGAATTAAATCTTGGAAAGAGTTATTCAGTGGCTTTAAAAGATGGTCTAAAAAGAGCCTGGCCATCAATTAGAGACGGCAACTTTACCACAATACTTGTCGGAATTATTCTATTTATTCTTGGAACTAGTTTTGTAAAAGGATTTGCCTTCACTCTTGTTGTCAGCAACTTGATTGGTATGTTCACAGCCATAGTTATTACTAATTATTTATTAAAAATATTTTTAGGCAGCAAGGAGCCAAAATGGCTTTGGCTTTGGAGATAAACATTGATTATGAATATTCCTTTTTTAAAGTTTACAAAAATATATTACATTTTTTCTTCACTTCTGTTAGTAATAGCTTTGTTTTCTATTTTTTATTTCGGTTTGAATTTGGGAATCGATTTTTTGGGTGGCAGTATTTTGGAGATTGAATTTGAAAATAGACCGGAAAGTTCTGTATTGCAAGAAAAATTATCTTCTTTTGATTTAGGCGAATATACAATACAGCCGGTTGGCGGGAAAGGAATTATTTTAAAAATGAAAGAAATCAGTTATGATGTCCACCAAGGTGTTGTTTCAAAGTTAAGCGAAATATCTCCTGCCAAAGAATTGGGATTTGAGGATGTAGGTCCGGTTATCAGCAGGGAATTAAGAGGAAAAACAGTTATTTTAGTGGCTGTTTCGTTGCTTGGACTTTTATTATATATAATGATTTCCTTCCGTAAAGTATCTCGCCCTGTTTCAGGATTTATTCTTGGAATTGTTTCTATAATAACTTTGGGTTTTGATGTTTTGATAACAGTAGGTTTTTTTGCAATTATGGGAAAGTTTTATAATGTTCAATTTAATATCCCAATTATAACCGCCCTACTTACTATTATTGGTTATACCATAAACGACAAGGTTATCATTTTTGACAGGGTGAGGGAAAATATAATAAGAAGGTCATCTGATGATTTTAAGGAGCTTGTAAATAAAAGCATAAACGAAACATTATTCAGGTCGTTAAGCACTGGTTTTTGTACTTTGCTGGTTTTAGCTTCCTTGGTTATTTTTGGAGGGGAAACTCTTAAATATTTTTCTTTAGCTTTAATAGTGGGAATTATTGCCGGAACTTATTCATCTTTGTTTATTGCCAGTCCACTATTAGTTTCTTGGTATAAGTGGAGTGCGGGCAGGGAGGTTCGCGCCGGGTCAAAAAAGAGGTAATTAGCGGGTTAATTATTTACCCCTTGACACAGTCTATTTAATATGATAAACTGTATCAATCAGGGTGTAATAGCCCTATATATATGAAAAACGCCAATTATTCACAAATATACCAAAAGTTTACCAAAGGTCTTAGCCCAAAAACTAAAGATATTTTTGACCGCAGATTTGGGGTAAAAACTAAGGGACCGGAAACATTAGAAGCCATCGGAAAGACATTGGGAATTACCAGAGAAAGAGTGCGCCAAATTGAAGAGGCTGGTTTTAACTTTGTAAGAAAAAACAATAAAGAGGCCATAGATGGCATTTATGCTGATTTCGCCAACTATTTTAAAGAGCAGGGAGGTTTCAAGAAAGAGGATACTATTTTAAACGAATTGGGTGGACCCAAGGGGTACCCCAACCAAAAACCTTATGTTTTATTCTTGCTTACAATGGGCGAGCAATTTTCAAAAGTTGCTGAAAAGAAAGATTATCATTATTTCTGGTCAAACCTTCCAAATCCTCAAGAGGCAGTTAAGGGCGCTTTAAACTCTTTAGTTTCTCAAATGCAGAAAATAGGAAAACCGGTTCCTGTAAAAGATTTTTATGCAAAAGTTGCTCAAATTCAGGGGCTTTCTGAAAAAGCCACGCTGTCTTACCTTGAGATTTCAAAGAAAATTCAAGGCAACAAGGAAAACGTTTTGGGATTAGTTGAATGGCCGGAAATAAAACCAAGAGGAGTAAGAGACAAAGCATTTTTGGCTTTTAAAAAACATGGAAAGCCGCTGCACTTCACAAAAGTTGCAGAACTTATAGACAAGTTTGATTATAATTTGCCGAACCCTTCAAGCCGTTCGGGGCAAGTCAAAAAAACTTATCCGCAGACAGTCCACAATGAATTGATAAAAGACCCGAGGTTTGTGCTGGTGGGACGCGGAACCTATGCGCTGTCAGAATGGGGATATGTTCCGGGAACCATTAAAGATATAATTACCAAAGTTTTGAAAGAAGGTAATGGAGCCATGAATAAAGACGAGCTTGTGGAAAAAGTTTTATCTCAAAGGTTAGTTGCGAAAAATACCGTGTTGATGAACCTGAACAACAAAAAGAGTTTTGATAAAGATTCAAATGACAATTATTTCTTGAGAAAAGTTCAAACAGCATAACAAAAACAAAAAACCGCTCTCAGCGGTTTTTTGTTGCGTATTGCTTGAAGGGTTTTATTGTTCTATAATTAATAAATAATCAAACACCAATGGATATTTTTACTACAGGAATAATTGTTTTGTTCGCGATGACGGCGATATTTTATATTGTTCTGTTTTCGTTTATATTCTATTGGCATTTAAAAAATATAACATTTGTCGTGGTTCCCGTGTTTTTTACTTTTGAGTTTTTTATTATGGGATTTTTCATTATTTCCATCGTATCTATTATTCTTAATTATCTGCCTGATTTAATCAGGATTTCCGGACTATGATGAAACTGCCACAATATTTATTTTGGTGGGAATGGGTAAAAAAAATTATTTGGGACCCTTTTTGGTGGGTGATTTTGTTTATAATTATTTTATGGATTCCTTTTTTGCGAGTGTGGTGGTGGGTTTTTCTACCTTGGATGCTGTGTTCGCAGTTGAAAGTAATTTATCGCTGGTGGATAAACTGGGATTATGATTATGTAAAACAAAAGTGGGTTTTATTAGAAATCATCCCGCTTGAAGCAACGCTTATGCCCGTTAAAGCCATGGAAGATGTTTTTTCTGTCATCTGGCCCCTTATGGATGTGGGCAACTTTAGGGAACAATGGTGCGACGGAGAATTGAATAACGGCCCATATTGGTGCTCCTGGGAAATAGCCAGTATTGAAGGAAAAATCCATTTCTATGTAAGATTTTTGCAGCAGCACAGGACTTCGGCCGAGATGGCGCTTTACGCCCATTATCCTGACATTGAAATCCACGAGGTTCAAGACTATGTAAAATTAGTTCCGCCGACAATTCCCAATGAAGAATGGGATATGTATGGAGAAGATTGGGATTACAGGCGAGATGACCCATATCCCATAAAAACATACGAAAAGTTTTTTGAACCGCAGGGGGAAAGAATTTCAGCTGAAGAAAAAAGGATTGACCCGATTATCGGATTGCTGGAGGGTATGTCAAAATTGGGTCCGGGAGAGCATTATTGGGTGCAGTTTATTACGGTTCCCATAGTAGAATATGATGAGCCGGATATTTATAAAAATGCGCAAAAAATAATAAATAAAATAGCAAAACGCCCGGAAAAGAAAAAGATTACTTTTTTTGAGGAATTAATGCATGCAATGCACGAGCTTGCTATGGGTCCGGAGAAAGAAGGCGAGGGGGAAAAAGCAAAGTATAGCTGGGCGCCTTTGGAAGAGGATGAAGAAACGGGCGAGTTGAAGATATCGCTGACCCCGGGCGAAAGAGAAATTATCACCGAGGTTGAAAATAAAATGAAAAAACCGTTATTCAGAACATCAATTAGGGGCGTTTATGTTGCCAAAAGAGATGCGTGGAGAGCTCCCCACAGAGTTTTATTGAGGTCTTATACATCACACTTTATTACTAATAATTTAAACTGTCTTGGATTTCAGGCAAAAACAAGGCCGAGGGTTCACTTTTTTATGCGCAAGCGCAGAGTTTTTTTAAGAGCAAGAAAAATGTTCAGGATGAGCGTTTTAAGATTTCCGTCATTATTTCCAAACAGAATGAGCGACGACTTAAATCCTATCATGAGTTCAGAGGAGCTGGCCACAATGTATCATTTCCCGCTGAGAGTTTCAGGGGGTAGCTTGGCTATGGGCAAGATTGAATCAAAGAAAGCAGGGCCCCCGGCCAATCTGCCGATTGAGGAATAATAATAAAGTATGGAAAAAGATTTTGATAAATGGAATAATACAAAAAAGAGATTGGAAGAAAAGATCGAAAAATTCTTCTTTAAAGAGGGAGAGATTTGGTGGATGTCGGTTGGAATAAACATTGCCAATGAATCTTGTGGTAAAGGAGAAATTTTTCGGCGACCAGTATTGATTATTAGGAAATTATCCGGAAACAGTTTTATCGGCTTACCGCTTTCTTCAAAAGAAAAAAGCGGGTCATGGTTTGCAGATATTTTGATAAATAATCAAAAAAGATGTGTTCTCTTGTATCAAATTAGAATGTTCAGTACAAATCGTTTTGAAAGCAGGATGGCAACATTGGATGACACAGATTTTAAGAGTGTAAAACAAAAACTTGAGCTATTGCTCAAGTTGAAATAATCGTCACCCTGCTTTCGCAGGGATCAGTGGGTAATCCCAAAAGTAAGTTAATTATAGCAGATTATAGACCCGTGTCAATAGCTTTCTCAAAAAATAATTATCAATATGAAATTTGAGCTAGAAGAATATCATCGTAATGTTAGTGATGAAGAATTACTTTCTGATTTAAAACGCATTGCTGTTCTGTTAAATAAAAACTCTATTACATTCGAGGAATATACAGGAAAAGGTAAATTTAGTAGTAGCACTATTATGCGTCGATTTAGTGGTTGGAATAAAGCTCTCGAAAAAGCTGGTTTGAAAAAAACGAAAGAAATTAATATTTCGGAAGAAGAACTTTTCAAAAATTTAGATATTAAAAATTGATTTAAAATTTAAACATTTAGATTTGAGTTCAAATTTGAAATTTCAAATTTAAAATTCACGCATGTCAAAGGATTTAACTTATGTTGCCAAAACAAACTTTCGCAACAAGGAGCAAATATTCGGAATTAAAAGAGCCGATCGGCGCCAGCACACATATATAATCGGAAAAACCGGAACTGGTAAGACGGCCTTTTTAAAGAACATGGCTCTGCAGGATATCAATAACGGGGAAGGACTTGCTATTATTGACCCTCACGGAGAGTTTGTTGAAGAAGTTTTGGATAATATCCCTCCTCATCGAGTCAATGATGTGGTTTATTTTAATCCCGCGGATA
>Ga0315293_10003810_pt1 | contig 14452 bp, 15 predicted proteins | sample YL17G13_20_MG_FD_203071 | JGI IMG/M metagenome (GOLD analysis project Ga0315293, IMG submission 203071) | Sediment microbial communities from Yellowstone Lake, YNP, Wyoming, USA - YL17G13_20 | ecosystem: Environmental > Aquatic > Freshwater > Lake > Sediment | place: USA: Wyoming | collected... | reverse complement strand
ATTCCAGCTTCAAGAACTGCCGGCGCGAGCGGAAATACTCGACGGCTTGTTGCTTGGACCAGGTCAGCTTGTGGATCGGCTGGTTTTGCTTGACCAGGTGAGCCATCTTGCTGGCGATCTTTTCCAGGTCGTTTTCCACGAAGGGGCTGGCCAGCAGAAAATCGTAATAAAAACCGTTTTCCACGGCCGGGCCGACGCCGTACTGAGCGTCGGGGAACAATTCGAGCACGGCCTGAGCCAGCAGATGGGCGCAGGAATGGCGATAGACTGCCAACGCTTCCGGGGCGTTCGCGTAGACCTCCTGCACGTCGTCTTCCGGAACAACCGGCGCACCGATCTCCTTCAGTTCGCCGTTTATCTTGAGCAAAATCGCTTTTTTTCTTTCCATTGATGAACTTAGGCGCGGGCGGGCTCGAACCGCCGACCTCTACCGTGTCAAGGTAGCGCTCTAACCAACTGGGCTACGCGCCTTTGCGTGCCTGCCTATTTGATCAGCGCTTTCAGCTCTTTCCCGGCCACGAACTTGGGGACTTTCTTTTTGGGAATGCTGATTTTGGCGCCGGTCTTGGGATTTCTGCCTATCTTGGCTTTCTTTTCGATCACCTTGAAGGTTCCGAAACCGACTAAGGTTACCTTGCCGTTCTTTTTTTTCAACACATCACCGATCACTGTGACCAGCGTATCAATGACCTTGAGGGCATTGCTCTTGATGATAGTGGAATCTTTAATCATGAGCTGGGCAATTTCGTTCTTATTCATTTAAATCCTCCTTAACTTCAGAAGTAAATTTACCTTAAAAGTAACCGGAAGTCAATACCCACAACAAAAAAACAAAACCGGACTCTTCTTCCCGGCGGCGGCCGATTTCGCTTTTTACCACTCCAGGCCCATGAAATTAAAAAGTGAAATTTGCATTTTACGCAAAAATCCATTACAATTAACTACTCAAAAATGAGCAAACTGAGGAAATTACATGGCAGAAGAATTGTTGAAGAGCATCATGCAGATCAGCCGGGAGCGCGGCGTCAATCCCGACATCTTTTTTTCTGCCATCAAAGAAGCGCTGCTGATTGTTTCCAAGCGATTTTTTGACCCCGAAGCCGAAATCCAAATCGAGATCGACGAAGAAAAAGGGACGATACAGGTTTATGTCAGCAAGATGGTGGTCAAGGAGATCAGCGATCCGCTGGCGGAAATCTACTGGAAAGACGCCCTGAAATACGATTCCAAGGCCAGGGAAGGCGACATCATCAAGATCCACATGCCCGGTGAAACCCTGGGCCGGGTAGCCGCCCAGACCGCCAAGCAGATCATTTTGCAGAAGATCCTCAAGGCGGAACAGGAGAACATCTACGAACGGTACGCCCCGCTGGCCGGCACCCTGATGTCGGGAGAGATCCGCCGCATCGAGAACAACAACATCATCCTCGGCCTGGAAATGGGCGAGGCCATCCTGCCGCCCAAGGAACTTTCCCCCAAGGACATTTTCAAGCGCGGCGAAGTCATCAATTTCCTGATCAAGCGGGTTTTCGTCGAAGGCAAGGGGCCTTTGGTCCTGGCTACCCGCTACATGAATGATTTCGTGGCCGAGTTGATCAAGAAGGAAGTGCCCGAAGTGGCCGAGAACATCGTCAAAATATACGCCATCGCGCGCGAGCCGGGCATCAAATCCAAGGTGGCCGTCTACTCGACGGACAAGGCCATCGACCCGGTCGGAGCCATCGTCGGCATGAACGGCAACCGCGTCCTGTCGATCAGTAAGGAGCTGAGGGGCGAACGGATCGACGTGATCGCCTGGAGCAGCGTGCCGGAGCGATTCATCGCTTCCGCCCTGACCCCGGCCGAGGTCGTCAAGGTGCACCTGATCGATCCGGAAAACCACGTGGCCGAGGTGACCGTCAAGGACGAGACATTATCGGCGGCCATCGGCAAGAAGGGAGTCAACATCAAACTCGCTTCCAAACTCACCCAATGGGACATCCAGATATCCAACCGCAAGTTTGAACATCCCGAAGAAGCGCAAAAAAAACAATAGGAGGGCGAGCCAATGGCAACCATTAAACTTCATGAAGCCACCAAGCAATTCGCGATCAGCAACAAGCTGGCCATGCAATTTTTGGAAAAGATAAACCTGCCGGTCAAGTCGCACTCCTCGGTCATCAGCGGCGAGCAGCTTGAATTGCTGCGCGAATTCGCCGCCAGCCCGGAAAAGATGAAGGCCCTAGAGACGGAAGCGAAGAAAGGGGCCAGGGCCAAAGCCAAACCCACCGCGGCGCCGCCGACAGCGGCGGCGGCGGGGAAAAAGAAAAACGCCGCCGCGCCCCCGCCTCCGCCGGAGGCAAAAAAAGCCCCGCTGGAGAAAAAAAAGGCCAGCGCTGAAAAAAAACCAGCCCCGGCAAAAGCGGCCGAGAAAAAAACCGTTGAAAAAATCCAAATAGAGAAAAAACTGCTTGTCGAGAAAAAGGCCGCGCCCAGCGAACCCGCCGCCAAATCGGTCAGGCCATCCGTGCCGCCGCCGGCCGCAGCACCGGCAAAACCCGCTCCTGAAGCGAAAAAAGCCGTCCGGCCGCAACTCGAACCCCAGAAGCCGCCTAAACCTGCCCCGGCGCCATTCATACCTGCCCGGACGCCGTTCAGGAGGCCGCAGCCGCCATACCACTCCCGCCGCCAGTCCCCGGCCCAGCCCAAGTTCCACCCGGCCAAAAAGGAAAAGCCGGCCGTCACGGTCGTCCTGCCCAGCCACATCCAGATCACCGATTTCTGCACCGTAAAGGAGCTGGCCGAAAAGTTGAACTTCAAGCTGAAGCCGCTGGAAGAAAAAATCGCCCAGCTGAAAATGAATTACCAGGGCAACCAGATCATCGACCGCGCCGACATAGAAAAGTTGTGCGCCGATTACCAGGTGGTGGTGGAGATCCTCCCCTATGAAGATTACCTGTTCCAAAGCTACCTGGCCAAGAGCGGCAGCCAGCTGATTGCCCGACCGCCGATCGTAACGGTCATGGGCCATGTCGACCACGGCAAGACGACCCTGCTGGACACGCTGCGCAAAACCCGGGTGGCGGAAAAGGAAGCCGGCGGCATCACCCAGAAAATCGGCGCCTACAAACTCCAGACCGCCGAAGGCGCGATCGTTTTCATCGACACGCCGGGGCACGAAGCGTTCACCAACTTGCGGGCCCGCGGGGCGCAGGTCACCGACATCGTCATTCTGGTGGTGGCCGCCAACGACGGCGTGCAGCCGCAGACCGTGGAAGCCATCCACCACGCCCAGGCCGCCAAGGTGCCGATGATCGTGGCCATCAACAAGATCGATATCCAGGGGGCGGACAGCGAAAAGATCAAACAAGAACTGAACAAGCACAACATCCTGGTGGAAAGCTGGGGCGGCAAAGTGGTTTCCGTGGAAATTTCGGCGAAATTCAACAAGAACCTGGATACCTTGCTGGAAATGATCCAGCTAGTCGCCCAGATGCAAGAGCTGAAAGCCTACATCCAGATCCCGGCCCGGGGAACGATCATCGAATCCAGGCTGGACCCCCAGCTGGGTCCGATCGGCACGGTCCTGATCCAGCATGGCCAGCTCAAAAAAGGAGACTATTTCATCTGCGGCAGCAACCTGGGCAAGATCAAGTCGATTTTCGATGACAGCGGCAAGATGCTGAATAACGCCCAGGTTCCCGACCCCATCGAGATCATGGGTTTCGAAGCACTGCCGCAAGCGGGCGATATTTTCCAGGTTATCGACGACCTGGAAAAAGCGAAGAAAGTCATTGAAATGAGGCAGATCAGCAACAAGGCCGCGAAGAGCAAGGATTTCCTGGCCGAAAAGAGGCTGAGCCTGCAGAACCTATTTCAGATGGTGGAACAGAATGTCGTTCAGGTTTTCCCGGTGATCGTCAAGGCGGACAACTTCGGTTCAGCCGAAGTCCTGGGCCTGACCCTCAACCGCCTCAGCCAGGAAAAGCTGAAGATAGAAATCCTGCATAGCGGGCTGGGCAACATCACCGAGAGCGATATCCTGCTGGCTTCCACGGCCGGGGCGGTCATTCTCGGTTTCAACGTCAAGACCCCGCAGAAGATCATCGCTCTCGCCCAGCAGGAAAAGGTGGAGATCAAGCTGTACAATGTGATTTACCACCTGGTCGAGGACATTGAAAAAGCCGTCAAAGGCAAGATCGGTCCCCAGTACCAGGAAACCTTGATCGGCAAGGTGGAGATCCTGCAGAAATTCAAGATCTCCAAAGTGGGCATCGTGGCCGGCTGCGTCGTCCGCGAAGGCAGGGTCACCCGCAAATCAAAAATAAAGGTCATGCGCGGCGGCGACCTGGTCTTTGAAGGAGAAATAGAATCCCTGAAAAGGATCAAGGACGAGGTGTCGGATGTCAGGGCCGGAACCGAGTGCGGCATCCGCATTAAGAATTTCAGCAACATCGAGATCGGCGATTTCCTGGATGTCTACGAGACGGCGATCATTCCATGATGGTCGGCATGATGGTGATCGACTTGTTCAACGATCAGTTCCACAGCCTGAAGGAAAAAAGGCAGCTGCTGAGCAGCCTGAAAAAGCGCCTGAAAAACAAATTCAATATCGCCGTCGCCGAAAGCGCCTATCAGGAACTGTGGCAGAAAGCCCAGATCGCCATCGTCTCGCTGGGAGCCTGCCGGGCTATCCTGGACAGTACATTTAAGGGAATCGAGGATTTCATTTTCCTGAATTATCCCGTTCAGATCACCCAGTTGAAAATCCAGTATTTCTAGTCATGTCCTACCGCCTGGAAAAATTCGCCAGTACCCTCAAGCAAGCCCTGGGGGAAATCCTGATGAAGGATAGCTTGAATCCCGATTTTAAATTCGTCACCATCGCGCGCATCGAGGTCAGCGGCGACTTGAAAAAAGCCGAAATCTTCATTTCATCGCCGCTGCAGGCCCTGGACGACATCCTGCGCCAACTCCAGCGTTCCCAAGGATTCATCAAGCGGCAGCTGGCCAAAAAGATGATCCTACGTTACATGCCCGAGCTCCAATTCAAAAAGGACCCGGCCTTCGCCTTCGATCAAAAGATCGCGGCCAGGAGCAAACCCGACGACCATGAAAGCACGAATAGCTGAACGAATCGGCAAAGCCCGCACCATCGCCATCAGCTCCCACGTCCGCCCCGACGCCGACTCCATCGGCAGCGGACTGGCCTTGTGCCTCATGCTCAAGCAAATGGGAAAGGACGCGCGTTACTGCAATGTCGATCCCGCCCCCCATCCCATCAATCTGCTCCCCGGCTACGGGGAGATCGCTCTCCGCCAGATCCACCCCGATCCCTTCGATCTGGTCGTGCTGATCGAAGGTGGCAGCGAAGAACGGACCGGGCAAAAAAACCTGAAGAATTATTTTTGCGTCAACATCGACCACCACGCCAGCAGCAGCCAAGACGCCGACATCAACTGGGTGGTGCCGGAAGCCGCGGCCGTCGGGGAGCTGATCTACGAGCTGGGCCGGGAAATGGGCGTGAGCTTCAGCCGCGACATCGCCTTCAACCTCTACGCCACCATCGCTTCCGATACCGGCTCATTCAAGTATTCCAACACCACGACCGTATCGCTGGCCATCGCCTCCGACCTGGCCAGCCGCGGCGGCTTCGCCCCTTGCGAGGTCAGCAACCTGCTGTTCAACACCAACCCGCTCGAAAAGATCCAGATGCTGAGCAAGGTACTTTCGACCCTGGAATTAACCCTGGAGAATCGCGTGGCCATGATCGATTTTCGACGCTCGTTCCTCGACCGCATCAGCCTGAAGGATATCGAGACCGAGGATATCATCGCCGTCGCCCGTTCGATCCAGGGCGTTCAGGTGGTATTGTTCTTCAAGGAGATCGCCGTTGATTACTACCGTGTCTCCATCCGCGCCCGCGATCAGTTCTCCGCCCGGCAGGTCGCCCAGACTTTCAACGGCGGCGGCCATCCCCACGCAGCCGGGTTCTTCTATCGCGGCAAGCTCGCCGCGGCCAAGAAAGAGATCCTGCAGCTGATCCGCGAACAACTCCCATGATCCACGGCCTGATCGTCGTCAACAAGGAAAAAGGAGTCACCTCGCACACGGTGGTCGAGAGGATACGCCGGTTGTACGGCACTAAGAAAGCTGGCCATTTCGGAACCCTGGACCCGCAAGCCACCGGCGTGATCCTGATCGCCCTAGGCCAGGCCACCCGTTTTTTCGATTTTTACGTCAAGCTGGAAAAACTGTACACCGGCCTGATCCGCTTCGGTTTCGCGACCAGCACTTATGATTCCGAAGGTGAACCGCAAGGCGCCAAGCAGGGCATCGACCTGTTCCGCATCGACCTGGAGGCGTTGCTGTCCCAGTTTCGCGGGGCGCAGATGCAGTTGCCGCCGATGTTCTCGGCCAAGAAGTTCAAGGGCCGGCCGCTTTACAAGTACGCCCGCCGCCACCAGGAAGTCACGGTCAAGCCCGCGGCGGTGAACATTCACCAGTTGACGGGCCGGGTGATCGATCATGAGACGATGGAATTCGCGGCTCTGACCTCGGCCGGAACCTATATCCGCTCCCTGGCCCATGACCTGGGTCAAAAAGCCGGGGTAGGCGCTTTCCTGCTCGAATTGAAAAGGGAGAGGATCGGTGCTTTCACCCTGCAGCAGGCGCTGACCCTGGGCGAGATCGAAGCCCTGGCCGCCGCCGGCAACGCCTTGCGGGCGGTCACTCCCATCGAGATGCTCCTGGGCGAGTTTCCCAAGATGATCGTCAATCCGGCCGGCAGGCGCTGCATCTGCAACGGCATGGTCTTGAAGGCGTCGGACGTCTTGAAGATCTTTCCGGGCGTCAGCAACGATTATTTCAGGATCTTCGACGACGCCGGCAAGCTGCTGGCCATCGCCGAAAAAGAGCCTCAGGCCATGAGTTTCAAGTCCGCCATGGTCTTCCCCGAAAACGACCCGGGCAGCTGACGGACCGACACACCCCGGCGGGCAGACGCCAACCTCGTCTGCGGGTAAGTCCTAGCGCAAAATAAAAACCGCCGCCACGGGATTATGGTCGCTGTTCCGGAAATCCAGATTGCACCCGCTTACCCTTATTATTTCCACGTTGGGAGAGACCAGGAAGCCGTCGATGACCGCGACGAAGTTCTCGCCTCTCTTGTAGGCCGAACCGTTGCTGCGGATCGTGGGCACGGTTTTATCCACCGCCCAGGCGAAACCCGGAGGGCTGAAGTCTTCCGGAATCATCACGTACCATGCCGGCGGCGCCATGGCCGCCTTGAAACGTTTCGCGTCGGTGCCGGGCAATCCGTGGTTCCAATCCCCGCCTACGATCACGTGATTGCCGCTCTCGTATTCGGCCATGACCCGCTGGCGCAAATAGGCCAGCTGGAGTTTCCTGATCCTGCCCCCCTTGTCAAAGACCGATAAATGGGAGTTGAGCAGCAGCAATTCCTTGCCTCCCGCCACCGGCAGGCGGGTTTGGAGAAAACAGCGGTCGAGCTCGGCCAATTGCCGCGGCCAGGCTTCACTGCCCGGGTAGCGATAGCGGACCGCGGCGCTTATCCGGTATCGGGAAAGGGTCAGCAAGCCGCTCTGTACCGCGCCCATGGGCCTGGTTAGGGGCACGGGTACCCAGGGCATCTGGTAATTGACAGCAAAAACGCCGCCATGACCGGGAAAATGGGTTTGCAGGTAAGCCCGTTCGTCGACCCGGTAGCTTCTTGAAGAGCGGCTGTCCACTTCCTGCAATGCCAGCAGGTCCGGCCCGGCCGCGGTCAGGAAGCGGGTGATCTCCTTCAGGTTGGTCCAGGTCTGCCCCAGGCTTCGGCAACGGGAGTGTGTGCCGCCGTCCATGAAAAAATCTTCCCCGGCGTCGAGTCCGCAGTAACCGATGTTGAAGGTCATGACGGTCAGGGGCACGTTTTTCCGCAGAATCAGATCCTGGTTGTGTTCGATGTCCAGGGGGATCTCCGCCTCGGGCCTGTAATCGCTGACAATCAGGAACGCCAGGAAGAGAAAAACGATCAACGCCGGCACGCCGATGAGCGCCAGAAGCCATTTTGACGGGTTCCGGACCATGGGCGACCTAAGCAAAGAGTTTTTTCAGCAAGCGGGCGATCATGGGCAGTAGATCCAATTCATAATTTTCAGGCGCAGGCTCCGGTACTTCACGGGTGGCGCTGAACGCATTGTCTATCACTTTAAACTGAAAATTTTTCTTTTCCTGTTCCAGTTCCAGTTGCTTGATTTCCAGCTCCTTCTGCTTATGGTAGAGATCACCGCCGGCTTTCACCCATTCGAGGACCTGGCGCAGCTCGCCGCCGTCGAGCCATAGACCGTGGTCCCGGCACTTGTCGGCGATCACGCCGCTGCGGGAACCGAAATTGATGCGGTTCATCAGTTTTTTGCAGACGGGGCAGTCGATGTAGCCCAGCGGATATTCGCTGCTGCGCTTGACGTTCTGGAGTTCATCGAGGCGCTGGCGGTCGGTTTCATAGACATGGGTAACCGCCGTGTCCAGGAGAGCCTCCAGTTCGCCGGGATCGAAGAACAAACCCAGGCAGCGTACGCAGCGCTCGATGTAAAATTTCTTTCCTAGATGCAGGTCGATGGTCTGCAGGGGGATATGGCAGCGGGGGCAAATCCGCTCCGAGTCGGGTTTTTCGATCGTGAAGCGGTGGATCATGGCCAGGTCCACATCCTGGCGGGTCTTGCAATACTGGCAGATCAGGAGGCTCCCGCTCAGCGGCGCGCCGCAATTGCTACAGTTCGCCATAGGGCGCCCCCACGGGCAAAGGGAAGGTCACTGGCTGGCGCGTCGCCGCGAGTCCCCTTTCCCGCCGCGGCCGGCGCCACCGGCATGGCGCAGCGATGTCGCGGTCGCCGAGGATTCCCGGGTGGCGATCCAGGCGCCACGGATCACGTTGTCGGCTGTTTGGTAGCGTTTGCATGTCCCGCTCATCGTATCGTCATCGGAAAATTTTCCCGTATACTCGTAGGTGACGTTGGGAAAGACGAGGTTGAAGGCGACCGTGGAGCCGATAAAGGTGTACGCGCCGCTGCCGCCGTCGCTGTCGATCACGGTGCCGCTCGCATAATTGCCGCTGAAGGTGGCGCTGCCATTGAAAGTGCTTCCGTCGTCGTAAGTTTCCGCCAGCAGCCAGGTGCCCCGGATTTTTTTCCCCGCCGTGGCCTCCACCTGGAGCGTGTGATTCTCGGACATGGTGATGGTGCCGCTGGTATCAACCACCGTTCCATCCAGAGCGACCGCCAGATTGTAGTAGCCGTCAGCGAGCGAGAAACTGTAGTCGACCAGGGTACCCTGCGGGTAATTGAATGTGCCCGCCGCCGGCGTTCCGATCACCCCGTCTGCCAGAGTGACGGTCAAGCCGCATTGGAAAAGGTCATCGGCATAGGCTTGGAGAGTATGTTCACTGGCAGAAAGAGTCAGGGTCCCGCTGGCCGCGATCGCCACGCCGTCAAAAAGTACGGTCAAGGTGCTGTAGTCTGGTTTCAGGGTGAAGCTGTATTGGATTTGATCCCCGACTACCTGATTATATGTTCCCGTGTCCGGGAGTCCCGTCACGCCATCGGAAACCAGGACAAGCAGTGTACTGGCCGTTGTCTCCGCTTGCTTGCACGCGTCGAACGAAAAAATGGCCGCCGCCAAGGCCGCGACTAGGATCAGGACTATTTTTCTTTTCATTTTATCCTCGCTAGTTTTTATAGAAATATTCCCAGGCCAATTTGCAGATGCCAGCCGCCCAGGCTGCTGCGCACATCGTTTATCGTATCGGACGCGTACATGTAGCCGATGGCCAGCTCTCCAAAAATATTCTTATAAAGCCCGTAGGTAAAAGCCAGGTTCGCCCGCAGGCCGATCCCCGCCTGCTTGACCGCTTCGGCATGAAGGATGGCATTCGAGTTAATGTCGCTGGTCGTCGAATCGATGTCATTGGCGATGGAACAGAGGCCGATCTCCCCTCTCACGGCGAATTGTTCCTCTCGCAGGTAGCCGGCGAAGAAGCCGCAGCCTCCGGCAATGATCCTTTTAGCCACGGTGCGTTCCACATGGATATCCTGGGTGAACGAATTTTTCGAGCTCCAATCCGCCCAGCTATCGTTCAACGGAAAATAGCCGTGACTGGCCCACATGTACAGGTTGCCCGAGACCAGGTAGGCGGCTTTCGCCTCATAAAAGATCTTGAATTGACTGTCCTGGCCGGTGAAGTTGTTGGCGGGCAGGTCCATAATGTCGCCATAGAGGTTGAATATGAGTTTCCCTCCGGCGGCGAAGGCGGAAGCGGAAAAAAGGAACACCAGCAAAACCAAGCCAAGCGACTTTTTCATGCATACCTCCAATCGGATTGCAGCGCTAGAAAATTCGGTGCGATATATTTTTTAGACATGGTTGGCAAACAGGCCGGGAATGATTTTCTGGCAGCCGGAGAGGGGGCGACCTTTTTCATTGAAAATACTCCCCCCGGCAGATCAGGCGGGTGAAATTGTGAATGAAGATGCCCTGCTTCCAGGAGACGGCGATCCTGTCGGCACCGCAATCGATGGACAAGCTGTCTTGGACCCGGCCCAGCCGCCGCAGCACGGCGAATACCGCAGCGCTGCCGGTGGAAGAGGCCAGGGTCGGTCCGACGCCCCGTTCATAGAAAAAGACATGGCAAGAATCTGCGCTGGAGAAATGAACGAATTCCACGTTGACTCCAAAGGGGAAATGAAGGTCATGGGCTAGTTCTTCCCCCAAAACCGGCAGCGTTTCAGCCGCCGGCTCTTCCGGGCAGAGAACGACGGCGTGAGGATTGCCGACCGAGACCGGATAAAACTCCAGTCCGGCCATGACATAGCTTTCGTGTTTTTCCTGCAAGAACGGGAACGAGCGCTGGTCATCAAAATCGGCCGTGCCGATCTCGACCTGCAATTGGAACACGGGGCCGTCACGGCCCAGCCATGTCACCTGCCGCGGACCGCTTCGGGTGTGGAGGAGCAACGGCGAAGAGGCCAGGCGGCGTTCGAGCAGCACGGCGGCCAGGCCGGCCATGCCATTGCCCGACAATTCCGCCTCACCGCCGTCGCGGTTATGGATTTGAAACTGGATGCCATCGTCCCGCCGGCGGTAGAATACCACCCCATCGGCGCCGACGCCATGATGCCGGGCGCAGATCTCCCTGGCCAGTAGGCGCTTGTCCGTCCCCGGAGCCGGCAGATCGTTTTCGTCGATCTCGATGAAATCGTTGCCGAAGGAGCTGGTCTTGTAAAAAATCATTCAGGCAACGGGAAACGGAGATAGACCTCGTCGCCGTTACGGTTGATCAGCAGCAGGACCATGGAGCCGCCACGCCGGCTGGACAGGATGCGCTTGAACTGCTCCACGCTTTCGATCTCGCTGCGGTTGACGGCCAGGATGACATCGCCCGGCTTGAGGCCGTTTTCAGCCGCCACGCCGCCCCGTTCCACGTTCTCGACGACCAGTCCCTTGGCGGTCTTCAATTCGTATTCGCGCGCCAGGGCCGGCGTGTTCTTGATCAAATCCATGCCCAGGTTCAGGCTCTTGCTCTCGGCAACGGCCTGCTCGCGGATGGAATCGGGCGCCTCGCTGACCTTGACCTTGACCGACTGCTTGTCGCGGTTGCGGTAGATCGTGACCGTGATCTCGTCGCCGGGATTCGAATTGGCGATCTCCATCTGCAGGTCGGCTGCGGCCTGGATCGCCTTGCCGTTGATGGCCACGATGAGATCATACCGTTTCAGGCCGGCTTTCTGGGCCGGGGAATTTTCCTCCACCCTCATGATCAGCGCCCCGGCCGTGGCCAGTTCCAGGTCTTTGGCGTCACTTTCCGAAACATCCTGGATCTGGATACCGAACCAGCCGCGTACCACCTTGCCCTTGGATTTCAGGTCGGCAACCACTTTCTTGGCCATGTTGGTCGGAATGGCGAACCCGATGCCGATATTGCCCGAACTGGGCGTCAGGATGGTCGAGTTGATGCCGATGGCTTCACCCTTTATATTGATCAGCGGCCCGCCCGAATTGCCCATGTTGATGGCGGCGTCGGTCTGCAGGAAATCCTCGTACTGGGCCAGTCCGAGCTGGCGGCCCTTGGCCGAGATGATGCCGGCGGTGACCGTCGAAACCTGGCCGAAGGGGTTGCCGATGGCCAGCACCCATTCGCCGACCTCCACGGCGCTGGAATCGCCGAGGTCGACATAGGGAGCGTTCTTGACATTGATCTTCAGCAAGGCCAGGTCGGTCTTGGGCTCGGTACCGATGATCTTGGCGGTGAACTCATCTTTGTCGATAGTCAAAACCTTGACCTTGACGGCATCCTTGACCACGTGGTTGTTGGTCAGGATATATCCATCGGCCGAAATGAAAAAGCCCGAGCCTTCGCCGGAGCGTCTTTCCTTCTGCTGCGGTGCATTGAAAAACTGTTCAAAAAAATCGTCGCCGAACATGGAACGCCTTTCCACGATGGATTCGGAGATCACCTTGACCACCGCCGGCTTGACCTTCTTGACGATGGCCACGAAACTGGGGGCCGCCGCCGGCACGGCGAGCGATTCGGCCCTGACCACGGCCTGGCTCAAGACCGGCTGGTCATTCGCCGCTTTTTGCAGGAAGCCGAAACTCAAAGCGAAAAAGATCGCCCCGGCCAAAAAGCTGGCCCCGGCGATTATGCCAATTTTTTTCATGGGTTCCTCCTATTCAACAGAGATAAGACGTGAAAAATTAATAAAAAGTTTCATCATTTGCCCAAGCTTTGAATGAAATTAATGATGCCCAGGTACAGCCCGGCGGCGATGGCCTGGCGGTAGGCCGGATCAGCCAAACGGCTGGCCTCGTCATTGCAGCTGAGGAACGAAACCTCCACCAGCGCCGAGGGCATCTGCGCCCCCAGCAGCACGTAAAACGGGGCTTTCTTCACCCCCAGGTCCTCGATCGCCGCATATTTCGCCCTCAGATTGCCGACCATGTTTTCCTGGATATACTGGGCCAATATTTTGGATTCGGCGATCTTGCTGTTCTGCAGGATCTGGTCCAGAATCGAGCGCATCTCGGCGATCGACTTACTGCTCATGGCGTTTTCCTGGGCGGCGACTTCCATGGCCCGCGGATCAGCGGTAATGTTCAGGTAGTAGGCCTCGATGCCGCGAGCGGTCCGGCGCGGCGCCGAATTGGTGTGGATGGAAATAAAGATGTCGCCCTGGTTGGAATTGGCGATGGCCGCCCGTTCTTCCAAAGCCACATAGTCGTCGCGGGGGCGGGTCAGGATGACTTCCAACTCGACATGCTCGTTCAATATAGCGTTCAGCCGCTTGGCGATGTCCAGGGTGATGTCCTTTTCCTTGAGCCCCAGGGTACGGTTGACCGTGCCCGGGTCCTTGCCGCCGTGGCCGGGGTCGATCACGATGCGGTGCACACCGAGCCCCAGCTGCCGGGCGATGGAGGGGGCGCCAGGTCCACCGGACTGGCCTCCCCCCGTGGGGCTGCCAGGCGCCCCGGGCTGGCGTCCCCCTGGGGGATTGCCTTCAGTGGCGGCGGTCTCCGGCGCCGGCTGCCGCTCCTCCTGGGCGTGACTGACGAACGTGGCCTCGCGGTAAATGTCGAAGACGATGCGGAAAGGCGAGGTCAGGTAGAAGCGGGTATGCTTGCCGATCTGATCGAAGTCGAAAACCACGCGGATGGTCTGCCTGCCCAACCTGCCGAGGCGGATCTGCTTCAGGTTGCCGGCTTTGATTTGAATCTCATTTTTTTTGTCCGGCGGGTAGGCGGCGGCAAAACGGCAATTTTTCAGATCAAAAAACAAGCGGCCGCCGTCGCCGCGCTTGATCACTTTCTCGGAGATTTTCAAGTTCGCGCTCAGATCGAGAACCACACGCGTATATTCGGCATACGCGTAGTAACGGATATTCTGCAGCCTGACCGGTCCTTTGGCCATGACAAACGCGGCGGGCAGAAGCAAGTAAAATGCGAAGAATTTCTTGAGCACTGCCCTATAATTTACTAGAAATCTCGCCGGAAAGCAAGATGACCGGCTGAAAATCTTTATTTATCGCCGCGATTGGAATTATTATCGTTCTTGGGCTTGGGCGGGAAAAATTTCTTCGCCGGCCGGGCAAGACCTTTGACAAGTTTTCTTTGCTCCAAATAGGCCTGCCTTCTTGTATTCTTGAACTGGTTTATGAAGCTCTTACTGGCATTTTTTCCCATGTTGAAATGATAACACGAAGAACAATGAAAGCGAAGAACTGGAATTATAAGAAAAACAATATTTATGAAATCTGCTTGGAGCCAGCCTACCGAAAAATCCCCTCTCCCCCCTTACATTGTGACCCTATAAGATTAATTATCTATTCATTAACATGGGAAAGATGCAAAAACAATCGGGGAATTCCTGATTTTCACCTTCGAAAAACCTTAGCAGTTTAAAGCAGTAAATCAGTGTTAG
>Ga0315293_10003809_pt1 | contig 14460 bp, 14 predicted proteins | sample YL17G13_20_MG_FD_203071 | JGI IMG/M metagenome (GOLD analysis project Ga0315293, IMG submission 203071) | Sediment microbial communities from Yellowstone Lake, YNP, Wyoming, USA - YL17G13_20 | ecosystem: Environmental > Aquatic > Freshwater > Lake > Sediment | place: USA: Wyoming | collected... | reverse complement strand
TCTAAATTCTTCTGCCATTGCAATTGGGAATCCACGACGTGGAAACATCCTTATAGTAAGTGGAAGATTGTCATAGAGCCAGTTAATATGTTTTTCACAAGAATGTTCTTTTTTAAAGCGGAATCTGAATTCTCTGGCCAACTCAATTCCGAGTTTGGCAAGCCATAGATAATTTCCTGAGCAAACTCGCGTCCATTTCTGACAAGGATGCCATACATGACACGGACGATATCCTGGCTCCTGTGATGTTTCACATAGTGGCGCAGACCATATATATTCTGGTACTTCTAACTGCTTTTGAGTCTTGGATAGGGCTATAGCCGATTTACAGTCGCGAAGTTGAGGATAAAATAGTACCCAGTGAGCTGTATACAATAACTGGCAGGTTTCTAGCAACATTTTTACAACGTGCTTATCAACGTGCCATCGAGCCGCCTTGCGTTGTTTCCAATGTAGTACAAAGATATTCATTTTGTGTATATAAAATAACACAAAATGAATATTTCAATTTTTTTAATCTAATATTTTATCGATTTTTAGGAATTAATAATACCATAAATAGTTGAGCAAGGAACACCTGCTGGCGCTGATGGATTTTGCCCTGTAATCTTATTTCTCGCTGCAGTTAAACTCTGTCCCTGTATATACATAAGTCTCTCAGCTTGTGTTTTAAATTGAGGATATGGTATTGTTCCTATTGACCCATTTGCGGTTCTAATTGCCTGTGTTTGCTGATTTATACCAGTAAAATATGATATATTTTGTCTACTTCTATAAATCTGTTGAGCATCTGTACCAGTATCCCAAGGATAATTCGGTGAATTCTTTGCGTAATTTACTAATGTACTAAATTCAACACTATTTGCTGCTGTGAAGTTTGTAGCATTGTAGGGTGGCGCTGGACATTCTCTTTGACCATATGGTGGAAGCTGTGAAGTAGACATTCTCTTAAATCTCAAGATATTATATCAACCTAAAGTCCATCTTCTCTTTATCTTCTAAATGGCCACAACAGTTGTTCCTAAATTACTAAATCTTAGTGCTCCTACACTACGTAATCAGCGCACTCTGGTATGGCTTCAAAAGCAAAGCACTATGCAAAACAATAAGCAAAGCAATAAGCTAAGCAATACCGTAAATTGGTCCAAATGGGATGCCGTTGTCACATCTATTTCAGATTATAATCACTGGTCCCAATACAATACTAAGATTGTCGGAATCATTATTACTGAACTTACTTCTGCTACATCTCTTGATGAACTTTTAAAAGTCTCTAAACAAGTTCCTATGATTCTTATCTCACAAACAGTTCTTGCCCTTAAATCTGAGGAATACTGGACAGATAACTTTGATAATGTTCTCAACCTCGATAATATTCTTGAACACTACCCTTTCATTAATAATCCTTGGGATCAAACTACAAATGATGCAGTTGCCATTCTAGGATTACTATGCCGCTATAATCGTATCGTTGACTGCAATGTTACTGCAAAACGTTTGACAGATTTATCAAATATCACTCTTTCTAATGGTATAACACCGAATGAAACCTGGATTGTTACTCAATTCTTTAAACACTCCAATTCTAAACGATTTAATGAAATTAAAGAATGCCTCGCTAAAAACTGTGCTAATCCACACATTGATAAGATTGTACTTATCAATGAAAAAGACCACACTGAAGAGTTTAATAAACTCCCTGGTTCAAAGAAGATTGAACAATTTATTTCTAATCAACGCTTGACATATGCCAATTTCTTAGAATATGTAAATGTAGCTGTTCCTGATAATGTATTTATTGTACTATGTAATGCAGATATTTACTTTGGAGATGCTCTTTTGGATCTTCATAAGATTAATATGACTGATAAGATGCTTGCCCTATTACGATGGGATGTGCCGCCATCTGCCTTGGAAAGTGATGCTAAAATCTTTGGCCCTCGTGCAGACTCTCAAGATACCTGGATTTTCCTTTCTGATTCTATTAAGGCTAGATCGTGGGACTATAACAAATTTAACTTTCAACTCGGGCAAGCTGGATGTGATAATGCTTTTGCAGGACATATCCTTCGCCAAAAATTCTCTATCTCCAATCCAGCCGTCTCCTTTAAAACATTCCATCTTCATAATACTAATATTCGTAATTATGATAAGAAGGATTCTATTCGCTCTGATATTTATATTAATATCGCACCAACATTTATAATTGATACTAAACAGGAAACTATCCCTCCTGGTAAGCCTGAAACAATTAGCAATGAACTCGCATCATTTGAAGTTAAGAGTTCCTCTATGTCTAATGAAATCACATACTGCACTATGTTAGAAAAGGAGGGTCGTTATAAATGGGAACCAAGTGTAGAAAACCATTATTTCGAGGCTGCGATTCCTGTCTATAAATGGAATAAGGCGTGTGTTACTCCAAATGGTCTAGTATATGACCCCTATCGCATTTATAAGGGTAAACACGCAGACAATGAACGATTTAATTATTGGGCTAGCGCAAATGTAGATATCTTGACACCTTTACAGAAACGCGATAAAATGTTAGCTATTCCTTTTAAGAATACTGATGTATTCAAACATCCTGATACATATATTCTACAGTATGTCTCTCGCTGCGCTCGACTTCTAAAAATGAATCCTAGAACCTCTTTCTGGATTCCTAAACAATTTACCGATTATATGGAATATTTTGACTGGGGTATTGAGAAACTCAATGCTGCTTACTTCGATGAAAATACTGGCGTCTGGGCTGATGAAGTTATCGGTTTCTTACCTGAACCAGCGGCATCCGAACTAGGCCAAGAAGACATCGCAGCCCTTCGAGCCTTATATCCTCCTTGGGTTGAGAAGCCTGTTGAAAAGATTTGCGCAGTTGTTATTGGATCTAATATTACTGAGAAGTTTGTTGATGAGCAGATTTCTAAGGTGCTACACGGACACTCTGAGGACTGGTCTATTCGCTATGTATATGAATCGGATTATGCTTCATATGATTCATTGATTGGTGCGTCACTATGTATTTTTGTAGGTGGTCAAAAAACAAATAGTTTCTGGGCTAAACTATGGGCATTGCCTAAGGAATGTTGTGTGATTGAATTTCAACAAGAACTACTCATTGATGGTGAATTTCAACATCTAGCACACATTGCAGGCTTTAAGTCCTGGGTACTTCTTTTATCTAAGGGTTCTGCTGCTGATGTTCAGGAACAGATTATGGAGCAATTAGAGAAATGGTTTAAGAAGAATCAAACTGAACTATCTTAGAACATGTTATGCTACTGCCATATCATCGTATACTATTTTAGGAAAACCTTGTGATATACGATACAGATTCATCGAAGCTCTGGCATCTTCTAACGGACTATGCCCCATTTTTCCAGGCATTTGAATATTATTATTTGCTATTTCCTTAGCTAATATTTTTAATTTCTTAGCTTGTCTTCTTCTTTTTGAGCCTTCAAGTAAACCAATATTAGTTGGATGATTCTTCATATATCCATTGATAACAGTTGTATCCCATACACTATCATCATCTGGAGTATAATCTAAAACCTTAAAATCATTAATTAATCCGTGACCAACAATTAGTTTATCTTGTAATATGGCGTGAACTTCAGATTTAACTGTTTCAAATGGTAATGCTTTACTATTTTTATTTTCTAATAGATTCTTTGTTATTCCACTAAATGGTGTAAGATAATCTGTAATTGAATTTATCCCTCCTATTGGTATTACATATTTATTATATAATTGATTGCCGTCAAAATCTACAATAGCTATGTGTGCTAACACATGTTTACGTTCTGGACCTAAAACCATTTCACAATCAATCGCAACAGCACTCGGTGAGACTTCTGGTTCTGGTTCTGGTTCTGGCACTGGCACTGGCACTGGCACTGGTGCCCAGGCAGGAGCATTGGCTCTTAAGAATGAGGGAGGGGCTGCTCTTAAGAATGAGGGAGCGTCGGCTCTTAAAGTGCGCACCTGCCGAGGTGCACTCTTCATACCACCGTATACTGATTTTTTACGTGTATGCCGTCTAAAACGTTTACCCCGTTTCAAGGTAGATTTATGCTTCATCCTGTTCTAAACCAAGAAGATTCTTTCCCCATTTATAGGTATCCTTCACTTTCTTTTCATCCATCGCAATTCTATACCCACGAAAATCAAACATTTTTCCTTTAAATAATTTATCTGCATTCTCATATGGACTTGTCATAATCTGCCAGTTTGATTTTCCAATATAATTATTCGTAGTATAATTGGTCTGTGGTAACCAGGCCGCACCTTCTGTATGTACTACACTACCATTTCTGTATATTTTCAGATTTGGTTTCCACGCATCATTATCACCCGCAGTAATTGCAATATGTACCCATTTTCTTAGTGGAATCACATTCTTTACTTGAATATGTAATTTACGCATCTGTCCTTCCCATATTTCATAGATTAAATCTGCTGTTTTGGCTTCGCCAGGTGGTGCTGCTTTTGGTTCCAATGGTTTCATAATCTTACCAAATAGCTCTGGTTTAGGGCATTGCCATAAATTAACATTCGCTGAACTTGTTATCATTGAACGTTCTGGAGACATTTCTTCTACGCACTGTTGTCCTGATGGGGGAGCTGGTACTGTAGTTATTGCTTGATCCAAACACACTGGCTTTAGTAGTTCGTCTGATTGTGGTCCCGCATTTCCACGCCCCATAATGCCTACAAATACATTATCCTTACCAGCACCATTTCCAAAATCATAAATATGGGCATTATTCGTAAATTCATCAAAATAAACCCAGAAACAAGTAGCACGTAAATATCGTAACTGAACCACTTCTCCAAAGGATAAATCTTTAGCATCACCAATTCTTAGGAACTGATCATTTCCATTAAATTCAAGTCCTTCTGTAACGGGTGGATTGGGTGGTGCCTCCTGTATTTCCATACCACCCGCTTTAGCAATTGTTAGATTTTTAGCATAGTCCAACATGTCATCTCGAAGTCTGAGCCAGAAAACAATTCCCTCATAAAAGGTCAACAGTAATTTAATATCCTCTGGTGGATTGGCATCTGTTATCATTGAGGAACTAAAGGAAGTATCTCCCGCTGGATTACATTGTGCCTCAAAAGTGTCAGTTCCTGTCTTTAAAATACGACAGTATCCATCACGGCCCTCATTTAGAACATCGTGCATATAGTCATCTCTTGATAGTTCGAATCCCTGACGAACTGATGGTGTTCTATACTTTACAGTTGATAGACCCTCTGTACCACCAAGGGCACAAGCAAAGAACTTATCATCTGCGTCGCCTACCGCTTGTACCATTCGACAAAAATCGTGATTTACTCCTAAACGTTGAACATCCGTATATCCCGCAAAATAACGTATATCTCGAATATATCCTCCTTGTTCTTCCGTAGCATTGAGCCCTACATCACCACGACGTGGTAACCATTTAGCCCAGAACGCTGTATCTCCGACTGATACTAAACTGGCGAAACCCTCATTTATTATTTCAGGTTTCCATAATTCTATTACTGTGACTGTAATAAGAATTATTACCCCAATCCACAGATATAGCTGATACATACTATATTACCATCATTTAAAATCATTGTTCAAAAGTCACAGAGTTTAGAAAGCACATGTTTTAGACCTATAAAAAGTTTCTTCTAAAGTGCTAGGAACTATGTTGTCTGGTGGTAAATTATTCGATGAGGGAATGTATGGTTGTATCTTTACACCACCCCTCGAATGTAAAAATAAAACGAAACAATCCTTCGATGAAACTGACTTTCCAGCTCTTAGTAAATTAATTCTTGCTGATGCTGCAAATATCGAATATACTATCTCAAAAGTAATACGTCAAATACCACTTTGGAAAAATTACTTTGTTGTATCGGAATCTATTTGTGAGCCCGCTCTCATCCAAAAAGATAAAGAACTTTATGACTGCCCAGTCATTGATGACCATAAATTATCTGATTTTCGTATTCTTAATATGCCTTATGGCGGTGTACCACTCAATACATATCGCATTAATCTACAATCATTCGACTTTATGGCATTTATTACTCATTTTATCGAATCTGTAGCACTTCTTAATCTATTTGGTATCGTTCATCGTGATATTCACCAAGGTAACATACTCGTTGATAACAATGAAGTACCGCGTATCATTGATTTTAATCTTGCTATACCAGTTGAAAGTAAAGTTACTTCAAATAAAATGAAACATAAGTACGACTATATAACTGCTCAGGAGCCACCTGATTCGACAATAGTAAATGCGGTTATGTTAGGTTTCAATGCAGAGCGTATCATTGAAACCATCATTGATAAAAAACCTATCCTCAAAAAAATTAGAAATGTTCTAGGTGTTACTTCACGTGAACAATTACAATCCCTCGAAAAATTCTATCAAGACAGTAAATCTGTTAAAATTGGTGATTCTGTTAAGTGGTTCAATACATATTGGAGAACAATCGATAGTTGGGCAGTCGGTGTTAACATAGTTGACCTCATAACTAAATTATCACTCTGGCCAGAATTTTCAGCAACTCTAAAGAAAATTAGTCCTAGACTATTTCCTGTTTTACGCCGTTTATGCGCAGTTAGCCCAATCAATAGAATTGATTGCGTTCAAGCTCTTAACTATCTCAATCCTAATAGTTTTATTATTCGTAAATATGGCAAAGCCTGGCTCAATAAGGTTGGCGATGGCAAGATATAATTCTAGAAATGTTTAGAGTTATTGTTCTGCTTAAACACACCACATTCTTAAAATCATACACTGTACAGAACCATTCCCCAAATGAAATTGATTAACATTTACTTCATCTAATTTCATTTGTGTAGCCTTATACATCCACTGTCTAAAATCATCATATGGTAGCTTTGGAACTAAAATATTCTTTTCATCAAGCCATACAGAATTACACGCGAAGAAATACTTTGATGGTACTTTTATCATATTCTGCTTCCCAAATACAGTTTCAAGCTGTTTTATTGCTGCCGATGATAATGTTGGATAATATAAGACTCTCCCATTTGGCAATGGTAATAATGCTAAATCAATATGAAATGTTTTTCTATCACTAAGATTCAATTTATGAAATATTGGAGTATGTGATCCAAGTTCCCTCTTAAGTATTTCTTCAACTGCCTCTATACCTTTTAATGATGTTCTACCAACTCCATAGCCAAACCATATATGTTTACAATTATGAGACCATCTTATATCTCCTTCCCCTTCAAAAAATAATCCTTCTTCTTCTGGCAGATATAGTATTCGCAATCCTAACTTTTCTTTTAAATACTCCGCAAGTATTTCTTCTTCACCTCTACGACTAACCTTATGAAATCTTGCCATTATAGCAAAATCATTAATTATTAAAGCTGAATTTGTTAAATACACACTTCCAATCTGTGAGGGCGAACCAGGTGCTACCTTTACAGTTATATCGTGTGATTCGATATGTTTCTTAAGTCTTTCCCATTGCTCCTTCGCTTTAATTGTATCAATATCTCTATCCTCTGATTTATAATATTCGGGCGAACCTAATAAAAAAGTTTGCTTCATTCTAATATATTTTAATATTTTAATATTTTAATTAATTAAGAATGAACACTATTGTTAGCAGCGCAACTAAAATATCACTTGGAGTTCAAGCAATAACTGGACTACTCGGTATATATGGCCTTACTATACCTTTAGCTCCCAAAGATGTGATTCTCCGCCAAGTACTCGGACTCGAAATTGTTGTACAAATTATTGAGTTTGTTTTTTACTTAGGATTTCTATCCATTTTAAATTTAAACTCCTTAACACAAGAACGATATTATGATTGGTTCTTATCTACACCAGTTATGCTTTTTACAATTTCTTTATACTTCTTCTATGTCAATTTCATTGAGGGTCAGGATAAAGATAAAGACACTATTGGGCTTTTAGATTTTTTCAAAAATAACTCTAAACAGATTTTCGGATTTGTTATTCTTAACTTTTTAATGCTCCTTTTTGGCTTCTTAGCTGAACGTGGGGCAATAAATAAAACTCTTGCGTTTGTTCTTGGTACTGGAGCTTTATGTGGATCATTTGGAATTATCTATGAGAATTATGCTAAATACTCAGAGAAAACACGTACGATCTTCTGGGCTATGTTTGGAATATGGGCCCTTTATGGTGCTGCTTTCTTATGCCCACCCGTTATTAAAAATGTAAGTTATACTATTCTCGATATATTTGCTAAAAACTTCTTTGGTATCTTCCTCTACTATATTATCACCAATAAAGCTGTTTAGATATATACGGTATTCAACAAAATATTATATACGCCATTCAAAATAAATATTATATTTAAATAGGAATGTCTAATAAAATCAATCGAGAAAAACCACCTGCGGGCGCGCTGATCGATGCGATTATGGCGAATGACGAGGCGCGCGTGCGCAGCCTGCTCGACGACGGCGCGGACGTCAATGAGCGGGGTGTTATTCAGAGGACGCCGCTTCACATTGCGGTGAATTATGATCTGACTGCGATATCAGACCTGCTGCTAAGCCGCGGTGCAGACATCGAGGCGCGGGATATGTATGGGGAAACGCCCCTGCACATTTCAGCTCGCTATGCCTCTGCGGCGACAGTGGCGTTGCTGCTGCGTCGAGGTGCATCTGTCCATGCTCGTAACTTATATGGCAACACCCCGCTACATTTAGCAGCAGTCAATGGCCTCACCGCCAGCGCTAAGCTCCTGATCGAGGCGGACGCGCCCCTCGATGCGACGAATAATGACGGGCGGACTCCCCTGTACCTCGCGGCCCTAGACAATCAACTTGAGACGACGGCGCTGCTGATCGCATACAACCCAAATAATGCTCCGCTGGATGAAGCGACACTCAAGCTCCTAGGCACTAATTTCGACCCTGCCGCCCTCAGCAGCGCTGTCGCACTCGCACTCGAAGCCCGCCGCGACGACATCCGCCGCCGCCGCCTCAACGTGCTCGCCGCCTACTATGAAAATCGTGGTGGCCGTCGCACATCGCGGCGTTCCGCAACTCGAAAAGGAAAGGCTAGACAACGCCGCCGCTTAACAAAAAGACGTCGTGTTTAATAAGAAGACTTACTCATATTTCGCTTCTTAGTGTATATTTCCCTCCGTGCTTTAAACGTAACTTTCTAGTTTTTGGAGCACATAGATAACTTCAAAACTGATTATAGTGTAATCCTGAACCTGGATATAATTTTGAAGCTAATTGTGTATCTATGATCAAACTATCATTTTAGATATTCAAAAAAATATTATATTTATGTAGGAATGTCTTATAAAATCAATCGAAAAAAACCGGACTCACTGTTCGCTGCAATAATGGCGAGGGACGTGAAAAGCGTGCGTGAACTGCTCGATGCTGGAGCAATCGTTAATGAGGGAAAGGAGGCTGGCAAGATGACACCGCTGCACTGGGCAGCACAAAATGATCAAACTGCAATAGTAGATCTGCTGCTGAGCCGCGGCGCAGACATCGAGGCGCGGACTAGCAGTGGGTGGACACCCTTACACTATGCAGCTGCCGAGGCCTCTGCGGCGACAGTGAAGTCGCTGCTACGGCGAGGTGCAGATGTCCGTGCTCGCACTGATGACGGCAGCACCCCGCTACATTTAGCAGCATCTATTGGTCACATTGCTAACGTTGAGCTCCTGATCGAGGCTGGTGCAGATCTTGATGCAAAGGATAATCATAAGCGAACTCCCCTTTACTATGCAGCCAAAAAAAATAAGAATGAGAATGAGGCTTCAATAAATGAAAATGAGAATAACAATGAAAATGAGAATAACAATGAGAATGAGAATGGGAATGAGAATGAGAATAGGAATGAAAATGAGAATGAGAATGAGAATGAGAATGGGAATGAAAATGAGAATGAGAATGAAAATGAGAATGAGAATGAGAATGAAAATGAGAATGAGCCTAGATATAGGTACCTCGAAACTACAGCACTGCTACTTGTATTAGGCGCAAATGTCGATGGTGGCGAAAGAAAATATATTCTCAAGACCTTTAAACCAAAAGCTCTTTCTAACGCTGTCAAGCGTTTAGTTGGTAATAATCAACACCCTCTAATTACAGCTCGAGAACTCAAGCGGAGGCGTGAGGCTGTAATAGCTCGCATCCTTGCACATTCGATAAACTTACCAACTATACCTGAAAATAATAATAATAATAATAATAATAATCGTAGCGGTGGTGCGCGTCGCACATCGCGTCGTCCCGCATCTCGAAAGCAAAAGCGAAAGGTTACGCGCCACCGCTTAACAAAAAGACGTCGTGTTTAATAAGAAGACTTATCCATATTTCGCTTCTTAGTGTATTTGCCTCCGCGCTTTAAACGCAACTTTCTAGTTTTTGGAGCACATAGATAACTGCAAAACTGATTATAGTGTAATCCTGAACCTGGATATAATTTTGAAGCTAATTGCGGGTCATAAATAGGACGCCCAGTTGCGTCTATATGTGTAACATCGGTGGCTCCTGGCTTATGTGACCAATATCCATTCGAATCTTGTCGATAAAAATGATAATCTTCATCTTCATCAACAACTAAGGCAATTTTACTGTATTTTTTAGGGCATCTTTTTTCAAATGTTGCCATTTTAATATCAGGTACATCTCCCAATAAGCGACCTATTAGATCTGGGCAGCGTTTACCTTTAACTTTTGACCATTTAGGGTAACCACTGGCGCGACCGGGCTGAGGAAATGGTATAGGACACGATTCATTAGTACAATTTGCTATTTTTGGTAACCCACGATAATCAAATGCGTAGGCAAAACAATTTAGCGCCTCTTTTAAACCTAGATGCTTATTGTATAATTCAGGTTTGAAATTAGGCTCATATCCTGATAATGGAGAGCGACGTGGACAAAACTTAATATGTGTCGCACAAAATGGAGAATTATTCAACGGAGGATTATTACACAATGGTGAACATTGACATCGTGTCCCTGTTTTTTTCCTTGTATGTCTTACCATCTTATTATTTTAGTAGATTTTATTATTTATTAACTACTATACTATTTAAATCAGTTACGCTATTATTTTTAGATATCACCTTATTTTCAGGGAACACATTGACTACTGCGCCGCCTTCGCTGCGCTCAGGTATAATAACTACATTTTCACTTTTATCGCTTTCTTTAATTGTCTTTTGAGACTTAATAAGAGAATTGACTGCGTCTTTAACTGCTTCTGGAACATTACTTGTCATAGTATTAAGTGGTTGATCTGGAGATGGAGGATATAGATCTTGAGCACCACTTATCACTGTACTACTATTTGTATTACTTCCAGTTGGCGTTTGTGCTATTTTCTCATCAGCCTTATAATATTCCTCTTCAACCTGTTTCATTTTAATTTTTTCTATATAGTGTGTAAAGTACAAAAATTGGTTGGCGTGTGTAGTAGGCTGGCTATTATTATGACTGGCATATCGACCTGTTAAACTGAAATATTGCCATCCCTCACTTCTTAAACGCTCTAGTGTCGTATTCAAAAAATAATATTTTTTATCTATTTTAAATAATGTTAATACACCATTAAATATAGTTACTAATAATGAAATGACAAATGTTGCCCAATAGACCTCAACTGTAACATTATTACCTGTAAATGTTTTATCTGAGTTTTGAATTGAAAGTAATGCTGGAACAAATAGTGAACCAACCGTAATTATAAAGTGTCCACTAAAAAATAGATATGAGTAATTCCTAGATCGTCTCTGGAAATTTTCCAATATACTTAAATATCTCGTTATAATAATTTGTTTTTGTACTGTACTTAAATCCAACTCATTCAGAATGTTTTGAAAATTACTTTTATCCTTGTACTGTGTACACAAAATCCAACTCCTTCTAGGTGTAAATCTTGTAGGTATACGATAGTTTTCCTTATATAGTGTAAGTGCCTGTGCCATTTATTACTATTATAGTTAAATAAAATTTGATGTACTATTTTATGTTATTAATGTGTAACAATGAATAATACAATGTTTATCTCTCGAAGCCTTGTATTCTATCCAGGATTCTTTGAAGACAATTGTCAAGAGTTGTCTGATCAAATTATAGTACCATCTTATTATTTAAATAGACTAATAGACGACTTTGAAGATGGGGAAAAGTTATATCTTAATATGACAAACACTAATACTAATAAAAATATTCTTGTCGCAATTGGTTCACCTCACTCATTCGACAGGAACACTATCTTTGCACCACAATGGATTCTCGATCTTATTGATTGTACTGGGTGCTGTGAATCTGTAATTACTCTTACTAAGGCAGATATGAGTGAAGTACCTGTTGCTACTAAAATTATTATTAAACCCCTTGACCCTATCGCATTCGAACTAGATACTCTTGCTTGTTTTGAAAAGGCATTTATGAATCTTCACTCTATTAAAGAAGGTATCACTTTAACAGTACCTGTTCCTCAACTTGGTAAGGGTTATACTATGCTTGCTTATATTGAAAAGGTTGAACCTGCTGCTATTTCTCAAATTGCGGAAGGAGAAGTTGATGTAGAATTTATAAATGAGTTTAAGGAAGTTACTCCAACCGCCCCCTTAGAATCAAGTATTAGTTCTATGATTCCTGACTCTATAACAAATCCGATTGTTATACCATCCTCACCTGTTAATGAGGTTAGTGCAGAGGTTAGTGCAGAGGAACGTCGCATAGCTGTACGTGATTCTTGGATTAAACGCTACCAAAATAACGCAGGATCGCTGTAGAGCCAGCAATTAGACCTCCACCAATTAGAGCCTTCATAGTTGGTTTATCACCCATAAAAATAACACCCCATAAGTATCCAAATGTTACTCCAAAAAATGATAAAAGAGAAAATACTATTGTTGGAATCTTTGGTATTGCATAAAATCTGGCAATATATCCAGTAAAACCTAATAGTGCATTGAATCCTAATAGTTTTGTCCAATTTAATCCACTTGTATCAACTATATTTTTATGAAATATACCATATGCGGCTAACATAGCTAAACCAGCTGGATACAGATGATTTACTGTGTAATATGGTGATGCTTTAGCATCTGTGTTTGATTTTACAAAAATAAATATCATTGTCTCAGTAATAGCTGCTAAAATACCCATCACTACTCCAAAATTACGTTTCTTTTTATCTTCATCAGGCTCTACTAGTGTCTTATGTGATGTAGCAATTAAATATGTACCAATAAAAGCTATAGATATTATTAATATTGATGTAAACGGCAATGATTCCCCAAATAATAGAGACCCTGCAATAATATTAAAAATTGGATAAAGATAGAATAAAGAAATGGCAGTACCAATATGTAGATTTTTAAACGCAATATAACTTGCTGCTACGTGACCTAAGTTTAATAGATTATGTAGAATACTAACAAAGGCTTCATATGGATTTCCCCATATTGCTGAAAAGTCATGAGTTGAACCAAATGCTAATGCAAGAGCTGGAAATGCTATGAAGCGTGCCAAAATCTGTGTAAAAATATTAGTATTTACAGTCTTAATAAGAACTGGATATAATGATAGGACTAATTCGCTATATAAAATAGCTGCTGTTGGATTAGGAGCTATCATTCCCTAATCTATTCCATTTTTATTCTGTATGGTAATTTTTTGACTTCTGGCATTATTTCTCCGTGAAATCTTCTATCAAAATAATCGATAGACCGTCCAAAATTTGCTCGTGGATAGAATGCGACAATACGTTTCTCTTTAATAAATTTCATTACATCTAATGCCCTCATTTTATTATATGCTATTAGCATAAATGCGACTGATGCGGCCGATCGCTGCATACCTGCCATACAATGTACTAAAATAGTTTTACCTTCAATATATTCAGTCATAATCTTCAATGAAATCTCTCCAGACCATAACTCCATATTACGAATTTCTTCCTCCTCTAAATTATCGTCCACTGGAATTCTATATTTAATTGGAATGATCGGAGAGAATGCTAGATTTTTTGTACAATTAAAAACAACTGTTATATTATTCTGTCTAATAAAGTCTTCATCCATAGATGCTTTTGCATTACCTAGCCAGAGATTGGGTATAATTTCATTTGCATTGTCATTGTGTGACATACTTATTTTATTATCTTATTATCTTATTATTATTTTACATATATTAACACATTCTATTTGATACATATACATATTTATATCATTTTTGTCCAAACAATTAAAAATTGATATTAAACAGTCATAAATATATATTGACAATAACAATGCCTCTTTCTCGAAACTTATATTCTCTAGATGAAGTCCAAGCTGCTTTGCTATATACTACTACTCGCAATAGTCCTACAGAAGCATTATTCTGGTGTCAAGAGTTAATTCTGAGTGGTTGTGTTGGTGAAGCAATTTCAACTCTCTTTCAAAGCTGGCTATGGAATA
>Ga0315293_10003806_pt1 | contig 14477 bp, 21 predicted proteins | sample YL17G13_20_MG_FD_203071 | JGI IMG/M metagenome (GOLD analysis project Ga0315293, IMG submission 203071) | Sediment microbial communities from Yellowstone Lake, YNP, Wyoming, USA - YL17G13_20 | ecosystem: Environmental > Aquatic > Freshwater > Lake > Sediment | place: USA: Wyoming | collected... | reverse complement strand
GCAAGAATTTAGTTTAGGTAAAGATATCTTTTGCCTAAAAGATCTAGAAGACGTGGAGTCCACGTTGATTTTTTGGCCCTCCAAGTGTAGTCGTGTGCCACAGCTCCTAAAAGGGGCTATCTCGATTGGGATAGGTTATCATCATTAATAATGATTAAAACAAAAAAATCTTTTGATATATATCATATCACTGATAAAGTGTATCTTCTCTTATTCGATGAATTATTTGATTTATGTATGCATTTCTTGCGTTATCAAGAATTTTATGAATCTCCTAAATTTGCCGGCAAACCATTTACCATAATTGAATTTATGGAATTTTATGCTAAAAATTATGGAGATGGGATTTTTACATATACCAAAGATTGGTCGGGATTTAATATTCCATCTAATGTCATATGGCAAGTTCATACTGCCGGTATCGCTGATCATAATAAATATGATACAGCTATGATGGCTGTGTATAATCAAATCTCATCTAACACCCATTTAATTCCAGGCTACACCAAACACGACACCTTTTATTTATTAGGCGCCTGTAAAGCAGACACCCAAGTATTGGGTCACGAGTTAGCTCACGGCTTATATTTTACAAACACAAAATATCGCGATGAGATGACTAAACATTATCGGGCGTTACCGACAGATGCCGTTCATAATATGAACGATTATTTGACTCAACTCGGATACAATCCGAGCGTGTTTGAAGATGAACTTCAAGCATATATGGCAACAGGTCTGCCGCGCGAATTGCAATTAAAAATTAATAAACTTGCCATTCCATTTGAAAAAGCTTTTAAAAAACACGCAAAAAACGTAGCATTCAATCTTGCAACGGCAAAGCCACTTCAACTTCATTGAAATTCTCTCAACAAGTATATTCTATAATAGCAGAGAGCCTCTACACTTTAAGTATTAAAAATTTATGGCACAAACGCAACGTCCGAAAATGATTTCCACTAATGAAACTACCCAATATTTAGGACAGACATTAGTTCAAATTAAGCGTCCTAACAAACAGACGTTGCCTCTTGGGTTTGCGTGGACGGAAAGCACTACACCTATCGCAGAAATGCGTATTATTGAAATAGAAAAACCACACCCAGATGTTTGTGACTTTATTTTAAAATCCTTTACGCATCAAATTGCCACTAAAAGTGGCATTTACGCTTTAAATTATGAAGAGTATGAAATTTTCGTTTATTTGTATAATAATCGAAATAAATTTATTTCTTTGGAAGAATTAAGAGACAGGATTTGTTATCCTAAATACGGTAGCAAATTACCGGCTCGTTGGTTTTCCGCCATTCAGCGTAGGGTCAGTAATATTCGGAATCAGATTCCCGAATCTAAAAATAGAATTCTAACTGCCAAACAAAATAATAATAGCGGATATATATTTAATTTATGACCAGCCTATTTATTGATAGTAAGATTGAACATTTGGCTGCCGCAATTAAAAAAGCCAAGAACGCCTATTATAACAATAACGCAGAAATATCTGATGCAGCTTTTGATGTATTAGAAGAGGAGTTGCGAGAGTTAGCTCCCGACCACGAAATACTTCGCGCGATTGGCGCAGAAGCTTCTTCTGAAGAATGGAAGAAAGCAAAACACTCCATCCCTATGGGATCGCTTGATAAAGTGAAAACTCCCGAGAAGATGGCTGAGTGGATTCTTAAAACCTTCAAAACAACTAATACGGTTTTCGTTACATCTAAATTAGATGGCTTGAGTATTGAGTTAATTTATAATAAAAGCAAATTAGAACAAGCAATTACTCGCGGCGACGGCGTAACTGGCGATGATATTACACCCAATGTATTACGTATGCGTGGCGTCAAACAAACATTGCCAATGGCTTTTACCGGCAGTTTGCGTGGTGAGATAATTCTCAAGAAAAGTATTTTTACATCGAATGCATTCTTCATAGAGTATGCTAACGCACGCAATGCTGCGGCTGGCGTGAGCAAGCGTTTAGATGGTGTTGGTTGTGAGTATTTAACAATATTCTTTTATCAAGCGCTCGGTGAACATTATAATTTTGATTCAGAATTTGATCAATTTGATTTTCTAACTAATAAATTAGGGCTTGAAGCGCCTCGCTATCACGCATTTGCTAATACTAGTTTAGTTAATTATACTAAACGGGTTAATGAGTTATGGACATTTTATCAAGCCGGCGAAAGAGATAAAATCGACTATGAAATAGATGGGTTAGTAGTTCGTGTCAATGAACTAAAAGACCAGATAGCTTTAGGGGACACTAATTTAAAACCTAAAGGCGCAATGGCTTTCAAATTCAAAGAAGAAAGCGCAAAATCTATTGTTACAGATATTAAGTTACAAGTCGGCAATACCGGAAGAATTACTCCAGTTGTAGAAGTCGAGCCCGTTCATTTAATGGGAGTTGATGTTACCAGAGCTTCTCTTTATAACTTCGCGTATGTGAGAGAATTGGGCATCGATGTTGGGGCAAAGGTAATTATTGTTAGGGCTAATGACGTTATTCCGCGCTGTGAAGCATTATTAGAATCGGCTGGCACTGTTTTCCAGCCGCCCACCAAATGTCCGGTATGTAGCGGTCGGGTAGAAATGATTGGGGAGAATCTCCAATGCCTTGAATCCGATACTTGCCCAGCTCAAGTGGTGGGAAGGCTCAAAAATTGGATCAATACTCTCAATATATTGGAATGGGGAGATAAATTACTTGAAAGATTAGTAGCGTTAGGGCTCATTACTAATGTAGTCGGCTTATATACATTATCTATTGACGATCTCTCAAAACTTGAGAGAATGGGAAAGATATCTGCGACTAAATGTCATTCAATTCTTTGGCAACATAATCCAATTACATTGGATATGTTTTTAGGAGGATTAAGTATACCTATGGTTGGCAGCTCTACCATACGTCTCCTAATGGATGGCGGACTTGATACCTTGGAGAAGGTGCTAAATGCATCGTGCGAGACGTTCGCTGCAATAAAAGGGTTAGGACCAATTAGGTCACGCTCACTCCTCGACGGATTGAAGCACAACGATGCTGTTATCAAAGGATTGTTGAAAGCCGGTATAAAAATCCAAGAGAAGGTAGCCGGTGATGAGCCCGCCGTTAGTAATAAACTAAAAAATATGACGCTTTGTATTACTGGCACAACTAATGTTAAGCGAAGTGATTTGATTAAAATCATCGAAGATAATGGTGGGACATTTATTGGTGCGGTTAATAAAAAATGCACACATTTGATTATTAGCGATCCGAATAGTTCTTCATCAAAAGCTGAAAATGCTAGAAAATTAGGAATTAAACTTCTGTCAGAAGACGATTTCTTTGCTCTTCTCTAAATAAAGAAAAAAATAATGTTTCAAGGACTTACGCGCACATATCTTCCTTCAGAAAGAAAAGTGCTGTTGTCAATTTTTGACACCTGCTTTACACATCAAATAATAGAGAAATGTCTTTGTCGTGACTTAAATTGTGCCGCTACGACATTATATTTATTTCACATTTATGAAAATAAGGGCTTAAATATAAGCAAAAATATTGCAGCTTATTTTCACTTTCTTGAAAAAGTCGGCTATTGTGCCGGCGATGAGTGGACTCAGCAGAGTCAAGAGATAGAGCGTATCGCCCCACATTTACAGTTTATCAAATACTATAAAAATAGTATTATGCGTTATTTTGGCAGCAGGCTCGCTGACTCGGGCGGATACCGATGATGATGATGATGATGATGATGATGAGTAACAAGAATGAAAAACAAGTATTTATGGTATACGGATCTTCATTTAAATAGACTATTACCCTGGACAATTTATAATTTTATTCAAAATATTCTCAAAGAAGATCCTATCGGATTGTTTTTGACGGGCGATATTTCAAATGGCACATTCACTTGCTTTCATTTAAAGCTTTTAGCTCGTTTCATTAAATGTCCTATATATTTTATATTAGGCAATCACGATTATTATTTATGCGATATTGCGACCCAACACTCAAACATTAGGGAAATGTGTCGGAAATATCCCAATCTTATTTGGTTAACCGATGCCGATATCATTAGTTTAAATGACGATGTGGCATTGATTGGTGTTGAGGGATGGTATGACGGTAAGAGGGGTAATTCTAAATATCTAAAGTATGCCCCCGATTGGTTTATGATAAAAGATTTTCGCCAATTACCGACAATGAAAGAGCGAATTGAAGCTTTCAGAACTCTCGCTGAGCAAAATTCAACTTTATTAGAATCTAAATTAGAAAAAGCATTATCTTTAAAATATAAATCAATCTATATACTAACCCATTTTCCACCTTGGAAAGAAGCCACTCGCTTTAAAGGTTCTATATTAGAAAAATATTACTTACCATACAATACTAATCTAGGATTAGGCAAAGTAATTGAAAAAGTAATGTCTCAAAATAGAGAGAAAGATATTCTCGTTATGTGTGGACACACTCACGAAACAGAATATATTAGAGTTTCTAAAAATATCAATTGCCAAGTTGGTGCCGCCAATCAATTGCAGGCTCCAAACTCTCAAAAAATCTATACTTAATTTTATAAAAGCTTCCCAATAAAGGGAATTACAAGGAGAGCCGTTATGGAAATCGTATTAATGTTATTATGTGTCGCTGGTGTGGCTTTTGCCGTCAAACACGTTGATGGTCCTTTTGCTCTTTTAGCAAAAGCTCGCAACTTACTTACCCGCATCCCGGTCCTCGGTCCTATGATTTTTCAGGTGTTAACCTGTGATTTCTGTCTTGGACTTTGGTCAAGCGCCGGGCTTTACCTTGCAACCAACGCAATGAACACTTGGTCAATTGGCGACCTTGTTGTTTGGGCATTCGGTGGCGGTATGTTTAACTCTTTGTTTTGCAAAACAATGGATAAGTTAAACATCCAGGTGTGAAGTGACTGTTAATCGAATAACAAGTTATGATCGATAAGTTCATAACTTGTTATTTCAATCTTGAATTTTTGATTTGTTGAATATTTTATCATTAAATACTTGCTTTTCATAATTTAAACTTTATATTACCTATATTCGCTCCCTACAATTACGCTCTATTTGGAGATAACTACAATGGCTGTTACTTTTGAAGAATTTATAATGCAATGCTGTAAGTCTGGCGAAGGTGGACTCCGCAAATGGATACACAAAATTCTTCCACGCTATGGTTTTACTATCAAAGAAGACTCTTATTTGCCGGAGCGTGCTCGCAAACAGGATTCGTATAAAAACGTACACAATCTTCTTGCCGTACGCGGTAATCCCAAGATTTGTTTAGTGGCGCATACCGATGTGTGTCGCGATCACGATTCTAAACCACTCTATTATGGTAATCCTAAAAAGAAACCAGACCATTCCGTTATGGTGGAGCCGGTTATCAAGCGAGTAGAGGTTGAAGAAGAAAGTCATAAAATTATTAAACGCATTATTCAAGATAAGAATTGCGAATCCCAAGTCGGCGGTGACGATCGTTTGGGCGTAGCTATCAATCTTTGGGTTGCCCTTAATACGGGTTTTGACGTGGCGCTTCTTTTCACCACCGACGAAGAAATCGGACTTAAATCCGCTCGCGTAGTTGATTTTGCCGAGTTACGAGAATATGATTTATGCCTTCAAGTAGATCGAGGCAATCATTCTCACGAATTAGTTACAAAGATAGGTTCCACTATTCTTTGTGATTACGATACGGTAGTTAGACTGCTTGAAATTGCTTTTGATATGGGCAAGCCCCGACAAGCAATACAGGGCGCAAATACTGACGTAGCGGCTATGAGAGATCGAAAGATTATCAAGAATGCTGTTAATATGACGTGCGGATACCATTCAAGCTTTAGTTCTAATCCTAACGAATACATTGATATCGAAGAAGCTACTGATACGATGAAATATGTTGCAGCTATCGTAAAAGATTACGCCATTAAATGACCGATGCAGTTTTATTTTAAAGAAAATAATGCAGGGTTGATTTTTGCATATCATGTAGTATCCTCTAAAGAATTAGAGCATATTTGCAATTATCAATATAAACAATTTCCTGTAAGATTTTTTAAAAAACTTTTTTACCCTATTCTAAATAAAGAATACGCTCAACGAGTTGCGTCAGAGAAAAATAATTTTGCCTCTGGCACTACTACTATGCACGTAGTAAGATTCTTACTACGCACGAAACATATCAAAAAATATACACAATCGAATCCTATGATTCTGTCAGTGAAAGAATCAGACTTGATGCACTTTAATCAACAAATTATTGGCTTCATTGAACTCATTGATACAATACAATTAGATACTACTAATCAATTTGCATCTAATTAAGAAGGTGTGAATGCATATTGTTGATGTTGGTCCTATTAGTAATAATCCTCAAACAAGTTACAAATTAATATTCGGACGTAATGTTTCTATGTCTAAAATTTTAGATTCTCTGAAACAAATAGCCGAAATGCGTGAGAAGTCGGGTCTCACTACTGAAGAAAATACTATTCAAACAGTAAAAGAGGCGCAAGTAAAATTACAAGCCCTTATGCAAGGGTAGCTAAATACGAAAGCTTCATTTATTAATGAATAAAGATTATTTAAAACAATACATTCGCACTTACGGCGGTATTAATGTTATTAGCGATATCGCCTCCATCTTGCAAGATTTAAGCCAAGAGTGGGGTGAGGCGGGACATAAATCGCTTCAATATACTTTTTCCGACGCGGCTAATATGATTGCTGATGCGTCTAATAAATTAAACATTGCCGAATGTGAATTCATTTCTGCTCAAGAAATAGGCACACCCACACACACGTCTGAACGTGATAAATATCAAGCGGAATTTGATAAGCTTATGAGCTACTTTCAAGCTCTTTCGATGAAAGAATTTCGTTTTGTATTTATTAAAAATAAAGCAGAACTATTATCCAAACTTAAACGACTAGACTTTCTTAAGAAAGCCTTATCTATCAAAGATGATTCTAAAAAATAGAAACAATCAGCCTGGGCGCAGCTATTTACAGTTATTATCTGCGAGGTTTGGTTTTCGACTTTATAGTGCCGCTTATACATTCTACTGTATAATTGGAAATTTTGTATTGTCTTTTATTTACAAAAGAAAAGGAAAAAATCAAAAATGACTTCACAAATCATCGCGTTAGGCGGCGGGGGCTTTACAATGGAGTCTTCCAATCCATTATTGGATCTATATATACTCGCGGCGGCAGGTAAGAAAAATCCAAAAATTTGTTTTTTGCCCACAGCCAGTGGTGACGATGAGAGTTATATAGCTTTATTTCATAAAGTATTTGATGAGTTTCCTTGTAACCCAACTTATTTAACTGTAATAAATCCGAATGTTTCTAACGCAGAAGAACTACTTTTAAGTAGCGATATTATTTATGTTGGAGGCGGTAATACTAAATCAATGCTTGCTCTGTGGCATACATGGGGTATAGACGAAATACTCAAAAAAGCATATAGGCAGGGAGTAATACTTGCCGGTGTGAGTGCAGGATTTGTATGTTGGTTTGAAGAGTGCGTTACAGACTCTATACCTGGCAAGTTTACAGCTATGCCCTGTTTAGGGCTTCTTGGAGGGAGCGCGTGTCCCCATTATGATGGGCAAGCTGGCAGACCAGCCGCTTATCACAAGCTTCTTGAACAAGGCATTGTCTCTGATGGGTTTGCCGCTGACGATGGTGTTGGGTTACATTTTATCGACGGCAAGTTACATAAAGTTGTCTCGTCGCGACAAGGCGTATCGGCATATCGCGTATATAGGGATATGTCCGGCAAAACAGAAGAAGAAGAAATTAAGCCAGAATATTTGGGCTCTGATGAAAACTTCGACAAATACATTTTATCCCCTCTCTTTAAAGAAGAGAGTAAGGCAGACAGTCAAGATGTTGTTGGTAATCCAATATAAAAAGTTAGATTATTATAAATGATTTTATTTATTTCACCAAAGTATGGCAGCAGAGCTGATAGCGTAAAGCTAATTGAAGCGGCGCGCAAACATCATATTAGAACTGAAACTCTATTAAATAATTGGAACAATTCTAATAGAGTTATTGCAGTAAATGAAAAAACTGCACTATATGGTGAGCGTGCGTTTTGTGAATTTATTGCGCAAGAAATGCGTTGGAATCTTTATCAAAATAGTCTTAATTGGATAGCTGGATTGCCGCATGCTTTTATTAAGCGTAGCATTAAATATATGTCTTTGGAAGGACTTCAGAAACTTACAAAGTCCGATAATTCTATTTGCAATAAGCGTATTTTAGAGCCGGCAGACGAGCCCCTGTTTTCAACAGGTGTATATACGCGTCTTCCTCGTGTGCCAAGCGACACCCCTATACTCGTATCATCCGTTTGTGAGTGGGCTGCCAAATTTAGATTTGTCATCATAGATGGCAAAGTGGCAACGTCTTGCTGTTTTCAAATTGAATCAATTTTTAATGAGCCAGTCATATGGCAAACTAATTATGAACGTGATGGTATTACTGCTGACGCCTTCGTGCATACGCTTTTAAATCACGTAAACACGGCTCCAGGGTGCGTTATTGACGTTGGTTATATTAAAGGCAGTGGTTGGGCGGTAGTTGGAACCCAACCCATATGGTCTGCCGAATTATATGGCTGTCGCCCAACCCCATTTCTCAACGCGTTATTTGAAGCCTGCAAACAACATTGCGTGCTATGAGAGAAATAGTTCTCGTTATATTTTGTATATTATTATATGGGAGTGCCACTTTCTTTAAGAGGCTAGGATTATCAAGTCTACACCCGTATCAATTTCTAATGATAGCTGGGTTATGTTATTTTTTATTTACACCATTATGGTATTGGTTAATTATTAATCCGTCAAGTCAAATGACACAAATTATATATCCTGCGGAGGGTATCTTTTTTGTTATTATCTATGCGCTATTCAGCGTAGCTGCCGGCTTAATTCTTGCCTTTTTGTTAAGAACTACCACTAATCCAGGTATACTTATAGTAATGGTTAACTTAAGTTCTCTGATAACTTTACTATTATCTTACTTATTTCTCAACGAACATTTAAGCCCTATAAAAATGCTTGCAGTTGTATTGGCAATTATTAGTTTCATTTTAATGAACTTATAATTTAATAAATTATGATCAAAGAAATATTTTATGGCAAACAAGTCACAATTAGTGGTAAGGTTGAAGAGCATTTGGTTTTGGGTAAAAAAGAGTGGTTTACAATTCGTTTAGAAAATAATCAAATTATTACCATTAACAGAAAGCTTTGCACGGAATCTTCTTATGAATATAAAGACACTGACTAAAACTAAATCTTTTTGGAAATTGCCTACGAGTATAAGCACTCATTCTGTTTTTTCTAAAATTAAAAAAATTAAAAGAATTTTCCCATATATTGGACTAAAAAATTGTTTAGAACCTTGCGATGTTGCGTGGTCGGGCGAGGTCTTTAAAGGTAAGAAAACATATATCGGTTTCTCTTCAAGCGGCGCAACTGGCTTATGGGATATAGCAACAATGTCCATGCGGGGCGTTTGTTCTTGTATGCATTGGGACAACGCTCATTCAAGACATCTTATCGGTTCAATTACGGATCCATTTCTTGGCATCGTGTATATTACGGATAATGAAAAAACACCATACGGCATCTCTTTTAGGCGCCGAGCTTTGGTGAGATTTGTTTATAGTCCGGCTAATGAAGATTACCGATTGCTGATCGAGCGTCCCTATTTAGATACTGGCAATACAGATCCATTTGTCTATCATAACAAAGATCCTCATGCACTTCACACTTTAGAGATTTTTAGAAAGTTCTTAATTTCAAAAGTTAATAATAAATATAAAGTTATTTTACATTCTGAAAAAAAGATGGATAACGCCGGCTATGCGGAATGCATACCTCGTTCTACCGGATTAGATTTACTTGACGACAACGAACAAAGTTCGAGTGATTGTATGATGGGATATCGGAATAAGAATATTCAAAATGATGTTTTTGTGGAGCAATTTGCTAATCAAAATTAGTTATATGATAAATTTATTTGAATGGGTTAAGTGGCTAGCCAAACAATATTTTGAACCATATCCAATAGGCACAATTTTCGTTAAACGGCAGGGGAAATTCAGTATCACTTATGAAGTGATCGGACACACTCCAGATAGATTTCCTAAAGCGGTATTAGACGAAGTTAGTAGAATGGAAGTGCAAAATGATAAATCACGATGAATTCATAGATTATATTGATAATTTAATTCCGTCAAAAATCGAAATAATGCTGAAAGAAGAAATGGAAAGTTGTGACAGCATATTTGATTTAATCAATGTTCAAGAGCGGGCGCGAAATTTAACAATCAAACACATACTTTCTTCATCCCACTTTTGGATGAAAGCTTCTTGCGTTGATTCAACTGGTCATAGGTCGGAAATTTATTGGTGCGATAAATGTAATATTCGGTGCTCGGCATTTGAGCACGTTAATCATTTATCTCTTATAAGCAAGGTAAAAGATAATTTACCAACCTATACTATTCATAATAAATATTTAATGTTTACTTGTAATGAAGTATTAAATATGGTTACCCCCGGTAATGATAAATCGTGTTTCACATGCGGCATTCCCGAAAAAGGACTAACGGAGGATTGCGCCCTTCCTCATGTATAGGAAATATTTCCTGATCTTTGAAGCCAAGTGTAAGTTATTTTTTGTCAACAAATATCATTATGGTTATAATAAATATAACCAAACGATTACAAAAGTAACTTTCACGCCGAAAATTCAAGGCGCAGCAAGATTTTTCTCCCAAAAAAAAGCCAATCAAGTGATAGATCAATTGCCACCAACAAATGAAATCATTCATTTATTATCATCCAGTGATGATTGCCAAATTAAATTATCAAATTTAATTTTAATACCAATTACATTTAATTACGATTCATAATGTTTCAAGCTTTAAATACCAAATTACATTCCATTTCAATGGAGTTAGAAATCCAGAATTTGGAAATAACTCACAACCATTGGCAGTCATTACATAATATTCGACAAATAGCCGAAGAGCTTGAATTAATTCTGGTTAAAGCTGATACGTTTATTTCTGTTGAAAAAGAACTTATACAATTCTTATTAGTTTTTAATAAACAAAATCCTCGCATCGAACAATTATTATTCTTTTGCGATATGACGAATAAAGCTACGTTCGTATGCGTGTGCGTGTCTGATATTACTACCTTTAAGCCGTTAAATTTTCTTAAACGTGATATTATCATTGACTTAACTAAACAAAATAAAAGATTATTATTTACAGATATCACAACAGATGAGTGGCGACAACTTACCAACGCACAAGCGGGTAAATGCTTACCGCCAACTTGGCAAGCTAACAGTTTATTAACGAATAAATATAAAAAATACAAGGAATTGTTCTTGTAAGGAGAAAAGATATGAAAAAGCATTTAATTGCGTTCTTATTGTTTATGACAATGATTGTAGGCACGTCTTGCCAAAAAACATCTACAAGAAATAGTCTTTTTAATATGCCAGCATTGCTCGGCACCAATGTCGCAGGCGGCGATGTTGTTTGGGGTCAAGCAAATACAGATAACCCGATCGTTAATCAAGATTATTTATTCGTTTCTAACCAAGATATAGATTATCTTTCTTCAAAGAAGGTTAATTTTATACGCTTAATAGTTTCTTGGGAAACGCTACAACCAAATCTTAATCAACCACTATCTACCAATACGTATAACGCTACTCTACAGGCTCGCGTAGCCTATGCTACCAGCAAAGGCATGTATGTGTTAATTGAACCGCATGGTGGCGCTGATACGAACTTTGCAAGATATAAGGGCAATTTGGTTGGCACAACCGCTGTTCCAAATTCTGCTTTCGCAGATTTTTGGACGAGAATGGCGTTTCTATTTAAAAATAATCCAAATGTAATGTATGGATTATCCAATGAGCCTCACGATATGAGCACTATGCAGTGGTTTGCTGCCGCACAGGCGGCAATTACCGGAATCAGATCAACTGGAAGCATACAGCCTATTTTCATTCCAGGTAACGGATGGACCGGAGCAAGTAGTTGGACCAACCCTAATGTTGATACGGCTACTACTAAAGTAGCAAATTCCACAGCGTTCTTAACTCTAATTGATCCTGCTACTAATTTAGTAGCCAGCATACATATGTATCTTGATACTAATGGTGGCGGCGGTGGAGACGATATAGCTAGTGCTACCATAGGTGTAGAGCGAATGACGGCTGTTGTCAATTGGGCTAAAGCTAATAATGTAAAAATTCATTTAAGCGAGATTGGCGCCAACTTACAATCTTCTAATGCGGCTGCACCCACTGCCAAGGTAGCTTTACAAAATCTATTCAGCTATATCAACGCAAATAGTTCAACTGTCATCGGTTGGTCTTGGTGGGCTTATGGTCCACCATCTTGGTGGGGAGGTTATCACTTTGCGCTTTCGCCAGCTAACGCCAGTAGTTATGGCATTGATAGCGCTCAAATGGTATTTCTTGCGCCATATTTTGCAACGACCGCTGCTCCTCCCCCAACTTCAACCGTTGTGGCAGATGCATCGCCACCTCCGCCAACTTCACCGTCGTTTCCAACGAATCCAATTTCTTTTACCAAGAATACGGTCTTCACTACGAACAGCGGTCAAACTAATTGGGTATACGTTCCAAACGGATATGATAGTACTCATAATACTCCGACTCAGCTTTTTGTTTGGCTGCACGGTTGTGGTGGGCAAAGCCAATATGATGTCTCTATGGTATCATACTTTACTAATCAAGGCTGGATTAGCCTTGCACCCGGTGGTCGTGAGACTACCTGTTGGTCCGGACTTTCAACCGATGGACCCAAAATTCTAGCCGCTATTGCGGATTTGAAAACACATTTTAATATTGATCCGCGTCGCGTTGTCCTTGGAGGTTATTCTTCTGGCGGCGATATTGGCTATCCACTTATTTTTGCAAACGCCAATATGTTTGCCGGAGCATTATTTGAAAATACTGGACCAAGCAGTGCGGCATTAACGGCATCTCAAACTGCGGCATGGAAGCTTCCTATCGTTCATTTAGCGCATCTTTCTGATACTACCTATCCAATCGCGGCTGTCCGCACTAATATGCAAACTTTGCGTAATAATGGATTCGCGGTTACCTTAATTGAAAAGGCTGGAACCCATTGGGATAATGATTCTGGGACAACTGGAACTCAATACGATTTAAGAACGTTCTTATTGCCTCACCTTAATGATGGGTGGGTGTCTCCGGGCGGCGTTGTAACACCTCCAGCAGCGTGTGTCTATACCTATTCTGCTTGGGGAGTTTGTCAATCTAATAGCACCCAAACTCGAACGATCATTAGCTCGACCCCAACTCCTTGTACGGCTGGACCACAAATATTAAGTCAAGCCTGCACATACATACCTCCGGCAATACCGCCCTGTATATATACATACTCTCCTTGGGGGGAATGTCAATCATCAAATATCCAATCGCGTACTGTAATTAGCACAACCCCCACTCCGTGTACGGCTGGACCGCAACTATTAAGTCAAACCTGCACATACGTGCCTCCTGTTGGAGATACGGACGGCGATGGCATTCTTGATATAAATGATAAGTGTCCAACTACCAAGGGTATTGTAACGTCCGATGGAACGTCTAATGGTTGTCCGGGACTTGTCGTTTCGGCTGTCAAGACGTATGATTGGGGCTCTGGATATTGTAAGCAATTCTACTTTACAAATAATAATCCGGTATCTATGTCGTGGAAGTCTATGACCATCCATCTAAATGATGGTAAGCTTCGCGGAGCAGGTTCGGTTTGGGGAGGAACATTTCCTAATCCAAATGCAACTGGCACCATTGTGGTGACTCCGTCACAAAACACAAAGGTTAATCCTGGACAAAAATCTCAAACGGTTGGATTCTGTGCAGACTATGGTTCAACAAAATATGTTGGAACAAATGGCGGATTAACTTACTAAATACGAATGATAAAGTCAGTAATGATTTTATCATTCTTTGCGGTGTTAGCTCAGTTGGTAGAGCAAAAGTTTTCCAAACTTTAGGTCGCCGGATCGAAGCCGGCACGCCGCTCAATATTATCACGGATAATAGTTAAATTAATTAATGAACAATATAACTTATTAAAATCAACCAAATGAATTTGACAGAAGCCTATCATATATTAGAGATACCCCCTTATATTTCCGAATCTATTGTTAAAGAACAATACCGTTGGTTGATAAAGTTTTATCATCCAGATAATTCTCGGACAGGTTGTCCGACAGAATTTATAAAAATTATCACAGCATATAATATAATTCAAGCATACAGGTAGTTATGGAACAATCATTCGCTGGCGATATAAAATTGAAGCCTGTATCCTTTATGTGAGAGTAAAAGAAAGATGAAACTCAATCTTCAAATCTATATGGCACTTGTTTTAT
>Ga0315293_10003805_pt1 | contig 14477 bp, 26 predicted proteins | sample YL17G13_20_MG_FD_203071 | JGI IMG/M metagenome (GOLD analysis project Ga0315293, IMG submission 203071) | Sediment microbial communities from Yellowstone Lake, YNP, Wyoming, USA - YL17G13_20 | ecosystem: Environmental > Aquatic > Freshwater > Lake > Sediment | place: USA: Wyoming | collected... | reverse complement strand
GGGTTACGGTGTCGCCGTTATCGAACGTGAGGCCGAGAGTCTCGGCATCAGGGGCCGAGAGCCTTACGCTCCCCTTATCGGTACCTAGTGCGGCGATTAGTTCGCCGAGGTTTACCGCTACCGGGGTAGTTAGTATTGTCTCGCGGTCATCGCCGGGGATAGTGAGCGCCGCCGTAGTGTGGTAATCGCCGAGCGTCAGGGTAAGAACCGTATCGGCGCCGGGATTAGTGCTCGGGGTAATCGTAACCTCCGGGCGCCGTAGGTTTAGGGCCGCGGCTACTCTCTTTAGCGCTTGCGCGCCTTGCTTTAGTTGTTTAGTTTCGACTCTCATTAGTAGGTTCCTATCTAGTTAGGCCGCGACGGGCGCCGCGACTCTCCCGAGAGTATGCCACGCGCTAGGCGTCGCGTCAACTATCCCCGGCGAGAATCTGCCCCGAGACTCAGTATCCGGTGCCGAGCCCCTGCCCCGAGCGTGCCGAGCTCGGCGAGAGTCTCGGCGACGTATCCGGGGCCGGTTCGATTCTCTGGCGAAACTCTCGCCGAGCGTGCCGAGCCCCTGCCCCGAGAACCTGCCCCGAGCGTGCCAAGGTTCGCAAATCGGCCCCGAACCCGACCCGGCGCCCGAGCTCGGGCCGATCCTCTCGGCGATTCTCCAAAATCGCACCCGGCGACGCTATAGGGCGAGAGATGGCGCAAAAGATGGCGCGAGAACGCCCGGCCCCATAACATCAGGGCCGGGCGCTAACGCGCTCTAAGTATCTCGCCTAAAGCAGATTTACCGGGTCAGAGTTCGCAATCGTGCCCATAAGAATCTTCGCACGCGCAAAGGTTCGCGCCACATTCGGCGCATTTCTCATAAGCGGCTACCGGGCGCCCGTCGCAACTATCTGTTGGGAAGTGACGCGCCCCCGGTGGTACCTCTTCGCAAGCCTCCGCACGCCAGACGGTAAGGAACGTATGCGCGACCGTGTAGAGGTCTACGCGCATACGGTCTAACGTGTCGTTCTCAGGGTTGTACCCGCCGAGCTCGTTAGCCTCCTCTAGGTATTGCCACGCCCTGAGCCCGCTCCACGTTTCTACAATGTCGGCATTGTAGGGGAGGTTATCCCCGGCGGCTAGGTCGGCGAGCTCGTGCGCTAGTTCGCTCCACGAATCCTCGGCGAGGCTCTCGGGGCTGTAGTTGTAGCGTTCTACTATGTCCCCGGCGAGCCGGGTCACAAAATCGCGCGCGGCGTCGTTGTCTCGGCTTATGTCGGCGACGTTGGCGACGCGCCACGCCTCGGGCCATTCTGTAGGGGATTCGGTTTCTGTAGTCATAGCTCTAGCCTCTCTCCCGTAGGGCGGGCGCCCTAATCGGTAAACACTGTTTACCACGCGCTAGGCGTCGCGTCAAGCATCAAACCTAAAACTATTTACAACCCCGAGAACCTGCCCCGAGCGTCTCGGCGGAGCTCGGCAAAACTCTCGCCAGAAAATCGAACCCCGAGCCCGTCGCCGAGCTCGGCACGCTCCAGAGGATCGAACCCCTACCCGGCGACGCCAAAGCGAACCCGACCCGGCGCCCGAGCTCGCCCACCCTGATGCCCTGCCCTGCTCGCCGACAGAGCCTAGCCCCCACCCGGCGAGCGACGGCGCGAGTAATGGCGCGAGAGATGGCGCGAGAACGCCCCCGAGCGAACCCGAGGGCGTTCCCTGTTACCCGGCGCCGAGGGGGTCAGAACCGAGATTCTGGCCTAACAGCCGAGCTATGGCGCAAGAGATGGCGCAAGATGCTCATAGAGCTCTGTATCAAGCTCGTCTATTAGAGCGTGTTCGGCGTCTGACTGATTCTGGTAGAACGTATCTAGCGGACTCATTCCTGTCGCCGGGTCTATCGTGTCTATTCCCTCTTGCTCCGGGTATGGAGTAGAACCGAGACGCACTAGAGCTGCGTCAAGAGCGTCACCGTAGTATTGCTTTGCCCAAGTCGCACCATTCTTGCCGTCAAAGATCGCACACCCGATGTCCAATGGCTGTTCTTCCTGCCAGAACAAAGTTATGTGTATGTCTAACAAGGCTGCGAGTTTGATTAGCCCGATGTCAGCTGGCCCCCAAGCCGAGGTGAACGAAACATTTACTTCGTTACCGGTCGTGTCTTGTAATGCCGTCTCGTAGTCGGCCCATTTTGTGCCCCACATTTCTAAAGCTGCTGCGTGCGCATAGTTAGCGTTCGGCACTTTAGTTATGGGGAGGTAATGCTGGAGTATGCTCTCGCCTTTTTCTGCGAGGCCGATAATCGTGGCTCTTACTTCTGGGTCAGCAATCGTAAATGTTGCGGTCTGGTAAACGTGGTTAGGCATTATTGCTCCTGTAGGTCGTTGTCAATGATTCGGACTTTGATTCCTTCGGGCCAATCTGTTGCTACCGCTACGCCGTTAGTTACTTCGATAACGACTTCACGCTCAACTTCTAGGTCGTAGATCATCTGGGCAAGTTCCTCAACTTCGTATTCTTCTAGCTCGGCGATTCTTGCTTGCCTGCTAGTAGAGGGCTCAAACTCTATGTCAAAGTTAGACAGATCAGGGTTTACGAACCGTTCCCTCCCCTCTGCGTATGGGATAACAGCAACATCGGAATAGCCATCGTCAATCCACTTATTAGCCAAGAACCAAGCGGCTGCTTCGGTCAATAAGAAATCGTTTATCTCGGTACCGCCGACAAACACTGAGAAAGTCTTATCGTTAGACATCAGACGTTCCCTCCAGAAAGCAAGCAACGCTCACGCCAATCAAGCGCATACAGGTTCTCGGTAGCAGTAAGAGACGCGAGGAACGCTCGCGACGCTTTAGCCTCAACCGGCCCCTCATCTTCACTCATTGCCTTGTAGGAAACTTCGTTACCCTCATACTCGCAAAGCACTACGGCAGCACAAACGTCGCCGTCAGCGTCACGGTAAGCCACATAGAGAGTCGTATGCACAGTCTCCGCTCTGATGATCGGAACGTCAGGGCCAAAGATTTCGCCTATTGCCATTTGCTGTCTTGTTTCTCTCGGGTTGATTTTAGTTGTAGTCCAACCCATCAGACTCCACTCCCCTCTGGGTAAACGCGATCAAGAGCTCGCATCTCGGTCGCAACATAAAGCGCTTCGCTATGGAGCTGGTCGAGAAACTTCTCGCAAGCAATAACTAGCGCCATTGCCATACGTTCTGTAATACCAATCAACGGCTCGTCGGCGATCAGTTCGTCTACCGTGTCGTCAAAGAGGGAACCGGTAAGCTCGTTGTAGATAGCACGAACCGCATCATCGTCGTGAATGATTAGACCCGACGCTCCAATACCGCGATGCCAGAGCGAATCTACGGCACTGTTAGCAAGTTCGGTGCGCAAGTCAATACGGTCGTCAAAGTTCAGACCGAAACCCTCATCGCCGATCATTTCCCACGCCCACGCTTCGTCTATGCGGCTAACCCAATCGGCATAAAGACTGTCAAGAAAAATCGCGGCGCCGGTACCGTCTAACACGATCTCGGCGCTGGCAGCTATGTCATTAGTCGTGTATTCGGCAAGTAAACGCCGCTTAGTTCTATGGACTGTTTCTGTAGGATTCATCATTCTCCTTGTAGGTAGTCGTAGAGCGGGCGCTCCACCGACAAAGACAGTATCGCGCTAGGCGTCGCGCTTGTCAAGGATTGTTTTACAAAGATTCTGGCCTGATCGTTACGCGACGTTCGACACCCCTTACAAGCTCTAAGTGAACGATAAGCACCATAATGTGATCCTAACCCTACGGTAAACACCAATCATCAGTGCGACGTTGTGTTACACTTTCCACTACTGAGTAACACAGCACTAAGTAACAGACCCGCCTACCGGTGCCGCCAAGCAAACCGGTGAGCGGGTCTTTTATTGTCCCGATACGCCCTCGGCATCAGCCCCAAGCTCGGCTACCAAGCTCGCCACACTGCGCTCCCCTGATTGGGCCAGGCCCAACCCCCCGAGTGATGGCGCGAGCGATGGCGCGAGTGACGGCGCAAGCACCCGACGAGTGACGGCGCGAGTGATGGCGCGAGTGATGGCGCGAGAGATGGCGCGAGATGGTATGGTGATTGTCCCTACATAAAGGAGAACAAAATGCGTCTTATTGGTTATGTGCGTGTGAGCACTACAGATCAAGCAGAAAAGTTTGGGCCCGATGTCCAACGTAATGCGATTCTTGAGTATGTGAAAACAGAAGGTGCTGAACTTGTCGAGTTCTTTGAGGATCTAGGCGAGTCTGGTAGTAACGGTCTGGAAACTCGTATCGGTTTGGCACAAGCGATTAGTGCTGTAAAAGCAGGGCGCGCTGATGCTCTAGTTGTTCATCGGTTAGATCGTTTCTCGCGTGATCTTGGATTACAAGAAGCGTTGATTACTGACCTCGGACATAACAAGAATGGTGATGTCAGGTTGCGTTCTGCGTGGCCCGGCGAAGGCGAGTTGTTGCAGACTGATCCGACACGCGTTTTGATGCGACAGTTGTTGGGTGCTATCGCTCAGTATGAGAAGGCTTTGATTACTGCGCGTATGAGCGCTGGCCGGAAACTGAAAATGGCTCAAGGCGGGTACGGTGGAGGCCACGCGCCCTACGGTTATTGTGTCGTTGATGGCCTGTTAGAGCCTGTAGAGGAAGAGCAGCGCACGCTTGATTGGATTAAAGACCGGGTAGATGCTGGTAAATCTCAACGTGCGATCCTGCGCCTCTTGCTTGCCGAGCAAATACCTGCTAGGTCGGGTAAAGCCTGGTCTTATGGGACTCTCAGGAGTGTGATGGGGCGAGAGAATGGTTGATCTGATTGCAGGAAATACCTATGATTTTACTATTTTTAACGATGATGGAGTTACATCGTGTCAAGGGTTTGTAGAGATGGTTGCCTGCGAACTTGTTTGGCTAAATGTCAAAGGTGTGCCGTGTTTGGCAATGCCGCTTGTTCGAGTTCTTGATGCGATGCCGGTTGAGCCAACTCTTTTTGATAAGTGACCCGCCGGGTGCTGCACTGTCTATCGGGGTGCGAGAGCCGATAGGGAGCACTACCGGCGGGTCGAGAGTATTATACTCTTTTGACTGCCATTTACACTCCGAACGCTGTAGAGCGTTTTTAGCCCTCTAAAGTGCCGCTCCAGTGTCTGGTGCCACTTAGGGTATATAACTCTCCTGACGGCTCTCTGAAGCGCCTTTGGAGCGCTTCTGTCTTAACTCCTTGAGTATCTTCCTGCCTTGTTCTTTTTCTGCGGCTGTTAACGGAACAAAACCATTATCAAAGTTATCCACAGTTTTGTCAGGATCGCGTCTTAAAGAGTTCTCTAAACTAATAGTAGGATGGTTAAGGACGGTTAGGGTGTCATCAGTGACACCCCGTAAAGTCGTTTTTGACACCCCGTTACCTTTACGGCCTGTCATAGGTGACACCCCGTTACTAGGGTTATCCACAGGGTTATCCACATGCTGTCGAATCTGGAAAGTATAGCGATTCGGACGCTTATCATCCCGCATATCTTTCGGCCCACCAGCCTGCAACTCAACCCGAATCTCACTCAACTCGACCAGTTCGGCTATCCCCCGTCGGACAGTAGATTCCGAGCAAGCACACATAGCAGCGAGCCTCGCCACAGACGGCCAAGCATTAGTACCATCATCACTAGCATGATCGGCAATAGCAAGCGCTACGAGCCTTGTAGCCCCCTTAGATTGCGATCTATGCCATACCCAAGCCATAACCCGCACACTCATGGCTCGACATCTTCCACATACTCGGGAGCAGACAGCTTCTTGTCTCGCATCACACACTTCTCATGCCAAGCCCGAGCCGATTTCCCATAGACCACAAGTTTTTGACCACACAACGGACAAACCAAATGTTTTTTCATGTTTTCTTCTTGTTATGGTTTGGAGCGATACCACGATGCGCCTGGCTTCGACACTGCCGAGAACAAAAGATATTGCGCGCCACATTTTGAGAATCTGTCTTAAACTCTTTACGGCACCCATGACAAATCAAAGCTCGCTCATGTTTAATAACAGTCGCAAAGTTACGACGCTCAGACGCGTTCAACCCACCCCAAATACCAACCTCGTTATTTTCGGTACCAAAAGTTAGACACGGAAACCGGACAGGACACAATTTACAAATCGCTTTTGCTTTCTGCGCAATATGAGATTGTCCGCCAGTCTCAGGAAACCACCAACTCCCATCGTAAACAGGATTAGCGCACGCTGCTTTTGATCTCCACCCCTCGTCCCCTTGAGAACGTATTTCCTCTCGCACCTTGCCTCCTATTGTTGTCTAATTAATGTCATCCCATGAGAACTGAGCCAGCCGAGAGCTGATTCTGCTCGCATCCTATTTTCGGGATCATGTTTATCTAATCCCATTGCCTCGCACAACAACTCAACCGTACCCATAAACTCTGAATGGCGGTCATCTGCTTGTAGCGCATAACCACATCGCATACAAACTCCACCCGCAACATTGACCATCGCAAAGCATCGTGGGCAAGGCATATTATTCTTCTCCCCAATCGGCGTCAGTGTCAGGATATTCGTCATCGTCTATAGCATTTTCGCCATCGTTAACTAACGATAGTAAAGCGACTAGCAACATTCCTATACCTTCGTAATAGCCGCAGCCAGTAAAAGTTATTTGAGGATCTCCAGCTCCGTCGTCTATAACTTCTGTGGTGACAGCAACGACTCGAATATCAGGATATATTGGAGGTTCAGTTGTTGCCATTAATGCGGAACCTTCCTCTAGGAGCGAGTAGTCAAATACGGTACGGCGTGGCCTTTGTTGACCATTTCTTGATTTACATTCATTGAGGTTTCAGAAATTATGACAATCCCTAAGATTCGCCCATATTTTTCGGTTTTATCTTTATAAGAGATAAGAGTAATAGCAGTACCCACCGGCAAAAGTTCTTTCATATAAGTTTTGGCAACTAAACCTTCAGGGTTTCTTGCATCTGGAGCGTCAATCCCTATCAACCTGATTGGCATGTTATGGAGAATGACGTTAAAACCGAGATCAATGTCAAGCCGGACGGTATCTCCATCGGTTACCGATACAAGTGTTGCTTGATATTCATACATCACAATTATCCTCATTCGCTATATGATTGTTATCGTTCATTTTGTGTACCCGTTCTCGGAGTCTATTAACGATTTGCGTGTATAAGCCGGTTGCTTATAGTAGGCAAATTGCGTATGTTCGTGGTGCCACAAACATCAGCGTCGCACTGCTGTTCCTTTGTTTGTAGGTAAACCAGTAACGAGCGTTACCAGCCTTCTGCTTTTCTATCTTGACAATAGATCGCTGCCTCAATCGTAACCCCATGCTCCGGCGTGATAACGGCAAATGGTGATGAGGGTAGTTCGTAGCCAAAGTTCCCGAGATAAGCATATTCGTCTAACCCTTTAGGGCTGCCACCCACAGTGAAACTCAAGCCTCGAATATATTGGTGGAAATGGCCCATAAACATATGGTCGTGAGCCATACCAAACGAAGCATTACGTTTCCGTTTCCGATGATCCAACAAACTGACCGGCGTTAAAAGCCCTGAGATACCGGAACCGCCTTTAGCCTGGTCGCCATGAGTCAATAGCAGTTTGGTGTTGTAGACATCCACATAGGCATCGGCTGATAGGGGAATGTTCCAAGTGAATCGTTTATCTTCCCTGAAGTGGCGTTGTAGGTTGCGAGACATCAACCAGTCGAAGTTATCTTCTACTCGACCTTTAGTGCGAGGCTTCCGGGTGTTGCGTCCATGATTACCTACAACTGATACAACGTGCGTCGGACCGTAAGCTGTGGCTATCGTATCTAAGAACGCTGCAAGATGATCTACCCAATAATCTAAAGACGCTATAACGGAATGGGATTCGTTGAACTCGGCTAGGTCGTGGAGCGAACCGCTAAACAGGTCGCCTCCTAGACAGACGATAGCGCCATCATATTTGAAACCGCCCATCAGTTCTGTCCCTAAACGAATCGCTCCATCAGCGATACGTTGCAACCGGCCTAAAGCAATTTCCCGAGAGTAGGCGTTCATGCCGTTTACTTCTTCGGGCTTGACTATCTCATCAAGATGTAAGTCGGAAAGCATAATGAACGCTGTCGCAGCGTGCTTTTTGACTTTGATGGTAGGAAGCGCCCATTTAGGTTGCTGAACACTAATAGCGCTCGCAGGTTTAAAATATTCTTCTTGAAGTAGCAAGATTTCGTCCCGTTCGTCTATAAGTGAACGGACAGATTTTTCTAAAACTCGTATCTTGTTATCTCTAGCAGCGATACGTTCCTCATATCGAGAAAGTATCCGAGCAGTCGGATCGTTAGCGCTGGCGTCTAACTGTTCTTCAAACGATGCCATTACGGACACGCCAGTTGTTGATTGCACCCGAAGAAATTGTGTAACCCATAGAACGCAATGCCCTTGTTATCAGAGCAGCATTATATTTTTTGTCCCTTAAAGCAGCATCAAAACTTTTCTTATCAGCAGCATCGAGATCGTTTAAGACCACATCAACCATAAGAGGCTGACCAGATTTAAGTATTGAGCTCTTTAAAGCGTCATCAAACTTGCTCATTTAGAGACTCCTTCGCTTTGGACAACCGGCGTAATGATGATCGCACACTTTGATGGTCCATCCGAATAGTCATCAGGGTCAATGTCGTGATCTCTTAGCCAAGTCGTACGCACATTGTCTCCGGCAAGACGGAACGCAGCACGCACGCCTTCCCACAATTCTTGTGGACTGGTTTGCTCTCCAGTTTCTTGGTTCCACATGACTTGGCGACTAACCGCTGCAACAAGTTGCTCATTATCGGTCCATTTACGCTGCTTAGACCAACGAAATGTTGCCTGATATTTGCCTACAGTGACTTCACGCTCACCATCAAAAGCCACAGAAGCAAACTTCTCGATCATTTTGCAAGCATCCTGAGCAGCACCTTTCATAGCCCTTGCCATCTCGACAAGTTCTAAGATGCGCTCACCATCGTCTGAGGTTTTGGCTTCTTCTTCCATTTCGTGGAGAATTAGCGTCACATTGTCTAGTGCGGCACGATCAGTCATACTCGCTCCTCAAAGGTAATTCCGCTTAGATATAGTCTAACCATTCTCAGGGGTTGCATCGGGTTCTTGCACTGCGGTAGCCCAATCCTCGTAAGGCATAATCACCCAACGAGGCTTTGTGCCAGTATTCGGGCCAAAGTTCCAAGACAAAATTAACGCCCGGTTCACTCCATTAAGACCCATAGTGCGCTTCATCTTCGATTCTACGCCTTTAGATTCAATCCACCGGCGGAACCCTCGGCACACAGCGACGTTCGACGTTTCCTCGTAAACCCACAATCCGACCCGACCGTCCGCACCAGAGAGCTGACCGCTCAACGGATCTCGGCTCCCCCCCGTCCGTTTCGCTATCGTATTCACTCGCTTCCGTTCCAAGCCCCTCTGACGGCCACCCACACAACGCTTGCATGGACATCCACGAACATGATGCAAGCCATCCCGCCATGCTTTCTTCTTGGGTGTCCCAAAACTTCCACAACCACATGGACAATCCTCCTTAGCAGGGCCAGGCAACATCATTTTGTGATCTCTTTCCAAGCATCCATCTCAACATATAACTCTACAAGGCCAGCATTATGGGCCGACTCAATACAAGCCAACAAAACTTGGACAACAGTACCTATCGAATCATCTAACAGGTCTATTTTCACAAGATCACACTCATCTCGAATCTCAGCCATACGCTGATCTACCTGCGCAGTAACCCAAGCAGGACGTTTCTTACCGGCCATTACCATCAGCCATCCCCAAATACTTGAGGTGAGACTGACCAGCGGACAAACGATGCTCTAACTCGTTGATCTTCGCTCGGCAAGCTTTAGTCCGAGCAATCGCAATATTCCACTGTTGTCGCTCCATATAAGCCTCAACCTGAGCGTTCTTATCTATCAACGTCGCAGGCAGACCACTAACCTTGCCCATAGTGAACGCTCGCGCATGAGTACCAAGGTAAGCATTTTCGGCTAGAGCTTCTAGGTCTAAGGCGGCCACATAATCGTCAGTAGATTTCTCTAACTGGCGAGAAAGCCTCAACAATGGGCCATCATCTATCACTAAAACGGTTCCTGTTCCATCTTCAAAATCAACAAGTTTGCTTTATCAAGTTGAGCGTCAGAGCAGTCACCCAATTTAGGTAACCCCGCAGACTTCCAAGCATCAGCAATAGGCATCTTCGCTTCTTTTAATACCCCAAGTCGAGCAGCAATCTCATTACGTTTCGTCTCCAGAGTAGGGGGCAGGGAATCCACGGCAGCAGAATCAGGTAACGCCCGCTCCCCGACCTGCGCAACCACTTCCGGCTCAAGCCGTCCTACATCGGCTTTCCGCTCAGAGGGCTGTGGATTCCCCGCCACCTTATTGAGCGCCGTATGCAGATAGTAAGAATCGCCAGCCCACAAATGGAGCCCACAACCCAAACGCATCGCACACCGCTTAAACGCATCACTAGCAGCGTCTTTAGCTTTAGCGCCGTCGTTCTTATTTGAAGATGCCTCGGCATCTCCAATTTCGGTAATCGTAACACGCGTGCCGTCAATAGTGACAGTCATACTTGCTAGACAACCAACAACTTCACCGGTCTTATCTCGAATCAATTCAACAACACCGAAACTATACGGCCCAAGCACTTCAAGAAGGCGTTGAGCAATGATGTCATGCGCTACATACGAAGCCGCAAACTTGCCAGGTTTCTGGCTAATAAACTTCGCAGGAAAAGGCTTGGAGAGTTCCGATAATTGGCTCACTACTAGTCTCGCCCTTTAACAGTAGTGTCCGCTGCCATCTCTCGCACAAGTTTCAATGTTTCTGCACCTGAAATGCCTAGAATCTTAGGAAGCAGAATCAGGATGCCTGCCAACTGGTTGTTATAGATATGAACAAACCCGCCCATATCTTCTTGCTTTGAGTATTCAAGTTGGCGACGCTCCAAAGTGATCGCCGTTTCTAGCGCATAACTTCGCAACTCTGTTCGTGCTGCTAGCAAAGCTCGGATCTCTTCCAAGTTTGATGCAGCATATTCGGCTAACTCTTTAAGTTTTTCACTAGATTCTTCAGCCGCATCCAAGGATTTTTTAGCAACCGAACCAAGCGTTACTGTCTCGGCAAGGGCAGCTTGCGCCGCTTTTTTCCATGCTTCAGTTTCTCTACGGTGGCTATCTATCGTATCAAAAATGTCTTTGCGTAGGCGTTTCATACTCATGTTCGCACCTTTCGTAAGTGTAATTGTAGGTTTACGAGTCGTACTCTATCAGGCATCAAAGTCGTCGTGTTCTCGGTTACATTTAGGGCACTCCCAACTAACGTACTCATCAGTCCGATAGCCTTCAACTTCGCCAGTAAAATCGCATTTGTCGTTTTCGCAGACAGCGTTGTGACAAAACGTATCAACGTCGTCGTCGGGTACCCATTCTAGGCTATAACGGTCGGGTAATCCTAAAGTCATATTGGGCTCCTTGTAGGTAAAGGATCATCTGGAAGCGGCCTATGTATACCGCTTCCAGAGTCTCCCTGTCATGGTTATAAGCTCTAACTCACCTTTATGGTTGTCAAAACTTACATACTCTCCTTATTGCAGGATCGGTAATCAGCCTCACCTTTATTACTACCGGCATTCATCTCCGGCATCGAGCGACTCTTCATCATCTGACAATGACTCCGAAACCGCAACGACCTTTTGGATCTCGCCCCGAGGTCGGGCTTTAGTAATACACCCCGGACACGCAGCCACACCACCCGGCAAGCTAGGGATACCCTGATCTTGCCAGTATTTAGTCCACTTATCGTTAAACGCTTGATAAGGGACTAGGGCAGTATGCCCACATTTAAATAGGATTGCTTTCATTTTTGTTCTCCTGGATCGCAAGTTCCATAGCGCTTCGAGTCGGGTCTGAGCGTATCCCATCTACCTCGTAGCACTTGATTGTTACCCTACCAACGATGTGGGACATTAAAGCGGATGCTACTTGGAGTTCCCTATTTGGGGGTAGAACTTGAGCCATGTAGTTGTCTTTTTCGTTGCTAATGACCATTACAAGTGCCACGGTCGTGCTCCTTGTTCTGCGTATAGGAGGCTTGCTGCTTTGATATTTGCGTCTGGGTTCATCCAGCTTGTCTGCCAGTCTAAACCTTGAGCCTCAAAGAAACGACGATGCAAAGGAAGAGCCAACTGCCCTATGCCAAGACATTGGGTTGGGGAGGCTGCTGTTGGAATGCAGTTTGATTCTCTCCACGCTATGCCCACATACCAGTCTGCGACTTCAATACCGAACTGGTCAAAGTGTTTGTGGATTAGATCCACGATTGGTTGGGGGCATTGTGTGGTAGGAATCCGATAAACGGAGGGCTCTATCCGTTTTACGGTTGTTGTCGTAGGAGAGGCGATTGTCGTAGTCGTTGTTGTGCTGATGCTCGTAGTAGTAACCCTCGCTGTGGAGGGCGCAACGTGCGGTGGATGACCACAAGCGGCAACTAAAAATATAGGTAACATTAAAAGTTTTCTCAAGAATTGTCCTGACGTTGGCGAATATGACTAGCACTATCAGACAGATATTCTTTCCCCCATCGAGCTGGCTCAGGTTCGTTAGGCCGAGGATAATTTAACCTGTCTGATTCTTCTTCCATGCGTTCATGCCATTCACATGGGGGGTTATACCCACAATCTATACAGGTATTCGGTTCAAACGTGAACGGCATGACGAACCCCTTTAAGGTTGGATCTCTTCGCACAAGAGATAGTTCTCTGACCTTACAGGAGGGGTGGGACTAAATCAACTACCTAAATCTCGGGTGATGATTACTTCGTCGTAACCTGGGTTTGGGAAAGTCTGGATATGTGACGTAGAGTCAGTTACTTGCCACTCTGCGCGAAAAAACCCTGATTCGTCGGTGTCTCCAACAATCCAATCATACCGGACAATGCCGCTTGCAGGCGTCACGACCGTAGCCGCAGCGTTTACTTTGACTGTAGATCCTTTCGCCATAATGAACTTAACAGAAGATCCCGTAAGGTTCACAGCATCTCCAGCAGAATCTTGCAAAATTGCTTCAAAAGATGATGCTGTATCGTTCATTTTGATATAAAACTTACCCATTTTATGTCTCCAATGTTGTTGTATGGCCGTCATCGGCGAGGCTTGTAATAGCACTTCCTTCGTCAGTAGGCATAGATGCGGACACTCCACTGTTTGTTATTGATGTTGTTGTCCAATCGCTCAAAATTGGTACATATGGCCCGCCCAAATTAGCTATAAGATTTGGGATCGCTTGAGCGCTTGCAGCGATAATGCGAGCTAGCGCCGCTACCCGACTTATTACAGGGCTTGCTTCAGCGCTTGCAGCAATAGTTCTTGAAAGGCTAACCACTCGACTAATTGTTGGACTTGCATTAGCAGCCGCAGCAATAGTTCTTGCAAGGGTAACCGTTCGGCTAATAACTGGAGTTGCTAATGCCGATACGGTAGGCAAGGTGCGCAAGTAACTTATAATCCGACTTGGAGTAGACGCAGTTGCAGTCGCTAGGACTGCTGCGCTTGGCGGTATTGTTACTTCTCGCTGGTGCACAATGGTAAGAAAGTGGTCGCCGCTGGTACTAGATATATTATAATTTTGGTCACTGCCTGCAAGGCTGCCGGTACGTTGCTCGCTGGTACCTACTAGCAGGCGTGTGATGCTGCCCTGGTTTATGTTAGATATGAATGCTGCCTCGCTAGACCATGCGTATGCAGTGTTAATCACAAAGGCGCTACCGGCTGCCCGTGTCGCCACTTTCGTGAGGGCTGTAATCTCGGTAGGGGTACGCCAAAGGGTACGAGTGTTGCTAGCAGTCTTAGCAATAGCGGTACTGTTAATACTATATATTTCTGAAGTAGCAACCGACGGCCACTGAGTAGTAGTAGAGCCTGCTTTGAGCGTTAAAGTCGCAGCACTCACGGTATTAGCAATCGGAATAGTAGAAGTATCAAACTGAATACCAACCTGACCAGCCGTCGCAGCTGAAGAAGTTGTGATCCCAACCACGCTACCAAAAAAAGGGTTAGCGCTCGTAGTGTTATGGGGCCAGCCGACTACCAGCCGGTTAGTAGCCCTAGGAGTTAGCGGGCCAAGCGTATATTTGGCTGTTGCATCCTCATAATTATTGTATCCGATAATCTCACTACAGTTAGCTTGTGTGGTCGCAGCAAACTGAGTGTACGAAGCATTGTTACCTACATCATCTGCAAGAGTAGCGGTAGTCCAAGTGCCTGCACCGTTTACTATGGCGCATACCCCGGCCATCATCCCAGTACCAGGTACCGCAATAGACGTAGTGCTAGCGACTGTCGCAGAAGCAGAGATAGAGACAGGATCAGCCAAAGTAGCCCAACCCCCATACTCAATGATCGTCATATTCCAAGC
>Ga0315293_10003803_pt1 | contig 14480 bp, 13 predicted proteins | sample YL17G13_20_MG_FD_203071 | JGI IMG/M metagenome (GOLD analysis project Ga0315293, IMG submission 203071) | Sediment microbial communities from Yellowstone Lake, YNP, Wyoming, USA - YL17G13_20 | ecosystem: Environmental > Aquatic > Freshwater > Lake > Sediment | place: USA: Wyoming | collected... | reverse complement strand
CAGGATCCATTCCCTTTTTACAACCGGGCCTCTGGCCGGAGTGACGGTAACTAAAATATCTTTCCGGCAAGCTTCCTTTAAAGTAGCGTTTTTAATTTTAATTCCAACTTTCTTTAAAATCTTAGCCAAGTCTTTCACTTTGTTTTCCAAGATGTCATAAACGAAAATTTCTTTAAGATTTCTGACCGATGCCACTGCTGCTATCTGGAATATAGACTGATAACCTGCTCCCACTACTCCTAAGGTTTTGGCATTTTTTCTGGCTAAATATTTTGTGGCTACTGCTGAAGCTGCTCCAGTTCTCATTCCGGTGATATAGGTCCCATCCATAAAAGCTAAAGGCAGGCCGGTTTTTGCATCATCCAAGATAATTACTGCCATGACGGTTTTTAATCCTATTTTTGGATTCCCAGGATGGACGTTAACGATTTTTGTCCCAGCTAACTGAAGCTTATTTGAAAAAGCCGGCATTATTCTTAGGTCGCCATTATGTTCAGTAAAGTATAAATATTGTTTAGGCGGCATTTGGACTCTTTTCATTCCGTATTCAAAGAAACCTTCTTCAACCGCATCAACAACATCTTTCATTTTTTTTAAAGGTATTATTTTCTCAACTTGTTTTTGGTTCAGAATCAGCATGGATTCTCGCGAATATTCACGAATTTAGGCACGCTGTCGCCTAAGCGACTCCCCGTAGGGTTGATTTCACTAATTAATACAATTCGTGAAATAAGTGGTCGTATTCGTGGAAATTAGCGATATTTATCTTTTGTATTTTTCTGAGAATTCTTTTTTGCTTATGATGGCGACGGAAAATCTTACCTCGCACTTTAATTCTTCGCCAACAAAAGCTTGACCTTTGACGTGGGCGATTTTTGTTTTTTCATTTACCGGATAAACGCCCAAGATTTCTGCTTTGAATTTTATTTTATCTCCGGGGAAAGTCGGTTTGAGGAATTGGCAGCCTTTAACATCATAGGCCAGAAAGTGGTAGTCTTTGTAATCTTCAGCCTTCCAATTTTTTCGCAATATAAGACCGGCTAGTTGTCCCAATGCCTCAATCATTAAAACCCCTGGCATCAAAGGATAATCAACGAAATGGCCCTTGAAATAATAATCATCAGGATGAGTCTGGTAAAAACCAACTATTTCGTTTTCATTGACAATCTCCGCTTCGTCCAAAAACAAATAAGGCTCAGCGTAAGGTATAATCTTTTTGATCTCTTCTTTTGACAACATGATTATTTCTTAATTAGATATTTAGTTTTTCCTGTATTAACTATTAGCATTTTTTTATCTTTGGGCAAATTTCTTCTAATTTGAAGCATTAAAGCTAATCCTGCGATTCCAGATGGTTCACAGTTTATTTTTTGCAATTTTGCTAATTCAAGAGCTTCGTCTAGATATTCTTCTTTTAACAGATGGACATCAGACTCAGGACCGCAGAAACCCGCTGCCCGATACAATCTAATCCATTGTTCGTCATAATGAACAAAAGGCAGGTGGGGAGAATAGAGCTTCTCTGCTTTGCTACTTGGGTTATTTGTAGTAACGCCGAGGAAATTACAATTTCTCAATATTTCTACGTTTCCTTTAAATCGAGGATCATGATTTTTTGTTGAAACCTCTTTCTTATTAATATTCAGAACATTTTCATAAAGGTTCCCGGTTCCAAAAGGTATAAAACAATAATCGGGAGAACTGTTTATTATTTCATAGCTTAGCCAATCATAAAATCTGGTCGTTGGATCAAGTGCTTCATTCGAAGTTATATCTAATCCTTCGCGGTCATGAGTAAGAATAAGAATCTCTCTCCAGTTTAATGATTTTTTTGATAAATTAGTTTCGTAAAGTTCGCAACCTAATTTCCTAATTGACTTTAAAGCAAGCGGCTCAATAAAATTCCTATCAAAAAGAACTTTTAAATTTGGCAATTTATATTTTTTGAGCACTGTCTGTATGGCAACAGCTGCTGATCCGAAACTAATAATTGACATCTGCGGAAGCGGGCCATTTAGTCTACTTCTTTTTTTTGCAAGCAAAAAATCCCGATAAGTAACCACCATTTCCCAAGCCATTCTATCTTTGTGAGTACCTGTTGGATTAAAACTCTCATCTTTTAACCATACATTATTGAATCCTGGAACTTTTATTTTATAAGTAGGCGTGGCTGGAAATTTTGGTTTTGCGGGTGGAAATTCAGGCGCATTAGGATCGTTTTCCGATGGGACAATTATTGATTTAAGTATTTTTTCTTCTTCTTTTGATAGAGGCATATTAATGAAAAAAAATTATTTTGAAATTACGACCATACGTGCAAAATTATAATCATCTAATGGTATGAATTTTATTTTCTCTTTTTTAATCCACGAAAAATATTCATAAATTCTCTTTTTTGTAAATTTTTGGCTCCAAAAACCTTCTTTGGTTGCGGTAAAAGGGTCTTCTTTAGAAGTTATGATTGTCATTCCACACTTTTTGTAGAATTTTTCTTGTCTTGTTCTGTTAATATTATTATCAATATAAGTCGTACCTAAAATTATTTTTCCTTTATTTTTTAATAGGTTATAAGTATTCTTAAATATTTTAACAAATTTTTTATTCGGTTCTAAAACACTCTTTGGATATTTTGCGATTAATCCTTCTTCATCAGTTTTTATTTTTATTTCATCGGGCTTAAAATTTCCGGCCGTAAAGTAAGTGCAAATTACAAGATCGTATTTATGTTTAAAAATTTCATTTTTAGATCTTTTTTTCAAATTCGTTGCATCAAAATAGATTATTTTTATCTTATCCTCGAGCCTTTTTTGTTTAATTATCCTTTTAGCTTCTTTTATTTCTATTCTACTGTTATCAAAACCTACAAATAATGCTATTTTTTTCCAAACTGACTCTTTGCTAAGGAATATAGGGATTCTTCCATTTCCTACACCTATATCTAGTACTGATAAAGGAGTTTTAATTTCTAAATAAGTCTGATTAACGATATTCTTTAATTTCTTAAATTCTGCTAGCTGAGCATGCTTAAGGAAAGGAGTCATGAATCTTTCATTCAGTGTTCGAGAAATCTTCATATTTTTATACATGACAAAAGATTTCGACATAAATAACTACTGGCTATCAAAAAATTTAAATTGCTAAGCCTCCGTCGATGTTGACAATAGAGCCGGTCATGAAGCTTGATTCGTCAGAAGCTAAAAATGCAATTAAACTCGCTATCTCATCCGGTTTTCCCATCCTGCCCAGCGAGGTCAGTCTTTTTATCATTTCTCTCATTTGGTCGGGAATAGTTTCAGTCATTCTTGTTTCAACTAAACCTGGACAGACAGCATTGACCCTGACTCCGAATCTCCCCACTTCTTTGCTTAAAGATTTTGTGAAACCTATGATTCCGGCTTTGGTTGCGCCATAATTTGTTTGGCCGAAGTTTCCTCTTTGTCCAACGATTGATGAAATGCTTATAACTTTTCCCTGATTTGGAATAAGCAGGGGTAGAGCTAACTTTGAGCAATTGAAAACTCCAGTTAAGTTGACATCAAGCACTTTCTGCCATTCTTCTTTCGTCATTTTGGCCAAAGTCCTGTCAGCAATAACGCCGGCATTGTTAACTAAAACATCCAATCTCCCAAAATCTTTTTGAATTCCTGCCATTACTTTTTCAACCTCTTCATATTTTGAAATATCACCTAAGTAATATTTAACTTCGGCAGCTCCCAATTTTTTCAATTCTTCAACCATCTTTTTAAGAGCTTCTTCGGTTGGAGCGATATCGTTCAATGCCAGTTTCGCTTTATCCTGGCTGAATTTTTTAGCAATTGCCTGGCCAATACCGCCTGAAGCTCCGGTTATTAAAACGACTTTGTCTTGAAAATTATACATAGTAGTTTTACCCTGTTAAATAATTTTGTTTTCGCAAAATTGCTCAAAGAGCATTTAATAGGGTGAATTTTTAATTTAAAGACTATTTAGATCAAATTGAACTTCTCCAATTTCCCGACCAGAAACTGGGATTTCTTCAATTTTAACTGATTTTAAATATTTGGGTAAAGAGGCCATCGTAATCTCAGCTAAAACCCTGTCTAAATTGGATGGATTATAACTTGCCAAAATCAAATCTAAGATCGCTGACTGTTTATTTGATTTTTGGATTATTGTCGCGTCAGCAATGTTCAAAAGCTCAATTTTATTCTCTGAAGCATTTAAAATGGTGGATAAAGCTTCTTTAAATTTTGAAATTAAGTCTTCTTCGTCATATAAATATTTTTGGCCCAAAAAGCTTTCTTTTTTCCAAGTCTTAATCAAATTATCCAGAGCGCCTCGAAGCCCCATTTTTGCATCTAATTTTAAAATCGGCAGGTTCAAAAAGAGATCGTTTTTGAAAATCTCTTCAGATATTTCAAAAACTAAACCGTCTTTTTCAATTCTTTTGAAAGTTCCTTTACCAAGATCAATGCAGCTAACCTTATTTTCCATGCACACCGATAATAGCTGAGATTTTTTAGCCATTGCTTCAATCGGAGTTTCTGCAAAGCTTTGGCCGGCAACTTTTATATTTTCAGTTTTCACACCTTTTTTGATTAAAAATTTTATCACTTCTCCTAAAACTTCAGGATGAGTGTTTTCCCTGAAATAAGGATGGGAAACAGAGGTTAGAGTTGGTAAAATTAAAATCTTGGAATTATCATGAACTTTTAATCCGCCTATTAAAGAAACTGCTTTTTCAATGGCTTCAGGAATATCGTATTTTGCTCTCCAGATTGAAACAGCGTTTTTATCGTTAAGAGATTTAATTTCAAAATTATCGCCAATTTTAAATTCTTTCATTGATTTCTGGATTAATTTTTGGCCCGTTTCATTTTCCAAAAGCAGAACATAATAAGGGGTTTTGGGATGCAGGGAAGAGGGGATAATGACTTTTGAAATCCCTGCCACCTTAAAATTTTTGCTTTCAATTGGTTTTAGTTTTTGAAAGCAATTCAGGCATTTTTCAACCGGATATTGCCAGGTATTTTTACAATTTGGACATTGGTAAAACATAATTTAAAACTTAAATAGATGAATAATCTTCTGAAATTTTCCGGAGATGGAAACCTTTTATCATCATTTCTAATACCACTGGGAAAAGCTCTGGTTTATTGATAAGACTCCAGAACAGGATTTTCCAGTAATATATTCTTTCTTTTTCCTTTATGCCTAAGATCCAGATTGATTTTAAAAAGGCAAGGAATTGGTTTGAATCAATCCTAAAAAATTTTTTTCTTCTCGGTTTGTATTGTTTTAAAAAATTAACTAACCTTTGATAGTAATTTCTTGGAGAGTAAATATTATTTATTAATTTTTTATAGCCAGAAATTAAAGAATTGTAATTCATTTTAGGGATAAAATTCATAGTACAGTCGGTGTTGTTTCCAGTGGATTCAGAAATTAATCTTTTATCTTTTTTTAATCTTTCCCATAATCGTGTTTTTGGGGGAGCCTGCAGCAAACCGACCATCGCTGTCATTATTCCGCTCGTTTGGATAAAGAGAGTCATTCTTTCGAAAATTGACGGAGTGTCCCTGTCAAAGCCGATAATAAAACCAGCCTGAACCTGTAAACCATTATTTTGAATAATTCTAATTGATTCTAACAAGTCGCGATTTATATTTTGGAATTTTCCGCATTCTTTTAAACTTTCTTCATCTGGGCTTTCAATCCCAATAAAAACAGTTTCGAAACCGGCCTCAACCATTAATTCCATTAATTTTTGATCATCGGCAAGGTTTATTGAAAGCTGGGTATTGAAATTAAAGGGATATTTTTTATTTTTCATCCAAGTGATTATTGCTGGTAAAATTTCTTCCTTGAGTTTCATTTTATTTCCGATAAAATTATCATCAACAAAAAATACATCTCTTCGCCAGCCTTTTTCATATAGAGCGTTTAATTCGTTTATAATCTGTTCTTTGTCTTTAGATCTTGGAGATCTGCCGTTTAAAAGGATGATATCACAAAATTCACAATTGAAAGGGCAGCCTCTTGAAGACTGAATACTCATCGAGGCGTATTTTTTCATATTCAGCAGCTCCCAGCTGGGCAATGGCGTTTCTTTAATGTCCGGCCAACGATCGGGTTTATAAATCTTTTTTAAATTATTATTTTTAAAATCTTCCAAAAACAAAGGTAGAGTAACTTCTGCTTCACCTAAAACAAGGTAATCGATGTCTTTTAAGAATTCTTCGTAACCTGTGGCGAACAAAGGCCCGCCAGCAACAATTTTTTTACCGAATTTTTTTATTCGATCAATAATTTCTTTAACTGATTTTTTTTGAACAGCCATTGCAGAGATAAAAACAAATTTTACCTCTTGGATATCTTTGTCGTTTAGATTTTCAACATTCAAATCAATCAATTTTTTATCCCATTCTTCAGGAAGTAAAGCCGCCATTGTTAACAAACCAAGCGGTGGAGATGATGCTTTTTTTCCAATAAAAGGAAGAGCGTATTTAAAGCTCCAAAAAGTTTTAGGAAACTCTGGATATAAAAGTAAGATTTTCATTCCGTTAGAAATTTTTGGTGAAATTTCCATATTTTTTAGACCCTATTAGAGAATAAGTTTGTGTATGCGGAATTTCTAACGGGGTCATGTTTTTTAGTTTTCTTAATGAGAAATTTTTCAAAGATTGGAGTAAAAATTAAAACGAAGATCGGAGTAAAGATTAAAACGGATACCAGCTGATTTTTTAAAAAGGGGATAGCAGCAAGATAACAAATAACCAATCCTTGAAAATTCATTGGATACATTCCAGAAACCAGCCACCAGCCAAAATTTGTCCAAAAGTAAAAAAATAAAACTGAAATAATTCCTCCACCGGTGATTTTTAAATAATAGCGCTTTGAGTTTCTTTTAAAAAGAATTCCAAAGATTCCGATTAAAGCAAAAGCGGACCAGGTGAAAAGATAGATTATAGTATTGCCGAAATAAATATCAGAAAGAAAAATTATTAAAAGGGGAATCAGTGGAGCAAAAATTCCTCCCAACAATGATCCCGAAATTAAAGATAAAGCCGTTATCATTTCAAAATTAGGAATAGCGATAAGCTCATTTAAAAAAACCCTGGAGAAAACTCCTAATAAAATAACTGAGATTGCAATTAAAATTTTGTATTTATTCGCCCCGTTAGAAATTAATAAGCCAACCTCTTTTTTATCTTCAGGTTTTTTATCTAATTTTGTATTTTGATTTCTAATGGGGTTCATTGCTGTTTTTATTAATTATTAAAAGGGAGTGGATTCAAATTTCCATTCTATTTTATCGCCAGTTTTAGCCTCTTTTTTATCAGCTGCTACCATTGGTAATTCTTCATTTACCCAATATTGCCAATATTTATTATCGGTTCCGTTTTCGATTCCGTCAATGCTTTTGACTAAAACTCCCATGTCTTTATAGAAAGTAAACTCTATTTTAAAGTTTTTCCTTTGAGATAATTCTTCTAACAGAGAGAAAACCGTTGAATTTTCAGAAGGAGATATTTTAAAAGAATTTATAATTCCATTTCCTTTATCAATGACGTAAGTAACTCTTTTTTCCAGGATTTTTCTTGAAGTATTTTCTTGGATACTTATTTCTCCCTGGCTAAGATCATTGATTTCTTTTTGGGCTAAAATAAAATCTCGTTGGACAAAATAACCCACTGCTATTGTAAAAATTCCTATTATAGCAAAAGCCAATTTTGAACTAATGTTTTTTTTCAAATTCAAGTTAGGATACCTTTTTAAAGATATTAACGACTATGCTGCCGCCATTCCCGCCAAGATTATGGGTTAATCCGATTTTTGCGTTTTTAACTTGCCTATCCTTGCATTGGCCTCTTAATTGTTCTGTAACTTCATAAATTTGAGCCAGTCCGGTCACTGAAATTGGATGACCTTTAGCTTTTAATCCTCCAGAAGGGTTAACTGGTATTTTGCCATCTATATTCGTCATGCCTTTTCTTACTAATTCCGGACCTTGCCCAAATTTTGCAAAACCTAAATCTTCATAGGCGATTATTTCTTCTGAGGTGAAAGCGTCGTGAACTTCGGCAAAACTTACGTCTTCAGGCTTGATTTTCGCTTCTTGATAAGCTTCTTTGGCTGCTTTTTGGCTGGCTAAATAATGGGTAACATCTTTTCTTAAAAAAGCCAAAAGATAGTCGGTGGCGAAACCAGAGCCGACTAATTCAATATCAGTTTTTTCTTGCGAGATGATAACTGCTGCCCCGCCGTTTATAGACAGAGAACAGTCAAACAATCTGAAAGGGGAAGCTATTACTATTGAGTTTTTAATTTCTTCTAAAGTTACCGGTCTTTGGTAATAATAAGCTTTGGGATTAGAAACTGCATTTTTATGGTTTTTGAAGGCAACCAAAGCCAAATCATCCATTGTTCCGCCATATTTTTGCGAATATTGCTGCCAAATCATTGCTTTTTGGACGGGGAAAAGCATACCTTCAGTTTGTTCGGTCATTCTTTCTGAAGCAGACATAATTCTGTCAGTAGTCACCTCAGTCAGAGTATCAACTACTTTTTCTCCAGAAACAATCAATATATTTTTGAAATCTCCCTTCAAATGGGAAGCAACCCAGAAAGCAACACTTCCGCCGGCGCAAACAGCCGGGATCTCAACTATCGGTACATTAGTCTTAAATAAATCAGAAATCATTGAGGCTTTGTGAGTTTGGTGTTCGCTTTCTATACCGGCAATAGAAGACAATCCAGAAATAGCAATGGCGTCAATTTGAGAAATTTTTAATTTTGCATCTTCTAAAGCCTCAATAGTCGCCTCATAAGCAAATTGCCACCAGAATTTCTGGGAGTAATCAAATTTTGTCATTCCTACGCCTTTTATATACATGGGGTTATTATATAAGATTATATTAGCTTTTGAAAGGTTCAATGATTAAAATTGAACCTGATATACTTTCTGGCCATTTAGGAGGTATATTGTTTTATTCTGCACAGAAACTGCAAAATCTTTTAGGTTATCGAATTTTTCACTTTGGAATTGCTTTACTATTTTTCCGGTCTTGTCAGTTATGATTATTCTGTTTTCCTCTGGTTCCAGGACAAAAAGATAGGGGAGAGCAAAACTGGAAAAAATCTTTTTGAAACTTTTAGGGTAAGGGAAAAGGTCTAATTTTAAAGTTTCTTGGTATTTACCGGCATAGTATTTATGGATTTCGTTTCTTTCGTCTAAAATCCAGACCGAACCGTCAACAGCAATCGATTTTTCACTCTCTATTTTTTTTGTTTCTGGAACGAAATATTCTTTTCCTTCCGCTAATTCTTCCAAGGGGTATTTTATAATTTTGCCGGATTTCCCGTCAAGAAAATAAAGACTGTCTTTGAAAAAAGCCAGGTCTATAAAGTCGGTTTCCGGCGAAGGCAGAGTTAAAGAAAAAGGCGCTTCCTCCAAGGGAACAACTGTATTTGGTTTTGAAAACAATAGGACGTTATTTGAAGCTGTTGCTAAGCTAAATTTTTGATCAGTGGGGATTAAGCTTCCTTCCCCCTTTTCATTAATTCTGAACAAGCCTTGAGAGATTGGGCTGAATAAATATAGTTCTTTTTCAAAGATGACCATTTTTTGCGGAACGAATTTTTTAGGATCAATTTCAGAAAATAATTTAGGATCTTTTATTACTTCCAGCTTATTTAGAATATTAAGATTTTTTTCAATCTCATCTTTAAGATTTAGAGCTTCTTGCTTTGAGGGTTCTTTCTCTCCTGTAAGAGGCATGATTTCTTTCAAAGCTTCTTTTAGCAACTCATTAGCTCCTTTTTCGTCTTTTTGGACTAACGATTTTGCCAAATCAAATTTTTCCTGAATTTTTATTAGCTTTGATTCCGATTCTTTTAGCTCGCGTTGGTTTTCTCCTTTAAAAACAAAAAAGCCAAAAAGAAGCAAGGCAATAAATATCAATACCGAAGTAACCTTCTTTTTAAATTCCTTGTTGGATATTAAAGAAGAATAGTTTGGAATTTTCGGGAGCTTGATATTTTTAAGAGAAGATATTTTTTTAGCAAGGGAAGAGAAGGGATTTTTGAATGCAACCCCTTCTTTTTTATTGACAAGAATATGGAAAACTTTTTGTTTCTTTTTCTGGTCTTTTTGAACCGGCGCCTTTTTTGGAATTTTTATCAGATTTTTTATCTTGTCAACAAAAGGCCTGAATATTTTCCCAAAAGAAAATTCCGGGACCTCTTTCTTAAAAATGAAAGATTTTTTGGGTAATAGTTCTTGTTTTAATGTGATTAAGAGGCAAATTCCGGAAATTTCTGATAGTATTTTTTCTTTCTGTTTCAGTGCTTTTCTTAGATTTTTTCCATATAATTTGTCTTCAACTGGAATTTTAGCTATCTCATTCAATAATTGGGATTCAATTGAGAAAGCCTGGAATGCTTCTTCGGTTAAAATTATTAACTGGTCATCCTCTGCCATTTTTCCCGTAGCAACATTGCTGAAAATTTTCAGAGGGTAAGGCTCTATATCCTGAAATTTTAACCTTTCTCCTATATCGGTTATCTGCCCTTTTCTTACCAGGAAAATTTTTACATTTCCGACTTTGGTAAAATTTATTTCAAAGTTTTTTACCGAAATCACGGCCAGGTTTAAATTTCCCAACCAGCTGGTGTTATCGCTTTTCACCTCTTCGGTTAAAAAATCGTTTGCTGATTTTAAGCTTTCTTCAAAACTTTTTTCAAAAGAATTGATGGGAAATGAATAGAACTTGGTTCTAATGACCTGAACAATTTTATTAATTAATTTTTCGTTTTGGGGCAAGGTATTCTTCAGTTCTCCTATAATATAAAGACCTCCAAGCCTTTTCTCATAGATATTTTCTGGTTCATAACAAAAACTGTCCAGACTTAAGTCTTCTTCCGCTTTTTGCTTAAAATGTAACTCAAAAACTTCCGCCAATTTTCTTTAGAAAATTGAGCGCCCCGTATAAATTTTGCCGTAGATTTCTAGCAAACAATTATATCCCCGAATAACTGAGTAATGTTTTGCGATGGCCGGCCCCGAATAGGGGTTTCGCGGGAGAGGTCATCGCTTTGACTTATTTAGCAAAATTTATATGGGGTAACTCAATTAAATTATCGTTTATTCACTCCTTCTTATTATATCACGGCTTTACCAGATTGAGAAAATTTGGTAATTGTGAATTATGGGCCCTATACATAACTTCTCACTAAGAAGTTATGTCGGGCTCGACAAAGATTTCTCTTAAATCTTTGTATAGAGGCCTATTCATTAACTTACTTAGTAAGTTAATGACGGCCCGACTGAAATTTTAATAAAATTTCAGTTTAGGGGCAATTAGCTCAGTGGTAGAGCGCTTCGTTCACATCGAAGAGGTCACTGGTTCAAATCCAGTATTGCCCACAACGTACAAAATCGAAGATTTTTACGTTGTAGGAACGTAGAATTTCAAAAATAAATTCGTACATTCCACTAAAACCTTTTTATTATGCCAAATACTAATCAAAATCTTCATGAAGTGGCGATTACCGCAATCGTTGTAAAAGAAGGGAAATATTTAATTACAAAAAGGTCAAAAACAAAAAAGCGATTCCCGGGTTATTGGACAGTGCCTGGAGGAAAACTGGAAGTTTCTGACTATATGAATCTTCAAAAAGACACAGAATTTTACTGGTATAATGTCTTGGAAAAAGTTTTAAAAAGAGAAGTAAAGGAAGAAGTCGGAATTGAAATCAATAACATTGAATATGTAACCAGCCTTGCTACGATTCATAAAGATGGAAATCCCTCTCTTGTTATTTCTTGTTTAGCTGATTATGTTTCGGGAGATATTAAACTTCAAGAAGACGAAACCGAAGAATTCGCTTGGGTAACTCTTGAAGAAGCTAAAAATTATAATCTGCTAGATGGTATATATGATGAGCTAGTGATGGCCGAAAACAAAAGGAAAGGCCAAAAAACCGAGTGGAAAAGGTTTGAAAAATAATTAAAAAATCGCCCGCCAGCTGGGGGGCGATTTTAGTTGACACGTCTTAACTACCGTGTTAATTTTATCTAGACAGAATTAAGGAAGGTGAGAACATGGCAGCAGAAGAAAAAAATCTTGAACTCCTTGAACTTGTCGAAAAAGCAAAAAAAGAAGCCCTTGAAGTGGGAGGTTTTCTAAATCGAATGCCACAAATGTATGTCGAATTGGTTAAGTGGGCCATTGGTGAATTTCCGGCGAAAAGAAGAGAGATCATTGAGCGTGCTATGTTTGATATAAAAAAGCTCCGGGAAGAGATAAGTAAACTTTGGGACGAATTTATCGACATCTTAGCATCGTTGAAAGGCTATTTAAATAGGCCTCATGAGTCAGAAGAAGTAGAGATGTTACCCTCTTCTTTTGATATAGCTAAAGAGACAAGCCAGAATTTCGTTGAAGCATTTAAGGCTATCGAAACTTTAGAAAAAGGACTTAGCCTTATGTAATCAGTTTGCTCTTTGACAAAAATCACAGAACTCAAAAGGGTATCCACCCTTTTTTTATTTTCCCAAATAATAAATCGCCAATCAGGCCTGCCCCGTAGGAAGTTTACTTTCCTACTGGGGCGGTTTTTTGGTTTCTCGGCTCAAGCTATTGACAAAATATATTTAATTTACTATAATCTAAGCCAGAGGATGAGAAAGTGAAGAAAGAATCTTTAACAATTGAACAATTGAAGTTATTACTGCTAGCGCGTTTTGATGTTGATAAGCCAGCTGACGCAAGAGTGCAAAAGTGCATACAATCGGTCTTCGGTGGCAAAGCAATGGAGGAACCACCGGAAGCTGCTGCAATCAAGAAAAAGATCGTCGATTGGATGGCTGAAACTATCGCTCGCCGTCTCCTTATGCGTAACCGACGGATTACTCTCATTTCGATCAGAGATTTCGCCAAGTTTATCCCTGAATACCTTGATTTAGCTGAACGGAAAGAAGGTGAAAAATTCGATGCAAAAGTACGCCGGCTATTAACAAAAATGGTTAAAGGGGTCTTCAAGAATGTTCTTGAATCGCTATATGGCACAGTCTTTGAAAAGAAGAAACTGTACGATGAATACTGGCAATGGATAACTATCGTTTTTGATCTCGCTGCCGAACGCCATGTTTCGCCCGTAAAGCTTCTCAAACGTAAGGGGACAAGAGACGAGATTACACGTCGGATGTGCACTAAAAAGGAATACACTGCCTACTGCAAAAAAATATTTGAAAGACTACTTGATCTCAACAGTTGGAAGAATATTGTGATCGAACCGATGATCAATGCAGCGTGTGCATCTGAGGGATTAAACGTAGAGGAACGTGCCGAACTAAAGCAAAAGTTCTATACAGAGGCCATGCCGGAATTACAGAAGATCACCAGGAAGCTGAAGAGATTGCTTAATGCTTTCTTCAAGGAAGAAATCGCGCGTATTTATGCAGTAGCATAACTTAGCACAACTTCAAGTCTCATCAAGACAACCCTCTCATATCTTCGCTATAAACACGAAGCTATGGGAGGCTTTTTCATTTTCAAAAGGAGATATTTTATTTATGTGAGCTGGAAAAAGCCTAAAAGCACCCATTAAAGGGTGTTTTTAGGTTATAAAACGTCCTACCAACGAATAAACTAGACTTAAATTTCTGCATGATTGCTTAATTTCTGTTAATTTTTCCTTTAAACCCGCCATATAATCCCTATTCTCTAAAATTATAATAAGCTTTGAACTGGGGAGCTCCGAAAATGAAAACGTCCTTGATGGGCGTTTTTGTTTTCGGCCTCTGTGCGGTGTGGCGAGAACCTGCTCCCCGAATTGGCCCGCCGTAGACGGGAGCAATGTCCTTCTGGCAACTCTTCGATCCTGCTTCCGGAGCCAACAAAAATCGCCCGACACGTTAGTGTATAGGGCGGTTTTTTGGTAGAATAGAAAGAGCTTATGACACCTATTTCTGATTATACAGAAGCAGTTAGGAAAGCACGGCCACTTTTGAATGAGCTTATTAATGAATTTGGCGAACTTAGTGTTCTGGATTTTGCCAATCACCTTTTTCAAAGAGGAGAAATGCAATCTCAAATTTTTCGTCCCGAATTTATAAATTTATTGTCATTAACTTTTCCTGAAACTCCCAAAGATATTATTAATCAATTCGATATTTCTTTAAGGAAAAATCCCATCGTTTCAACTGCTGACCACCACTCTATAATCAACCATCCAGTTTATTTAAATAGCAATATATTGCTTTCTTTATTTGCTAGAAATTTTTCACAAGAAAAATTGCCAATCGTTTCGCCACCCGTTCTTTCTTTTTCAGCTATTCCGTTAAATAACAATGCATTTCCGAAAGGTATTTTACTAGCCACATCAGAAGGAGAAAAACGTTTTTCTTTTTTCGGTTCAAAACAAAGACATCAGGCGGTTTGTTTAACCGAGCCTCTTTCATTTTCAGAGAAGCAGATAAATACTTGGCTTAAATA
>Ga0315293_10003802_pt1 | contig 14484 bp, 14 predicted proteins | sample YL17G13_20_MG_FD_203071 | JGI IMG/M metagenome (GOLD analysis project Ga0315293, IMG submission 203071) | Sediment microbial communities from Yellowstone Lake, YNP, Wyoming, USA - YL17G13_20 | ecosystem: Environmental > Aquatic > Freshwater > Lake > Sediment | place: USA: Wyoming | collected... | reverse complement strand
GTTTTCCGCAGTCCTAAGGACTCCTTACGGAGGACGCCTTACGGCGAATGCTTTTGGATTTAACGCTTTAAGGCGATAGCATGTATAGGTATAATGCCATTGCTATCGGGAAAAATAGGGCAACGCTGGGAAGCGACCTGAGCGTCTCGATAGCGGCGTATAGCATGGGGCGGTATCCCTATGATGCCGCCCATTTACACGCATGCTATCGCCAAAAATGCGGTAAATCCTTCTTTTCCACCTATCATAAGGCTATGTCTTTTTTTGCAACCTACCAACTCATTTACCGGAAGAGCCAATTTTATTAGGAATTCCCTGTTAAAACCTTTTAAGCCATTTGAATCTGAAAACCCGGCGAATCCTTTCGTTGAAACTAATTCCAAGTCGCTGTGTGCTTGTTTTGAACTCTGCTTTTTTGAAATCTTCAGCGGTGGGCTTTGCGGCGGATTTGCCAAATATCGAGAGCAGCCCCCCTGCCAATAACCCTAACAACGTTCTTTTTTCGTTACCGGACATCATCTCTGCACTGCGAGTTTCACATTGGCCAACAATTCCTGGCCTCTTCTGCTTTGCAATGTAGCTTTTTCGAATAACTGATGACTGTCGAGTATTTCCGGGTTGTCTTTATAATACCGCTGGACAGCTTCAATTCCGCCTTCAGCGGCGCCTTTGGTTTTGTATCGGCCTTCAATAAGCCAGTAGCTTATTTCATCGTCGTATTCCGCAGGGTAAATAAGTGCGGTTACAAATTTGTCTTCGCTGTATCCAGCCAGATGCACCTTTGCCCGACAAGGCGGAGCGGTTGTTACAGCCAGATTGACAAGACCTTTGAAATCGCCTTTTGCCGTATCAAGCAAGGTTTCATAGAAAAACATCCCTGTCTCAAGCTGAAAAATTTCCGAACGGATGCCTTTTAGTTCGAGCCGGCCGTCAGGATAGGCCTTGTGAATTTTATAGACCCTGCCATTTTTATATTTTTCGCTTTCGAGAAGCTCGGCAACCTCCTGAGCGGTAAAACCGACACCGGTATTATCGCCGAAATCGAATACATACAAGCCGACATATTTATCACTATTTTGTAATTTTGGTAATTTCATAGTGTCATATTATAACCACGAATTGCACGGATTGCCCAGATTTTTCCATTATATGTGCCCAGCATTAAGAAGTGTTTGCTAATAGTGCCTCTTTGCGCAAAGTCTCAAGCATGTGTCTGATATCTCGATAGCATTTGTCAAAAGAATCGGCAGTGCGCGCCGCTTTCATATCAAACAGAGCCGTGAACGCGGCCTGATCGGTAGTTTCGGCATAGCTTCTACCCTGTGGCATTCGATCACTTAACCACTCTTTAGCACCGCGAATAGATTCCGGGTCTACCGGGGGCTCAATATCATTCGGAAGCCCGCGTTTACCTTGTAGGGACGTAGCTGCCGCCAAAAACCATGCTTCAAATTCCTTCTTTGCAAGAATTACGGAAATTGACAAATCGTTTCGTGCTGTTTTGGCGCGTTTGAGTAACGCAGGGCCATCTTCGGCTGGGCAACCATTGTCCCAGTCGCAATCAACAATCACAATAATACCCCCTCTTCCCTGGAGTTTTCGTGCAGTGAAGGTTATTGATCTTTCAATCTCACCCTCTTTCAAAAGTTTGTTAACCGGTACTCTTAAAGGCGGTAATACTGTCGGTACAAAACCTGGGTCAATATCTTGAGCAATCCTCCTAATCAGAATTGGAACAGCTTCACATTCACCGTGGCCTTCTACGATTGCAGCTATTTTAATTTCGGTCATGGTTGACAATCCGCAAAAAGTTCAAACTGTTCGGGGATTATTTTCTTTACAGAGTCTGCATCCGGCTCGATTTGTCCCAAACGAAGTAATTCTCCAGCCGTATATAACCTTTCTTTGACAGCTTCTCTACCTGCCCGATCTAACGGCCCAAGCATAGTTTCTCCGTTTCTGTTAACTACAGCTAAAATACTATCATCCTGAATATTCTTATCATCTAACAGATCGGGACTGTGACTTGTGACAGCAATCTGTGTTCTTTTGGACGCCGAACATAGACCATCTCTGATCACTCCCGCTGCACCGGGATGTACAGCAACCTCAGGTTCCTCAATTCCAACAAAGGGAACTTTCTTAGTCTGAAAAAGCGCCGTTAGGACACCAAGTGCCCGTAATGTACCATCGGACATATTCTTTGCCGTAAATCGCCAAGTTTCCAGAGGTTTGCCGATGAATTGGCGGAATTCCAACTGGTAAAATTCAGGGACACCCTTTTCTTCGAAGGATTTTACATTAATATCTTGTATACTTGGAACAACTTTTGACAAAAACTCTACAACATGGTCTCTTGCTTCCTTGTTTTCCTTAGCCATTACACTTAACACACTCGATAGATTACTTCCATCTCGTTTTAGAACTTCACCGGTATCGGGAGATTGGAGTTCACGGATTTCATCTGGATTTAGATTGTAGAAACCCATATGAGATAAAGCATCATATAATGGGCGAAATTCAGGCAAACCTGATACCGCAACCAAATACAACCGGTCTATCACTGGCGGCGGGCCTATTTTAAAACTTGAGTTTTTTAGCTTACCATCTTCAATCTCATAAAAGTGTCCTCCATCCAGATTGAAATCCTTGCTAAAAAGTTGACATTTTTCCTGCTGAACTTCAAATCCACCTTTCTTTTGTGGGCCGACACGAAATGCGTACATTCCTTCCGTACCATTTGGAAGCACCCAATCCAAGCGTATCCCAAAATGAGCCGGATGACCTGATGAACGCCGTCTTACTTCATTTATTCCGCCTCGTTCCCTTAATGCATGCTCAAGAGAGGTGTTCAGAGATTCAGTCACCAAACGTAACGCATCCAGGAAGTTGCTCTTACCTGCTCCATTTTGTCCCACCAAAAAAGTCAATGGACCAAGTGGAACCGAGCATTCCTTAATGCTCTTATAGTTATTGAGAACTACACGTTTAAGAAAAACGGGGTTATTCATATTAACCTCCAATACGAGATTAAGATAATAAACTATTTTATTCTTAATTTCGCAAATTTTCGTTTGCCGACCTGAATGACCATACCATCCGTTGGTGTGATTTGTTCATTGGGGTCGCTGATTTTATTGCCGTTGATGCTGACGCCGCCCTGCTTAACCATTCTTTTGGCTTCGCTGCCTGACGGGACAAGGCCGCAGGACATGAGCAGTTTACTTGCCATCACAGGTTCTGCGGTGAGCTTAATTTCAGGCATTTCATCGGGCAATTGTCCTCTTGCAAATATTTTGTCGAATTCGGCGGCGGCAAGCTGTGCGGCAGCATCACCGTAAAATTGGGTCACAATGGTTTTGCCCAGCAGTACCTTTGCCTCTTTTGGATGCGTTTTATTCGGGTTTACAAGCTCGGCTATTTTTTCACCGGTAAAATCTGTCAAAAGCGTAAAGTAATTTTCCATCATATCATCGGAGATGCTCATAATCTTGCCGAACATATCATTGGGCTGGTCGGTTACGCCGATGTAATTGCCTTTGGATTTGCTCATCTTCTCCTTGCCGTCAAGGCCGACGAGGATGGGCATAGTAATTACAACCTGCGGTTTTTGGCCATACCCACGCTGGATGTCACGACCGACAAGATTGTTGAATGTCTGGTCGGTGCCGCCAAGTTCGACATCGCTTTTTATCACGACCGAATCATAGCCCTGCATAAGCGGGTACAAAAACTCGTGCGTATAAACATCGATATCGTTTTCGAGACGCAATTTAAAACTATCACGCTGGAGCATCTGTGCGACGGTTTTTTTTGCCGCTATTTGAATCATTTCCATCAGCGTTAGTTTTTCAAACCATTCGCTGTTGTGCCGGACTTCGAGCTTGTTATCGGAGGTGTCGAGGATTTTGCCGGCCTGTTCAAGATAAGTCTTTGCGTTTTTTTTGATTTGCTCGCCCGAGAGCATGGGTCTGGTAGTGTTCTGGCCGGTCGGGTCGCCGATTTGTGCGGTGTAGTCGCCTATAATAAGCACCGCTTTGTGACCGAGGTCCTGAAATTGGCGCATCTTGCGGAGCACGACGGTGTGACCGAGATGGATATCGGGGCTTGTCGGGTCAAGGCCGAGTTTTATGCGAAGGGGCCTGTTTGCACCGGCTGATTCGGTGAGCTTTTCGGCAAGTTCCACCTCGTTAAAAATCTCAATCGTGCCGCGTTTTAGCAGTTCAAGCTGTTTTTTAATGTCTGCTGTCATAATAGTTTTTTCTTTATAAATTCAGAGTTTCAAAAGGGGTATTATAAGGTACAGGCAGCAAATAAGCAACAATAAGCCGTGGATTCAGCAAGTATGGTTTTGCCAGCTATTTTCCCGACACGCCGCCGGAAATAACAAATCCCATCGCTTCCGAGCTGACAACATTCAGGGGCTGAACTGCTTCTTTGGGGACAATCAGGGTATTGCCTGCATAGTTATATGCCTGCGGCAAAAACACAGCGACATAACCATGAAGACCGAGCTGCGACAGGTCTTCTCTTGTAACAAAACCGACTACTTTTATACCAGAATCCTTACTAAGCGTTACGAGCACCGGCTTATCAAATCTTTTCTTTTCGCCGGCAAAGGCCTCGATAAGGTCCTTGATGGAATTGTACAGCAGTTTCACCAGCGGCAGTTTTTTGAACGTACTATCAACAAATCCAAAGAATTTTCTGCCGGCAAAATTCGAGGCCAAAAATCCGATAATGATTATTACCAGAATTGTCCCGAGAATCCCTGCGCCGGGAATGGCTATCTTAAATATGTTGCGAAAGGTGTTATCCAGACCGATAAATGCCCACCAAAGAACAGAGATGGTAATCGCAATCGGGACAAAAATCAAAAGGCCTCTTAAAAAATAGCTTAAAAGTTTTTTCATATCAGGACTCCAGATAAATCTGTTTAGTTTTGCTTCCCTGAGTTTCGCTTAATATAAGACATCGCTGCAAAAACATACAGAATAATCGCAGGAACAAAGAAACACAGGCATATAATTTCTATATTCCCTTTAGTTATAAGTCTATATAACAGCTTTGAGCTGCCCGGCCAAAACACCTTGACATCCCAGTGGTAAATCCCATCGATGATAACGTGCAGCCAGATGCCGAGGATGCCAGAGACAATCATTTTCCAAAGATTGGTCTGGTAAGGCAATAGAAATGTTTGCATAATTTTTTTAAAGAAGTGCCGCAATGGGTATGCCGCTATGCCCCAAACGATGCCTATTACCGCACCAAGCAGCAGTGTGTGAGTATATAAATGCCGGCCTAAAAGCAGAACTCCAATGTCAATGATGATGTTGGAAAGGAGAAATACCGGAATGTCGAGGTATTTTCTGAATACCAGGGCAAAAAATCCGCTCGGCCCGAAATGATATGGTGTAAACGGCATAAGATTATACTAACTGAAGTCTCTTGTCGACTTCTTCTGGATAATTGTCCCATGTTCTGCCTTGAAGAAGTCTACCTGCTTTTTTCTTATTTACACCACCCCATTGTTTAAAAAAAAACGGCACATTCTGCTCTACGCATTGCTCTCTGATATTCCTGACCCAATCAGCTTTAATTGGTCTTGCGCCTGGCCCGGATTCCCCACCGGCAATCACCCAGTTAATGCCTTCGAGGTTTATATCTGGAATGGGTCCTAAAAGCGGTTCAAACGATACAAACTTCACTGCCGCACCAGTTTGCCTCAGATGGTCGATCCGTTCCAAATAATCGGCAGTTTCTACAGTGACACCCACCCATATATTTTCCGGCCAAGGAAGGTCGGAAGCCAACTGCCAAAGGCGCAGGGAACGTTTGGTCAACAATTGAAACTGGTGCTGTGCCGCCTTTGTCATTACGCCAAAACTCTCGGCCACAAACTCATACGGGACAAGCTTATGAAATATATCACCCATCGAATTGACAAAAATTTTCTTAGGGTTCCGCCATCTGAGTGGTAGATCAAGCATATGTTGGTGAATAGTTACATGGAAACCGTTGCGATAGTTGGGTTGTCCCATGGCTTGTAATCGCAATGCCATGCGCTCGGCGTAGCAATGCTTGCAGCCATCGCTTATCTTTGAGCAGCCAGTGACCGGATTCCAAGTACATTCGGTCCATTCTATTTTTGAATTCTGTGCCATATCATGCTTGCCTATACCCTATACTTTAACTCAGTATACACTAAATCTGGCGGTCTTCAAGGATTTTGGCGATTATTTCATACATTGACGAACTGAGAGAAATGATATATGCTTTGGAGAGGTGCAAATGGAAGAATCGCTGCTGAAAAGTTTGATTGGTCACCTGAGCCGAGAGGGTTTTAGGATGTTCGTTGAAAAATTATTCGGCCAGTATAGCCAGACGGGGGAGCGTTTTTATGCATTGCCTAATATCGGCGAGGGTGTGTACTGCCGGGAATTATTAGATTCCTATGGAGGTTCAATCCACGCAGTATATTTACTCCATTCTTTACCTATTGAGATTTTCAACAATCCCAAGACGGTGCTCGCCGCAGATCCAAATATAGCGGCAAGACTTAATAAGATTCAGCATACATACTCTGGGCAAATTGGTCAATGGGGAATGGTATCTCCAGCGTTGAGACGGGGTAGGAAACTACACGAGTTGTATTTTTTGAGTAACTTTACAGGCCTAACGGAGAAGACATGCCAAAAGACTCTTTTACCTGTCTACAAAGGGATTCTGAATAAGATTAAATTACGTCCGCATATCTATGGGATGGGCGACTGTGACTCGTTTGTCAGTGGAAATCCCGTTGGGTCGGAAAAGGCACTCACTTCTCTTTTGCTTGAAAGTGGGGATGGGCTATCCATATCCCTTGGTACTGAACGACAACGAGTCGAAAGATTCATTGGAGAGAAGAGTCTCAATGGAGGTGTCTCTCAGACATCCAAGATGCCATATCAGCCCATTTTCATTCTCAAGGAGAAAGAAGCGGCAATCCATGAATTCGAGCACCTGATCCAAACAAACGCAAAAGAGTCTAAATTAGAGCGTTTCATCACCAGCAACTACAAGGATATCTTTGGCCCTAGTTATGACAGAATAGAACCGCAGCTTTGGCTGCGCTTTCTCCAGTATGACATTGCTGACAAAAACCGTCGCTTGGATGTTTTCTTGAGAAATAGTGTTACCAATGATTGGGAACTTTACGAAGTCAAACGAGCAATCAAACTCACCTGTACATATAGAGACGGACCTGTTATAGCGCACGAAGTATTCAAAGCCGCTCAACAAATAAAACGTTATGAAAAAATACTCTCACAAGATACCGTCAAAAAGAAACTTGCTGAAGATGGGATAGAATACTGTGTCCCCTCGCTCAACCTGGTCATAGGGGCGAAACCTGAGATACCTAATGAGCAGTGGCGGTGGCTTGTAAAGACCCACATCAAAGATATCAAGGTATTAACTTTCGATGAAGTTATAAGGCAAATGGAATGCCGCGTGTCAGATTATAGGCGCTTCTTATTAGGCCGCCAATCTTAAGATTCTATTCTTTAATCGCAAAAGTCAGTACGTTATTTTTCTTACCGTTATAATAATTCCAGCCGATGTAAAAGCCTTTTGCCCCTTCCGGCATGGGTGTCTACATACAAAATTCTTCCGCAGCAAGAACCTAATTTGGGAAACCAGCCATTCAAGTATTCATGAATTAGTCTATGTTTAGTGTGTTGTAGGTTGGTGTATTCATCCCAGTAGGTCTTGTTTGGGTCTCCCATATATTCTCTCCCTTTTATAGGTAACCGTCTTTTTGCAGGTAGTTGCAGACATAGTCTTTTATTGCGTCTTCAAGAGGTGCGGTTTGTTTTTTGTAGCCGGCTTTGCGGAGTTTGGATATGTCGGCCTGTGTGAAATATTGATATTGACTGCGGATTGACTCAGGCATCTCGACATACTCGATGTTCGGCTTTTTCCCAATTGCGGCAAAGGTAGCTTTTACAAGGTCGTTCCATGAACGTGCAATGCCGGTGCCGATATTAAACAGCCCCCCTGTCTGCGGATTATCGAGGAAAAACAGGGTCATATCTACGGCGTCTTTGATGTAAATAAAATCGCGGACGTATTCGCCGTCGGCATACTTTGGATTGCAGGATTTGAACAGACGTACCTTGCCGGCTGTTTTAATCTGTTCAAAGGCCTTTAAGATAAAGCTTCGCATATCGGCCTTGTGGTATTCGTTGGGGCCAAAGACGTTGAAATATTTTAAGCCGACAATTTTCTTTAGCAGCCCATTCCTGCGGGCCCAGAGGTCAAAGAGCTGTTTGGAAAAGCCGTACATATTCATAGGACGCAGGCGGTCGATTTTTTCTTCATCGTCGCTAAATCCCTCTGAGCCGTCGCCATAAGTAGCGGCGCTCGATGCATAGATAAAACGGACATTAGTGTCGGCTGCCCACTGCGCCAGCAATTTGGAGTACTCGTAATTATTTCTCAGCAGGTATGAAGCGTTTGTTTCAGTTGTGCTTGAACATGCGCCCATGTGGAAAATGGCTTTTGCCGGCGGGGAGATTTTATTTGCAAGGACCATTTCGAGGAAATCGCCCTTCTCAACGTAGTCCGCGAAGGACAGATTACGCAGATTCTTCCATTTTTCATCGCAGGCGAGCTCATCAACAACGAGGATGTCGGTGATGCCCCTGTTGTTTAATGCGGCGATTATAGCAGAGCCGATAAAGCCGGCCCCGCCCGTAACTATTACCATTGGCAAATCCTCTAAATTCACAGGTAAACCTGCATAAGCTTAATTTAACAAACCAGTTATGTCAAACGTTTAACGGGAAATGAGCGCATAAAAAAACCGCCCGAACTATGAGCGGTTTGAAAGCAATACATTTCACTACCGGCTTTGTTCAGCACAGAGCAATATAGCTTGCAATTGCCAATAACAGGATCCGTCTCTTATTAAAGACAAACGGAATCCACCTCTCATAATATAACCTCTTCATCGCCATACCACCGAAGCCCCCAAAAATACTTCTCATTCAACAATTGTATTATAATCTAAAAAGGTATCCGGAATCAAGAAAAAACGTGTCCCTCAAATATAAGTACTTACTAACAATATACTTATGAAAAATTAAATAAGTTATTTTTTTATACTCAAACAGGGTTAAATTTGCAAAAAATAAAGCAGCCAGACCGAACTCGCCGGTCTGGCTGCAAAAGTGCTTTGATTCACAAAACAGTTTAAAATTTACTGTTGCGCGGTATCCAAAATTAAGCCAGTTTGCTGACTGCCTCAGTGACAAGTCTGGCTATAGGCAAATGCTGCGGACAACGATGCTCTGCGGCGGTGTAATCGATGTTTAAAAGTCTATTTCTTGCCTCTGACGGAATCTGAGCAAAGGTTTGTCTTGCCTCGTCATGCAGGCCGTAACTATTGTAGTACATCAAAGACCGCATAACTTCGTTGACATACAATTTATCAGCCAACGCCAGTTCGCAGATTTGTGAGCAGCCGGCACAATAACCGCTGCATGTTGCCAGGGCATATTCCCTGAAAACATCCTTATCGGCCACAGTGAGTTGGGTCTTGTCAAGTACAGCGGCAATATTCAATGTTAAATGAGTAATATTGTCTCCGCCTAAACAGGCCACGGCAATTCTTTTGTCTTCAAGGACAATTTTTACCTTTGCCTGTCCTTCGGTAAAGCCGCTTTTGATGAAATGGTCTGCAAGCTTCTTGTCGCCTTCCGTCTCAACCTTGTGTCCCTGAACCTTCATAGCAATAAGACCGATGTTCGCCTTTGAGCAGGCCTCAACAGCATCCTGCATTTCAGGTTTCTGCATAAGCCGGAAATTATAACTTGGCATTATTGCATCAATCCAGTCGAGCTTTGAGGCACCAGCAAGGCATTTGGCCATATTGGTGTGCGTACTAAAACCGAAAAACTTTATAAGTTTTCGTTTCTTGGCATCCTGTGCCCATTTCCTCATCTCGTCGGTCAAATTCGCAGGGTCGGACAATCCATGCACGCCGTAATAAAGGTCGATGTAACCGGTGTTCATCCTCTTGAGGGATTCCTGGAGGCACTTCTCAATATCGTCAATATTCTCAGCATCGGATGCCTTGCTTACAATAAACAAGTCTTTTCGAATGTCCGGGTTTTTAGCGATGAAGTTACCGATACCAAGCTCGCTGTTTCCTCCTGCATAACCGTAAGCCGTATCCCAGAAAGTTACACCCCAGTCAGCAGCTTTCTTTAGAACAATTTGCTTATCAACAGCATTGTACATAATACCGAGAGACAACACCGGCACTTCAACGCCGGTCTTGCCTAATACTCTTTTAGGCACCTGTGTGAATTTTTCTTCTTTCTCCTTTTTAGGCTTGTTCGGCTCATTGGCATCGGCTTTAAGCTTACCGGCAGCAAGAACCACACCAAGCCCTGAAGCACCAATGACCTTCAAGAAATTTCTTCTGTCAAGTTTGTTAGATTCCACGTCCATCAGTCCACCTCACAAAATTTATACTAATAATTTTCTGTCAACACTTCGTGTCTCACCCTCTGGGGAGACCCTTATGGCTTTTATACCGCTTACAGGACATTCGTGTTCGCAGATTCCGCAGCCGATACATTTTTCAATATCAACAAACGGCCTCTGCAAACGTACCTGAATCTCTATTTTACTGCCTCCAGCGGGGATTTCTACGAATTTTTCGCTGCCGGATATTTCTATTGAATTTTCGGTATTTGCCGTGATTTTTTTGCGTTCATAGCCCTGGATTGCACAATAATAGTCGCCAGTGGCAAATTTGCCCGAAACCATCGCCGATTCGACTGTCTCTATCATTCTGTCGGTCGCTTTTTTTATGGTCAGAACACCGTCCCTTATCGTATCGAAATGTTCATTGACATAAATTGCCTTTGGGCTGACGGGGCAGTTTTCCTCGCAGACGATACAGGGCTTATTCATCGACCATGGCAAACATCTGTTGCGGTCGAGAAAGGCGGTGCCAAGTCTAATGGGGCCGGCTGCGGCAAATAAACCCCTGCCGTGTTTTTCATCAAGGGTAATCGGCCTTATCGCTGAAGTCGGGCAGACCCATCCGCAGGCCGCGCAGTTTAACTGGCAGCCACTCGAGCCGATGCGGTTATTGAGTACCGGAGTCCAGAGATTTTCCAAACCACCTTCGATACCGGCCGGCTGAATAACATTCGAGGGGCAGATTCGCATACACTGGCCGCACTTGATACATCGTTTCAGAAACTCCGCTTCTGCTAATGAGCCGGGCGGTCGGATAACACTGTGATGCCAGTTGCCGCCGAGTTTGTTACTTAGCCGCATCGCCGGTACAGCCAGGAAACCGCCGGCAAGAGACAACACAAAACCCCTGCGGGAAATATCAGGGTTCACTATCTCCCCTGCCGACGAAGGAACTGTCTGATAGGCAATTAAATCATCCTTGCAAATATCGAGGCAGTTAAAACAAAGCACGCATTCACTTATCCTCATATTGCCTGCGGGTTCGCAGCCGCCTTCGCAATAACATTCGCATAATTTACAGTTGATGCACTCTTTGGCCTTTTTGCCGATGCGCCATACGGCAAATCGGTCGATTATTCCGAATAACGCCCCGAGAGGGCATATAAACCTGCAGTAGAATCGAGGGATAAAAAGATTGAGCAGGATAGCGGCTAAAAAAATCGCAAATATCAGCCATGCGCCCTCGTAAAACCTCTTCATAATCGAGGTAAAACTTGTGCTGTTGTCAAAAATCGGCAGCAATACGAGATTAAAGGAACGGCTGACCAGCGGTATCGGGTCAAGCAGACCTGTCTGCAAAGTCGCCGCCAGGGAGGGAAATGCCGCCATAAACAGAAACGCTATGAGGAGAAAATATTTTATGCACTGGGCATTTTGATATTTGTTAAGTTGAATTTTTTCGGAAGTCTTTTTGGTCCGATTGGCCAGGAAGCCAGTAAAATGATGAATCGAACCAAAGGGACAAACCCAGCCGCAGAAAAACCTGCCGAATATTATTGTCAGCACCACCGTAACCAGCGCCCACAACAAAGGCCAATAAAGCGTGTGCGTTGTCAAAATCGTACCTACAGCCGCCAACGGGTCAAGCTGGAGAAACCAGTTTACAGGCCAGCCGCGAAGCTGCCATAGTTTGTCACCGACGGTAGTGACAATACAGAATAATACAAACAGCGTGAAAAAGAAAATCTGGCTTATTCTTCTCGTATAGACAATTTTCATAATTAAAGTTTAGCCCAATGCCGCCAATATCGGTTTCAGTGATTCATAGTCGGCTGTTCCAATGCCTGCGTTTTGAGCCATTGCCAAATAAGGCAAATCGGCAGGTTTGAGATTCAAAAGCGAACACCCGTATGAGTCCGCCGCCACCTGGTCGCAGCTTACAATCATAGTATTTGTCCGTTTTAAGTCCTCACGAGCCCCGCCCGTCGGGCCATTGGTCATCATAGTTTCCGTGCCGTCCAGTATTACCAGCGTCGGTTTTACCATCATGGCCAGTTCTGTGATAATGTTGTTGATATCCTGATGAAAGACATTTCGCCGCCCGCCCAGAAGCCCGTACCAATTTTTCATAGTCATAGATGCGCCGCTTCTGCTGTGGTTCTTAACAGGCGCAATACCTATCAGTTTATTTACCTTTTCGAGCGGACTAACTAAAACAGGCCAATCCTTTATTAGTTTGCCGCCTTTAACGGATGTGTTTTGGAAAAGCGATTCCTTCGGCAAAACCACCCTGCCGCCGGCCCCAGCCGCTGCTCTACCGATACCGCTTATCTCAAAACAGCTTGCTGGGTCGTTAATCGGATTATCGATTACGATGACGTCTTTTGCTCCGGCCTTGTAACATAGTTTTATTACCGCTGCCGCAAGGTCGGGGTTTGTCGTAGCCCCCAACATCGCAGGCGAAGCAAATGCAGCATTTGGTTTTATGGCAACTATTTCGCCCGGCTTAACGAACCTTTCAATCCCGCCCAGCAATTCGATGGCCTTATTAACGGTCTGTGTTCTGTCGACGCCTTTGACCACGCTTATTATCTGGCCTGCCTGACCCTTTACCGAGAAATCCGGCAATGTCACCACCTTTTCACCTCTGCCGGCTGCAGTCGGGCCTTTGCCGTCATAAAGCAAAGATGAAACCACACCGGCAGCGGCAATTGAAATGCCGGCTTTGCCTATGCGAGCGAGAAATTGTCTGCGTTCAAGTTTTTTTTCGTCTGTCTCAGTCATTACCATTCGCCTTTGCCGCTTCGATAAGTTTGCCAAGCACCATTTTCTCTAATTTTTCGTTCAACTGATTTTTTTCGACTTCATGAATGCCGCCGACGAACGGGCCCTGAGAAAAGATAATCTCAATTGAACCCTCGATATCGACATACTTGATTTGTGAACTATTTATTGGAATATCTCTGCCGCTGTTTTCCAAAAGAAATTTATGATATTTTGATAAAACATCCGAGGCCTCGGCTGGTGTGCTGCGCCTGCTCAAAAAAGCCGTAACGGGCTGGCCGTCAATATCATACTGGGCAGTAAAAGTATCGGTCAATCCTTCGAAGCCAAATGCGTTTTTCGTATAAAGCTTGAAGCTGTCGGGCACTATGCCCTGCTGAGGAAACAAAGCAAATTCAGGTATCGCAGTGTTATCAACCTGCAAACTCGTCTGAATATCTTTGGCGATTTGTGTCATAGTCTTAAGCAATTCGCCGGACTCGGAAAATCCGATAAATTCAGCGTAATATTTCCCACAGGCAAAATACAGGGAGTTGCTGGTTTTGTATCCGAATTCCAGACCGTCGGCGCTCTCGACTCCAGGCCTTTTCTGCATACTGTAAATTGAAAAGGCATTTCTGGCATTACCCATATCGAACAGATAAAGTTCCATCCCAGGCGTGTTGTCATTTTTATTTGTAAACAGGCGGGTAAATAAACCTTGAAAGCCGGCTTCAATGTACTGGTCGGCCTTGCCATCGATTTTTTCGTAAAGATTCGCATTATTATAGGCCGTAACCTTCGCAGACCCCTCAAAGCCGACAGGCTTTAACGCAAGCAAAATTTCTTTTTCCTTCTCACCTGCCTCAGACTTTTGCCCGGGCAAAGCCGCATTGGCTGTTTCCATGCCGGATTTGCTGCCGTAATAATAGGATTGTTTTATAACAACTCCCAGCCCGATAAGCAAAAGTACCACCAATAAGCAGATGCTTATGACAGATTCGGTATGTCCACGCCGATTCGGAGATAAAACCATCGGGGATTTCCCATAAACAATCGTATATTCCTGCCTATCCTGAGCTTCTTGTGGTGAGCTCAGTCGAACCAGTCGAAGGGCTCAGCTATACCGACACGTCGGGGCTAAGCCTCTTTTCCAATAGCTATGCCACAGGTAGAATATCAAACCTGTCCTGAAAATCAAGATTTTTAACTTTATCTCGAAGATATTTTTGATGGCAGATTTGA
>Ga0315293_10003801_pt1 | contig 14492 bp, 13 predicted proteins | sample YL17G13_20_MG_FD_203071 | JGI IMG/M metagenome (GOLD analysis project Ga0315293, IMG submission 203071) | Sediment microbial communities from Yellowstone Lake, YNP, Wyoming, USA - YL17G13_20 | ecosystem: Environmental > Aquatic > Freshwater > Lake > Sediment | place: USA: Wyoming | collected... | reverse complement strand
TTGTGGTCTCGCCGCCGACGGCCAGGTTCCGCAGGGCCAGGTCCCTCCCCATATCGCGCTCGAGGAACTGATGAAATAGGGGAACGTAGGAAAGCTTAATCCTGCTCGATGCCCCTTCGCCATAGGCGTAGGAATCGCCCAGGGCCAGATAGCAGGGCCGCTCAGCGCTGCCGCAGGCGAGGAGAAGGGGCAGGCAAACCACAACCACTAGCATGCCGCTGTAGCGCTTCATGGCTCCCTCCGCCTTGACACAGCCACCTCAGGGCCTATCATCAAAAGCAGGCGTGAGAACTATTGCACAGGGGGAGGTTAAGCTCAAGGCAATGGCCACTAACGACAAGCTGACCATCGAGATCGAGTACTGCGCCGTCTGAAACTACCTGCCCAGGGCCGTCGGTACGGCGGCCGAGATCCTGCAGGAGATGAGCGACCGGGTGGAGTCGCTACGGCTCATACCGTCCGGCGGAGGAAGGTTCGAGGTCACGGCCAACGGACAGGTCGTCTATTCTAAGGCGGCGACCGGCCGCTTCCCCGAGCCAGCGGAGGTCCTGGAGAAGCTGCAGCAGTTGACATAAAGTCGCACTCGTCTCTCCGACAGCCATCGCGTTGAGGGCTTGGTAGGGGAGGATTGATATTTCCCGCTCTGGCGTGCGTTATTTGTTGGGAAAGCAGGTCACGCAACCTCAGGCTGCGGCGGGAAGTATGAGCGGACAAGACTACTACGAAGTCCTGAAGATCCACCCCAGCGCCGACCACGAGATGGCGGCTCAGGCGTACTGGCATCTGGCGCGGAAGTACAACGCCGCCAGCGCCTACGATCTGGGCGCGAAGAAGCGGCTGGAGGAGCTGAACGAAGCCTTCGCCGTGATAGGGTCGGCGGACCAGCGCGCCGACTACAACCGGTCGAGGGCGGAGATGCCGGCGGCGGAAACGGAGGCCGCTGCCAAGAGGCGGGTAACCATCGAGGTGTCATTCTGGCGGCTGCCGGCCTGGCAGGGAACGATTGCAGCGACCGCTGCGCTGGCGCTGGCGACGCTGGCGCTCATGGCAGGCGCCCCCCTGGTCATCACAATGGTCTTCGGGGCCATAGCCATCGCCGCGGCCCTGTTGCCCGTGCGCGAGGACTGGAAGCCTTACCCCTCGAAGATAGGCGACTGGTCTACACAAAGGGAACGCGAGCTGACCGCGCTTGAGCTCGAGCGTTCCACCGCCGCCATCATCGCCCGCTGGCGCGAGGGCACCCGCAGCCCCGGTAGGGTACGCTCTCTCGCCCAGATCCTCGCCGAGGCCGATACGTATCACTATCGGCGATCACCCAAAGAGCCGCCGTCTCCCCCCAGCGACAGCACCGACCGTTAGCGGCCGCGCTACGCCCACTCACTGTATTACACGCCACCCCGTAGAGAACCCCTTCATGCCCTGACCCTGATGGGGAAGAGTCCTCATCCGCCGAATAATATGATCGCACTATGGTAGTTATGTACGGTACAAACGGGGCATCTCGCCGTCCCAGCCCACTCCGGCCCCAGGTTCAAGAGAAGAGCGCTGGCGGTCGATAATTGTAGCGGAGGCAGATGCGGCCGGATGGAGACGCAAGCGCCGCGGCATCAGCGTCCCCAAAGAAGAGATACGACGGTCAGGCTAACGGAGAAACGTATCGCAGAGGCTGGCTCTCGCCGCTGAGCGGAATACCCGGCGAGTGAGGAGAATGAGACGGTGGCGAGGCAAGAGTCAGCTTGTTACGTAAAGTCCATGAACGCCGCCCGCCGACAGGAGTTGCGATGAGAGCAGTACCCCCGCTTGAGTCTGAGGAACGGCCGTCAGCCCCTCTGCCTGAAGAGGCGCCGGCCTGGGGGCAGAGCAACACGCCGGCGCCCCGTCCCGCTTGGTTGATGAGGGGCGGCGTCATCGCCGTATTCGCGATATTGCTCGTCTGGTCCTATCTGCTGGGCCCGCTCTTCCCCAGAGCGGTCGAGCAGATAGGCGAAGGCATCATAGTCGTCGTCGCCGCCGCCGTTACGTTTGTCCTCGCAGCCCGCTCCGGCCGCGCCAATGTGCACCTGGAGAGGGCCTATTCTGAACATCTAGAGAGGCTCAGCGAGAGCCTCCACGATATCGCCTACCACGACAGCCTGACCGGCCTGTACAACCACCGCTACTTCCGTGAGCAGCTCCCCCACGAGCTGGAGCGCGCTCTCAGATACGGCCACCCTCTCTCTGTGATCATCCTCGACGTGAATCACTTCAAGGAGGTCAACGACCGCTACGGCCACCTCATGGGGGACGAGCTGCTGGCCTTCCTGGGGCGTCTGATCGCCGAGAACGTGCGCTCCACCGACATCGCCGCCCGCTACGGCGGCGATGAGTTCGCCTTGATCCTCCCCGAGACCGACAGCACGGCCGCCAAGGTCACCGCCAGCAAGCTGACCGAAGTCATATCTAAGCGAAGGGACTGGGGCGGCGGGCTGTTGGAGGGGGTCGCCCTCGACGTGTCGGCCGGGGTAGCGACCTCTCCCCAGGACGGCGCCAGCGTCGAGGACCTCCTGTTCTGCGCCGACCACGCCCTCTATACCTCCAAATCGCGGCCGATGACGGGAAAGGCGGCACGCGTCGGCATCTCCAGAAGGCGCAGGCTCGTCTAACGCTGTCTCACTGGCGCCGCCGCCGTCCTTCGGGCCGTCCGCGTTCCCCGCTGAGGCACCTGCGTGCGTATATTATGTTAACTAGTCCCCTCCCCTACGGCCTCATCACCGAACCGGGCGGGACTTCGCCAAATTGCCAGCGCCCACGAGAGATGCTAGACTGAATTCCGGCTCTAGACGACCGATAAGTGCCTTGGAGACAGCAAGAAGGAGCGCGTTCTAATGCTGAAAGCCGCCAGGTGGATCATCCTTTGCCTATTGCTGGCCGCCTTGGTGGGGCTCTCCTTCGGCATAGGCGCCATCGTCGAGAGGAACCGCAGTGGCGACTCGACGCCGTCAGCTAAGACGGAAGGCGATACGCCCGACTTTAATACCCTATACGAGATATATGGCCTGCTCAAGAGCCAGTATGTCGACCCCGATCTCCTCGACGCCCAGACCCTATACGAGGCCGCGGTCAACGGCATGCTCAAGTCCCTCTCCGACACGGGCACCTTCTACGTCGACCCTACCACCTACAACACCAGCATCATGCCCTCGGGGACGTTTGAGGGCATAGGCGCCACTGTCGCCGAGCAGAACGGCAAGATAATGATCGTGGCTCCCATCAATGGGACGCCCGCCGACAAGGCCGGCATCCGTTCGGGCGATGTCATCCTCACCGTCAACGGCGAGTCCACCGCGGGCTGGAGCGTCGAGAAGGCAGTGACGAAGATCCGCGGTCCCAAGGGCACGGAGGTCAGCCTGACCATCGAGCACAGCGACGGCACGACGGAAGACCTCACGCTGACACGCGACGAGATCGAGGTGGAGAGCGTCTCCCGTAAGCCGCCGACGGGCGCGTTCGAGGACGCCGCCGGCAACGAGGTGAAGGACCTCGCCTACGTCCACATCAGGGAGTTCTCCGCCCTGACGGCGTCCCAGCTCCAGCCGGTCCTCGAAGAGATCGCCGGCGGCGGCTACAAGGGGCTGATCCTCGATGCCAGAGACAACCCGGGCGGCCTTCTCGACGCGACGGTGGAGGTAGCCGACATGTTCCTGGACAGCGGGACCATCCTCCTCCAGGTCGACCGCGACGGAGATGAGCAGGTATTCAGCGCTAAGAGCGGCGGCGAGGCCACGGAGATCCCCCTGGTGGTGCTCGTCAACCGCTTCAGCGCCAGCGGCTCCGAGGTGCTCTCCGCCGCCCTCAAGGACAACGGGCGGGCCACGCTCATCGGCGAGAAGACGTTCGGCAAGGGGACAGTGAACGTCCCGCACAGGCTGAGCGACGACAGGGGCGCCCTGTTCGTGACCGTCGCCCGCTGGCTCACACCCGACCGCGTGCTTATCGACGGCGTGGGCATCCACCCCGACATCGAGGTCACCCTCTCCGACGAGGACATCGACCTCCGCCGCGACGCCCAGCTCCTCAGGGCCATCGACTACCTGCGCGGCGGACAGTAGGAAAGACGACAGCGCCACCAGTGTCGCTGCCCTCAGACAAGGAGCCGTAGCCATGGCGGAAAAGGTGGTCACTTTCAACCGAAAGGCGCTCCACGATTACCACATCCTGGACACGGTGGAGGCGGGCCTGGCGTTGACAGGGACGGAGATCAAATCGATCCGCGATGGTCGGGTGAACCTGCGCGAGGCCTATGCCCGCGCTGAGGACGGCGAGATGTGGCTCCACAACATGCACATAGCGCAGTACCCGGCGGCGAGCCACTTCAACCACGAGCCTACCCGCAAGCGGAAACTGCTGCTGCACCGGTCGGAGATCAGCGAGCTCAGTCAAGCGGTCAACGAGAAGGGTCTTACCCTGATCCCGCTGCGCCTCTACCTGAAGCGCGGTAGGGCGAAGGTGGAGATCGCGCTGGCGCGGGGCCGCCGGATGCACGACAAACGGGAGAGGATTGCCGAGCGCGAGGCGGCGCGCCAAATGGAACGGGCGCTGCGCCAGCGCTAGCAGGTCGGCCACGTCGCACGTCCTTCCGCGGAAGGACGGCTCGCGGCCTGGTTTTCTGAATCTGGGGGGACACCCCCAGGCCCCCTGTCAGGAGGCTCTGCCCCCTGTACCCCCGCTCCTGCGAGTTCTTCAGCACCCTGCTAGTAGATGGTTCATACTTGGTGGGCAGCTCTCACGAGAGGGGCGTCGGCGTGGTGGCCGTAACATGGGCGTGGTCTGTCCCACCCGCCCGCCCTAGGGGTGTTTTGGGGAATCAGGGGGACACCCCCCAGGCCCCCTGTACCCCCGCTCCTGCGAGTTCTTCAGCACCCCGCTAGTAGATGGTTTATACGCTAGGCAAACCCGCCGGACTACGGTATAATGTAAACACGGGGACGAAAGGGTTCGACAGGGAACGACGGATCTGGATTGCAAGCCGAGGTGCCATCACCCTCGCAAAACAGGTGGCAAAAAAGTAACAGGCGAACATTCGTTTGCCCTGGCCGCCTAACTAGGCGGTCACGCTGCCCTCAGCCCTCCCTCGACGGGAAGGGGGCTAGCGCCGAAAAGTCGAGGTGCAGTGGCCCAGACGTCGATAAGGGCCGCTAAAGACTAATCGACTGGCCCGGCGGAATCCCGTCGACTGGAGGCCGCGGGGCAAGAGCAAAGAGCCGGCTAAGCTTGTAGGAGATTCAGGACGTTCTTCCTCTGGACGGGGAGTTCAATTCTCCCCCGTCTCCACCATTAAACCACGCCTCTCCGAATCTGAAATGCGACTCGGAGAGGCGTTTTTCTTGGGTTTGACAGCCCGGTTGACAGCCAGGGGAAGGACAAAAAGTTGAGCAAGAAGATCCGACGCATTGTGTTTACGCATAACGAGGACACCGTGACCTGTACTGTGGGCGAGCAAATTGAAATAGAGACACCGCAACGCTCCGGCCGAGGCCGAAAACTCGACCCCTATCTTCGACCGCTTCGGGGGTTCGATCCGGCGCGTATTGTAGCCATTGAGGACGCTGGCACCATGTACCGCGTGACCTGGGATCCGTCTTCCGGTCCTAGTGCGTGGGCGAACCCCTTTTGGGTGGGCAAGCACCACACGCTTAGAGTCGAGCGAGAGGGCGAAGCGGTGTAGCGAATGTCCCGTGCCATGACCGCGTCGCGCCAAAGAGACGGCTGGATCGCATCGGCCACGTGCCGACAGGCGTACAGCATTATCCCCCACGAGGAACATCGAAGGACACTGATGCAACGGACTTCCGAGCGCCTTCATATAGACCGAACAACGTAGCCCGAAGGCGGAAACGTGCCTCGGCATTCGCTTCGGCTCCGAGCTGCTCAAGCAACGTACTCACCAGCATGGCGAGGGTGATGTCCTTATTCCAAGCCACCTCAGTGCCCAAACGGTTCGCGACACGACCCATGCATTCTTTATGTATTCCGGCGAACGGGGCCCGACCTGCTTCGGCGGCTTCGGCCCATGCTTTGAAGCTTTCCCAGCGGAGTGAGTTCAAAAAGGTGGTGTTCGCCATTCGACTTCGCTTCCCCTGAACAGTCTCATGGCCGGACTGTGCAATTGTTTGATTGTACACCAGGGCACCCACCCACATATCGGCGGCACCCCTCTCCTCAAGGTACTGCTTGGTCCAATTACTCACCTTCAGACAAAGAGAATCCTTCTTCACGACTCGGTCAAACGCGAGGCCGAACAGTTCGGTGTAAAGTGCATTGATTTCTCGTCGGAGGGCGGGCAAGGTCACAGGGGCAAACGAAGGGTCGACCTCTATAACCAGGTCTCGAACAGTCCCAAAGAAGATATTCACGCCGTCCTCCCCGAACAGCACGGGAGGGTCGAGGATTTGCGAATCGAAAAACTTCGAACAAAAGCTCTCCAGGTTGACCTTTGGCTTCTTCGAGAATAGCGGCATGCCGCGCTCCTCCTCGCCGGCCTCGAGCGAGCCGACCTTCCATGCAAAACGCTCGTCGCGGCGATTGTAGGGGCGTCCGCCGGGCGCGTCAATGCCCGCCTCTGTCGCTAGTCGCACGCGATGAAGTTGACAGCCATTTTTGACAGCCAGCAGGGGCGATTTAGGGCGACGGGGAGCGACGGCGAGAGGCGATCGTTCTCTTCCCGATAGCCCTTTTCCGTAGGCCCAGGCGAAGACATCGCGGCAAGCGTAGAATCATGCCCATATCGCATTAGTGTGCGAGGAGGTCAAGCCGGCGTTGCGTCGGCAGCGTCGCCATGCAACAATTCCCCCGACAGATCCACAATCTTGTCCCACCGAGGTCGAGGCGTCTCTGGCTAAGTGAGTGTTGTGCCTGGGGGTGCGGCGGGCAGGTGGTGGAGCCAACCGTCTATCGGTACCACTTCGCAAGACACTCCGTGTCTTGGAGCGCAACAAGAAGGTGAGGAGGCAATGAAGGCAGCAGTCTACTATGAGACGGGGCCCCCCGATGTTTTCCGGTATGAGGAGGTGCCCGACCCGCAGTGCCATCCGAACGGTGTTCTCATCGATGTCAAGGCCGTGAGCATCGAGGGCGGAGACGTTCTCAACCGAGCCGGCGGCCCGATGGCATCGCAACCCCACATCGTGGGCTACCAGTGCGCGGGCATTGTCCGGGAGGTGGGCTCCAATGTCACAGACCGTTCCGTCGGCCAGCGTGTCGTTACCTTCACGTCCCACGGCTCGCACGCTTCGATCGTCTCAGTGCCGGCGGGAGCCACCTGGCTGATCCCAGAAGAGCTTGAACTGGAACAGGCGGCCTGCGTGCCGATCCCGTTCGGCACGGCCGACGATTGTCTTTTCGAGTTCGGTCATCTGAAAGCGGGCGAGACAGTGCTCATCCAGGCCGGGGCCGGGGGCGTCGGGCTGGCGGCAATTCAGCTCGCGAAAAGGGCAGGCGCGACTGTCCTGGCCACTGCCTCGAGCGACGAGAAGCTGCAGCGGCTAAGAGAGTTCGGTCTGGACCACGGGATCAACTACGTGACCGACGACTTTGTGGCCGTTGCCCAAAGGCTTACAGACGGGCGAGGGGTCGATCTGGTTGTCGACTCGGTGGGTGGTAGGACGCTTGAGGGAAGCCTCAAGAGCCTGGCCTACAGAGGTAGGGCGATCAGCGTAGGCCGGGCAGGTCGGAGCGATGAAAGCCCGGACCTGGGATTCTTGTCACAGGGCAATCGCTCGCTTACAGGCGTGTCCTTCGGCTTGGAGATGGCGAAGAACGCCGAGCGCGGGCGGCGGATGATAGCGCGGCACCTAGAGGACGTCGCCACCGGTGCGCTCCGGGTTGTCATCGACCGCACCTACCCGCTAGCCGAGGCGGCGGCAGCCCACGCCTACATCGAGAGCAGGAGGGCTTTCGGGCGAGTGCTGTTGATCCCCTAGTGGTATCCGGGATTCAGAGACGCGGGTCTTCTCACCGCGCATACCCGACTCAGTTGACGCGTTTGGAAGGGACGAACGGAGATGGAAGCAAAGACTTACCCGGAGTACAGCAAGAATTATCCACTCCTCCTGACGGCATTCATGAAGAGGCCGGTGGACCTGTATCCGGACGAAATCGGCGTTGTATACAGGAACTTCAGGACCGGCCAGACCTATCGCTTCACCTGGCGCGAATGGTACGAGCGTACCTGCCGTCTTGCCAACGCCCTACTGGCGCTGGGGGTCCGGCCGGGGAAGCCGGGCGAACCAGGGGACAGAGTCGCCACGATTGCGCTCAACCACAACCCCCATCTCGAGCTCTACTACGGCGTGTCGTGCATAGGGGCAGTGTTGCACCCGATCAACATGAGGCTCTCGCAGGACCACATGGTCCACACTATCACCCACGCCGAAGACAAGGTCATATTCTTCGATGACCTGTTCCTGCCTCTCGTCGAGCAGATATACGACCGTATCAAAGGTACAGTGGAGAAGTTCGTGTACATCTCGGATCAGCCCGGGAAGCCGGAGACGAAGATCGAGAACCTGTACAGCTACGAGGAGTTGATCGGGCAGCAGTCTCCTCAGTTCGAGTGGCCGATGCTGCACGAGGATACGTACGCCACGCTCTGCTACACCACGGGAACGACGGGACTGCCGAAGGGGGCCATGTTTACCCACCGGGCGCTCTATCTCATGACCCTGCACTTCATCTCCCTGGGAGTCCTCAACAACGACCCGGAGGCCGAGCCGATCGGCGAGTCCGGCGTGAATCTGCTCAATATCCCCCTGTTCCACATCCACGCCTGGGGCGCCCCCTACCTGGCCGTCTTCACGAGCACCAGGCTGGTTCTGTCGGGGGCGTTCACGGTCGAAGGGTTCTGCGAGCTCGTGCAGAACGAGAAGGTCACCAGTACCCAGTTCGTCCCCACCATGATTGCCATGATCATCGACTATCCGGAGGTGGAGAAGTACGACCTGAGCAGCATCAAGACATGTATCGTCGGGGGCGCCGCTCTGCCCCTCGGACTCAAGAAGAAAGCCGAGAAGATACTGTCGGGCATCCGGGCTACCTCGGGTTACGGCATGACGGAGACCGCTCCCACCACAATAATGGCCTTCATAAAGAAGACCGACGCCGGTCTGCCGAAGGAGGAGTTGGATAAGCTCGCCGTCAAGACGGGAATACCCATGCCCGGCATCGAGGTGCAGGTCGTGGACGAGAACATGAAGCCTGTGCCGCACGATGACGCGACCATCGGGGAGATCGTGATCCGAGGGCCCTGGGTCATGGAGCAGTACTACAAGGACCCGGAGAGGACCGCGGAGGTCTGGCGCGACGGCTGGTTCCACTCCGGGGACGTGGCCAAGGTCGACAAGGATGGGTACATAACCATAGCGGACCGGCTGTCGGACATGATCAGAAGCGGCGCCGAGATGGTGCCGACGGTCCTGCTGGAGAACATAGCGGCATCCGCCGACTTCATCCTGGAGGCGACGGTCGTCGGCATCCCCGATGATACGTGGGGCCAGAGGCCGATGGCTATCGTCACCCTTGTGCCAGAGGCCACCGAGACCGAAGAGGACGTGATCAGCTATCTGCAGACGGAAGGCGTCGACAAGGGGAAGATCACGCGGTGGATGCTGCCCGATTTCGTACTCATCACCAACGATATCCCGAAGACCAGCGTGGGGAAGTTCAACAAACTCGCGATCAGCCAAAACCTGAGCGAGTTCCTGGCCAAGGCCAAACGCGTGCGATCAGCGCCGGGCGAGCAACGGCAAGCATGACCCGTCCTGTGTGACGGACCGCGGAGTGAAAGGGTTATCAATGTCTGACATCGCTCACCGAATGATTGCGACGAACGGCATCAACATTCACATCGCCGAACAGGGCCAAGGACCGCTTGTGCTGCTGCTGCACGGCTTCCCTGAGTTGTGGTATTCGTGGCGGCACCAGCTCCCCGCACTCGCCGACGCGGGGTATCATGCCGTCGCGCCCGACGTGCGTGGTTACGGCCGTACTGATGCTCCTGAGGCCATCGAGAGTTACACGATGCTCAACCTTACGGCCGACGCTGTTGGCGTGCTGGACGCACTCGGCGCCGAGAGGGCGGTCGTTGTCGGGCACGACTGGGGCGCGCCGATTGCCTGGCACTGCGCCCTGCTGTATCCGGGTCGTTTCTCGGCTGTGGTCGCGCTCAGCGTGCCGTATACGCCGCGCTCGCGGACGCCACCCATTCAGGCGTTGAAGCAGATATTCGCCGATAACTTCTTCTACATTCTCTACTTCCAGGAGCCCGGGGTCGCGGAGGCTGAGCTCGAGGTGGACGTCCGCAGGGCGATGCGCATGGTGCTGTACGCCTGGTCGGGCGGCGCACCGAAGGGCACAGCGTTCATGCCGAAGCCGAAGGGTGCGAGACTGTTCGAGGGGATGCCGGGACCAGAGCGGTTGCCGCCATGGCTTGCAGAGGCGGACCTCGACTACTACGTTGGTGAATTCGAGCGCACCGGCTTCCGCTGCGGCCTTAACCGCTATCGCAACATGGACCGGGACTGGGAGGAGTTGGCGCATCTGGCGGGCGCTAAGGTGCAGCAACCGGCCCTCTTCATCACCGGCGAAAACGACCCGGTGCTCGGGTTTACGAGAATGGATGCGATGAAAACGCACGTGCCGAACCTGCGAGAAGTAGTGACGCTCCCAGGTTGCGGCCACTGGACGCAGCAGGAGCGTCCTTCCGAGGTCAACCGGGAGCTCATCGAGTTTCTGGCAGCACTTGAGCTCTCAGATCCTCTCGCTCCAGGTGGAAGCTCAGTGGAGTCCCGCAAGACTGCTCTTGACAACCGTGGGGACGGCAGCTAGGCTGGGAGCCCCACGCGGTTGAGGGGGCAGGGATCGCAGGGTAACGGGAGGCCACCGGCCTTCAAGCGGCTTTCGCTGTAAAGGGTCGGCCGATGCTATTTGGACAGCGCATAAGCAGACGCCAGTTCCTCGCTATCGCGGCGGCGGTAGGGGCCGCCGCGACTTTGGGTTCGACCTGCCAGATCCCGCCCCCTCCATCTGTCCCCCCACGCGGGCGCGCCAACGGGTTGCCCCACCTGGCCTGGGCGTGGCACTTCGGCGTCGACGGCCTGCCGGAGCGGGTCGTCTCGGTCTTGGCCCAGAACAACCTGGGGATCATTCTCAAGACCCACAATGGCACCGACTGGATGTCGAAATGGGATACTACCCGTTACGCCATCACGGGCCCGGCGCAGGTGGCCGTCCTGGCCAACTACTTCGAGACGTACGGGGTCCCGTTCCACGCCTATTGCGTGCTGCAGGGTCTGAACCCGCAACGAGAAGCCGAGATGTGCGCTCAGGTCATCGCCGCCGGCGCACGAAGCGTCACCCTCGACCTGGAGCCGTTCTCGGGCTACTGGCAGGGCACGCCGCAGGACGCGCTGACCTTTGGGCAGGAGTTCCAGCGACGGCAGCCGGGCGGCACTCTCTATCTCTGTGTGGATCCACGGCCCTGGGTCATCTCCCGGATCCCTGTAGCCGAGTTGGTCTCTTTCAGTCAGGGGTTCGCGCCCATGATCTACTGGGAGTCCTTCAATACGGCGGAGAATGTGAGCTACTTCAACTCCAACGGATACCCGCCGGGCCAGGCGGGTGTCACGCCCGAGTTCTTGCTCGACGTCTCTCGCAGTCTGCTGGATAAGTACGGGCTCCCGATCCGGCCCGTTGGCCAGGGCGCGTCAACGAACCACGACGCCTGGGTGCGCTTCGTGACCCACGCCCACGCGCTGGGGATGGGGTCTGTGTCGGTCTGGAGATACGGGGTCACCGGTGATGACGTGTGGCAGCTGCTGAAATCCGTTGAGCCGCGGCCGGGCGTGACCTGGGGGACAACCACCGGCCTTAGTAGCGGTGCCAGCGCCAGGGTCGCCAACACCGGCTCGTGCCTTAACATCCGTAGGGCACCGGCCACGACAGGGGGCATCTTTGCCTGCTTGTGGGATGGGACAACCGTCACTGTGCGCGATGGCCCCGTGGAAGCGGACGGGTATCGCTGGTGGCTCATTGAGGCCGGCGCCGTTCAGGGATGGGCAGCCGAGGGCGAATCCGGCGGCGTTTCCTGGTTGGTGCCGCTGTCCTAACTGGGCGGACGCGTCCCTTCTCCCGAACCGGAGCTGCGCCCGGGCTTCTGCCGACGCTGTGGGGCGCCGAAACTCCATCCAAGCCGCTGCCAGCCGCCTGAAGAGGAGGCAGCCGGCGACTACGCTTCGACCGAGATGCCCTGCTGGGCCTCCCGCAACCGCCGGCTGAGCACCGGCAGCATCTGCACCGCTATGTAGGGGCTCGTGCGCAGCTCGGCGATGAAGTCCCAGCGCGACAGGACAACACACTCCGTGGCCTCTTTCGCCACCACGCTCGCCGAACGCGGATAGGAATCGAGAAGGGCCATCTCGCCGAAGAACTCGCCCGGGCCCAGCGTCGCCAGGGTCTTCTGGCTCTTGCTGCCCCTGCCTCGTATTATGTCAACTTTCCCCGCCCTGATGATGTAGAAGGCCACCGCGTTCTCGCCTTCCTTCACGATAGCCTCGCCTTTCTTGTAGTTCCGCACTATCGCGGCGGCGGCCAGATGCTTCAGGTCCTTGCGGCTGAGCTCGGAGAACAACGGGGCAGTAGCCAGAGTATCTTCTATCGTCACTTGGGCCTTCCTCCTGCTAGTTGAGCCTTTCAACTCTGACATTCTCGCAGTCTCCCTCACTTATCGCAAGCCCAAGGGAACCATCCTTTTTGACGCGGCAACCCTCCTTCAACCTTCTCCTTCAATCTAACCGTGCGCCCGGCGGGCCGCCGTGAACCTATCCATTCAACCTCGATGACCCGCTCCCCACTTGGCGAAAAAGGAGTAGGTAGGATAGAATCAGAGAACTGCCCGCAGCTCTAAGAGGTGGGTGACCCTCAGGAAGGGCCGGACCACGACCCTCGACCCCCACGCCCTCGAGGAGCAGACCTACCAGCCCGCAACCGCGAAGGGAGGAACCAATGGAGAGCCTGTTGACCGCTGACCAGAAACGACTGCGCGACGAGGTGCGCGCGTTCGTCCGCGACGAGATCCCCCGCCAGCTCCTCCTGGACATGGACGCCGGCAAGGTGTCCTATCCCCGCGAGTTCCTGGAGGCTGCGGCGCGACACCGCCTCCTGGGACTGCGCTTCCCCGAGGAGTACGGCGGCCGCGGCCTGAAATGGGTGGACGAGATAGTAGCCCTGGCTGAGATCGCCCCCCTCAGCACCAGTCTTCCCTGCCTCTACGGCCTGGTGAGCATCGTCGGTGAGGGGCTCAACCACTTCGGCACGCCGGAGCAGAAGGAGCGCTGGCTACACCCCGTCCTCGAGGGCAAGCTCACCGTCGCCGAGGCCCTCACCGAGCCCCGCGGCGGCTCCGACTTCTTCGGGGCGACGACACGGGCCCGCCGCGACGGCGACGGCTGGCTCCTCAACGGCCAGAAGCGCTTCATCGTCGGCGCCGAGGGGGCGGACTTTTTCTTCGTCTACGCGCGAACACAGGATGATGCCTCCTCCCACGAATCGATAAGCTCCTTCATCGTCGAGCGCGGGCCGGGGGTCGAGGTCCAGCACGTCTACGGACTGATGGGGATGCGCGGCGGGGGCACCGGCCGCGTCTACTTCCGCGACGTCCGCGTGCCTGCCGCGAACCTCATCGGCCCCGAGCACGGCGGAGCGCTGGTGTTCAACCAGATGATGATACCGGAGCGGATGACCAGCGCTGTCGGCGGCATCGGAGGCGCCCGCGCCGCCCTGGAGATCGCCGCCCGTTACTCCGACCGCCGCAAGGCCTTCGGACAGAAGATCCGCCGCTTCGAGGCGGTCAGCTTCAAGGTGGCCGACAGCATCACCATGCTCGACGCCGCCCACGCCCTTGTGTACGCGGCGGCGCACGCCATCGACAGCGGCGATGACCCGGGGCGGGTGCGGCGTCTCGTCTCCGAGGCCAAGAAGTTCGGCACCGACGCCGGCTGGGAGGTCATCAATCACGCGATGCAGATAATGGGCGGCATCGGCTACACCAACGTCTACCCCATCGAGCGGATGATGCGCGACTCCCGCCTGCTGACCATCTGGACCGGCTCCAACGAGATCATGAGCCTGCTGATCCAGCACGAGTACTACCGCGAGCTGGGGAAGCCGTCGCCGAGGCGGGACGTGGAGGCGGACGCGCCGGACGCGGAGCTGCCGGAGGAGAAGGTGTACGAGTAGTTCGGTGCTGGTTGACGCGCGGCCAAGCTTGCGCTATGGTTGACGCCGAGGCGGGCCTGTTGTAGAAGGGCACATGGCGCTCGTCGCTGTTCGAACTTGGTAGCGCGACTCGTCGGACTCGCTCTCTCGACAGGGGAAGGAGGGGCCGCCATGGAGCAGCAGATTCGCTTTTGCACTACATCTGACGGTGTCTGCATAGCCTACGCTACCCTGGGCTCTGGCCC
>Ga0315293_10003800_pt1 | contig 14495 bp, 11 predicted proteins | sample YL17G13_20_MG_FD_203071 | JGI IMG/M metagenome (GOLD analysis project Ga0315293, IMG submission 203071) | Sediment microbial communities from Yellowstone Lake, YNP, Wyoming, USA - YL17G13_20 | ecosystem: Environmental > Aquatic > Freshwater > Lake > Sediment | place: USA: Wyoming | collected... | reverse complement strand
TCGGGGACGGTTTTGCCTTCCTGTTGTTCGGACTGCTTGTGTTCTTCGAGGCGTTTTCGGGCCTGGTCGAGCATTTCATCGAAACTTCTTCCGCGCTGCATGTCTTCGTCGATTTTGTGGACGGTTTTTCCTTCGGTGTGGTCTGTCTGGTGTATTTCCTGGTCGGCCTGTACGGCGCGGAGTTTTTTTCGTTCGGCGAGTTCGGTCTTTGCGGGTTCGTCGGTGGCTTGGAAGACGGCGTAGGCGTCCTGCGCGAACTGGATTCGCGTGAGTATGTTTGCGAGGTTTATTTCTTCGCCAGGCATTGTACGTCCTTGTACGACCCGTGCGATTGTTTGTGCGCGGCGGCGCGCAGATGGTTCTCTCCGCAGTCATTATCGGCAGAATAGGCTTGAGGCTTGAGGAAGTGGGGAAGTGAGGAGGTTCCTATTGGGACGGTCTGAAGACCGTCCCCTACATTTCGTAGAGGCTGTCAGGTCTGTTGTGCGGGGACGGGGGCGTTGACGATGAGGGATTTGCCGTCCATTTCGGGGGGCTGGGCGATGTCGAGGATTTGGAGGACTGTGGGCGCGACGTCGCAGAGCGCGCCGCCGAGGCGGAGGCGGGCGCCTTCGAAGCCTGAGCCGCAGAGGATGAAGGGGACGGGGTTGAGGGTGTGCGAGGTGCGCCGGCCGGTGTTGTCTTTTTCTTCGGCGTTGCCGTGGTCGGCGGTGATGATGAAGATGCCGTCCCTTTTAGCAATCGCTTCCCTGACGCGCTCGATGCACTGGTCGACGGCTTCGACGGCTTCGATGGTGCGGGCGAGGTTGCCTGAGTGGCCGACCATGTCGGCGTTTGCGAAGTTGCAGACGATGAAGTCGGCTTCGTCTTTTTCGAGGGCCTGGATGATGTTGTCGGCGATTTGCTTTGCGCTCATTTCGGGCTGGAGGTCGTAGGTTGGGACTTTGGGCGAGGGGACGAGGATGCGTTTTTCGTTGGGGAGGGTTTTTTCGACGCCGCCGTTGAAGAAGTATGTGATGTGGGCGTATTTTTCGGTTTCGCCGACGGCGAGCCAACGGAGACCGTTGCCGCTGACGATTTCGGGGAGGGTGTTTGCCATTGGGGTTCGTTCGAAGGCGAAGGGCGGGCGCTGGCCTTCTTCGTATTCGGTCATTGTGGCAATCAAAGTATCGGGGCGTTTTTCGCGGGGGAAGCGGTTGAAGTTTTTCAGGGAGAAGGCGCGGAGTATTTGTCTCATGCGGTCCGCGCGGAAGTTGAAGAAGAAGATTGCGTCGCCGTCCTTGACGGTGGCGAGCGGCTGTTCTTTGGCGTCGACGATGACGGCTGGGAGCATGAATTCGTCGGTGAGGCCGTTGATGTAGGAATGCTGGACGGCTTCGACGGGGTCGTGGAATTTCTGGCCGTTGCCTGAGACGAAGAGTTCGTATGCCTTCTGGGTGCGTTCCCAGCGGTTGTCGCGGTCCATGGCGTAGTATCGGCCGACGACGGTGGCGATTTCGCCGAGTTTTGCTTCGGCGAGCATTTGTTTGAGTTGGAGTGCGAAGCCGATGCCGGTGGTGGGCGGTTTGTCGCGGCCGTCGAGTATGCAGTGGTAGGCGAGTTGCGTGCCGTAGAGTTCCTGTTGTTTGGCGAATTCGAGGAGGGCCTTGTAGTGCATGTCGCTTGCGTGGACGCGGCCGTCGGAGACGAGGCCGGTGAAGTGCAAACGAGAATTATTCTTCTTTACGTGGTTGATGAGTTGGAGGATGACGGGGTTGGTGAAGAAGGAGCCGTCGTCGATGGCGACGTCGATTTTGGTGATGCCCTGCCAGACGACTCTGCCCGCGCCGATATTGAGGTGGCCGACTTCGCTGTTTCCCATTTGGCCTGTTGGGAGACCGACGGCGCGGCCGCCGGCCTCAAGGGTGGTATGGGGATAGTGGTTCCACAGACCGGTGAAGGCTTCGGTATCGGCCATGGCGATGGCGTTGTTTTCGCGTTCTTCGCGGTAACCCCAGCCATCGAGGATAGCAAGGACTATGGGGCGTTTAATCATGCTTCCGCGCGCAGACTGTTTGTGAACCAAGAAACCAAACCGTGAATTTCGCGATTATCTCTTGTGGCCGCCCCGGCGTCAAGACCAGCGCAAGTATTATCGGCAATGCGCGGCGGCGACCTGAAGGATTAGCCTGCGGGCACGAAGCAACGCCATGGCGCGTTCGGGGTCCGACCCCATGTGCGGGCGGGGCGGCGAAGAGACCGGGTCTATTCTACGATCTCGTCGCTTCGCGACTTCGCTCCGTAAATATACCCGGTCTAGCCGCCCGCGCTCCGTAATGGGGTCAGACCCAGCCAGAGGCTGGTAAACCTTTCGGCGCGGAAATATTTGACCGTAAAGGGGGTGTCGGACTCAGCGGAAGAGGATTTCGGCGGCGGCTTGCTGGGAGGCTGGGGAGTCGGAGAAGGGGCAGATGAAGTTTTTGGCTTGGGGGATTTCGCGGCGGATGTAGGGGGAGCCGAAGGAGATGATGATGAGGTTTTTTCTTTCGGCGATTTTTGCGATGAGGTTTTTCAGAGCGGGGCTTATGCGGGTGGCGTCGGTCCATGCGGCGGCGACGGGGTATAGTGCGAGGATGACGGTTTGGTTTTTTTCGGCGGCGTCGAGGATGGCGGCGGTTTCTTTTTCGGACGGGGCGGGGCTGATGCGGCGGATGGCGGCGGAGGGGGCGAGGCATTTGAGCGAGGCGGCGAAGGGGTTGAAGTCGAGGACGCGGCCGGGCGTGGCGAGGAGGGCAAGACAGCCGGGGGCGGCTGCGCCACATCGCAGGGGCAGTTCAATTTTGCAATCGAGGAGGATGCCGGCGCGGGCGGTTTCGAGGGCGAAGGCGGCGCATTGGGCGTCGAGGTCGTCGGGGACGGAAACGGTTATTCTCGTGAGCCATTTTTTCGCGGCGAGGATGCGGGCGCATGATTCTTCGATTTTGCGGTGGTCGATTTCCCCTTCGTTTGCCATTTCGACGATACGGCGGTGGGCGAAGAATGGGTCTTCGGGCATGAGGAGGATGTCGCAGCCGGCGTCAATGGCGCGGGCGAGGATTTGGTCTTGGGGCCAGCGTTGCTTGACGGCGTCCATCATGAGGGCGTCGGTGACGACGAGGCCGTCGAAGCCCATCTCCCTGCGGAGAAGGTCGGTAACGATGTTGCGGGACATGGTTGCCGGAGCGCCTGAGGGGTCGAGGGCTGGGACAGCGAGGTGGCCGGTCATGATGGCGCGCACGCCGGCGGTGATTGCGGCGGCGAAGGGGGGTAGTTCGGTGGCGTCGAGTTGGGCGCGGGATTTTTTTATGACGGGGAGGTCGGTGTGTGAGTCGGCTTCGGTGTCGCCGTGGCCGGGGAAGTGTTTTGCGGTGGCGATGCAGCCGGAGTCCTGGCAGCCGTGGACGAATTCGGCGGCGAAGGCGGAGACGATTTCGGGAGTTTCGCCGTAGGAGCGTGCGCAAATGATTGGGTTGAGGGGGTTGGAGTTGACGTCGGCGACTGGGGCGAAGAGGAAGTTGATGCCGGCTTTTCTGGCGGCGAGCGCGGTGAGGCGCGCGGCTTCGCGGGTGATGGAGGGGTCGGCGGATTGTGCAAGAGCCATGTTCGAGGGAAAAATCGTGGCGCCCGCGAGGTGGATGCCGGGGCCTGATTCGAGGTCTGCGGCGAAGAAGAGCGGGATGCGGCTGAGATTTTGGAGGGCGGCGGTGAGGCGGGCGGCGTCGGTGGCGGTGGTGCGGAAGAGCACGAAGCCGCCGACGGAATTTTCCTGGACGAGTTTTGCGGCCCATTGGAAGACAGGGGAGGATTTGTCGTGGCCGATGCCTGCGATGGCGGGCATGAGGATTTGGCCGGCCTGTTGCTCGAGGGTGAGCGGGGTCACGGTGACGTTACCTCCATGAAGCGGACAGGCTTGTCGATCTTTTCGATTTTCGCCAGGCAGAAGGGGCGCGTGAGGACCTGTGCGACGGGTTCGCCGGGGCGGGGTTTGTGCTTGACGTACTGGACTTCGAGGGAGTTGGCGTTTTCGGTGACTTCGATGATGTCGATGCGGTAGCCGGAGGTGGGTTGTTCGCCCATGAAGACGGCGAGCACCATGTCCTTTGTGAAGTCGGTTTCGGGGAGCGAGGGGTGTGGGAACTGGTCGCGGTAGATTTGGGCCCAGACTTTTTCGAATTCGGCGTGGTCGGTGATGACGAGAGTTTTGAATTCGGCGAAAGAGGACTGGACGCCGTCGAATTTTGATTCTTTGGGGACGGGGATGGCGCGGGGGTTGAAGGGAGGCTCGGCGGCATTGGCGGCGGGCGGTTCAAGGCTTTTGCGGCTGCAGGCGGCGATAATGAGCGCGAGAGCGGCGGCGAGAAGCGCGGTTGCGAGGAGTCGGTTTTTCATGCGAATGCTCCTTTTTCGTGGTTTGTGATGTCAGGGGGGATTGTAGCAGTTTGGGGCGGGAAGTCAACGAAGCGGGTGTTCCGGTGCGGGGCGAGAAATGGAAATCGTCAACAAAAGGCGCCTGACCCCTTTTGTTGACGGTTTTCGATTTTCTTTCAAAAACAAAAAAGACTTGAATACGGGGAGCGGTGTTGATAGCATTCGTGGTTGCCGAATAGTCGGCTGTTTTTGGAAAATTGTGTGATTTCAGTCGTGAATGCATTCGCACGGGAGTAAAGCGCGCTTTTTGAGGGAGGGGCATCATGGCAACGGATAGAATTGACGCATTTGTTGATAAAGTGCCTCCGCACAATGCCGAGGCGGAGATGGCGGTGCTGGGTTCGATGATTCTGGACCGGGAGTTTGCGGGGGACGTGGTCCAGGTGCTTGACAGGAACAGTTTTTACGATACGCGGCACCAGTTGGTTTTCGAGGTGCTGGTATCTCTGTGGGAGCATAACAGGCCGACGGACTCTGTTTTGCTGAGGGAGGAGTTGGCGAAGCAGGGGGTGCTGGAGAAGATAGGCGGGTTCGAGTATCTGGGCGAGTTGATGGTGGCGGTGCCGTCGAGCGCGCACGGGATGCATTATGCGAACATTGTGCGCGAGAAGGCGGTGGCGCGGAACCTGATACGGGCGTCCACGGAGATACTGAGGGATTGTTACGACAGCAAGGAGCAGGGCGAGACGCTGCTGGACAATGCGGAGCATCTGATATTCAAGGTGTCCGAGACGCGGCGGATAGGTTCGGGGGGTTATCACATAAAGGACGTTCTTGGCCCCGTGATGGAGCAGATAGAGCGATGGGCGGAGCATGAGGGGATGGCGATAGGGTGCCCGACGGGATTTGAGGACATTGACAATATGACGTGCGGGTTGCAGCCGTCGCAGTTGGTGATAGTGGCGGGCCGGCCGTCGATGGGGAAGACGAGTTTCGCGTTGAACATGGCGCTGCACATGGCGGTGAACCATAAGCAGCCCGTGGCGCTGTTCAGCCTGGAGATGGTGAAGGAGCAGATAGTTCAGAACCTTTTGTGCATGCACTCGCGGATAGATTCCCACCGGATGCGGTCGGGGACGCTGAGCAAGGAGCAGTATGAGCGGCTGGGCGGGAGCGTGGGGATATTGAGCGAGGCGCCGATTTTCATCGACGACGTGCCGGGTATGACGCCGCTGGAGTTGCGGGCGAAGGCGAGGAGGCTGAAGGCGAGGCACAATATTCAGGCGTTGTTTTTGGACTACATTCAATTGATGAACGTGCCTCGCGCGGAGAGCCGGCAGCAGGAGATTTCGGAGATATCGCGTCTGCTGAAAGGCATAGCAAGGGAGTTGCAGATACCCGTGATAGCGTGCTCGCAGTTGAGCCGGGCGGTGGAGGCGCGGGAGGGGAACCGGCCGCGGATGAGCGATTTGCGGGAGAGCGGCGCGCTGGAGCAGGACGCGGACCTGATAATGATGTTGTATCGGGAGGAGTATTACAAGCCGACGGATGAGAGTGTGAAAGGGAAGGCGGATGTGATAATAGCGAAGCAGCGCAGCGGCCCGACGGGGGAGGTATCGCTGGCGTTCATCGGGCAGCAGATGAGGTTTGCGAACCTTGCGCGGCAGTCCGCGGACGCGCCGTTCTGAGTTCGGCGCCCGGGGCGAGTTCGGGGGTCAGACCCCATCTACGAGCTGGGCGGCGAAGAGACCGGGTCTATTCCACGATCTCGTCGCTTCGCGCCTTCGCTCCGTAAATAGACCCGGTCTAGCCGCCTGCGCTCCGTAATGGGGTCCGACCCTTTCGGCGGAGGCGGCGGACACGCCGTTCTGATGTGGGGGACGGTCTTCAGACCGTCCCGGAACGACCTGAAGGTCGTTCCCTACATTGCGCCTAGACTGTTCGGCGCGCGAGGCGGGAGTGCAAACGCAGGATTGACGAGTCCCATGTAGGAGTTGTGGGAATGCGGAGAAGAAACCTGATAGCGGCGGCGGTATTTGTGGCGGTGCTCGCGGTCTTGGCGTCCGCGCGGGCGATGGGGGCGGAGGGCGACAAGATAGTCGAGGTCCGGGTGGTCATTTCCGACACGGACGAGCCCGCGGCGTGCGCGGAGGCGGTGCGGGACAAGATAATGGAGGCGACGGGCGGCGTCTTCCAGTATGCTGAAATCAGCAATGTGCTGGAGGATTTCACGGCGAACAAGACGCTGTTCCGGTGGCGCATCAGCGAGCAGATAACGGGGCCTGGGAAGGTGCGGATAATCGTCGACGTGGAGGAAAACACTGGCGTCAAGGCGGTGAAGTTTTTCGGGAACAAGGGGTACAAGGACGACAAGTTGCTGGAGACGGTCCACACGCGCGTTGGTCAGCCTTTGAGTTTTCCGGTGATTCACCAGGACGCGCGGCGGATAGAGGCTTTGTACAAGGAGGACGGGTATCTTTTCGTCGGGGTCTCGACGCCTACGGCGGGTTACAAGGACGGGGCGGTGGTGTTTGAGATAGAGGAGGGGCCGCGGGTGCGTGTGCGGGGGGTGGGTTTCGAGGGGAATTATCATTACAGCGACAAGAAACTTGCCAGCCTGATGAGCACGCGGGCGCGGCGGTTTTTCGGGCTTTTTGCGAAGGGGATTTACAGCGAGGCGGCGCTGAACGAGGACCTGGACAAGGTAGCGCGGTTTTACCGTTCCGAGGGGTATCTGAACGCGCTGGCGGGGGTGGGGAAGATTGAGTACAACGAGTCCTATACGGAGATGTACATCACGATATATGTAGAAGAGCATGAGCTCTTTTACGTCGGGAAGATAGTGTTCAACGGGGTGCGGTATTTCACGGCGGAGGAGTTGAAGGGGCGGATGCGATTGAAGGAGAAGGGGCCGTTCCGGGTGAGCGATTACGTGGCGGACCTTGTGACGATAAGGAACATGTACGCGGAGCGCGCGTACATAGACGTGACGATAGGCGAGACGGAGGAGAAGCCGACGGTGATTTACCACAAGGACGAGCCTGTGGTGGACCTGTACTTCAACGTGACGGAGAACGCGGAGATTTACGTCGGGAACATATACGTGGAGGGCAACACGTACACGCAGGACAAGGTGGTGCGGAGGGAGTTGTCTTTTTATCCCGGGGAGAAGTTCAACGTGGGTGAGATGGAGGCGAGCCGGTCGCGTTTGCAGAGGCTTGGGGGCTATGAGAACGTGTACTTCACGGAGGTGGGCATCGGGATAGCGCCGAAGCAGGAGGAGCGGATAGAGAACGGGCGTCGGGTGCGCGACGTGTACGTGAAGGTGTTGGAGAACGAGAGTTTCGGGCGGATCCGGTTCGGGGCGGCGATATCGACGAACGAGGGGCTGATGGGGGACATCACGCTGGTGCGGTCGAACTTCGACATCGCGGATTTGCCGACGAGTTTCAAGGACATGTTCGTGGATCGGACGGCGTTTTTGGGGGCGGGGCAGTATTTTTCGATATCGGCGCAGCCGGGTTTGAAGTTCAGCCGGTTCAGCGTGAACTTCGCGGAGCCGTATCTTTTCGGGACGCCGACGTCGATGGGGTTGAGCCTTTTCTTGTGGAACCGGGAGCGGGAGTCGTTCAACGAGGGGCGTTCCGGGTTCAACATGGGGCTGGGCAGGCGGCTGCCGGACAATTACAGCATCGACATGAACCTGCGGCTCGAGAGTGTTGACATAACGAGCGCGGATGATTCCGCGCCGCCGGACGTGAAGGATGTGCAGGGCACGAACAGCCTGTACGGCGTGAGGTTCACTCTTTCGAAGGACACGCTCCTCATCGACCGTTTTTTCAAGCCGTACGGCGGATACAGGTCGTACGCGTCGATTGAGCCTGTGATCGGGGACTTCAGCATGATGAAGTGGGTTTTCTGTTCGACGCGGTATCGCACGATTTACGAGAACGAGGCTGGGGAGAAGCACATAATAAAGTTGGAGGGGGAGGTGGGGTGGATAACGGGGGATTCGCCGACATACGAGCGGTTCTTTCTTGGCGGGGCGAACAACCTGCGTGGGTTTGCGTACCGCGGCGCCGGCCCGATGCAGGGGGGCGACCCGGTGGGAGGCAATGCGCTTTTGTGCGGGACGGCGGAGTATTCTTTCCCGATTTTCGGCGACACGGTGCGCGGGGTGACGTTCTTTGATTTCGGGACGGTGAACAGCGACGCGTTCAAGTTCGGCGACATCCGGGCGTCGGTGGGTTTCGGCGTCAGGGTGTTTTCGCCGTCGATTCCGATACCGATGGCGCTGGATTTCGGTTTCCCGATTCGGTCCTTTGGCGGCGACGATACGGAGATAGTGTCGTTTACGATAGGGACGGACTTTTAGAGCAGGTCAAAGGTGAAAGGTGAAAGTGGGAAGCGTTGCAGTGACATTTTGCGGGAGGGCGATGATGAGGCGATACGGATTGATTATTGCGGCGGGGATTGCCGCGGTGGCGGCGCTGGTATTGCCGCCTATGGTTACGCGCTCGGCGGCGGATGAGAAGACGCTGGAGGAGCGGGTTGCGGCGCTGGAGCAGCAGATTGCGGCGCGGCCGTCGATTGCGGTTGTGGACGTCGAGGCGCTGGTGAACGGTTACAAGAAGACGGCCGACATGAAGGCCGCGATAAAGAAATTCGTGGAGGATGAGCAGGGGAAGCTTGACGCGATGAAGGACGCGGTGGCGAAGATGAAGGAGATGCAGGACAAGTATCAGCTGGAGAGCGGGGAGTGGTGGGACTACGAGGGGAAGATAAGCGCGAAGGAGCGGCAGATGGAGTTGCGGGCGCGGCAGGTGGATGAGCAGGTCAAGGCGATGCAGATGAAGGGGCTTGAGGATGTGTACAAGGACGTTCTGGCCGCGGTGCGCAAGTGCGCCGCGGAGAAGGGCATCGACCTTGTATATTGGAAACATGGCGACATAGACGAGGAGACGTGGAAGATCGCGCGCGAGGAAGGCAACCCGATGGCGCAGACGTACATGATTGACATCAGGCCCATCCTCTACGCGAGCGACAAAGTGATGGATATCACGAAAGACGTCAAGAAGGCGCTGCCGGCGGAGTGACGCCGCGAAGAATTTTGAGGACACGAAAGTGCAGAAGACCGTAGGCGAACTTGCGCAAGTTGTGAAGGGCGAGGTGTTCGGCAGGCCGGACACGGTAATCACGGGCGTGGCGGACATACGCGGCGCGCGCGCGGGGGAAATCACCTTCGCCGCGAACGCCAAGTACGAGGCGATAATTGAGATGTCGAGCGCGAGCGCGGTGGTCGTCCGCCGCGGTTACGAATGCCCGCGGGATTCCAAGGTTTACATAAAGGTTGACAATCCTGACGTGGGTTTCGCGGAGATAGTGAACGAGTTCGCGCCGGAGGCGATTCGCATGAAGCCGGGCGTTCATGCGGCGGCGGTTGTCGGCAGGAACGTTGTGGTGGGCAAGGACGCGCACGTTGGCGCGTACAGCGTGATAGAGGACGGCGCGCGGCTGGGCGACAGGACCGTGATTTATCCGCACGTGTACATCGGGCATTTCACGGAGGTTGGGTCGGACTGTCTGATATATCCGAACGTGGTGGTGAGGGAGCGGTGCAAGTTGGGCAACCGCGTCATCCTTCATCCGGGCGTGGTCATCGGGTGCGACGGTTTCGGGTATGCGACGATAGGCGGGGCGCGCAAGAAGATACCGCAGACGGGGAACGTGGAGTTGGAGGACGACGTGGAGATAGGGGCGAACACGACGATAGACCGGGCGCGGTTCGACAGGACGATCATCAGGAAGGGGTGCAAGATCGACAATCTCGTCCAGATCGCGCACAACGTTTCCATCGGCGAGAACGGGCTGATTAGCGCGCTCACCGGGATTGCGGGCTCGTGCGAAATCGGCAAGAACGTGCTCATTGCGGGCGAGGTCGGCACGCAGGGGCACATAAAGATAGGCGACAACGTGATGATAGCCGGGCGCACCGGCGTGACGAAGGACGTTCCCAGCAACGTCGCCATCTCCGGCTTCCCGCACATGCTTCACGAGAAATACCGCCGCCTGCACATATTGCAGAAGAGGCTGCCGGAACTTTTCGAGAGGGTGAAACACCTGGAAGAAACGTTCGAGAGGCCGCATGGAGTATCAGAAGACAATAAAGAACGAGGTTGAGTACGAGGGCGTCGGGCTGCACAGCGGCGAGAAGGCGAGGGTGCGCTTCATGCCGGCGGACGCCGACGCGGGCGTCACTTTCGTCCGGGTCGATTTGCCGGAGAAGCCGCGCATTCCGGTCAACGCGAACTCCATCTCCTACCGGATGCGGCGGACATCGCTGAGGCGCGACAACGGCGAGGTGAACACGGTGGAGCACCTGATGGCGGCGCTAAGCGGCTTGGGCGTCGACAATCTCACCGTGGAGATAGACGGCCCGGAACTGCCGGGCGGCGACGGGAGCGCGCTCATTTACGTGCAGTTGCTCAAGCAGGCGGAGATCGTCGCCCAGCAGTCGCAGAAAAAGGTTTACGAGGTGAAGTCGCCCATTGCGGTGGCGGAGGACGACGTGACGCTCATCGCGCTGCCGAACGAGAGCGGGCTGTCGATTTCGTACACGCTGGACTACCACTCGGCGGCGGTGGGGTCGCAGTTCCTGTCGATTCATATTAACGAGGATGTGTTCGAGCGCGAGATAGCGCCGGCGCGGACGTTCTGCCTGAGCAGCGAGGTTGAGGAGTTGCAGAAGCAGGGGCTTGGGAAGGGCGCGAACTACGACAACACGCTGGTGGTTGGGGAGGACGGCGGCGTAATCAACAACACGCTGCGCTTTCCGGATGAGTTCGTGCGGCACAAGGTGCTGGACCTGATAGGGGACCTTTTCATTCTGAATGCGAAACTGCAGGCGCACATTGTGGCCAACAAGTCCGGCCACCCGATGAACATGAAGCTCGTCAAAAAAATCCTCGAGGAGATGCGCCGACAGGAGGCCGAGCAGACCAGCCGCAACGAGACCTCGCTCGGCATACGCGAGATACAGAAGATACTGCCGCACCGGTATCCGTTTTTGCTGATAGACCGGGTGATAGAGTTGGACGGCTACCGGCGTGCGGTGGGGATAAAGAACGTGACGTACAACGAGGCGTTTTTCCAGGGGCACTTTCCGGGGCAGCCGATAATGCCGGGGGTGCTGATATTCGAGGCGCTGTCGCAACTGGCGGGGGTGCTGCTGCTGCGCAAGATGGAGAACGTCGGGAAGACGGCGGTGCTGTTGAGCATCGACAAGGCGCGGATTCGGAAGACGGTGGTCCCCGGCGACCAACTTGTCCTCGAAGCCGTCGCGACGAAGGTGAAGAGCCGCACCGGCCAGGTGAGCGCGCGCGCCAAGGTTGACGGCAAGGTCGTCGCCGAGGCGCAGATCCGGTGCATGCTAGTGGACACGTGATTACTTTGCGTCCGGGGCGGTCCCGATAGGTCGGGACACGGGCGTCAGACCCCTTCCGAAGTCCCCGCCGTACGGCGTGGACTTCTCCTTGGCGTCTGACCCCCTCGCCCATTGTATTCCGGCGTTTGCCGATATGGACGCGGATCCCGTACAACCCTTTTTGATTCGAGACATGGCAATACATCCTACAGCGCAGGTTCATCCCGAGGCGAAAATCGGCAGGGACGTTGAAATCTGCCAGAACGCCGTCGTCGGGCAGTTCGTGCAAATCGGCGATGGCACTCGCATCGGGCCCAACTGCACCATCCTCGGCCACACAACGATGGGCAAGAACAACAACGTCGTCGCGAACGCCGTCATCGGCACGCCGCCGCAGGACATCTCCTACCGCGGCGAGCAGACGCGGCTGGTGATCGGCGACGACAACACCTTCCGCGAATTCGTCAGCGTGAACATCGGCACCGCCAAAGGCGACGGCGTTACCACCATCGGCAGCCGGTGCCTTTTCATGGCGTGCAGCCACGTGGCGCACGACTGCATCATCGGGGACAATGTGATAATGGTGAACAATGCGCTTCTGGGCGGGCACTGCAAGGTGGAGGACCGGGCGATAATCAACGGTGCGGCGGCGGTAACGCAGTTCACAACCGTCGGAAGGGTCTCTTATATCGGCGGGCTTACTCGCATCGTGCAGGACGTGCCGCCGTTCATGATAACCGAGGGGCATCCGGCGAAGGTGCGGGGGGTGAACATAATCGGCATGAAGCGCAACGGCTTTTCGGATGAAGCGGTCAACGCCGTCAAGGAGGCGCACCGGATGATATTCCGCTCGAAGACGGCGCTGAACAATGTCTTCGAGGAGTTGGAAGCGACTTACGATAGCATACCTGAGATACACTACCTGATTGAATTTCTCCGCAACAAGCAGAAAGGCAAGAATGGCCGCGCCAGGGAAGCGCTCAGAAAAGCCCATTAAGGCCGCCGTCGTCGGAGTCGGGCATCTCGGCAGGCACCACGCGCGGATTTACGCGGAACTGCCCGGCGTGCAACTTGTCGCGGTCGCCGATACCAACCAGAAAACGCGCGGAGTGGCATCGCGCGGCGGCATCATTGCGAGGCGCTCGACGACTACAAGAAACTGCTGGGGCGCGTGGACGTGGAGGAGCTTCTCAATTCCATCGACCTCTCGAAAATCACCGATTTGAAGGATGTCGTGTTCAGGGACCTTCTGCACATCGAGAAGGTGAAGATGGACGAGGTGGAGCCGCTGAAGGCGGAGATTGAATCGTTCGTGAACGCGGCGCGGACTGGGGTGGATCCCGTGGTGACGGGGGAGCGTGGCGTGCGCGCGATGAGGGCGGCGATGATGATAACGGAGAAGATCCGCGCGCATTCGTGGGGCGAGGCATAAGCGGCGGAATCAGCGGTGACAGTGAACCAGCGCAAAATCGCAATCCTGGCGGGGGAGAAATCCGGCGACGTTCACGCGGCGAGACTGGTCGCGGCGTTGGCGCGGCAGGACGGCTCGCTCGCGTTCTGGGGCATCGGCGGCGACGCGATGAAGGATGCCGGCGTTGACCTCATCACCGACACCACGCGCCATGCGCCCATCGGTTTGATGGGCGTGCCGCGCGCCATCAAGGAGCAGTACCCGCTGATGATGCACATCGTCTGGCGCGTCCAGCACGAGCGCCCCGCGGCGGTCATCCTCGTGGACTACCCCGACTTCAACCTCCGCGTCGCTTCCCGCATCCACCGCCTCGGCGTGCCCGTCATCTACTTCATCTGCCCACAACTCTGGGCCTGGCGCTCCCACCGCATCGAGAGAATCAGAAAATACGTGGACAAACTCCACGTGATTTTCGATTTTGAAAAGACCATGTACGACAAACTCGGCGCGGACTGCGAGTGGATGGGACACCCGATAATCGACATGATTGAGTCCGCGCCGCCACGCGATTTGCGCGCGGAGTTGGGCGTGCCGGCGGACAAGTTGCTGGTGGGGATATTGCCGGGGAGCCGCAAGAGCGAGTTCCGGCTGATTGCGCCGGTGCTTCTCAAGGCGGCGCGCATTGCGAAAGGAGAGTTGGGGGATTTCGCCATCGTGATGAGCCGCGCGCCCGCGGTGACGGACGAGATGCTTGCGAAGGTCGATGCGACGGGGGTCGCGATTGTGCCCGGGCGGACGACGGATATTCTGCGGGTGTGCGATGTCGCTCTTATCGCGAGTGGGACGACGACGCTTGAGGCGGCGGCGCTGGGCCGGCCGATGGTGGTGGCGTATGTGGCGTCGCCGCTGAGTTACTATCCGCTGATACACCTGCTCGAGATACCCGATTACGCGCTGCCGAATATTGTGGCGGGGCGGCGGATAGTGCCGGAATTCATTCAGCGCAAGGCGAAGCCCGCCGCGATCGCGCGGGAACTCGTGTCGCTCGTGAAGGACAAGGGGAAGAACGAAACGATGAAAGAGGAGTTGCGGAAAGTGCGGGAGCGACTAGGCCCGCCGGGGGCGATACACCGCGCGGCGACGTCCATGCTGAAATTCCTCGCCTGACGAGGAATCTTTACCACAAAGACACGAAGACACGAAGAATACATTTTTCGTTTTTTGGCGCTTCAACGACATCAACGGTTCAATCTTCCGATTTTGCCAGTGTCTCAA
>Ga0315293_10003799_pt1 | contig 14495 bp, 23 predicted proteins | sample YL17G13_20_MG_FD_203071 | JGI IMG/M metagenome (GOLD analysis project Ga0315293, IMG submission 203071) | Sediment microbial communities from Yellowstone Lake, YNP, Wyoming, USA - YL17G13_20 | ecosystem: Environmental > Aquatic > Freshwater > Lake > Sediment | place: USA: Wyoming | collected... | reverse complement strand
TTTTTACCGGGGGAAAGATCGCCGTTTTTACATGAGGTGACATCGTGGGCTTTTGGGAAAATGTATTTCGACCTGTCCGAGAAGTCATCGGCGTGGCATTGCCCAAAGTAGAAAAAGAAATTGAGCGGGCCACCGAAAAACTGGATAGGGAACAAGAACGAGTGCTCGAATCCGATGCCTTTAAGGCGGCGGCGATCGGGACGGCCGCTGTTATTGCCGCTCCGATTGTTTTGCCGGCTATTGCCGGTGCCGGGGCCGCTGCAGCTGGAGCCGCGACTGCGGCTATTCCCACGATCGTCAATGTCTTAGGCAGCGTCTCGAAAGTTATTGCGGCCCAAGAACAAACGAAGCAGGCTGAAGCCGCCGCGAAGATCGCCGAATCGACGGCCGCTCAGCCGGCCTCGAATATCGCGGGCCAGCTCAGCGATCTATTGCGCGGCCTATTCGGAGCGCCTCCGGAGGCCACGCCGCCCCTGATCGAGCCGGGCAGGGTCCAGGAGGCAGCGGCCGTGAACTGGCCTTTGTTAGGGCTGTTAGGCGTCGGTGCGTATCTTTTGCTGAAATCGAGGTGAATTATGGTCATGATGGCAACGGGCCTGGTGGCGGGGACCTGGGCGGCCCTGGACAACGTCCTGGACAGCCTCAACGTCGGGTTGCAGCCGTCGGGCTTTTACCCGACGCCGCAACGCAACACGATCAAAAGCGAGACGATGCAGGCGATGGGAGGATCCGGCACGACGTACCGCGAAACGGCCCCTGAAAACCAGAGCTGGCTCGAATCAGTCGGCTACGCCCTGAAAGGCTGGATCGGCAGCCCGTACGAAAAACAATACAGCGTGACATCGAAAACGGCGGAAAGCCAGTCTTTAGCCGCGTCGGTCGAAAGCAAAAAGCCAGCTCCGATCGACGAAGGGCTGGACTGGGCCCTCGATACCACGAAAAAGATCGGAACGCTCTGGGACCAACTCTCGGGCCTCTTCGGCAAAAAGCGGGAAGTGATCAAAGAAACGCCGCGGGCGGGATCGCCGGAGGGCAAGGACGTTCAGAACGTCAACGATACGGGCAACCGCTCCGCCGATGTGGATAAAGTCACCACTTACGCCGGCCAGATCATTAGCCAGGTCAAAGGCCTGTTCGGCCTGGCCTTTCCGCAAATGGAGGCGCAGCCGGCGGCGGGCGTGCAAACGGAATTAGGCGGCCTGGCCGGCCTGCCGATGAGCACCCTGATCATTATCGGCCTGGTGCTGCTGCTTGTAGCGAGGAAGTGACATGAAAAAGATCAACGAGCTCCTCGATTCGTTCCCGGCCAAGATCGATTACGTCCGGCGGGCATCGATGGGCGTGCCCAAGATGTTCATCATCAACCTGGCCCTGCCCCTGACCGACCAGATCTATAACCTGGCCGGCAACCTGTTTTATATCTGGGAGGCCCCGGACCAGACGAGCTTTATTAATATCAAGGTCAACAACACCGGAGAGCCGGGCGTGCCCTACACGCTGCATACCGGGGCCATTACGCCCTTCGACAAGCTGTTGATCACGACGCCGGCGGGCCAGGCCGGCAATATGACGATCGTCTACGCGACCGAGGCCCCTGAGCTGCTTCAGCTCATCGATAATCGTTCCGCCCTGAGCCTGGACCTGGCCGCGATCCTTGCGGAGCTGGCGGGCGACGTGACGCCGGAGGCCTTTATAGGGATCACGATCACGGCTGGCCCTGGGGCCACGCTGATCATGGCCGCCCGGGCGGCCCGCAAGGGCTGCTGCATCCAGGCCCTTTCGACGAACACGGGCAGCGTCTTCCTGGGCTTCGCCAACACGGTGACAGTCGGCGGGGCGCCGGGGATATGGTTTGCGGAGCTCCAGGCGGGTGTGCCCTTCACGATCGATGATTACCGCGGTCCGATCTATGGCATTGCGACGGCCCAGCAGATCGTCGGAACGGGGGAATGGTAATGGGAATGCATATTGGGAGACCTTCATGGTTCTTGCGATTAGCCGGCGGGCTGATGACCGGCAATATCGCTATGGCCGGCGCCCAGACCGTCGATGGCGTCGATATCTCGGATCTTGCGTCGAAGGTCGGACGCATCAAGGTCGGCACGTACACGGGCGACGGGGCCGCGACTCAAGCTATCACAGGCGTCGGATTCCGCCCTGAGATCATCATGGCCGTGGCTCTAAACAACGGCAATGCCCGTTTGTTCGTCTGGACGGCTGGGTGTGCCGCCGATTTTTCTTTGGGCGTTTCAACCTCCGCTTATTTGGCCGATCATATCAAGGGCGACGGTCCGGACGGGTTCACGATCGGCGATGGAACTGGAGACGGCAATTTTTTGAATGTCTCCGGCCGACCAGGTATCTATATCTGTTTTAAGCAGGTGCTCTAATGGCAAAGATAGAACTGGATCCGAATCAGCCGCTCAGCGTGGGCGATCACGTGGAGCTGCACTTCAAGAGCACGGGTATGACCTGGCTGAAAGCCACGCAGATCTACCTGATCGAACAGAAGCTCGAGGGCCGGACCGACTTTCGCGTCGATTCCATCAGCACGCCGACGCTCGAGCCCACCAGCCTGGTCTTCACCGTCGAGGTGCTCAAAACAAACCCAATCGCCATGACGGCGATGTACGTGGCCATTGTCATTACGGGGGCGGCCGCGACGATCGTCTTTAGTTTGACCTTCGGCAAGGCCTTCCTGATCGTGGCCGAAGCGGTGAAGGAAGTCGTGACGTCGCCGGCGGGCAAAGTCGCCGTCGCCGGCACGAGCCTGGCTCTGCCGATTATCGTTGCGATCCTACTGTTTGGACTGCTGAAAAATGGGCTTAAGTGACAAAGACATCAAGACCTGGGACCAACGACTGATTGATCAGGTGCGGCTCGGCTGGGAGAATTATAAGCACATCCGAATCGATCTGACCACGGCGCGCACGGATCAATCCTTCAATTTCGCCGGCGAATTTATTTACGTCGAGGCGACGTCAAGCGCGCTCGCCGTCGCCAAGATCAAGCTCAATCGCAACACGAACGATGCGCTCGATTTCGAATTGGGCACTTTCATCAAGACGATATTCGTCGAGGTCTTCATCACGAACACGGCGCTCCAGGGGGAATGGCTCGATATCGTGGTGGGGATCAACTTCGACTACCTAAAAGAGCAGCCCGTCGCGATCAATATCCCCGTGCCCCTGGTCGTGGGCGACGGCGGCGGCTCGCTGAGCGTGGATGATAACGGCGGCTCGCTGACCGTCGATGGCACATTCTGGCAGGCCACGCAGCCGGTTTCAGCGGCGGCGCTTCCATTGCCGGCCGGGGCGGCGACGGCGGCATTGCAACTGCCCAATGGGCATAACGTCGTCATCCCAACGCCGGTGCCTGTCACCGATAATGCCGGTTCATTGACGGTCGATGGCACGTTCTGGCAAGCCACGCAGCCTGTATCGGCCGCTGCACTTCCGTTGCCGGCCGGGGCGGCGACTTCGGCCCTGCAGACGCAGCCGGGTGTGGACGTCGGCGATGTCACCGTCAACAATGCCGCCGGGGCTGCCGCCGTGAACGTTCAGGACGGCGGCAACAGCCTGACCGTGGACGGGACCTTTTGGCAGGCCACACAACCTGTATCAGCCGCTGCGCTTCCTTTGCCGGCCGGGGCGGCGACTTCGGCCCTGCAGACGCAGCCGGGTGTGGACGTCGGCGACGTGACCGTTAATAATGCCGCCGGGGCTGCTGCCGTAAACGTTCAAGACGGCGGCAATAGTTTGACGGTCGATGGCGCCATAACGGCCGTGGATAACGGGATCGCCCAGCCCTGCATCACCATCACCAACGCCAACGCCGATCAGAATACCGTCGGGGCGAATCATGCCTGCAAGCGGGTCCTTATTAGAGCCCATACGATCAATACGGGCCTGGTCTGGGTCGATTTCAACGCCGCCGCCGTCGCCCTGGCCTGCTATCCCTTAGCCGCCGGCGACTCGGTCTCGGTTCCGCTGACCAATACGAACCTGGTCAATTGCCTGTTTAAGGTTGCGAACGAAAAAGTCACCGTGGTCTATACGAATTAAAAATGGCTCTGGTCAAAGGAACAAATTGCGGGTTTGTCACGGTGGCTCCGGTCGCCGATCCGGCTGCATCAAACGAGGTTCTGGATACTCGTGCCCATGGGCTCAAAGATGTGGCTCCGGCAGGGGCGGTTAGAGTCACCGAAATCGGCTGGTGGTGCGATACGGCAAGCGAAGCGGCCGATTTTGACGTCGGAATTTATAGCCACGACGCGGTCAATGATAGGCCGAATGTGTTGATCGGCAGTTCGGTCAACAATCCTAAAGGGCTGACCGCCGGCTGGAAAGTAATATCAGGGCTCAATATCGCTATAACGCCGGGCACGATCTATTGGATCGGGGTCCAGTTAGACGACACGGCGACAGCCACGAACCATAATTATCAAGCCACAACTGGTGAAAAACGAGATTATAAAGCAAGCCAAACAAGTCTTCCAAACCCCTGGGGAGCATCAACTTTAACCGCGGCTCGCCTCGTATCTTCTTATGCGCTTATTGAAATAAGCGCGCCGGCGGCGGCTCCGAAGTTCGGCAGCCTGAACAGGAATTTTTACGGTCCACCGCAAAGCGTGGGTCTTTACACGGAAATTTAAGAAAGGAGAGTTCCATCATGGCCAGGAAAAGAACATCGTACAATCACAACGTCGGCGGACGGCCAAGCCGCCGCAAGACATTCAAGAAAAAGACCACGGCGAAGCGAGCGGCCCGGGGCCGGGGCGTCTATAAGGTCAAGGGCGGCTACCGGATCAGCCGCAAGAAGAAACGCCGTCGGCGGCTTTGTCGCTGACAAGGTGACTTCGTCCGCGTGGACGAAAAACCAGGGTAGTCTGATACCCGGCAACCCGAGATCGTCGCTCTCAGGAAGTCCTGGAGCGTCAGAGAAACCTGTTAGGAGCACAACGGATGAAATCGTCAATCGTCAATCGTCCATCGTCCATCGTCCTTCTCGTTGTCCTCTGCCTCCTGGCGTTCGGCTGCACCGAGCAGCAGCTCAGGCAGGCGGACCGGACCGCCGGCGACGTCAACAATCTGATCACCGGCGCGCAGGCGATCCTTGCGACGCCGGCCGCCGCCGCGCTGCCGCCCGACTGGCGGCTCTACGGAACGCTCGTGCTCGCCGCCGGCTCGATCGTCGTGGGCGCTTACAAGCAAATGAGGCTAACTCTTATGACCAAGACTACAAAAGCGATTGTCAAGGGGATCGAAAAGTCTGCAGACCAGGTCCAGACGAATCCCGCGAACCCCGTCAAGGAAGCGATCGGAAAAGAGATGCGGGCGGCCGGCATTTACGACCAGGCTAACCAGCTCGTCGATCAACTCAAGATCGCCCGCTAATTTAGGAGTAGCAGCATGGATGTAGCTCTTCTAATCAAATATGCTATGGCCATCCAGGGGATCAGCGATCTGAAAGTCGCGTTCGAACCCCCGGACGGCCAGGTTCTCGTCTGGTATAGCAACCCGTACGGCCGGCAAGTGAAAGAAATCACCTTTGCCGAGCTGTCTAACCTCCTCATCACGTCCAATTTAAGGCCCCCAGAAGCCCCGCCAGGCTAAGATCGCCGCCCCAGGCGATAAGTTGCCCCCAGGTTTTTATGGAATCGCGGTTCCTTGATGAGTTTTCGCTTGACAACGGGGAAAAACCATGGTAAAATAAGCGGTGGGGGTGGCACTCTAAGCTCTTAAGAGAGCTTAGAGTGCCGCGCGCGCGAGGCTAACACTCTAAGCTAAGGTCACTTACGCATATTTCACAGGTTATCCACATTCCTTGACAAGGAAACCGCTAGCGCGGCAAGAGAAATCGATCTCGGACTCCGTCCGAACCTGCCAGCCCCGGCGGCTGGACCGGCGCCCGGCTGTTCAGGAGTCGCTCGCGAAGGCCGTGCCCAAACCGCCGGCGGAAAAAAATTCTCGAAAGGGGCGATTTTTTTCTTGACCACCTGGCAGCTCCCTGGTAAATTAGGGGCATGATACAAATAGACTCACAATCAAATTGCGAACTCACGGGCCGCGAACGGGGCATCAAACCGAAGGGTCTATGCGTATCATACCGCGCGCGGCCCACCTTTTTTGATAAGGAAGAATTATGAAAAATGGAAAAATGAAATTCAATTCCGCCGATTTAAAAGAGCGTTATGCCGATACGCGGCCTGAGGTGCATGGAGGTGACGAGGAGGCCACCGACCAGGTGCTCAAGGATATGGCGGTGACAGATGCACTCGATGATTTTGACGCCGACGATTAAAAATTGAAAGGTCCTGATCATGGAATATCTATTGCAAAAGGCGTTCGAGGGCGCCAGCCAGAAATACACGCCGGAACAAATGGCTGCGATCCTCGACAAAATGGTGGAAGCACATAACTACCTGGCAAAACTCTGCTACGGATGGGGCCTCGTTTTCATCGCGTGTTTTACAATCCTCGTTGTCCTGGCGATCCGCAGCGAGCTCAATTATCGTAAGATCAAAAAGCGGCTCGATGTGACGAAGGGTTTTTTAGTGGAAGTCCGGGAAAATGAAAAGCATTTTGTTCGGCCCGGTGAAGAATCAGATATATTCGGCCGAATACACAAGCGGTAGAAAAAATTCCGATAATTTGAAATCGCCGATAATGTGTGAATTTCGAGAGAAATAATGCCAACGTCCCATAATGTATGTTCTGTCTCTGTAACACTTTTTCGCATAAGGATTTACGAAAATACGGGGAATTTTCATATTTCTCTTCCGAGCCGGCACACTTCACCGAGAGCTCCTACTTGTCTGAAGGCGTGCCGGCTGTTTTTGCAGGGATGCAGCCATGAGCAAAAAACCTGATCCATCCGACCTGGTAGAAGTGCAGCCGCTGCCGCAAAAATTCGCGGAGCTCAAGGAAAATGGTGAGAGCCAGGGGATATTTTACTTCCATCATCCGGGCGACTACCTCTACGGCTATCTGCTTTGCAAAGAAACCGTCCAAACGCTTCACTATCCATTCGCCAGTTACACGATGAGAGTGCTCGAGGGCCGGCAGGATGGCGTCGACCTGCTGATCGAGGAGGAGCAGGAGATCGAGTTTCCCGCGAACTTCTACCTGCGCCGCAAGATCGACGACAACGAATTGATCGGCAGCTGCGTCAAGATCGTGTACACCGGCAAACAAGGGGCGAAAAAAGGCTACAGGGTATTCAAGGACACCGGCACCTTCCGCAAAAACGAGATCGAGAAAACAGCCCGCGAAAAAAGGCGGCGGAAAAGAGGCATGATAAAAAAATGATCATCCGATGCCCAGTATGTGAAAGTGAGGCGACGCTGCACGTCGCGCAGCGCGATGCCGATCGCCCCGGACTTGAGATTATTCATTGCCCCGAGTGCGGCTGGTTTGAACGGCCGATAGAGATAGAACCGGAACGGGCCTGGTCCGGCCCATTATAGAAAGGAGCCCCAAATGCCCAAAACAGAATGCCATTGCCCAAACTGCAACGGGCCGGCGACGAGAGAAGACGACGAGATCACGTGCGCGGCGTGCGACGCCACGTTCATCATCAAACAAAAAGAGGTCAAGGTCAAACAGATCGGGACCATCGAGGACTTGTCGAAACGGGTCCAGCGGCTCGAGGGCCTGCTGCCCGGCGAGCCGGCGAAGAAAGAAAAGCCCGCCGGAGAAAATAAATACTTGGACGGCCGCGGACCCGAGGGTAGTGACAAAGATGGCGAAGAAGGCGGCGAATTTATTGTAGGGCACGGACGATGAAAAAAAGAAGTGTCGAAGATGAGTTTATGAAATTGATGAGGACTATTACAGCGACTTTGATCAAAATCGGAAAACATTTGGGAGAAAAAAATGCCCACGAAAAAAACAAAGGCAAAGAATCCCGCTCAGGACTTTATGAATCTGCTCGACGTGGACCCGGCGAAGGCGGGGATGATGATGGCCTACGAGCTGGGCAGGCAGCTCAGGCAACACATGGAGCTCATCACAAAAACGCTCCTCGGAATTGAAGCACACCTTTTCGCGATAAGGGATTTTTATGAGCAAGAAAAAGCCGAAAAGCAAGCCGAACAAACCAGCAGCGCCATCGCAACCGAAGGTCCAGGCCCCGGTCGTGACGCCGTATCCGACGGCGGGTGAAAAGATCACCGCGTTCGAGGAACGGCTCGACGCCCAGCTCGGAGCGGACGGCGGCGGGGCGGCCCGGGGGCCTGGGCGGCCCCGCAAAGAGACGGTGGTTGCCGAGCGAGCCGAGCAGGCGTTCGATGTGCGGCTCATCACGCAGGTTATCTGCATCCCGTTCGACCTGTGGGCCCTATCCCAGGGCGTGCCTCAGATCAAGCTCAGGGACCAAGAGGCCGCCCTGATCGGCCCGCCGGTCAAGGAGCTGCTCGATTACTACTTGCCCATCATACCGCCGATCGCCTACGCGTGGATCAGCCTGTCGATCGCGACTTATGCGACGATGAAGCCGCGCCTCGAGCTGATCCAGACGCTCAAGACAGAAAAAGCTCAGACCTCCTCCGTGAAGAGGCCGGCCGCTGCGCAGTCCACATCTCCTGCCGGCGCGCCGGCCTCCGCGTTGTTCCCCTCGGAGATCAAGCCTGAAAAAGTATGAGTTGACAATGACGGAGAAAAAGGTCATCGTGATTATCGGCAAGCGCGGTTGCGGCAAGAGCTACCTGGCGCGCAAGCTCATCGAGCACGAGCCGCGGCTGCTGATCTTCGATACGATGAGCGAATATCTCGACGGCGTCGTGTTCGACGCCGAAGAGATCGCTCAATTCAAGGCGTTTTGGAAGCACGTCTATCGCCGGCCGTTCCGGCTGATCTATCGGCCGCTGGTGCCGGAACGGGAGATCGATGAGATCGCCGAGCTGGTCTATCTGCTCGGCAATATGGCCTTCGTGGTCGAGGAGGTCGATTGCTACTGCACGGCGTACCAGATCAGCGACGCCTTCGCGCACATCATCCAGCGCGGCCGGCACAAAAACATCACGCTGCTTGCGATCACCCAGAGGCCGTATGGGATCCACCGGCTGCTCACCAGCCAGGCCAAGGAGCTCTACATCTTCTCGACCAACGAGCCCCGCGACCGCGACTATTTGAAAAGCCTCCTGGGCCAGGAGATCGAAGCGAAGTTAGATGCGCTCCAACAATATCAATACATCAAGTGGGTCGATGACCAATGGACCTCTGGGGGACAGCTCACAATCGAAAGAGCCTGATCATGAAAAAATTGAAGAAACAAAAAAGGAAATGCCGCATCTGTAGCTGCACGGACGATAATCCCTGCGCCACTTTGCTTGAGGGGGGGCAACCTTGTCACTGGGTAGAGAATGACCTGTGTTCGCACTGTAAAGCACGTATGATTGCATCGAAAGGATCCCGACCATGCTGAATATTAAGGCTTTTTATAAACTGACCGAAGGCAAGGACATTGCGTCCTTTTTTTTCTCGCAAGAGAGCCCGCATCTCTTGATGACCATCGCCCTGATCGAGCAGCGGATCGTCCTGGAGCGGATCGCCGAACTGCTTCAGGGGCAGCATATGCAGTACGAGGATTTCGAATTGCAGCTCGATCGGATCGCTTTGGCGCTCGAAGAGCGCAATAATGCCTTCAAGGGCATCCTCGATGAGCGCCAAGGACCGGCGGGGAATCCCGGTTGAAAATAATTTTGTGTTACGCAAGTTTGCGATTTCAGGTGGAGAAAGGGGTTACGGCCGTAAGGATGAGTAACAGTGAGCTGGTCAACGAAGAGATATTGCCGATGGTGCAGCAAAGTCTATTATGCGAAGAAATTCACTGACAGGGACGGTTTTTGTTCTAAAATGTGCAAGCAGGCACTTTATCGTGCGAAGAAAAAAAGCTGTTACGCAAAAAGGATATCGGAGCTGGCTAGCCAGGCTAGATGCGTAACGCGCAAGCGCAAGCGCAAGAAAAATGGAGCTTGACGGAGAAAAATGGGGTGCATAGGTTGAATGGAGTGTTTGTAAAAAGGGAAATAGAGTTTAAGGAGTCCGAAAATGGCGTTTAAGATCCCGACTATGAATGAGCTGATCGCCCTGGCGATCGGCCTGGTCGTCATTTCGTTCGTTGCGAAATTGCTGCCAGAGAACGTCAAGTCCCTCTTCCGTGTTTAGAGAGACGATTACCGAACCTGAATCAAATCCTTTGGGGGGATACCACAAATGAAGATTTTAGAGAGAGAAATCGGCTCTCTGGATTATGCGGCCAGCCAGACGCGGACGCTCCAATTGCCGAGAAACTACGCCTACCGCAAGCTGAACCTGACGCTGATCGCCCAGGTCTATCGGGCGGCGGGTGCGACGGCAGGCGGCGCCATGGATAGCGCACCGGCCCAGCTCGTGAAAAACATTATGATCCGGGCCAACGGCCGCGATGTGATCAAAAACTACGACATGGAGACCTTGCACCGGATGAATCAGCTTGCCCACGGAACCCGGCCCCAGATCATGGCCGAGGGCTGGCAGGGCTTCGCGGCGATCACTGTAGGCAATCACATCACGATCAGCGTCTCGGCCTGCATCGACTTCGAGATGTGGCGGTCGATCCGGCCCATCGATACGCTGCTCGACTCGGCGGGCCTGGCCACACTCGAGATGATCGTCACGTGGGGCGCGCCGAATGACATTATGACCCCACTGTACGATCCGGCGGCAGGCGGCGTCGTGGTCGAAAGCGCCAAGCTGTTCGTCTCCTCCGTCGAGGCCGTGGGCGTGCCGGCCGGGACGAACTTCATGGCCAATAAGGAGTATATGATCCGCAGCCAGGTCACGGCGACGAGCAGCCGTCACCAGATCCAGTTGCCCGTCGGCAATCTGTATCGATGGCTCATTCTCAAGTGCCATAGCAACGGCCTACCGATCTGCACGATCCTTCCCTTTGGCCTGGCGGCCCAGAACACGATCATCCTGCAGGCGGGCACGGAGGTCTTCAAGTACCGGATCGCCGGCACGCTGGGCTACGACAATCGGCTCGATTACGAGCTGGAGGTACCCGAGCTGCTGACTCAGGGCGCCGCGGCCCCGGTCGATCACCGGTTCACCGAAAGGCCGCTCGAGGGCTACTACGTCCTGGAGTTCGTCAAGGATGGCCGCTTGACCGAGTGCCTGGACACGTCGAAACTCTCGAGCCTTGAGCTGATCCTCGACGTGGTCCTCGTCGGCACCACCAGGGACTTCATCGACGTCTATCCGTGCGAGCTGATCCGCCCGGCCGTCGAAGCGGCGGCGGCTTAAAATACTGAATCCATGCGTCCTTCAGCAGAGGCGGGATAGTCGCTGAATGGTCCTCAGCGCTGTCCCGCCGTAATTATCGTCGTCGATGACGGTTGGGTATGGCGATCTTTTTACCGGGGGGAAAGATCGCCATTTTTACAGGAAGTGACATCGTGGGCTTTTGGGAAAATGTATTTCGACCCGTCCGAGAAGTCATTGGCGTGGCATTGCCCAAAGTAGAAAAAGAAATTGAGCGGGCCACCGAAAAATTGGATGAGGAACAAGAACGAGTGCTCGAATCCGATGCCTTTAAGGCGGCGGCGATCGGGACGGCCGCTGTTATTGCCGGTCCGATTGTCTTGCCCGTCCTTGCCGGTGCCGGGGCCGCTGCAGCTGGAGCCGCGACCGCGGCTATTCCGACGATTGTCAACGTCTTGGGTAGCGTCTCGAAGGTTATGACGGCTCAAGAACAAACGAAGCAGAGAGAAGCGGAGCTGAAGATCGCCCAATCGACCGCTGCTCAGCCGGGATCGAATATCGTCGGCCAGCTCGCCGATCTGCTACGTATTCTGTTCGGAGCGCCTCCGGAGGCCACGCCGCCCCTGATCGAGCCGGGCGTGGTCCGGGAAGCCGCGGCCGTGAACTGGCCCCTGCTCGGTCTGTTAGGCGTCGGTGCGTATTTTTTGCTCAGGAAAATGAGGTGACAAATGGTCATGATGGGAACGGACCTGGTGGCGGGGAGCTGGGCGGCCCTGGATAACGTCCTGGCGAGTCTCAATGTCGGGTTGCAGCCGTCGGGCTTCTATCCGACGCCTCAGCGCAATACGATCAAGAGCGAGTCCCTGCAGGCCATGGGTGGATCGGGCACCACTTATCGCCAAACGGCCCCGCAAAACCAGAGCGTGCTCGAATCGGTCGGCTATGCGCTGGCCGGCTGGCTCGGCAGCCCGTACGAAAAACAGTACAGCGTGACATCGAAAACCGCCGAGAGCCAATCGCTCGCCGCTCTCGTCGAAACCAAGAAGCCCGGGCCGATCGACGAAGGGCTGGACTGGGCGCTCAATACCACGAAAAAGATCGGAACGCTCTGGGATCAGCTCTCGGGCCTCTTCGGAAAAAAGCGGGAAGTGATCAAAGAAACGCCGCGCGCCGGATCGCCGGAGGGCAAGGACGTTCAGAACGTCAACGATACAGGCAATCGCTCCGCCGACGTGGACAAGGTCATGACTTACGCCGGCCAGATCATTAACCAGGTGAAGGGCCTCTTCGGCCTGGGCTATCCGCAGACGACGCCGCAGCCGGCGGCGGGCATTCAGACGGAATTAGGCGGCCTGGCCGGCCTGTCCGTGACGTCGCTTCTAATCATCGGCGTGATCTTGTATCTTTTAGCGAGGAAGTGACATGAAAAAGATCAACGAGCTCCTCGATTCGTTCCCGGCCAAGATCGATTACGTCCGGCGGGCATCGATGGGCGTGCCCAAGATGTTCATCATCAACCTGGCCCTGCCCCTGACCGACCAGATCTATAACCTGGCCGGCAACCTGTTTTATATCTGGGAGGCCCCGGACCAGACGAGCTTTATTAATATCAAGGTCAACAACACCGGAGAGCCGGGCGTGCCCTACACGCTGCATACCGGGGCCATTACGCCCTTCGACAAGCTGTTGATCACGACGCCGGCGGGCCAGGCCGGCAATATGACGATCGTCTACGCGACCGAGGCCCCTGAGCTGCTTCAGCTCATCGATAATCGTTCCGCCCTGAGCCTGGACCTGGCCGCGATCCTTGCGGAGCTGGCGGGCGACGTGACGCCGGAGGCCTTTATAGGGATCACGATCACGGCTGGCCCTGGGGCCACGCTGATCATGGCCGCCCGGGCGGCCCGCAAGGGCTGCTGCATCCAGGCCCTTTCGACGAACACGGGCAGCGTCTTCCTGGGCTTCGCCAACACGGTGACAGTCGGCGGGGCGCCGGGGATATGGTTTGCGGAGCTCCAGGCGGGTGTGCCCTTCACGATCGATGATTACCGCGGTCCGATCTATGGCATTGCGACGGCCCAGCAGATCGTCGGAACGGGGGAATGGTAATGGGAATGCATATTGGGAGACCTTCATGGTTCTTGCGATTAGCCGGCGGGCTGATGACCGGCAATATCGCTATGGCCGGCGCCCAGACCGTCGATGGCGTCGATATCTCGGATCTTGCGTCGAAGGTCGGACGCATCAAGGTCGGCACGTACACGGGCGACGGGGCCGCGACTCAAGCTATCACAGGCGTCGGATTCCGCCCTGAGATCATCATGGCCGTGGCTCTAAACAACGGCAATGCCCGTTTGTTCGTCTGGACGGCTGGGTGTGCCGCCGATTTTTCTTTGGGCGTTTCAACCTCCGCTTATTTGGCCGATCATATCAAGGGCGACGGTCCGGACGGGTTCACGATCGGCGATGGAACTGGAGACGGCAATTTTTTGAATGTCTCCGGCCGACCAGGTATCTATATCTGTTTTAAGCAGGTGCTCTAATGGCAAAGATAGAACTGGATCCGAATCAGCCGCTCAGCGTGGGCGATCACGTGGAGCTGCACTTCAAGAGCACGGGTATGACCTGGCTGAAAGCCACGCAGATCTATCTCATCGAACAGAAGCTCGAGGGCCGGACCGACTTTCGCGTCGATTCCATCAGCACGCCGACGCTCGAGCCCACCAGCCTGGTCTTCACCGTCGAGATCCTCAAAACAAATCCAGTCGCCATGACGGCGATGTACGTAGCCATTGTCATCACGGGCTTTGCGGCGGCGGGGATTATTTTCAAACTCACCTTTGAGAAATCGTATTTGCTGACCGTTGAAACGATTAAGGCAGGGGTTGAAGCAGGCAAGGAAACCGCCGAAGCAATCAAAGAAGTCGTGACGGGCCCGGCGCTCTGGATTATCGGCGGCATCATTCTTTTGGTATTGCTGAAAAAATGAGCCTGAGCGATAAGGACATCAAAAAATGGGACGAACGGCTGATTGACCAGGTCCGCCTGGGCTGGGAGAATTACAAGCACATCCGCATCGACCTGACCACGGCGCGCACCGATCAATCCTTCAATCTCGCCGGCGAGTTTATTTACGTCGAAGCCACTTCGAGCGCCTTGGCCGTCGCCAAGATCAAGCTCAATCGCAACACGAACGATGCGCTCGATTTCGAATTGGGCACTTTCATCAAGACGATATTCGTCGAGGTC
>Ga0315293_10003798_pt1 | contig 14497 bp, 14 predicted proteins | sample YL17G13_20_MG_FD_203071 | JGI IMG/M metagenome (GOLD analysis project Ga0315293, IMG submission 203071) | Sediment microbial communities from Yellowstone Lake, YNP, Wyoming, USA - YL17G13_20 | ecosystem: Environmental > Aquatic > Freshwater > Lake > Sediment | place: USA: Wyoming | collected... | reverse complement strand
CGGTGTTCCACGCTGTTCTCGGCATGTAGGTTTCAAACAATTCATAGGACCAGACATCAGGGAAAAGCATTATCATGTAATAATTTCCAAGATAATTCCCAAAATAAAATGCATAATCCGCCTGCTTGAAATTTTTTATCTCTTTTATTATTTCTTTTCCCAAAGTATCGTCTGTTGCTGTAATCGCCCACCTTGTGGGAACAAGTTTTCTCTGGGTTTTCACCCCCAAAGTTCCTACACTTAAAATTCTTGAAAGAAAATTCTCATCAAACCCGTGGCTGAAAAGATAGTTCATTGCATCGGATGCTTTCCTGTCATTTTCACTATAAACCTTTTCCACCTTTGTGCTTATTTTCGGATTTTCCTTTATTTTTGCCTTTGTCAGCACAGCATTCGGCCCCATTGGAGGAGTGTTTGAATGAAAAGAAATCCTGAATCTCGGTTTGTCCTTAAGCTCAATGTCCATCTCAACAGGTTTTGAAGAAAGAGCAACCTCCCTACTTATCGCAAGAAATTTGCCTTCTTGGTTTACATTTGACTTGAACCTTGAATTCACAAGCGAAGCCCTGTAGTCAATTATCCTTGGAATCTCAAAATTTTCATTTGCCCATCTCCTTGGGTCATCGTAGATTGCAGTATTCTCATCATTTGTAGAAAGTATTCCGACATTTATGTCCGGATATCCAAACCTGCCGACAAAAACACTTGGGGATTCGCCTGAAAAAGAGCTTGACTCTGCCTTGAATCCCTTCACTGCCTTTGCAAGTGCCTGGGTTTTCCTCAAAATAGCGCAGAAGCTATTCCCACACCACAATCTCCCCTTGCATCTTATGCAGTTTCGAGCTACATGCATGGCAAAATAGTTGGCAGGAAAAGATATAAATCTTGCTAAATACACCAAAAGATTAATAAAACCCAAAAAAATAATTCCAAAAATGGGAAAAGCAGCAATTAGAATTTTTCTTGCAGGAATAATCTGCATGGCCATAAGCTTCGTAATCAACATGGTTTCTTCCATACTTACAATGGGTTTCTACAAGGACCCTGCATATTTTCAGGTATGGTCAAAAATAATGATGCCGACTACAGGCCCTCCGCCATGGTATTTCAGCCTTTACACCCTTGGATTCAGCCTTCTTGGAGGAATTTTTATAGCACTTGTTTATTATTTTGTAAAAAGCACATTCAAGCAGAAGAGCGCAGTTAAAAAAGGGCTGTTTTACGGATTCCTTTTATTCCTTGTTGCAGGAATCCCGCCAATGCTTTCCATGATACTTTTAATCAACCTGCCTTTAATGCTTGTAATAAGCTGGATGATAATGTCAGGAGTTATTTTACTTCTGGATGGGATGGTTGTAGCAAAGCTTATTAAATGAGGATTTGAATTCTTTAGGCATGGAATTTGAGATAAAGCCGTGCAAGACAAGGGCAGCGTATTCAGTTAAGCCAAAGAAAAATATCAAACTAAATTTGTCCAAACTGAAAGGCAATTTCAGAATAAAGGCAGAAACACCAATAGCTACAGTTATAGAGGTTGATGGAGAAGAAATAATTGTCCACAGGCATGGTGAACTGAAATTCAAGAAATTAAGGGATGAAAATAAAATAAAGAAAATAGCAGAGGAAATCTATGAAAAAACAGGATAAGTTGAAGGCAGTTTTGCTTTTGTCAGGAGGAATCGACAGCCCTGTTGCAGCGAAAATTGCAATGGACAGGGGAATCGAGCTTGTTGCGGTTCATTTTTCCCTTGAGCCTTTCACAGATGATTCTCCCAAGAAAAAATCAATTTCACTTGCAAAAAAACTTGGAATAAAAAAAGTCTATGTTGTAAAACACGGGGACATTCATGCTGAAATTATAAAGAAAATAAACCACAGATATTATTACATTGTAACAAGAAGGCTCATGTGGAGAGTTGCAGAGCAGATTGCAGAAAAGGAAAAATGCGGTTTCATGGTTACAGGAGAAAATCTCGGGCAGGTGGGAAGCCAGACCCTTGAGAACATGGGAGTTATTGACAATGCAGTCAAAATAAAAATCCTGAGGCCTGTTCTTTGCAATGACAAGAATGAAACCATTGACATTGCAAAAAAATTCGGGACCTATGAAATGTCCTGCGGTCCTGAAATGTGCTCTGTCCTTGGGCCAAAGCATCCTGCAACAAAATCAACCGTAGAAATAATTGAAAATGAGGAGAAAAAGCTTGATTTGAAAAGGCTTTTAAACGAGAGCAGGGAAAACATCGAGATAATTGAACCATGATACCAAAAAAAGAGCTTGAGCAAATCAAAGAGGAACTGATTGAATGCCAGAATCCATTTTTCTTTTTCCACGATGACCCTGACGGGCTCTGCTCCTTTTTGCTTCTGTACAGGTTCAAGGGAGAGGGAAAATTTCACATTGTCAAGAACCGCCCGATTATTGAGGAGAATTTCATAAGATTCGTGCCGGAAGAATGCGACAAGGTTTTTGTGCTTGACATCGCCATGATAGAGCAGGGATTTGCAGACAAAATAAAAAAGCCAGTGGTATGGATAGACCACCATGCCCCTCAAAAACTATCAAAGGTAAAATATTTCAATCCCAGGATAAAAAAGCCGGATGAATATACAGCAGTATCAGCAATTTGCTACAAGGCTATCAACCAGGACCTGCTCATAGGAGCGCTCGGAACAATAGGGGACTTGTCAAAGCAGACTTTTCTTTCAAAATTTTTTAAAGAATATAAAAGCCTCATCGGAAACCACAGGGATTTGTTTGACATAACATTCAAGACAAAATTCGGCAAGCTGATAAGAATAATTGAATTTAATCTTGCCGGCAAGACAAAGGATATTAAAAAATCCCTTGTGATTTTTTCAAAAACAAAGAATTTTACTGATTTTCTTGAGCCGAAAACAGAGGAGCAGGAATATGTTTTACGCAAGTATGAGGAAATTGACAAAGAATATCAGGAAGTGCTGAAAGAGGGCATGAAGTTTAAGAAAGATGAGCCCTATGTTTATGTTTACAAGGAAGGAAATGTTGTTTTTGGGGGAGAGCTTGGAAAGGAAATACCTTACAGGATTCCAGGCAAAAAAGTGTACATAATCGCAAGGGAAAAAGGAGGAAGAATGCTCTGCTCCCTGCGCTCAAAGAAAATAAATTTGGTTGAATTTCTTAAAAAGGCCTTCCACAGCGTTGATGGGTTTGGGGGCGGGCATCCTGTTGCAGCTGGCTGCAGTGTCAGGAAAGAGGATTTTGATAAATTTGTCGAGCTTGCCAGGGAAGCAATATAGCCTATTCACAAGACTTTTAAACCTGCGCAATTTACATGACCCATGGCAAGGATACTGTATGCTGTACACGGCGAGGGGATGGGCCATGCCACAAGAAGCAAGGTTGTAATAGACTACCTTCTGAAAAAAGGTCATGAAGTAATCATAGTTTCAGGAGACAGGGCATTTGATTTCCTTTCAAAAAAATTCAAAAATGTTTACAATATAGACTGCTACAAGATTATCTATGAGAACAACAGCGTACAGAACATAAAGACTTCAATAGCAAACATCAGGAAATTTCCAAGTGCCCTGATAAAAAATTTCAAGCAGCTCATAAAAATAATAATAAAATTCGAGCCAGAGATAGTCATAACGGATTTCGAGCCTTTTTCAAATTTCATTTCAAGATTCATCAAGATGCCTGTGATTGCCATAGACAACATATCCATGGTGAACAAAGGAAAGGTTCACATTCCCCTTTCAGAGATTCACTCGTATGCTGTAGCCATGTTCATAACAAAGCTTTGGATGAGAATCAAAGCAGACAAGCACATAATTCCCTCTTTCTTTAATGTAGAGCTCAAGGATCCTGAAAGAACAGTCATTATTCCTTCTATCCTGAGAAATGAAATACTCAAGGCAAAACCCAGGGAAGGAGAGCACATAATCGTTTACCAGACTTCAATAACAAATGACAGTCTTTTGTCCGAACTGAAAAAAATCAATGAAAAGTTTCTCATATATGGCTTTGATTCAAACAAAAAAGACAAAAACCTTACCTTCAGAAAATTTGACGAGAAGGGATTCATATCTGACCTTGCTTCATGCAAGGCGCTTATTGCCAATGGAGGATTTACAACAATAAGCGAGGCAATATATCTCAAAAAGCCCATTCTGTCCATACCTGTGAGAAAGCAGTTTGAGCAGATAATGAATGCAAGTTACGTGCAAAAGCTTGGATATGGAGAATACCACAAATCAGTCAACAGGGAAAAGATTCAGAGCTTCATTGAAAAGCTGCCTGGATACAGGCAAAATCTTGGCAAATACAGGCATGACTCAAACAAAATGCTGTTCAGGGAAGTTGATACTGCTCTCAGTAACCTGCTGAAAAAATAATTCTGGTAAAAAGGCATGCGCCGGCCGGGATTCGAACCCGGGCAGGCGGCTTGGAAGGCCGCAGTTTAGCAGCTCTAATTTATATAATTAGAACACATGCCATTAGACCACCGGCGCATAGGGTTTTTAGAATTGAAAGGATTTAAAAATCTAACGATTTATAAGCTCTCTCGTTAATGGAACTCTCCCATATTGTTTATAATATAAATATTTCTTTATGTGCTTCATGTTTGATGGTTTGATCTCTTTAAAGAATCTATCAATCTCCTTTTTCTGGTAAATGTAAAGATTTTTATTACTGTGAGAAGCTGTAAAGTTAAGATATTGTAAAGTATTTTTAAGTTCCTCCATAAAAATTTTATCTCTGCATGCTATTCCAACCATGGCATCATTCAAATGATGCCTGTTAAAAGAACCATCCGTATCAAAAACTCCCCGAATATAAGCTTTTAATAAGTTTTTGTTACTTTTAACTTGAAGAGGGATATGAAGTCTGCCTTTTTTCTTGCCAACAGGAATTTTATAATTTTCTGATAAAAAATTTACCAGTTCTTTAGAGTAAACAAAGCATTTAACCTTATTTTTTTGGACATACCTCCTGGAATGGATGTTAAAAAGTTTTTTAAAAAGTTGGGTGATGTGATCACAATATGCTCCATCCAGATCCTTGTCCATCGAGATGGAAACTTCATAATTTATCTTATTCACATGACCATCACCTGCTAAAGCCCCAAGAAACTCAGAAAATAGCTCATTGAGCGGGGGAGATTTTATTTCTACTTGTTTATTTTTAATTTCCATAGTTTTTACAGCCTCTGGGTTTATTTTTGCCAGACTGCATAGTTTATCATATGACTCATACGGCAGTTTTGAATGTTCGTTAAGATAAAAATATACCATGCTCCTATCCACATTAAGAATTTTAGCGATTTGTTTCCATGGGCAAGCAATTTTTGTCTTAATTTGTTTTAAGAATAAATTTTGTTGATTCTTCTCAAGATTTAAATATCTCATTTCTACATCATGCCAGTTAGACTTTATAAATTTAACTGAAAGATTTAAATAACGGTCTGTTGCCTGTGATATAATGGAAGCTGAAATAATAAAAGAAGCCCTTGCAAAAGTCATTGAAAAGCACAATCTTCCTGAGCTTAAAGTTCTTGACAGGGAGCTTGAGATGGTAGATATGCTTTCTGAAAGAAGGGAGCTTCCGCAGGACATTCTTGCTGCTATAAGAAGAAGATTTACAGAAGTGGTTTACAGCTGGATTAATTTTGTTCATTCATTGGTTGTTCCAAGCCCGCAATCCCTCATAGTCAATAAGGATGCTGAAGCATTTGATGAAAAAGAAAAAGACAGCGTCTATAAGGTAATGGCTGCCCTTGCAAAAATGACAAGGGAATCAGCATATTTTGAGATAGAGAAGGGGCAGAAGAAGGAAGAGGCAAAGTTCATAAGAGAAAATTTCTCAAAATTTATGGAGCTAAAGAAGAAGCTTGCAGAATTCAATATAAAAGTTGTTGAGCACTGGAAAAAAGAAGCCAGCTAAACTGAACCAGATTTCTTGATGAAATCAAAAACAATTCTTATGTTCTCTCTTTCGATGTTTGCCCCAACAAAGTTGTTAGACTTCTTTGATATCCTGCTGGCAAGCCTGTTGAAGACAAAATCATGGAACCTGCTTCCTTCGGGGAATAGCTTTTTCCCGTTTATTAAAATGTTCTTGTAGTTTGAAAACTTGTCGAATATTTCCTGTCTCATTACTCCTGGCCCACCATGCTCGCCAAAAACATATGACTGTTTTTTCCTTATTTGCTCAAGGAATTCCTCTTTTGTATTGGCATAGGCTGCTGTGTAAGTTTTGCCTATCCTTAATGAATGGGAATCTGTTCCTCCAATCGCCCCCTTGTTGCTGATTTTTGCAAGAATCTCTGTAACTTTGTTGTTCAGCTCATTGAGCATTCCGTTTCTTACTTCAAAAATGTCAAACAGATCAATGCAGGCTTTGATTTCATTTTTTCTTATCGGCCTCAAATGCCCCCATATGTATCCTGTTATGTGGTTCAATGAAAAAAGTATTCTGTTTTTTTTAAGATAAGCCACAAGCTTTCTTGCATTGGCTCTTTTTGCCTGTATCTCCTCATGATGGATTTTGTTTATGTCATATACTCCTACATCAACATCATATTTTGTTTCGAGAGAAGATGAAACCTCCTCTCCGACAATCACTCTCTTTGAAAGAGAGGGATATTTTTTCAAAAGCCAGAGGGCGCCGTCTATGGTATTGTGGTCTGTTATTGGAACAAAATCCATTCCGGATTTCATGGCATCGTCAAAAACCTCTTTCGGAGAATATGGAAGGTGAAAGTAAAGACTGTAGTTTTTCAAATCAGGAATCTCAAGTGGCTTGCCGTAAAAGTTTTTGCTGTAAAATGCCTTCCTGTAGGCAAAAAGAAGGCGCAGTGCAAAATTAGTTATCTTTTCATAGCCATGGTGCCTGTTTATCCCCCCAGGGATTATTTCCCTTGAGAATGACGTATGGACGTGCATGTCTGCCTTTTTCAGGGGCCTGCCATTCATTGAAGAAGGAAGCTTTTTCCTGTGGTTGTAGAGCCTTTCATATTCTTTTTCAATGGTTTCTTTAACCCTATCCATTTTTGTTGAAAAAGTGCTTTATTTTAAAAAACTAATGAATTTTAACGAATATGGCAAAAATTTATAAAACAATTTAACAGAGATGCAATATGCCAAGCAGATACAGAAAAGGGGTTTTCTGCATTGCCTATTCTCTAAATCCTGTCAGATACCTTCTTCTGCACAGGAAGTTCCACTGGAAGGGATGGGAGTTCCCGAAGGGAGGCAGAATCGCGATGGAAAAAGAAAAGAATACTGCAAAGAGGGAATTGAGGGAGGAAACAGGGCTTAATGCCATCAAAATTAAAAGATTCCCCGTAAGGGGAAGATTTGTCTACGACAAAAAAACCCAGGCAGAATGGAAGGCAAGGGGATTCAGCTATGCTCTTTGTTCTGCTGAAGTAAAAAAAGGAAAAGTAAAGTTAAGCAAACAGGAGCATGACGGCTACAAATGGTGCGCCTATTCAGAAGCATTGAAGCTCCTGAGCTGGCCTGAGAGGAAAAAATGCCTCCGGATTGTGAATAGAGCTATAAAAACATAACTCAAACAAAAGTTATTTATATCCGGCAAATCTGGCTTGTTTATGGAAGTCGTCAGAGAATTCATATCAACTGTTTTCGTTGTCCGCAATGGGAAGGTTCTTCTTACATGGAATAAAAAATGCAACATCTGGGTTCCTATTGGAGGACATATTGAACCGAATGAGCTACCCTGCGATTCTGTAGTAAGAGAAGCAAAAGAAGAGTCAGGGTTGGATATAGCCTTGGTTTCATTAAACAAAAGAAAAACTGCAAACATTGCCCAGCCTGTCCAGATAAATTTGGATCATGTAAGAGAAGACCACAAGCATATCAACCTTATGTATTTTGCAACTGTCAAGGGCGGCAGGATGATGGAAAAAAGCGATGAGGGCACTGCACTCAAATGGTTCTCAGGGGAAGAATTGGAAAAGGAGAATCTTCTCCCAAACATCAAGGAATGGGCTCTTGAGGCAATAAGGCAGATTGGGCTTTAAAATCCGCAAATCTTTAAAAACCGTGCTAATTCTATTCTTACATGAAAAATATCCTTGTAATCTGCGCCCATCCTGATGATGAGGTTTTCGGGGCAGGAGGGACAATAGCAAAGTACTCTAAAGAGGGATTCAATGTAGATGTCCTTATTTTTTCATATGGAGAGCAGAGCCATCCCTGGATTAAGAAATATGTTGTTATAGAAACGAGAAAAAAGGAATCAAAGGAGGCAAGCAAGGTTATAGGGATAAGAAATGCTGAATTCTTCGGGCTGAGAGAGGGATTTTTTGAGGAAGACTCCAAAAGAAATAACATATATAAGAAGATTGCTGAGATAATAAGGGAGAAAAAGCCAGTTAAAATATTCACCCATTCCATTGATGACCCTCATCCTGACCACAAAATAGTTCACAATACTGTTCTTGCCTCAATGGACAAATCAGGAATAAAATGCGATGTCTACACATTTGACATCTGGAATCCTATAAATATAAGAAAAACAGAAAATCCTAAGCTCTATGTTGACATATCCAAAACATTCGGAAAAAAGCTTGAGGCGCTTAAATGCTTCAAGAGCCAGAAGGTTTCAATGATTTCGCTGCTCTGGAGCGTCTATCTTAGGGCAGTAACCCATGGCATTGAAAACAGGACAAGGTTTGCAGAGGTTTTTTACAAGGTAAGATGAAAAAGCTTTTGATAGCGGTTGACACATACTATCCAAAGAAGGATGGAGTAGTGAGATTTCTTGAAAATGTCGTGCCCAGGCTTGCAAAAAAATATTTCATAACTATTCTGGCCCCCAACTTCAACAGCGGCTCAAAATTCTTTGAAAGCAGCAATGTGAACGAAATACTTTTCCCGCTGGACAGGAAAAGAGTTGTTGCAAACTACAGTCCGGTGCTTAACACAAAAAAAATGAAAAGCATCATGATAAGAGAGATAAGAAACTCTGACATTGTATTTTCGCAGGACATAGCGCTTCTCGGAAGGCTGGCAATAAAATACGGAAAAAGAATGGGAAAGCCAGTTATAAGCTATGTCCACCAAATCACCTGGGATCAGATAAGGGAGATTTTCTCTGAGAATCCATTAAAGGCATTTTTCTGGGGGAGTCTGATAAAATATGCTTCAAGGCACCTCTACAGAAAATGCTCGCTTCTTTTTGTTCCATCAAGGACAACGGCAGAGCAGCTGAAGAAGGAGGGAATAAAAAATGAAAAGGCAGTCATCCATCTTGGGGTTGACCTTGAGAAATTCTGCCCTCCAAAAAGCAAGGCAGCTGCGAAGATAGAGGTTAAAATTCCCCCGACAAAATTTGTAATCGGCTACAGCGGAAGAATAAGCGAGGAAAAAGGGCTTAGCACATTGAGAAATGCATTTGTTGAGATAAAAGAAAAGTTTCCTGATGCCGTTCTTCTCATCGTGGGAGATGGAAGCGGGGAAGATGCAGAGAAGCTGAAGAAAACCCAGGGCGCAATTGTAACTGGATTTGTAAAAGATGTTTCAAAATATGTAAAGGCAATGGACCTGTTCGTGCTTCCAAGCCTTACTGAAACAACTTCACTTTCTACAATGGAGGCCCTTGCTTCAGGAGTTCCCGCAATAACCACCCCTGTTGGAAGGCTTTCAGAATACATACAAAACAATGTGAATGGCTATCTTTTTCAGCCGAAAAAAGAGGATGTGCTGAAAAAAAGGATAATAACGCTTATGACAGAGCCTGCAAAACTAAGCGCCATGGGCAGGAAAGCAAGGCAGTCTATGCTTGATTTCAGCTGGGACATTACTGTGCAGAAGATGGTTGAACTGTTCCAGAATTTAACTCGCTGAATTTCAGGCTTACAACCTTTGAAGTGCCGTCCTCAGTCATTGCAACACCATAGAGATGGTCTGCTTCTGAAATAACAGAATCATTGTGCGATATCATGATGTACTGGGCGCCTTCTGAATATTTTCTTACAAGCTTTGCAAGCTTCTCTGAGTTTCTCTTGTCAAGGGCAGCATCAACCTCATCAAGCACATAGAAGTGGGCAGGCTCATGCTCCTGGATTGAGAATATGAAGGCAAGAGCAGTCATTGTTTTTTCTCCTCCTGAAAGGCTCCTTATGTCAAGGAACTTGTTTCCCGTAATCCTTACTTTTATCAGGATGCCTCCCTCAAAGGGCTGCTCCTTGTTTTCAAGTATGAGGCTCGACTCTCCCTTGGTTGAAAGCGCAGAGAATATTCTCTGGAAATTGCCGTTTATGACATCGAAAGTTTTCATGAAAAGCTCTTTTTTCTTTGTCTCTATTGCATTCATCATGACAAGGACATCTTCTTTTTCTGTTTTCAGCCCCTCTTTCTTTTCAACAAGCTCTCCGTATTCTTTTTCTACGAGGTCATAGACCTCAAGGGCCCTCATGTTTATGTTTCCTGCCTTTATCATGAAAATCTCTGAATCCTTAATCTCCTTCCTAAGTTCATCCTCTGATTTGTGGGTGAAAAGCTCCATTCCCCTGAAAGGCTCAAACTCTCTCTCAAGGCCATCGAGCTCTGCGAATATCTTTGCCCTTTCAACAGAAACTTCATTTTTTTTCAGCTCAACCTCCCTTGAGACTGCGTTTGCTTCCTCTGTTTTTTTGTCGAGCTTTTTCAGGTCCTCATCCATTTTCTGCCTCTGGGTGAACAAATCCCTGAATCTCCCAAGGAATTCCGACTGGACTTTTTCCTTTTCCTTAAGGGTTTTTTCATCGACTTTTATTTTCTCCAAAAGCTCCTTCAGCTTTGCCCTGAAATTCTCCTCTTCCTTCTCATGCTGCTTTATTATTCTGGCTATGTTTTCCTTTTCAGGCTCCAGCATTGTTGTTTTTTGAACTTCAATGTTTTTTAATTCTGAATTCCTTTCAAGAATAACTGCAGAAATCTCCTTTTTCTTCTCCTCGAATGCATTAAGCTCTGCAATGAGGACGGGATTCCTTAATGTTCCTATCTTGTCCCTCAACTCCTGCTTTCTTGTTTTTATTTTTGTAAGCAGGTCATTGGAAGAATCAATTTTTGACTGGACAGCATTCATTGCCTTTTCAGCTTCTTTTATCTCCCCAAAAATCTGCTGCTTGAGCTTTTTGTTGATATCGAGGTCTCCTGACTCCAGGTGGAGGGATTTTTCCATCTTTATTATTTCCCCTTCAAGAGAAGCCTTTAGCTTTCGGAGATTCTCTATCTTCTTTTCGTTTTCCTTTCTTTTGCTCTCAAGGGATTTTATTATTGATTCAGAATCCTGAACTATCTTTTCATGTTTTTCAATTCCCTCTGCTATGTCCTTTTCCTTGAACCCCACGCCAACTGACCTCTTTCCCCTGTATCCTCCCTGCATTGCCCCGCTAATTTCTGCAAGGTCTCCGTCAATGGTAACCATCTTTGCCTTTCCTATGCCTATGCTTCTTGCTGTTTCTATGGTGTCAACAACAAGGGATTCCCCGAAAACATAGGAAAAAACATTCTTGAATTTAGGATCAAACTTTACAAGATCTATTGCAAATCCCTGGACTCCTGTCTGCTTTCTTATCTCGGAAGCCTCTGCTCCTATTGGCTTTGGCTTTATCTTGTTCAATGGCAGGAATGTTGCAACTCCGAACTTGTTTTCCTTGAGGAATTTTATGCACTGCGATGCAACCCTGTCATCTTCAACCACAATTCCCTTTATCTTGTTTCCTGCTGCAATTTCAAGGGCAAGGGAATATTTTGAGCTTACTTCTCCCAGCTCTGAGACAGGTCCGTAGATTCCCTTTATGCTGCTCTCCTTGACTTTTTTTGCAGCCATGTCTCCTGCAACTGTTTCCTGTATGCTTATGTTCCTTGTATTCAGCTTTGCAAGCTCATCCTGGGCGGATGAAAGCTTTATTTTTGCCTCGCCAAGCTGGGACGCGAATGAAGAATCAAGATTGAGGAACTCGCTCAGCTCTATTGTTATTTTCTTGAATTCAGACTGCTTTCTTTTCATCTCGTCAATCTGGCCTTTCTGCTCTTTTTCTATGGAAAGAACCTTCGATATTTTTTCATCAATTGACTGTATCTGGAATTCAAGCCTGTCTTTTTTTCTCAGAAGCTCCTGCTGCTCCTGCCTGAGGTTTATGACTTCCTTCTGCTTTTCCTCCATCCCCCCGTCAATGGTTTCTGCTTCTTTCTCAATGTTGCCTAAATTGTCCAAACTGTGCTTTTTCTTGAAATCAGAGGTTTTCTTGTTTATTTCTGCAATGGAATGCTCACCCGTTGAGACTTCTTTCTGGATTCTTTTTTTGTCCTCTTCCAGCTTTTTTATCTTTTCATTTGCCTCTGATATGTTGAGACTGAGATTTTGCATCCTTTCCTTTATTTTCACAATTTCATTTTCATAGGATTCCCTCCTGCTAAATGATGTTGCCAGCTCCACTTTTAGGGATTCGACTTCCTTGTGAACTGCAACCTGCTCCTTTTCTCCCTTGGACTCAATGTCTTTGTTTATCCTTTCGATTTCGCTCTTCTTCTCTGCGATTGTATTTTTTAATTTTGAAATCTCTGCATTTATCCTGTCAAGCTTTTCCTGCATCCCATTTATTCTCTTGTCATAGGCTTCCTTGCCTGTTTTTTTTCTTTTTATCTGGATGTCAATCAGCGATGCCTTGTTTTTGTTCAGTTTGTCTGTTATGTCTTTGTATTTCAAAGCCTGGTCCCTGTCTTTTTTCAGCTCCCTCAGCCTTGAATCCCTTTCTTTCAGGACTATTTCAGCTTCCCTGAGTCTTTCCTCAACATGGTTCAATTCATTTATTGCCTTGTTCTTTTTTTCTTCGTAAATTGAAATTCCTGAAATCTCCTCAATCAAGCCCCTTCTTTCTATGGGCGACATTTCGCAGAATCTTACAATGTCTCCCTGAAGAATTATGTTGTATCCTTCCGGATCAATTTTTCCATAGCCAAGAAGCTCAAGCACTTCCTGCCTTGTCCTTGTCTTGTCATTTATTTTGTAGACACTCTGGCCGTTCTGCCTGACTATCCTTGAAACTTTTATTTCAGGCAATTCAACAGGAAAAAGCTTTTTTGCATTGTCAAAGAAAATTGACACTTCTGCATCTTTTGAGGGATTTTTCAGCTTTCCTCCGTTGTAAATAAGATTTTTTGAACTCTCTGCCCTCAGTGATTTTGCAGAGCTTCTTCCAAGAACAAAGCAAAGGGCGTCAAGGACATTGCTTTTTCCTGAGCCGTTCGGGCCAAGAACGCAGTTGAAATTAGAACCAAATATCATTTCTGTCCTTTTTGCAAAGGACTTAAAGCCGTGCATAACAAGACGGGTGATTATTGTCATATGCTGAATGATGAAGGATTGCCATCGTTATATAAAGTTTTTGAATATTTATTTATAAACTCCATGGAAAGAGAAAACTGCTTATTCGGTTTTTAACCTGGCTTAAACTCCTTTTCAGCCTTTTCGTATTTCTCAATTGTGTCTGTTGGAAACCACTGCCTCCGGTGCATGAAACCAAATATGACACCTTTCTTGGCAAGCTTCTCAAAACAGTCCTTTTCTATCGAAGACCTGCCTTCCGGAAGAATGCTCAATGCTTCCGGCTCAATAATGTAGCCGCCTGCATTGTTAAGGTTTGAAGGCGCTTCTTCCTTTTTAGGCTTGTCAATAAAATCAATTATTTTTTCGCCTGCAAGCTTTGCGATTCCAAACTGGGTTACATCCTCAACAGGGAAAAGGGCAAGGGTTATTTTTGCATTGTTTTTTCTGTGCATTTTTTCAATTTCATTCCAGTTAAAATCAGCAAGATTATCTCCATTAATTGCTGCAAAGGTTTCATTGATATTTTTGGAGGCTTCTTTCATTGCCCCTCCTGTTCCAAGCGGCTCTTTTTCAATGCCGTATGAAATGTTTACCCCAAATTTTTTTCCATCTCCAAAATATTTCTGAATTTTTTCTGCCCTGTAGCCTATTGCAATGATTATGTTTTTGATTCCATATTTTTTGAAATTATAAATTGCATGCTCAATAATCGGCTTTCCTTTTATCGGAAGCAAAGGTTTTGGGATTTCATCTGTCAGCGGCCTTAGTCTCTCTCCCTTTCCTCCTGCGAGGATTATTGCGGTTCTTATCATTTCAGAAATTTTCCAGCCTGCTCTGGGATGCTGCTTTTTTTGCCTTCTTCATGGTTGACCAGCTGTGCCGGAATATCTCGGGATGCTTGTTGAAATTCTTTGTCAGAAATTCTTTTGTAACAGGGTCAGCAGGATACCCACTCCCTATTTTTCCGTACTTCTGTTCAAGTTTTTTTATCTCCTCATCCCTTGTGACCTTTGCCAGAATTGAAGCTGCTGAAACAGAAGGATATTTCACATCTGCCTTATGCTCTGCGACTATTTCGGTTTTGTTTTTCAGCAATTCATAAATTCTTTCCCTGTAAGCCTTTAGGTTTGGGCTTGGGCAGTCAAGGATTGCCCTGTCAGGCTTTAATTT
>Ga0315293_10003795_pt1 | contig 14500 bp, 22 predicted proteins | sample YL17G13_20_MG_FD_203071 | JGI IMG/M metagenome (GOLD analysis project Ga0315293, IMG submission 203071) | Sediment microbial communities from Yellowstone Lake, YNP, Wyoming, USA - YL17G13_20 | ecosystem: Environmental > Aquatic > Freshwater > Lake > Sediment | place: USA: Wyoming | collected... | reverse complement strand
GAATGCGACAAGACGGCTGCTTTGCTCGATGCTGCAAAGCAAAAAATAACAGACCTGGAAAAAAGAGACACAACCGCTGAAATAGCTACAGGGGTAAAAAATAGAATAGCTCTTTTAAACAGTGCAGCAAAAATTTTAGACAAAGAGCAGTTTTCCAAAACTGATAGTATGAGCGATAGCGAGATTAAAAAAATGGTGATACTGAAAAAATCTCCTGCTGCTGATTTAAAAGAAAAATCAGAGGTGTATATCAATGCTCGTTATGATGCGATTGAAGAGGAGTTGAGTTTTAACACTAACGCAATCGGTTCACAGCGCGAAGCAGCCACACCAAAAAATGATGGCTCTTTGCCCGTAGATATTGTGGAAAAATCAAGGCTTGATGCTGAAGATAGAATTAAAACAGCATATAAAAATTTAAAATAACTAAGGAGATAAATATATGCAAACAACTTATTCAATAAATCAGTCGGTTGCGATGCAGGGCGCGCTTGTAAGCGACTCCCAGCCTAGAACCATAGAATCTTGTTTAGCCAAAGAAGCTATAACCGTAGGGACTGGAGTGATAAAAGTTATCGGAACTGATGACCAAGTAAGGCTTCCTGCATCAAATGCGGGTGTACTTACTTTTGTAGCTGATTTAATTACAGCAAATGTGGTCAATTTAAAAGTAAATGGCAGCGCAATTTCTCCAGTAACATTTTTAACAGACAACGCAACAACAATGGGACTGTTAGCTGTAGCTATAGCAGCAAAAACAACCTACGTTTCTTCGGCGGTTGTCGATAGTGCTCACGTGATTACTGTAAATGGTGTTGATGATACGGATGTTTTGTTGACTGATATAGTGGTAACATCAGGAGCAACACAGACAACAGGAACATTTGCAGCAGGAACACGAGACGTAATGTTTGGAGTAGCTTTGAGAACTCAAGCATTAGAAGGCGGATTGCCTGGAACTACCACAGAGCCAGTTTATGCTGCGAAGTCAGTAGTTAACGTGTTGCGTCAAGGGCAAGCGTGGGTATATTGCGAGACTGCTTTCAATCCTGACTCCGACACGTTATACATGAGATGGTTAGATGGCGGTGCAGGCAAGGCAATCGGACAACTCCGAAACACTTCAGATTCTTCAACGTGTTTTGCGGTTGCCGGAAATTTTAGAGTTCGTAGTACCCTTGGCGCTGCTGGACTTATGGTGCTTGAATTAAATAAACCTGTGTAATTAATAAAAAAGGAAAAAAAAATATGAAATATCCTGTTTTGGGAAAAATAGAAAATCTTGATGGTGATCAAACTATATTTTTCAAAAGAAGCCTTGAATACATAAAGGCAAAAAGCTATGATGTTAAATACCCCACACTTATGATACCTGATTTGTTCCCTGTGTCAACGGAAGCCGGTGAAGGGGCTGCTAGTATAACATACGAGCAGTTTGATTCTGTAGGTGTGATGAAGTTTATTTCTGATTACGCTGATGACCTACCACGCTCGGACGTGAAAGGCAAGCAGTTCACAATACCCGTACAATCGTTAGGCGGTTCATACGGTTGGAGCATGCAGGAGATCCGTTCCGCTGCTATGGCAAATCGACCTCTACAGGCAATGCGTGCGGTTGCAGCACGTAGGTCTAATGACCAAATGGCCAATAAAATAGGTTGGTTTGCTGATGGTACTGCGAAATGGGCAGGTCTTACGGGAGTGTTGTATAATGCGAATATCACAAAAGCAGCAGCTCCCACAGGTGCATGGCTAACGGGTCCAAAAACACCCACATTAATTATTGCAGATATTTCGTACTGCATTAATAAAATCATAGAGTTAACCAATGGTGTTGAGGCTGCGGATACGGTACTTTTACCACAATTGCAGTATGCCCATATTGCAGTGACTCCACGAGAGACGGGAACGGATACCACGATATTAGAGTTTTGCAGGCGTGTGTTTCCAGGTGTTACCTTCGCAGGTGTAAACGAATTAAAAGATGTGAACCCGCACCCGCGGACGGGAGCGTTATCTAATGTAAACTGCATGCTTGCGTATAGGAGAAGTCCAGATCATTTACAAGTGGAAACTCCTGTTATCTTCGAGCAATTTCCTGCTCAAGAAAGGAATCTGGCTTATATGATTCCTACTCACAGTCGTCAAGCTGGGTTTAATATTTATTATCCTATATCTTTACATTTGGTAGATGGGTTGTAATTAGAAGGTTGTATTTTATATGTGTTGTACTGGTGGTTTTTAATCGAATCGCCAGTATTATAACAAAAATAGGTAAGGAATAGTATATATGCGTTTTGTACATAGTAGAGTTAATTTTATTACGTGTTTTGGCCGAATAAATATCTTCCCTGGCATGAATCAATTAAGTGACCCTGAATTTGCGATACTCGAAAACGATAAAAATTTTATTGAAATGGTAGCCGTAAATAGGTTAATCATAGGGGGTACACAAGAAACACAAACATCTCAAGCCGTTGAAAAAACAATTGATCAAATGGCTCGAATAGCTGAAATAGCAAAAGAAATTTCAAGTCTTAAACCATCATCGGCTAAAAAAAATATTTCTGAAATCATAGATATACGCATTCTAAAGGCATTAAAAGAAATCGATGGCAGAAAAGGTATCCAAGAAGCACTTGAGAACAGAATTAAAGCCCTTGACCATCAAGAAAACACAGATTTAACGCCTGAGACTATAGCAAATATCGATGATGGCAGTAATTTTATGGAGAAAATAGGCACCGACTCACTTGATAGATCGGGTACATTAATACATACCGCAATACCGGCATTGAGCGTGAATAATGACAGCTAAACAAATAATACAGTTGAGAGCACCAACATTTTACGCGTATGCTGCAATAGATACATGGATTGCCCTTGCAGAAGCTCAGGTGGGCACAGGTGGCAATCCTGACTTGCGCAGCATGGAAGTGGCTCTATTGGTATGTCATTGGCTTGCGCTGGACTTGCGTAACACCATGGGCACCGCTGGAGTGGTGACCTCAGAGAGTGAAGGTTCACTTTCCAGGTCATACAGTGTAAATTCAAGCGGGGACGCAGCTTCAGCATACTTTTCTCAAACTACCTGGGGCGTAGAGCTTTTAAATTTACGTGCATCTACAATATGCCTTCCAACCAATAGAATGATAGGATAGACAAATGAATACCTCAAAAAAATACTCTCATGTTGAAATAAAAGATTTGGGTATAGGCATAATCAAAAAAAATTTAGAGCAGCTTAATAATAGTTATACAAAAGTAGGGTTTCCACATGGTGCGATTGAAGCAACAGGTGAAGCTAAGAGCATGGCAGAGGTGTCAACCTACGCTTTTTATAATGAGTTCGGTACTAAATACATTCCATCGCGCCCATTCATGTCAACGGCATTTCATGCTAATTCTAAAGAACTTTGTTCGATACGAGATTCATTGTACAAAAAACTGTTAGAAGGTAAAACCACAGTACCAACCGCTTTAGGATTATTGGGCGAGTGGCACACAGCAAAAATAAAGGCTACCATAGACTCCAACATACCCCCGCCTAACGCACCTTCAACCATACGAAGAAAAAACGCTGCTCTCATGAGACGGACAAGCAAAAAAAGCCGCAACGAGAATCCGTCAATAGGTACTACCACGCGAACCCTTATAAATTTTGGTCAAATGCGTAATAGCGTTACTCATGTAGAGGTGATAAAATGACCTTTTTCGGAAAAACATTAACGGCATATCACCAGGCTGCGCCAACAGTATCAAAGGGAAGAATTACAGCAGCAGGAGCACAAACTTCTTTTACTTTTAACGGCTCTGTGCAGCGCGCTACGCCCGAAGCACTTAGCTCAATACCGGAAGAAAGACGTTTACAGGGGGGAGTATATACAGTCATATCATATCAAGAATTATTAACGCTAAAAGATTCTGTTTATCCCGATTTGGTTTCGTGGAAAAATAACACTTATGAAGTGATTTCACTTTTGAAATGGGATAATGGGATTTTACCTCACTACATTTATTTGATACAGGAAATACGAGCGAGATGATTGCAAGAAACACAATCGAAAATGGTATATATGACTTTATTGCAGCGATTTGCACGCACCAGAACTTGACATTCTCCATTCAATGGGCAAATGACAATGCCAATAAATCAGTCGTGCCAAGAATAGAACTAAAAATAATTTCAATAGCTTCTGTTGGATCTCCTGTGTCTAAACCAAATAACTACGGTATTATTACGTTTGCGGGTAATTTAGTTGCTGGCAATGTGATTAATCTAAAGGTTAACGGAAGCGCAATTTCACCAGTAACATTTTTAACAGATAACGCAACAACAATGGGACTGATTGCATCAGCTATTGCTTTAAAAACAACATACGTAACATCATGCGCGGTTACTGCTGCACGTGAAATTACGGTTAATGGCGTTGACGGTACTGATGTATTAATAACTAATATTGTTGTAACCGCAGGAGCAACTCAGACAACAGGAAGTTTTGCAACTGTTTACGGCATAACGGAATTGCGCCAAGATGCTATTTTGGTTTTACGAGTAATCGCAAGCGGGGCATATTCCTTGCCCTTTATTACACTGTTTAAAATGGTATCGTTAGTGCCATCATTGGCAGATTCCTTGCGCAGTTCCACAGGACTAGCAATTTTAAAAACCACTGAACCTATGAACATTTCAAGCTTTAATGATCAGTTTGTTGAGGAGCGTTGGACCTGTGAAATCAGTTTCAGTTTTGCTTATTCTCTGGAAAGGGTTGACGTCGGATTGATTGAGGATGTAGAACTTGTTGGTACTTTGGTTTCCGATAGTGGGGTAACAAAAACAATTACGGTAACTATTGATATATAGATAAAACGAAAAGGAGTAAATTTTTTATGAGTGAACTTAATTCGATAATTAACGTGACCATATCGCGATTAACATCTCCGATAGGTCAAAAGGGTTTTGGCACTGTTTGTATTCTAGGGACAAACGCCACTTTTTCGCCGCGCGCGAAATTTTATTCGAGCACGGAAATGGCGACCCTGGCTGCAGAATTGACTGGAACAACAGGCGCAGCAGAGTACAAAATGGCGCAGGCAATTTTTTCTCAATCCCCTCACGGACTTCTTGTTATGGTAGGTAAAAAAATTCAGGGTGACACCGACTATGAAGATGCGCTTGATGCAATTTTGCTTTACACAAGTGATTTTTATGGCGTGGTGTGTACCTCCAGACTTGTTGCAGATCAAAAAAGTGTTGCCAAATGGGTTCAAGCTAATGAACGTATTGCGGTTTTTTCTAGCGACGAAGCAAATATAGTCGATCAAACACTAGCAAATGACTCTACCTCAATAGCGTATGAAATAAAACATGCTGCATATGATAGAAGTGCGGTTGTTTATCATAGTTTAGCCGATACTGAATTTTTAGACGCTGCTATTTTGGGATGGTGCTTATCATTAACTCCAGGTAGTTATACAGTAGCGCACAAAACTTTTTCAGGGATAACCGTTGATGATCTTAATGCAACCCAGAGTAAAAACGCCCAAGACAAATATTGTTCAACATATGAGGAGATTGCGGATCGTAACGTATTGCTTTTTGGTTGGGTTGGTACAGGTGAGTATATTGATATTATAGTTCTTGCGGATTGGACTAAACAAAGAATTGCAGAAAACAACTTTTTAGTGCTTGCGAATAATATCAAGATGCCTTTTACTGATGCAGGTATTACGGCACACGAGAACGCCACGCGACAAATATTACAAATCGGAATGGACAATGGCGGTTTTACTCCAATGGCATACGATAGAGTAACAGGAGCGCAGACCGGAGGGTTTTCAACGACTTTCCCAAAAGCTTCAGAAGTTCCGATACTAGATAAGGCAGCAAGAAAGTTGACAGGTGCAAGATTTAAAGCTTGGCTTGCAGGTGCTATTCATACTGTTGCAATTGAAGGCGTCATAACTTTAGAATAAAAATTTTTACTTGGGGGTTAATTTTATGCTTTATACATACGATCCGGCAAAGGTTGTCTTAAATGTTGCCGGTGTTAATTTAGAGGATTTAGCTGATGGTACGTTTGTTTCAGTTGAGAGAACTAGCGAGACGTTTGTAAAATCGACCGGCTCGGACGGAATAACTACAAGGATAAAACAAAACGATAAAAGTGGCTCAATTACTTTTACATTACAACAGTCAAGCCCGTCTAACGGTGTTTTATCGTCTATTATGGTTTTAGACGAAAGTACTGGAGACGGTGTTGTGCCGGTTATGGTTAAGGATAATTTAGGGTATACCGTTATAGTTTCTGCAATGGCGTGGATTCGGAAACCGCCGACAGTTGCTTATGCAAAAGAAAACCAGACTCGTGAATGGGTTTTCGATTGCGCTAATCTGGATATTGTTGTCGGTGGTGCAGCGGGTTTTGTAACCGTTCCGCCTATTCCAGGAATACCTTTATAATGGATTAAAATTATGCTTACAATTATAGGACTGTTTAAATCCAAAACTTTTTGGCTTAATGTAATACTCATGGTTTTGGCGGTTATTAATGATGTTTCTTTTGATGGTGTTATTCCAGTTAAATTTGAAGCTATTATAGTATCTGTGTTAAATATTTTGATGCGATTTTTAACAGATAAACCGCTGAGTAAAAAATAAAATTTTTTAAGGGGGGACAGGGATGATTGAGTTTAAAACTGCATCGGATACGATAGAGGTAAACGGGGATAACGTAAAAATAGAATCTACTTTGTTTTTAGGTAGGGAAGGCATAAGCCTTGCTTTACAAATAGGAAAATTAATTGCTCCGTTTTTTCGTGCCCTGGGTTTTCTTTCTAGCAAAAATGATTATTTAGACGAAAAAGATTCGGCATCAAAAATAGAGCTTTCACCGGATTTTTTTAAAACCATTGTTGAGCAGCTAATAACTGCTATGGATGATAAAAAAATACTGGAATTAATTTTTAGACTTTTGCGTGGCACCCGCATTAATGGGCAAGAGGTATCGAAACCTGAAATATTCGATATTGTATTTCAAGCGAATTTATCACTATTGTATAAGGTGTTAGAATTTATAATCGTTAAAAACTTTTCTGGTTTTTTCGATTCGGGCAGCGTGTCAAACCTGCTAAAGAAGATGGCATCAAATGCCCTGCAAAAATAAAATCCATTATGCAGGAAATGGACGAGGACATAAAGGAGTATTGGCTTTTTTGGAGACTGGTAATTTTTGGCGAGGTAAGTTTTGAAGAGGTTGACAATATGATTTTAAGCGATATTTTGTTGTATAACATTGCGTTAGATATAAAAGAAAAAATATACACCGCGCTTAATGTAGCTAAGGATATAAAACTATGACAACAATGAATATAGTTTTAATGCTCGCTTCAAGTATTATAACCGCCTTGGTTACATTTTTTTTCGTGAATGTTTCAAACAAAACAACATCTTCCGAAATAGTAGACGAGGTTAAAAAAGGTATTGATAGTGCTCTTGATACACACAGGAAAATATATCATCAAGTGAGTATCGAGGATAGTATTAAACGCATAGATAGGATAGAAAAAGCATTGATTTACATTGTGTCCAAGCTGGGCGGTGATCCCAGAGATGTCGGGTTGTTAGAATGAATGTTGCAGAACTAATAAATTTAATCGGTTTCCGAATTGATTGGGCATCTTATAAAACTGTAGATGACGCCACGGTTAAATTGATTAACAAAATGGACAATTTAGGGAAGCGTTTATCAGTTACGTTTACCGCTCCATTCGTTGCGCTCGCAGGTTTATCAGTGAGGGTATATGCGCAGGAGCGTGAAGCCATTGCACAGGTTGAGCAAACTATTAAAACCACAAATAATAGAGCCAAGGTGTCAATAAAAGAGTTATTGTCCGAAGCATCTCGCATGCAACAAGAGACGCTAGTTGATGATGATGAAATGTTAAGAAATGTTACGCTTAGAATGTTATCATTTCAGAACATAGCGGGACAACAATTTTTTGAAGCACAAAAAACTATAGCTGATATTTCGGCAAAACTAGACCCGTCTATGAGAAACATTGCAGGGGTAGCTCTGCAAGTCGGGCGAGCTTTAAATGATCCTGTACAATCATTGGGAACGTTACGCCGTATGGGGATAGTTTTTTCCGATGATCAAATTAAAGTTGCAAAAACATTATGGGAGACAGGACAACAAGCGAAGGCACAGGACTATATTTTAAAGGAATTGAATAAAAGATATGCCGGCTCTGCGAAATTAGTAGCCGAAAACTCAACGGGTATGATTCAATTCCGCAATGCTATAAATTCATTAATGAAATCTTTTGGAGAAACGATTTTCCCGCATTGGAAAAAATTTATTGACTATGTCACCAATTTAGTTTATAAATTTAACGATAAATTAACTCCAGGGACTAAAAAAGTAATTATTGTTTTCGGGGGGTTATTGGCCATTCTAGGCCCGTTAACTCTTGCCATTTCAGCAGCAGGGAAAGCATCTCTTTTATTAAACCACATGATGTTAAAACTTGCAACAAGTTCAGCGGTTGGCAGTGGGAGCGTATTTTTACAGGTTGCTAAGTACGCTCGGTTTTTAGGAGTGTTTTTGTTGATTGCAGGAGCACTATATTTAATATTCGACGATATATATACTTATCTCAAAGGCGGTGAATCCATGCTTGGAAAAATTTTACCATCATGGAAAGAACTTGCGCCAAAAGCAAAAGAGATGTGGGATAATTTTAAAACCGCTGCAAAAGAAGCGATACGTGAGATATGGGATCTCTATAATGGCAGGGTTGAAGAAGCTGATGAACATAATAAAAAATTGGTTGAATCATTAAATAAAATAGGTGTACTTTTAGACCCGATATTTCAAAGCTGGGCGGATTCGTTATATAAAACTTTTTGGGAAGCCTGGGAAGCCCTAATGTATTATATACAAAGGGATATCATTAAAACATTTACAACCGTTAAGGGTTGGAAAAAAATGTTAGGAATAGGAAAACCCGGCGAACAAGAAACTTGGCATAAAGGGCTAGGGAGTATACCTGATACTGGAAATGAGTGGGATATTGGATTTCTTACTAGACCATCTAAATTGTATGGCGTGCCTAATAGAGGAGATGCCGGAGCGTATACAAAAAAAGAACTAACTATAAAGGTTAATACTGATTTATATGTTCCTGTTGGAACATTAGACTATCAAAAAAACACATTGACCAAAACCGTTGAAGAGGTTTTCAGAGATCAAATAAATAAATTATCATTTGAGTTAGTACAAGGATTACCGGCGCAATAATGGCATTATTTTTATTTCAAAACAAACCGGCTACGAAAATTGAGGCTCTTGAGGTTGAAATTACAATCTCTGAAAACCATGAGTTTTCTAATGTTGTGACTTCCTACCCTGTTGACGTGGGATTTAATATCACAGATCACGTTCAACAGCAACCGCCCAGATTAACCATAACAGGACTCACGAGTAATACACCTGTACAGTATTTCACTGGGAAAATATCAAAACTGGTGCGTGAGGATTTAACAAACAGAATAGCAGACACATTTAAAATTCTATTAAATTATACAGGGTTTCAATTGCCAGTTCATGCCGGACAAGATTCCGTTACTGTCATTAATCCTAGACTATTGACCATAAAAACCGGCTTGATGATATATAGGGATATGATCATACAAAAATTAAGCTTTCCACGAGAAAAAAGCACAGGAGAATCTTTACAATATACACTTGAGCTTGTGCAGATTAGGAAAGTAAAATCAAAGTATAAGCCATATATGGGATACAATACTTTTGTTGGTGAACCTACGCAAAAACCAGAACCAAGCGCGGGTACTTTTGTCGGTGAACAACAACAAAACGCTGGTAAAGTAGTTGCTACAGAAGTTACAAGCCAATCTTACCTCGTAAAGGGTTGGAACTGGTTGACACAATAGGGATAATTATGATTAATTTAATACCATTTAAGCCGTTTCCTAATTATTTCTTTGAAATTACTCTAAGCAATGTGCCCTATGTTTTCTGTTTTTACTGGAATAATAGAGGTGCATATTGGACATTGGACATTACCGATAGGGAGCAAAATGAAATAATTAGAGGGGTTAAACTGGTTAACAATTATGAACTTTTATCATTATATTCAAACGATAAACTCCCTTCAGGTAAACTATATGTGCTTGATGTACTGCAAAAAATGGACAATGTTAAATATGGGGATTTTATAACTGGAGAATGCGTTTTACTTTTTGATGATGGGAATGGAATAGAGGACTAAAAATGCTATTTGGTAGATTAATAAAATTAAAGGTTGATAACGGGCGGGAAAGTTACTACTTTTCTGATTATCGTATAAATTTTACTGCGAGTAAAAAGGGAAGAAATGCAAGTTCTTGCAGAGTAAGCATTTATAATCTATCAGAAAATACTCGTAACTATATTTTTAATGGGAATCAAAAGATATATCTTAGTGCCGGTTATCTCGAAGAATCCGGCGAGGAAATAGTATACATCGGAGATATTAAAAGCACAGAAAACAGAATGCAAAGACCTGATATAATTACAATTATAGATTCCGGTGATGGAGCTGTTGCTCTATGTGATGCGCAAATTTCTCTTTCCTATAACCCTGGATCCGATGGTAAACAAATGTTACGCGAGATAGTAGATTCATTTAAATTGCCAAAAAAAACAAACCTGAGTTTAATCCAAAACATAAAAAAAATATTTTCAAACGGATTTAATTACACTGGCAGTTCACAGGTGGTACTTGATAAAATTTGTAAAAACATGGGTTTAACTTGGTCGATCCAAAACGATGAATTAAAAGTATACGAGGATTATAATACTGATAAATCTGTGTGGATAGAACTATCTTCGGATACTGGCATGCTTGGTTCTCCTAATAAAATCAAAATAAAACAAGGAGATAAAGACGTTGACGGATGGATAATTGAAACACTCCTGCAACCAAAAGCAGAACCTGGGGGCGTTATTGTCGTATCCAGTGCTATTACTGGAAATGATAAACTGTTTAAAATAGTTAGCGTTGAACATACAGGGGATAACTTTGAGGGAGATTTTAAAACCATTATTGAGGCGGTTACTCTATGACTATATCATTTAACGAAGCATTGCAAAAGGTAATTCAGACATTTTTGCTTGAAGAAATTAATACCGCCATGCCTGGAATTGTTGAGAGACAGGACGGGGCTTATCGTGTTATAGTCACACCTGCAATAAACAGAAAATATTCAAATGGAACTGTATTAAAATATAAACCTATAGCCAGCATACCGCTCGTAGTTCCAAGGACAAAAGAAGCTGCCTTCCGGCTTCCCGCTCTCGTGCGTGGTGATACTGTTCTGTTGATTTTTTCGCAATCGGCACTTGATACTTGGCTTTCATCCAATGAGGGAAAGCAGATCAATCCTGATGACCCGCGTAGGTTCGACATAACCGATGCGGTTGCTATACCTGGACTATATCCGTTTAAGGTGACTACTCCAGAACCTGTATCAACCGATAATTTAGAGATCATATATAAAGACGCAAGTATAATCATAACTCCACAGGGACAAGTAAGAATCAATGGTGACAATTTAACCGTAGATAAATAATTATGGCTCAATATTTAGTAGTTGAAGGGTGCGAATTGAGGTTGAAAACATATCATGGCACTGAAACGATAGAAGTAAATCCTTTAACTTCTATCATGAGTAATAAGGTTAAATGCAAAGGAAAAAAGGTTTTTAAAACTATAGGGTTTACAGTCTCAGGAGCTTCAAACGGAACAATAAACGCAGCTACGGGAACGGGAATAATAAACGGCAACAGTATAAAAACTAATGCTGATGGTATCCCTCTGGTTTTAAAAGATGCTGAAAGTATCCTAGTGGTATTAACCGGACAAGGCGGATCATTTACGGATTCGGTTGTCATATTTAACGCCGGACAATCAAGAGCTATGGGTAAATAAAAATGGATTTAAAAATAGATTTAACATCACGTGATTTGGTTTTTACTAACGGTGATCTATCTATTGTTTCAGGTCTCGAAGCTATACAACAGCGACTTCAAATAAAACTTTTATTCTTTTTTAATGAATGGTTTTTAGATAAGTCTTTAGGTCTGGATTGGTTCGGTACTGTGTATATAAAAAATCCAGACCAATCATTAATTGACAATATGATACTTGTCGCTGTTACCGATGACCCTTCTGTTATTAGCATTTTAGAGTATTCATCTACGTATAATATTTTGCACAGAAGTTTTACTATCGTATTGAAAATACAAGCGATAGAGGGGATCGTAAATATTAATGAGGTTTTGATAATATGATTTATGGATTAACTGAAAAGGGGTTTCGTGTAAAATATCAACCTGAAATCATGACTGAAATGATCTCAGATACTCTACAAAACTTTGGACAGGTGCAGACCGATCCAAGTAGTGTTATTGGTCAGCTATTAGGGGTATACTCGAAACCTGCAATTGACGTATGGGAACAATTAGGTAATATTTATTTGGCGTTAAACCCTGAGTCGGCTACAGGAATTTCATTAGATTACTGTTGCGCGTTTAATGGTGTTTTCCGTTTACCTGCACTAAAATCAACTGTTACTATAGGTTTGTTCGGGGCGGACGGTTCTATAATTCCAGAAAACACACAGGTAAAATCTTCTTTAGTAAATAAACTTTTTGCTACTACTACAGAGGTTACTATTTTAAAAACAGGATTGCAAAAATGCTATTTACAAATCAATGAACTAATCGAATACACAGACTACGCATTTACTATAAACGCAGTAGAGTATTTAATCAATAGCGGAATTGCTCCTAATGGAAATACCATTATTCAAGCCTTGGTAGATCAAGTAAATTCAGAAGGTTACGTTACGGCTACAAATTTAGGTTCAAACTCTTTGGCTATTAATGCAGTTGACGAAGCTTTTGAAATAGAGGACATAACAGAAAATTTAGATTTTTATTTTCCGGTGAATGCGCAGAGTATAGACTCTGGTATTGTGCCTGTTTCGATTAGAACAATAGACACGATTGAAACGCCTGTAGTAGGACTAGATGAGGTGTTGAACTTTGAGGCTGGAGTTCCTGGGCGCGCTATGGAAACGGATGCGGAATTACGCATAAGAAGAAAAAATTCCATTCAGATTTCTGGTGCCGCAACTTTACAATCTATTGTATCAAGAATACTTAGAGAGGTTACAGGTGTTACAGCTTGTAAAGGATATGAGAACGTTACCGATAGTATAGATTATGCTTTAGTTACGTTTGAAGGTGATTTGGTTACCGGTAACATTATTGATTTAAAGGTTAACGGATCGTATATTGGATGGGTAACATTTGCGGTTAATCATGAAACTACAATGGGCTTAATAGCATCAGCGATTGCGGCTAAAACCGCTGTGGTGGCTTCATGCACTGTGACTGCTGCGCGTGAGTTGACTATAAAAAAATCAACTGATACGGATATAGCTATATCTGATATTTACATGTACGGGGGCGCTACTCAGACCACAGGGACATTTACTAAAGGTAGCGAAAGACCTCCGCACAGCATAGAAATAATCGTAATGGGCGGCACTAAACTTGCAATTGCTACAAAACTATGGGAGATAAAAGGAGCTGGTATTCAGACTCATGGAAACACATCTCAGGAGATAATTGATTCTAACGGAGACCCGCAAATCATGAACTTTTCTATTCCCGTTAGCATTCAGACGCAACTTCATTTTGATGTTGAGCTTTACGATGAAGAAATTTTTCCCGCTGACGGGCTTACTCTGGTGCGCCAGTACGCGTATGAATATGGATTGACTTTTCCCGTCGGGCTTGATGTGATAGCTCAAAGGTTTGTTCCTACTGTGATAACGCAAATACCTGGGATACTGAAATTGAGCGTTTACGTTCAGACTGATTTAATTGCCTGGACTGATATAATACCAATAGGCGAAAACGAAATAGCAACTTTTAGCCTGGATGATATTACGGCAGAACTTGATACTTAAAAAGGATAAAAATATGATTGATCCGAAAAAAATTGATGAAATAAAAATTCGACTTGGAAAAACTGAAGAAATAGTAGCAAATGTTTATAGTGATATTTCAGAGCTTACAAGTTTAGTCACTATAAACGACAAAACAGATAAATTAGATTTTGATGATGCGACCATCATAGTTAAAGATGACAAAATATATATGGATAAGAACTTGTCGGGTAAAGACTTAAAAGGCCACCTTGTATCGCAAATAGAATCGCAGTATAAAAAACTTTTAGATCACGCCTATCAACTTTTAATAAAATTAGGTTTATAATATATGCCGTCAATAATAAGAAAACTAGAGGGCAGTACGACAATCGGATCTACTTCGGGAAGCAGTATAATTGATATTGATAATAATTGGGATTTGTCAAGAACTTTTTTGATATTTGGTATCACGTGTCCTAGTAACCAAAACTTGTA
>Ga0315293_10003794_pt1 | contig 14501 bp, 10 predicted proteins | sample YL17G13_20_MG_FD_203071 | JGI IMG/M metagenome (GOLD analysis project Ga0315293, IMG submission 203071) | Sediment microbial communities from Yellowstone Lake, YNP, Wyoming, USA - YL17G13_20 | ecosystem: Environmental > Aquatic > Freshwater > Lake > Sediment | place: USA: Wyoming | collected... | reverse complement strand
GCCAGGGGTACATAGTCCCCAGTTCAACCTAGAGGTCTCCCAAATGACTTTACCAAGTATAGCAAGTCCCCACAAATAATATACGTGTTCAATGCAACCCATCACACGATTCTGACAAACGTGCAATCTAGCACCGTGTTCAAGATCTGTAACCTCGTCTGCTCTTTTGTAGTCAACGTCAGTCCTTTCATAGACTGGCATTTTCCCTGATCAGTTACCTACTGACCAAATTGTAAACCAACGACATCCTGCAATAGCACAGCGCTCCGCAAGGACTTCCTTTCGGGGTGGGTGTAGAACCCTACGTCCTGCCGCCTTCCGCTACACTGCCAGAAGCAAAGGTGTTGATTGAGGAGTGGAGAAAGGAGTACAACTAGTTTGGCCACATAGCTCTCTGCGGTACCAGCCTCCGGCTCCTGATGCTGCTCTACCAGTTCCAATGCTGGGAACTCTAGCTTTAAAAGTGGTACAATAAATGGGGCAGGTCACCGTTAGCTCAATTAGTTAGGATACAGGAGCCAAGATGCCTAAGAAGAAGGTCTTATTGACTGGAGCATCTGGCTCTATGGGCGGTGAAGCCTTTAAAGAGCTACTTAGAAGGAAAGACCAATACGATGTTGTCCTTTTGCTTCTACCTTCTAAACGAGATAAGAAGGTGTTCTCAAAGTATGAAGGGCAAAAGGGAATAAAGATTGTCTGGGGTGATTTATGTAATTTTGATGATGTGCTGGAGGCCGTCAACGGAGTAGACTACGTTCTCCATCCCGCTGCGTTAATCGCCCCGGCGGCAGACAAGACCCCACTACACTGTAAAAGAGTAAATTGCGGTGGTACCGAAAACATAATCGCTGCGATTAGGAAGCAGCCAAGCAATGGCGACAATATCCGCTTCGTCTATATCAGCTCCGTAGCTGCATATGGGGACCGACTCCCGCCTATTCATATCGTCAAGGTCGGGGATCCTCTCAAACCAAGTGTCGGTGACTTTTACGCCACGACAAAAATAGCTGCAGAGAGGGCCGTCATAGAATCAGGTTTGAAATACTGGGCGGTAATGAGACAGACTTACATTGCGATTCCTAGTGTAGTGTCTCTTTTGGACCCCATTCTGTTTCACCAGCCTGTTAATACCCACATTGAACTCATAACGAGCGAAGATGCTGGATACGGGCTTGTCCAAGCCATAGAGGCACCGGATGATTTCTATTGCAAGGTATACGACATGGGAGGTGGCCCGGCATGCAGGGTTGTCTTTAAGGATTATATCGAGCGGATGATGAAAATCTTTGGTTTGGGGGATTATAGAAAAATAATGCCTCTCAACTGGTTTGCTTTAAGGAACTTCCATTGTTGCTGGTATGAGGACAGCTGGGTTCTTAATGAACATCTCGGGCACTGGCGACATTCGCTAGAGGATCACTATAAGCAAGTAGAAGCCGCTACCCCCTGGCATTTCAAACTCATAGGAAGAATCGCCCCTTCTTTTGCCGTCAAAGCATTCATTAGGAGGATGGCAGACCCGTTGAAGTGGATAGCAGACAACGACACGGAGAAAATCAAAGCATTCTTCGGCTCCCGTGAAGCATGGCAAAACATCCCCGATTGGGAACATTCCATCTACGCACAACAGAAAGAATTAACTAGCTCCATCTCAAGCGTTAAGGGAGAGGAAGGTACACCTGAAATCTATACGATAAGAGACATGCAAGAACTGGCCCTATCTAGGGGAGGACAATGTCTCTCAACACAGTTCGTTGATGTCAAGACAAAGCTCAAATGGAAATGCGCTTTCGCACATGAATGGGAGGCCACCCCCAGACTCCTAAAGGCAGGGCACTGGTGTCCAGAATGTGCTCCTCCGCCGTGGGACTATGACACTCAAGCCAAAGCTGACCCAACCCTTGCTGCGGTTTACTACAACAATCATTATAGAAACGAATATCAAAGGGTTGATTGGTTATATTGCCCCGTCGAATAGTTATGAGGCTGCATTGCTTATCGTCACGGTTCTTCGTCAGTGACTCGGCGGGAGTGTCCAATAGCCCTTGTCCCGAATGTCCCAATGATGCTGATGATTCACAGTCAAGCAGGTATCTTCGGGTACTAACCTGAATCAAAGTTGGAGACGCACAATCCTGATGTATTTGTATTCTTCGAGGGGGCCCTAGCGGACATTGAGAGGAGGCTAAGAATATATGCTTCCAAGAGGCGGGCCGATGCTGAAGTGAAGCAGGAAGACGCTTGCCAGTGTCACTGAAGAACGCAGTTTCGTACGATATTGCGTGCCGCAGCAAGGGCGGGTGAGGCGGTGGGGAGTTCAATTATAGGTTTACCAACCAAATCATGGTAGGCGATGTTCTCATCCTGGGGGATATAACCAAAAACCGCTATGCCCATCTCCTTGGCGTATTGTCTCAACAGTTCCTTGTTGCCTTGCACCTTATTGAAAACCAAGCCTATCTTTTCACAATGTATCACTCGGTCGCTTTGCGCCATCCCCTTTATGACGGCTGCGGTTTGCATGCCTCTAGCTGTAGCGTCGGTAACAATAATCAGGGTATCTACTCGGCACATGACTTGTCTATTTATCTGCTCCAGGCCAGCCTCACCGTCGATGAGGATAATGTCAAAGCTTCTGGAGAGGATTTCTATGGCCCCTCGCAGGAGGTCATTGAGCGGGCAAAAGCAGCCTAGCGTTTCAGTGCGCCCCATGGCCAGCAGCGCGAAGCCATACATCTCATGAAGGGCTTCCAAAACCATATAGTCAAGCATATTGCCTAGCTGAGTCTTTTCTTCCTCACTGCCTCCTCTCGTGGTTCTTATTATCTCTTCCCGAATTTGGCCCATGGTTCGTCTGACGTTTATGCCAAGGGCGTTGGGCAGGCCCATAGCCGGATCAGCATCAATCAGCAATAGTTTGACAGCGCTGTCGGTCTCCCGCAGGACCCTGGTCATCATAGCCGTGAGCACTGTCTTCCCTGTGCCCCCCTTGCCACACACAGCAACCAGCTTCTTGTTCGAGCTAAGAGATCCCGACATCGATACCGGCACCTAACAAACTATGATTTAGTAACGTTTTCAATCTTGCTGCTTTTCTTCTTGCGCACAGTGCTCAGTTCTCTAATGTCATCGCATATAGGCTTATCCGGGCAAGAGTTGCAATCCCAGCCAAGGTTACACTCGAAAATGTCAAAGCCCTTGGCTTTCCAGGTTTCCCTCATGATGTCCCTGGCTATCTTCTGAACCTGCCTGCTAATGTTGTCCAACTGCTCAAGGTCTTCTTTGCTTGAGGTAACAAAGAGGATTTCCACTGCCTGTACCTTGGGCACTTCTGATTTGAAGATGGCCGCTAGCGCTCTTCCCAAAGTCTCAAAACAAAACCCCTTCTCCGCAGCCTTCTTGTTCACCCGGCTCCACATATGCTGAGCCATGCTTCTGATCATATACCCCTCTATCTGGTCGGAGACGTATTGGTTCTGTTCCAGCAGTGCATGCTCTTCCCTGCCGAGGCCCATTCCTCCTATAACCAACACCTGGCCGAAGGGCAGGCTGGCTCCCGCCGATTCCTGGATATCAGGGCCGACCAATGTTATTTTGCCATCTCTGACGAGAGAGGGGTTATCTGTCCATAGGAGAAAAGCACAGGAACCTTGGGCCGGGTTCCCCAGTTCGACAAAGGTATCTTCCCGCAGTATTATGCCCGAGTTGGCCCCCCGGCCGACCCGCAATGGTAGTCCTGCCACCAGCGCACTGACCTCTGTGGGGCAATTGATCTCCCTGACCTGCCTTCCCTTTCCCTGCATCTCCACCGTGTATTGCGTCAGCTTCGTCACATATACATCGAAGGGTGCCATAAATCTGCTTACTCCTGGCAAGTTTCAGCTCCGTCAGGTTCGGTTGCGGCTGGTCCTGCGATGGAATTGGCTCAAGATTGCCTGCTTAGTCTCTTCGCGGCTATTAGTGCCGCCCCTACTGCGCCTACGATTTGGGGATCCACGGGCAGCTTCTTTACCCTCACCCCCAACTTCTCCTCCAGGGCCTTGACTAAGCCCTCGTTCTTGGCACACCCGCCGGTGAGAGCCACGTCTTCAGTGAGGCCTACTTTTCTGACCATAGAGATCAACCTGCCCGCTATCGAGTTGTGAAGGCCAGCGGCAATATCTTCCAGGTCGATCCCCTCGTTTACCAGGGTTATGACCTCAGACTCGGCAAACACGCTGCACTGGCTGGTAATGGCGGCTGGCCTCTTTGCCTGCAGGGATAGCAATGAAAGCCCTTCAAGCCCGCAGTCGAGGGTTCTGGCCATAGCCTCGAAAAACCTCCCTGTCCCAGCAGCGCATCGGTCGTTCATAACAAACTCGATAACTTTGCCCTTATCGTCCAGGGACATAACTTTGCAGTCCTGGCCACCTATGTCGATCACCGTTCTCACCGTAGGACATAGCCAGTGAGCACCCTGGGCATGGCAGGTTATCTCCGAAATATTCTCGTTGGCAAAAGGGACCTTGAGCCGACCGTAGCCCGTGCCCACAATGTATCCCAAGTCCTCCAGCGCTGACAGGCCAGCCTTTTTAATTGCCTCATCCATAGCGGTGCGTGCCGTCACCTCTGGCTTGGTGGTGGAAGGTATAATGACATAGGAGACAATTTCCCCATCCTTCATTACTACAGCCTTACCGGTGGCCGAGCCTATATCACATCCCCCAACGATCACGCCATTCTTCTCCTCTCGCTTTGTCTCAGTGCGTCTGGGAACAGCATCCATGCACGCCTCTAACCCAGCCCCATGGCAGTGAAGAACTTGGAGAACTTGTCTTTTATCTCCTCTACAGTTGTATACCTCTTGTCAAAGAGGTCAAGTCCTATATGCAGAAAGGGGACCCCGATCTCACGGCACGTATCCCTCATCATGCCGATGGCTGCCGCCCCATCCTTGTGGCCCATGTGCCCCGGCCAGACGACACAGTCTATTTTGTAGTCTTTGACTATTCGCCTGATATCGGAGAGAAAGTTATCGGCTACCCCCCGCGCCTGCCTCACCATGGGCACGTCAAACAGAGCCCTCTTAGCCAGGCCTTTGAACATGCTGTCCTCGGTTGAGGTATCAATCAGCGTGTATGGAGTATAGCCGAACATGTCCATAACGATGACTGCCCCCCACTCCTCCTCCAGCCATGGAAAAAGGTCAAAGCACCACCCCAAAGACACAACATCAAACCACAATAACCTGATCCTCTCATTTGCCACCTTACCCTTCCCCTCCCGGACCAGCTTCTCGGCGTCGGCAAGGAGCACCTTAAACCACTCAGTGCCTTTGGGAGCACCTACGATGAAGCTCTCCGCCACACCGAACGCCTGCATGCCCACACCATAGCCGTGTGGACAGGGCACCGCCCGTCTCAGTTCGTTGTATTCCATCCAGAGCTCATATTGCTTGTTGGACTCCTTTATGGCCTCCTGGAGTCTGTCCATATCCAGCCGGTGCCCGGTGTGCTCCTCTAGGAAGGACACCATCCGCTTAAGCTCGCCAGCGTAGTAATCTATGCTCCGCTCATCCTCCCAATAGGGCGGGTCAGCGGCGAACATTGGAACATTGCGCCACTCCTCGTTCGTCTGGATTATTTGGTGAAGCACCGTTGTGCCGTCGCAGGGGTGAAGCAGGGCGATAATCGCCGTGGGAATGGGAGCCAGGTCTTGCTCTATGTAGTATCCTGCTATCCTAAGGATGGTGCAGAAATCCTTGCCGAACAGTTTCTCGCTGGCATCAATCTCGGCCTCTAGGACGGGCTCTGATATAGCCCCGGTGAACGCCGGCGTCAAAAAGGTATACCAGGGCAGGTTCATAGCAGTATATATCTCCGGTGCACAGGCGAAGTAGCTGGCGATGAAAGGCTTATCCTCCTCAACACACCTTATTATCTCATTGTGGTGGTCAACATACACCTCGGTCAGCATCCGATAGAGTTTTTCTTCTGCCGTTGGAGACTTGGTAAACGCCTCCACCATAGCATGGAGCACATCGCGCTCCTGTATGAACTTCTGCAACCGCTTCCTCTGCAATTCCTTTCCAGTCATCATCTACCTCCCCATGGTTTCCAGAAATGCCTGAACCCTGGTCCTCAACTGGCCAACACCGGCCAAGAGGTATTCCCGGTCCAGCGTCAGATAGGGGATGCCTGCGGCCTTGAACTCCTTGCCCATCATGAAATGCTCAGCGGTCCAGTTGTCGCAAAACAGCATTCGCTCTCCAATAATCCCGTCCACTTTGAACTCCCGGATCATATCTCTGATGAAACCTGCCCTTCGTGGGTAATCCCCGAACATTCGTGGACAAGAAGGGCGCTCAGCGACATAGTATTGAGCAAGGGCAGCAATGGGGTCACCTGCCCCTTCGTCGACGTCCTTCCACATTATTCTGGTGCCAAAGCATAGCATATCGGTGACTACAAGGCCACCCTGGCTCTCAATCACTTCGACGTAGGCCGGATCGTCAAGGATGGCGCCCACTATCATCAATCTCGCCCGGTAATCAACGTTGCCCTCTACGTTGCTTATCTCGTCCAGTAGCTGCCTTAGCAATTCATTGTATTGCGCGTTGGGCATGGCGGTGCCGGCTACCATGACAGCCATGGTTTCAGCGCCGGTAATGGGCGGGTTTTGCCTTTTCCTGAGGTCATAAAGCCTCCGCTGCAAGCGCCGTGTCTGGTTGTGGAGTTTTATAGCCTCCCACAGACGCTCATCGGTGATTTCCACGGCGAAATGCTTCTCCAGCCTTTCCTTGAACATGGTGAGCTCGCCCCGGTACCATTCCACCTGGGGCTGGCCCATCTTCTTAGGAAGGCTCAGGATGTGCACCAAGGGGGTCTTCACGTAGCGTTTCCAGTTATCGTAGACGCGGCGAACGTGGTCACAAGTGTTAAGCCAGACAGCCCCATCAATAAAATCATACTCGCCTCGCAGCCCCAGGTTGAAGCAGTGACGGCAAAAACTGCAATTGATACTGTCCAAATACGCGTCTGCCAGCTCTGTCCCCGTGCTGCCTGTGGCTCTCATGCGGAAGGGGAGCAGGTCAGCAGCCGTGATGATCTCCTTCGGCCCATAGGAGCAGAAGTACCCTACAACCTTGCCTCCCTGCTTCTTCCAGCGGTGTATCTCAGGATTGACAAGGGTTTCTGCCGCTTCGATGAATTCCTTAAGTGTCTTTGACCTCGTCTTTGTCTCCAATTCACTACCCCCTCCGAGGTGAACTTTTTCACTGTTACGCAGCTAAATTTCTCCCGCCGGACAGCGCTTTGAGGCGTACAAAATTAATCCGATATTTCTCATCTCATCTTTTGATAATATGATAACAGCATGCGCAGCCGTTTTCCACTCCTTTACCTGTTATAGGGCTTCCTGAGCCTAGCAGTCAAGCTTCTGCACGGGCTGGGTCTCGCTTACTGGGGCCACACCTTGGCCAGTTTGCCCCCTCCTGGACCTGGGCCACACTACCCTTGACCTCACCGATTCCATCGCTACCAATACGATGACGTCCCCAGGCTGCTATTCAGGCACCGGAACCGGAACCAGTTTCCCCTCCTCCACATGTCCTAACATCAAATCCATCTCCGCTGAACCCTCCGTGGTGAAGCGAGCACGCCCCATGGGTGTCTCCCACTCCAGCTTGCCGGAGCGAGCCGCCTGAGCGATCTTCACCAGATCGGTGTCGGTGCCTGCCAACTCAATAGCATGTATCGCTGTCCATAGGCAGTTATAATAGTATACATGAGTGGGAGTGGGCGCCGTGCCAAACATCCCCTGGAAATCATTGAGGAACTTCACCGACCCAGGATATTCCAGCCCCGGCAGCCATAAAAGCAGCATGTACCACCCTTGAGCGCCGGGGAAGCGCACTGCCCCATCGCCAGACGGGAGGCTCATCACTTTTATCTCCCCCCAGCCACCCAATTCCATAATTTGTCTGGCGATGGTGACGAAGCCTTCCTGGGTATATAGCTCCAGAATTAACGCGTCTGGATTATCGAACTTGATCTTGGTTAAATAGGGCATGAAATCCACAGTGCCCACGGGGGCATACTCTTCATAGGTCATCTTCACCCCGGCCGCCTTCAAACGGTCCTTACGCATCTGGCTGGCAGCACGCGCGGGGGCCTGGTCAGCCCCCAGAAAGGCCACTGTTTTGGGCTTCAATACGGTAATGGCCGCATCAATCAACTGTTCTGCGTACTCTCTGCTGCTCAGGGTGACATTGACCGAAAATCTCGTTTCCGCCAGCCCCTCTAGGCCCCCAAAGGCCACATACAATATCTTATGTTCTTCAGCAAAGGCGGATACGGCTTGCATTTCGGCTCCGCTAACTCCTCCGAAGACCAGGGCCGATACCTTATCATCAGAGAGCAGCTTGCTGGCGCCACTTATCGCCTCGGCCACAGAGGCGCGGTTATCATACCTAATGACCTTCACATCTCGACCACCAAGTATGCCGCCCATATCCTTCACCTGCTTTTCTACCAGTTTGATAATGGGGTCAGCCAGAGCCACACCAGAAATACCCAGCGGGCCGCTCCAGGACGCTATAGCGCCTATTTTTACTGGGTGGCTGGGGACGGGGCTAGGTGTCCCTGTTGGCGAGGCTATAGGTGTGGGCAGGGCAGTTGCTGTGGTAATAGAGGAAGTTTTTTCCTCCTTTCCGTCGCAGGCTGGTAGCAACAAAATTAAGAGGCTCATCGCCGTCAAGAATAACCAACACCTCCTCAACATTGGCCTCTCCCTTCTTTACTGATCAACTGATCGCGCCTATTTGATTGTTTGACGCAGGCGGTGGTACTGGAGTATTATGCGGGCCACGTTAATTCCGGAATCCACCGCCTGCTGGGTGCCGATGCCGCGACCGCCGGCATCGCAGCCCACATAAAATAGACCCCTCACTGGTGCCTTGACCGATGGTTTGTGACGACCGCATTGTCCCACTACTTGCCCCAGGCCGATGCATTCTCCACCTATACCAGGCAATACCTGGTCGCGAGTAAGAGCGGAGACATCCCGAGGCGAATATCCCTCCTTTGATTCGATATGAGCTGGCATCTCGGGAAAGACTCTGAACATCATTTCGTCCACTTTGTTCCACCAGGCCCTTTTATCGTTATCAGTCATCCTGGGGTCAGGAGGGCACCATACCCCTGTCAGGACGATCTGCTTACCGGGTGGAGCCGCCTGGGGATCGTAATTGGAGGGAACTTCAAACCAAACGGTTATCTCCTTAGGGACATCGCCCCTTTGTGCTCGGAGCCATTTCTCTAGGCTCCAGCAACTCTCATCGGAGAATATTGCTCCATAAGGCTCGTTGATGATCTCTTTGTCCAGGAAGTACCGCACACCTATAAACCCCAGGGAGGGGACAAGTTCCTTTACATAGCTTAGATAGCTCTTATCGAAATGCTCCTCACCAACTAGCTTAAGCACAGTAGGCTGGATGCCAACGTTGCTTACTACTATCGGAGCCTGGAAGCTGCCTTTGTCGGTGACCACCCCGGTGACTCTGCCCTGATCCACAGTGATCTTTTTCACCCTGGTTCGCATCATCACTTTGCCACCGTAGGCCTCCACAGCTTGGGCGAAGGTCTCGGCCACCCGGCCGATACCACCCTTGCAAAAAACTCCGCCGCCACGGAGAAAAGCGCTTTGGAGGGCGCTTATAGCCTCTGATGCAGCCAGGGTGTCCACTGGCACCACAAAACAAGCATCAGACATAAGGGCAGTCAGGATGCTATAAGCCCCTTGGGGCAGCCGGTATCCGCTAAGCCACTGGTAAAAGCTGATATCGTCCAGGGTATCAACGTCCTGAGGGCTCATCATGGTTAGCTCGGCGAAAGCCTTGAGAACCTCCTCGCTTTCCTCTTTTTTGACTTCCACCCATTGGAAGAACTTATCGGGGTCCATCTCTCCGGGTGGCATTTGAGGAGCAAGTATATACTGCCCGGAGGATGATTTAAACCTAGCCCCCTGCACTCTGGGTGTCACTAATTCAACCTTGTTTTCCATGCCCAACTCTTTTAGGACCACCTCAAATAGATTCCCTAAAGCGGGGGCTGGGATAATCACCCACGGCGAATAGCTGAACCCTCCTTTTGAAAGGGACAAAGCCTTACCGCCGGCGCGGGCATTTTTATCCAGGAGCAATACCCTGAGCCCCTGCTTTGCCAGCAGGGCGGCACAGGTGCTACCGCCGAACCCAGCCCCCACCACAATCACATCATACTCGTTTTTGCCCATTTTGTTCCCTCCGCCTTTTGAATCACCATGATACCGGCTTATCTACCTCCGTTTCTCCCTTCAGACTCTTCAAGGTTTTCAGCAAGGTCTAGGATGTGATATCCCCTCTGGGCGTCTTTTTGTTTCTTCGCCACACCGGCACCTTCTGTTACTTTAGCTGCGGCCTAGAGTAGCAATACGGCTATTCGAGGTATGTCTTGATGTAACGCTCCATGACAGGTGTGGGTTTCCACCATTTCTTGACCCCTAGGTCTTCAGCTACTCTATTTGCACCAAGATAGCCAGGCCCTCCCAGCACCAGACCTCCAGGATAGGTAGATGCGCCGCATACGTATAGGCCCTCGATGGGCGTCCTGTGGCTGGAGCACTCGTGGTGGGGGCGAAAATAACCTAGCTGTATAGGTGTATAGTCTCCGTGTTTAATTCCACCACGGCGCATATTCGGGAAACGTATCTCGATACCTTCAGGCGTTTCATATATAGTCTTGATTATATTCTTAGGCTTCATATTAGGTGCCACCCTCTGCCACTTGGCCAATGCCGCTTTCTCCAGCTCTTTACCCAGTTTGTCCCAGCCGCCACTAATTTCATAGGGCGCATGCATTTGGAAGAAGGAAATATGTTTTCCCGCCTTATCGCTGAGATGAGGGTCAAACAAACTCTCGCAAGTAGCATGCCCGCCGAAATTATCATCAACCTTGCCGGCGACTACGTTATCCCAATGTGCCAAAAGCCGATCAGTGCTCTCAATACCGAAGATGGTCATGAAGGCCTCATTGACCCACGGGTCGTCGCATACATAGCGCGGGGGCTCTTCTGAAGCAACATGGAGTGTGTAGAGGCTCCACTTGTCATACTTCCAGCCCTTGACCAAGTCCTTTAACGTCTGGGGTAGATTATCTGCACCTACAAGATCAAGGAAGGTAGTATGGGGGTCTAAAGTAGACATAACTACCTTGCTCCGTAGGACGCGACCTTCCGTGAGTGCAACCCCTGCAACACGACCGTTCTCTATCAGAATCTTGTTTACCGGGGCAGCCTCCAGAATCATTCCCCCAGCTCTGACAATTTCTCTTCCCAGAGCGCTAGCGAATTTGTGAGAACCTCCATAGCAGTAACACTTATGCGCCGCTCGGACGAGGAGAAGAGGTACAAAGAAGCCTATCCCGGTCTCCCTGGGATCCAGTCCCCACATACAACTGACATAAAGCATGAGCGTTCGTACTCGGTCGTTCTCAAAAGTATTGGTGATGATCTCGAGGGGGCTTTGCTCAGTGATCTCTAGCATCTCACGGCCAATTGCAGTGCGCTGCAAAGCAATGGTAGCCTCTACTGGGGGCATGATTGGTACATAAGTTGCCGGAGCCACTATCTCGTTCACGATTCGCTCCCAGCTCCTCATAACCTTGCCAAAGGCAATGGCATCTTTGAAAGAGAACTTACTGATTGAATCCTTGGTGTCCTCTATCATGCGTGCTAGAAGCAGCGACTTGCCATCCTCGAAAACCATGGCTGTCTGCGCATTTGGCTTAATCCAAACAAGCGTGGGGCCATCAAGATTGAAGTCCTTGATCACCGGCATGTAGTCAACCATCATGTGATAGACCACGTGTGGGTTGGAGGAGTAGCAAGGGTAGAGGATCTCGTCTGTGGCCAGCCCTCCACCGATCTCGTAGCGGCGCTCCACTACAGCCACTTTCAGCCCGGCCTTAGCGAGGTAGGCTGCAGCTACCAGCCCATTGGGTCCGCCACCTATAATAATGACATCCCATTCACTTTCGTCAGGGAACTCTTGAAACATGCTCCCCAAAGTATCTTCCATCGCCACAATGTCCCTCCTCTCTAGTGACGCGGTATTGCAGATATTTTGTCTCTTTGTGGGATGTACCATGGCGAGGGATACCACCAGTCGCCGGGCTCAGCGATCCCATCCTCAATGAGTATATGCATCAGGTTATAGGGTATTGCCATCAGGCACAGCCCTCCGGGATGTCCTGTTGTCTGATGACAAGTGTATAGCCTGTCAATAGGTGTACGGTAGCGAGCAAGCTCCGGAATCGGACGCTGGTTCCACCATTGATCCTTGCAGTGACGGGAGCCACACCATGTGCCACCGATGAGTCCGGTGTTGCGGAACTCAACCTCGCGGCCGGTTGCCGACCAGTGGTGAATAATGTTGTCATTATCGAGGCCATCGATCGCTTGGCTGAAGGCCTTGCGCATATAGGCATCTAACTCATCCTTCATCTTGTCCTGAGCATCCGGCCCTTCCACCTGATACTCGGGTACGGGAACATTTACCTCAAAAGCTGCCGATATGTGACCCTTGGGGTAATAGCCTTGGCAATCCATAGGATCGAACGCCTGGGAAGGGGTCAAAAACCACATAAGCTTCTCCGGCGGTAAGCTGGGCTTGCTCTTGCGGGCATCAACATCTGCCACGTTTTCATAATAAAGCTCTCTTGAGTCCGAAGGATAAACACATCCAGATGGAATCTTGTGAGGGCCCACTGCAGCAGCATCCAAGGGCTTGTACTTAGGACGCCATTGGATAGGCTTTTTGGTATGGAAGGTCGACACGTATAGAGTCCCATTCTTCAGGCTAATGTCTTTTGCTTTCTGTATGAAGCCAGGATCCAGATGTCCCCTTCCAATCATCTTGAGAAAGGTCTGCTTGTAGTCGATGGCAGCGATCACTGCCTTGTTAGCCCAGATCCTTTTCCCCCCTGGCGCAGCGGTTTCTCTCAACCGAACACCTACTGCTCGCCCATCTTGGACAATGATCTCGTCCACGGGGCATAGTGTGTGTATTACTGCCCCATGCGCTACCGCACAGCGATGTATGGCATGGAAATACCCATGAAGGCCACCGCGAGGTATGCTCATCTTTCCGGTATTGGGTAGAGTAAGGAGCTGGACACAGAGCAAGGCAGGGATGGCCATTCCCTCCCAATGGCCTGTAGCTCCAGATGCCCAGGCCGCGAACGCCGTCGTTACTTTAAAGGGCTCGGTCTCAAAATATTCGTCCATGAGGTCAAACAAGGTCCACTCGCGCAGCTCGTGCGTCCACACATCCGGCTGATATCGCTTGTAAACTTGCATATAAGGCGTGTTATCGTCTGTCACCTCTACTTCCGGGGGATGCGGTGGGCACCAAAATGTGGCGCGCATCAGCTCTTTGGTGAAACCAGGCTGTCCTAGTAGACCGCCCAGCTTGGCAAAGCCCACCATGTCCTTTTCAGTAATGGGTACTAGCCCCTCGCTAGTCCACATATCGCCGCCTAGCGATGTCATTGCCACCGCCGGGTTCCATGCCATGCGGAAGCCATATTTATGTAGCTCCAGTTGCTCGAACCCCGGTGCAGGGGCCGCGTACATAAGCATGGCGTGTGGATAGATGCGTACTCCGGGTATGGGCTCTACAGTTTCGCACGCCCCGCCACACTCCCATCTCTCCTCCAGCACGCATACGCTGAGACCGCACTTGGCCAGGTATGCCGCTGTGGTCATGCCATTAGGGCCGCCGCCTACCACGACAATGTCGTATCTCTCGTCTTTGCTCATAGATGTTCCCCTCTTTTTATTCACCCTCAGGACAATCTTATTCCACTATCTTATACCACTCCCCGACTAAAATCAATACTGAGAGAGCGTTCGCATATGCCGTGCACAGACGAACGAGAGCTTCGCTCTCACCTACTTATTCAGTAGGCCACACCTTGACCAGTTTCCCCCCCTCTTGGACCTGCGCCACCATGAGGGTGACCTTACCGATTCCGTCGGTACCAATGCGCAGAGGCCCCCAGGCCGAGTCCCATTCCAGGTTGCCTGAGCGCAGGGCCTGAGCAACTTTACCAGGGTCATCAGTGCCGGCAAGCTCAATGGCCTTGATGGCTACCCAAAAACTATTGTAGAAGTAAGGCAAATTGGAGCTGGGCAGCCGACCATACTTTTCCATGAAGGCATCCTCGAAGGCTTTTTCTCCCGGCTCATCGCTTCCCGGTAGCCAATTCACAGCAGCATAAGTGCCTACTGCCGTCGGTATGTTAATGGCAGCTTTGGCTGCGCTTGGTTCGCTACCACCAAAATACTTTATGCTGCCCCAGCCTCCCAGCTCCATGATCTGTTTATTGAGCGTAACTGATTGCGAGTCATTATTGAAGAAGCCTACCACAAGGTCTGGGTGTAGGTATTTAATCTTGGTTAGATATGGAGTGAAGTCCACCGCA
>Ga0315293_10003793_pt1 | contig 14503 bp, 18 predicted proteins | sample YL17G13_20_MG_FD_203071 | JGI IMG/M metagenome (GOLD analysis project Ga0315293, IMG submission 203071) | Sediment microbial communities from Yellowstone Lake, YNP, Wyoming, USA - YL17G13_20 | ecosystem: Environmental > Aquatic > Freshwater > Lake > Sediment | place: USA: Wyoming | collected... | reverse complement strand
GTAGTTGTCATAGTTGAGTACATCAGTATGGCAGTAGACCTCGGCACTGACATCATCAACATTACTGTTGTTGTTTTGATCGTGGGTAAACGGAATGTATCCTTCCTGCAATACTTCGCGGAACCAGAGATTAGTGCTGCCGGCAATATCATCCGCAGTAAGATTAACCGTTACTTCGCCATTAGTATCCGTGGGGCCGATAGTATGCCATGGCGGATCGGCTGGGCCAACCAGCGTATCACCCGGATCATAAGCATTTTGTGGTCCCCACTGGAATTCCCAACCATCGGCAAAATGGCAACTTTCATGCTGGGCAACCCAATTCTGGGCAGTATCGGCAGTAATATCCGGTCCGCCATTGCCCCAGTTGGGCAAATCAGCTTCTGAATCACAGACAATTTTATGGGCAACAACAGTAACATACTGCGGCTCTGGTGGTTCTTGGCTACAATCAGCTTTGACGCTAACACTATCCAAGAGAGCACCTAATGAATCAGCAATGCCAACATCGGCAAAGGCCAGCTCGGTAGTAGCGCCGGTGGCAGTAAATGTATAAACATGGAGTTTCCAATCTGTGTTGGAGTTGCTGGTGCCGTCTTCAGTAATGGTGTCTTTTAACACGCCATCCCACCAGACCTGAGTTGCATTCTCGTCATTCCCTAAACCTGGGCGAGGTGAAGTCCAGAAGTTAACGGTATATTTTTGGCCTGGAACAGTTGTTAAAGTTTGGGCCAACCGGATCGAAGCGGCTTCATTATTAATGTTACCGCCGGGACCATCCCAGTCGGTATCCATTTCCGTCCATTGCTGGCCGTCTTGAGGTATCCAACTGTTAACGCCGCGCTGGAGTTCAATTTGCGGAGGATATTGCTCACCACCGGAGCCGGGCATCCAAGTGGCAGCCCAACCAGAGATGCTGGGGCCAAAAATGTCCCACTTGGCATCGTTGGTGACCTCTGGGGTCTCAAAACTACCGTTAGTGATCAGTTCGGTCTCTGCATTGCAGGGAGGTTCTTCCTGATTTTGGTGGTTGCCAAAATCATTACCAGTGGAATTGCCATCTTGATTATCGACTGGCAAATCTATGGAGTATTCGCCCCCCGATGGCATAGTTTGCGTCCAGTTGTCTTGCTGAACTTCACTAACAACATATTGTCCTTCTGTTAAATCGGTAAAGGTGTAGCTCCCATCTCCAAGAGTGGCCATTGTTTCATGATGTTGGGTTTCCCCCGTTCCATCTAGACCAATGGTCCAGCCCTCCAATCCGGGTTCGTCTGGTTGATCCCAAATACCATTGTTGTTTAAATCATTGAATTTGTGACCAGAAATACTATGAGTTTCATCAGGAATAAATGCCGCACAGTCAGGGTCGGCGAGATCAATGAGTTGGTCTCCGTCATTATCTATCTGATCGCTACACAGCTGAGCTGTGTTTTCCTGTCCTAATGTGTAATAAACCTCAAGATAGATCTGGGTTACTCGCACAGATCCATCGGAGTTTTCTCTTTCAACACCAAAGGTGGTTGTCCAACTGTTGACCTCTGACAATGTCCATGGACTATGGGTAAATGGATTGTTAGACATTGTCCAACTATATTGCGTGTAGTTGGAAGCAGCATTTATATCGCCACCGTCTTCATTATCGCTGTTGTGGTGTGCTAGAAGGGAAAACTTCTTATGTTCACCACCGCCAGTTCCCCTGGCGACAGCATATAGCTTAACTGAATTAATAGTAGAGCCGAATGGGATGCCAGCACCCGGGAAGTTAAATGTTTGCTTATCATGATTGTCATCGCCATTTATATAGGACGCATCAGCATCATTAGTTTGCACCGCACTAACTTTACCAGTATTATTGTTAGTCGGATGGCCAGACCAATCATTGAGGGGACCTACTGATATAGGGTTGAGGGTAGTCGTAGATGCTTGGGCAAGGGGAACTGCCACACCCAAACTGGTGCGTAATATGGTTGATAGAACCAATACTAAACCTACCATAAACGGTAGGGTGGTCTTTAGGGATCTTTGCTTTACGATGGCTTTCTTAAAACCATCGACCAAGCTCCTGATGGAAAAACCATCAGAACGGTTGTTATGGTCCATGAAATAGACTCCTAATTATTAATATGTATATATAGTCCCAGGACGAGAATGAGCTAGATTTGAACTTCAAAGATCGCAAAAATCCTTAAAGTTTGAAAACTCCAAAGCCAGCCCACAATTTCCTTCTCACCCTCATACCTTAGGTTATGTCACCTAAGGAGGTGTGTCAATGAGGGCTGAGGAAGAACTGAAAGCTTACTTTTTGCCAATAGCATTGGACTGGCTAATCCACTCTGGGATAAATTCGTCCAGATAGCCAATAAGGGCCAGAGCGATAAGGGCGAAAATCGGCCAGAATTGGATCGCTCCCGACGGGGAAGTCGTTGGGGTAACCGGTTCAGCACCAATCGGCTGGGCTTGGACGGTGGTGATCAAATGGTAAGAAATTGTCAGTGGGGCAGATTGAATTGGAGTAGAATTGAGAATTTTTGGGGCGGACCGATTAAGCGTTGAGCCGGTGTTGATAGCTGTTTGCTGTTCGCCAGTCCCCGCCATCGGTTCCATCAAAGGTGTGACAAGGGAGGCCAGCGGAGCAGTCAACGCAGCAATGTTTTGAGTAGTGAGAGCAGCTGGAGCGCCAAAATGCTGAACAACAAAGAGGGTTATCTGATTTTCATACCAGCCCTCAGCCATACCCACACCGATATTGGTGAACTCGGGTTGCACCAAGTTTTTGTAATGGCCGGGACTAGCTACCCAAGCATTCATTAATCTATCCAGATCATAAAATCCTTTGGCCAAATTTTCGCCAGCCAGAGAATAAGTATAACCGGCGCCATTTATCCAATAGGACATATGGTAGCCATCAGGGTTGGCATGACCGAAGTAACCGCGAGTGGCCATATCAGTGGCTTTGGCGGCAGCGGATTGCATCAAGCGAGAGTCCAAAGTAAGAGCCGGTAAACCGGCCTGGGCGCGAATCTGATTGGTCTGTTCAATAACTAGCTGTTCCTGACTGGCCAAGGGGTTGGCTAAAGCAAGAGTGGCGTGAGATTGAGTAAACAAAAACAACAGGGCAAGGCCGGCTATCTCTACATTAGTCAGCGAAATCGGAACCCAACTGAAATAATCTTTTATTTTTGTTTTCACCTGATTTGAGGTGATTTATTTTAGTTTTATTTTGTATTATATCATATTTAACTGTTATTGTCAACCACTATATAATCACCGCAAATCGATTGTGGCACACACAAACTCTGCCATCAGTAACGACCTAGCAAGATTGCCCTCGGGATTAGGTCACACGCATGTGCAAATCCCAGTATCTATGACTAACTTACAAGATTGTCCGTCGGGGCAGGTACCTTTACAGGGAGGAGCTAGTTGCCCTGACTGCTGGCATTCTACACAGACTGAACCGGTTGACTGTTTGCTGTTCTTAAACTCATTTACGGTGCAAGTACTCTTCCCCACAAGCCCGAATGCGCCAACTCCCATATAATGCTGCACAAAACTCAATATAATAAAACCCGCAATTACTATCGCAATGACTACATCTAGTTTTGTGACCTTTTCCTTTTTAGTCATTCTCTTAAATCGCATCGTTGGTATGATTTAATTCAATATAACTATTAAGCCAATTTTAGTATCTCATAAGATTAGCTGTTCTGAAGGCACTACGGTTACTCTGCCCCACCTTCGTGAAGCCACTATAGACGGGCAGGCATCCATCCTCTGCTCTAAGAGTTACGGAGGACTGATGTTGTGACCGTTGGCTAGCCACTAAGATTTAGGTGTAGAACAGGTAGATTCGTGCCTCTATAGAAAAGCTTGTCTGGGGGCTAGTTTTGGGCGTACAATTGACCATTATGGGAGTAGTGGAGGTGAACAATCTGACCAAGTATTACGGCCGCGTCAGGGGGGTAGAGCAGCTTAGTTTTACGGTGAACGAGGGCGAGATTTTTGGTTTCTTAGGACCGAACGGAGCTGGTAAAACTACTGCCATCCGGCTGATGCTGGACTTCATCCGGCCGCAGGCGGGAAACATTAGTATTTTTGGCTTTGACGCCCATCGGGACGCTCCGGCGATTCATCGCTACACAGGCTATGTTTCAGGCGAGCCATTTCTGTATCCTTTTATGCGCGGCCGCGAGCTGCTTAATTGGCTTCGGACCTTCCGATCGCGGAGCGGAGAACTGTCCCTTGCGCGCCTGTGCGAAATCCTGCAATTCGATCCCAAACATTTCATCAAAAGTTATTCCAGCGGCAATCGCAAAAAACTGGCGCTGATCCAAGCATTGATGCACCGCCCGCGCCTGCTGATTTTGGATGAGCCAACTAATGGATTAGACCCTATCGTTAAGCAAAACTTTTACGCCATCTTGCAAAGTTTAAAACAAGGCGGCACAACAATATTCTTTTCTTCACATGATTTGGCCGAGGTGCAAAAAATCTGCGACCGCGTGGCAATTATTAAAGACGGCCGGGTGGTGGCGGTCGAGGAAGTTGGCAATCTGATCAACAAAAGTAATCTGTCGGTGGAGGTAACTTTTCGGGAGGTGCCCGATGAGGCGAGTTTGGCTGATCTTAAGATAACTGAACGCAACGGGCAATCAGTCAAATTGCAGACGGGACGGAGTGAAATTAATGCCGTCTTGGCGCGACTTAATCAGCACTCGATTGCGAATATCACCATTTCCCAACCAACTCTGGAGGACATATTCTTAACTTGGTACCGGTAATGAGCTGGCCGATTTTTTGGCAAACCCTCAAAAGCTACTGGCTAACCATCCTCTTCTACTGCGGCGGCCTATTTCTTTACAGTATGTTTTTGACATTTATCTATCCCGTTGCTCGCGATGTAGGGACGAATTATACCGAGATTTTTAATAAAATACCGGTGCAAATTCGTGAGGCGATGGGAGGAACGAACTTTTTGGACAACGGACTAAGCTTTGAGGGATTTTTGTCATTAGAACATCTTAAATTTTTCTGGGTGATCGCTGTTTGCGCTTTTATTATCGGGTTTGCCTCTCGGGCGATTGCGGGAGAAGTGGAACAAGGTACAATTGCCCTGCTGTTGTCCCAACCGGTTACCCGCATGCAAATCTTCTTCAGTAAATTGGCTGTCGGAGTAATAGGAATAGTAGCGTTAGTCGGGGCGACTATGGGAGGAATGCTCTGGCAGACCTCCCGCTTGGATATTGCCATTGCGCCAATTGAGGGATACTGGCTATTCATCAATGTGGCTATTCTATTTTTTATCAGCATTCTCGCGGTTGCGATGATGTTTTCAACTATGGTGGCGGAGCGGGGGCGGGCAACGCTGTTGCCGTTGTTATTTGTAATCATTTCTTTCGTAATAGACTTGTTTGCCAAGTTGAATGGGGATTGGGAAAACTTGAAATGGCTCTCGATATTCCATTATTACGGTACGCCAGATTCGATTATCACCACCGCCAGCATTGATGATTCGCACTTGTGGGTTTTCATCGGAATTATTGTAGTGGCAACGATTGCCGGAATAGTAATTTTCAACCGACGAGACATCGCGGTGTAGTTTGCAAGAGAAAGATCTCAAACACAAACAAGTCTGAGCTTTCTACTGGCAGACCGTGGTGGAGGAAGTTAGGACAGCTGTGATTTTAGGACAACGAGGATTGCTTTCGTCTCGGCCTCTGTCACCTCAACCCGTTTTAGGTCGGTAGCGTCCGGCCATTTATCGTCCACCCAATCTCTATCATTAAAATTGACGGATTTGGAATATCTCGGCACGAGATGAAAATGTGGGTTTGGATCCTTCATCATAAATGCACAGTAATTGAACTTTTCCGCACCAAAGGTTTTTATTAGCAAGCTTTCGGACTCCTCCGCTACTATGGCAAATTCTGCCCACTCATCGGCAGCGAGATCGCCCAACTTGGTGGCATCTGATTTTGAGGCAATCACCAGAGTACCAAGCGTAATCTGGTGCGGACGCACCATAACAACCCAGTAGTTGTATTCTTTGACCAGGGTCTCGGGATAGCCGAATACGGGGATGGTTTGATTCATATGTCTATACTACCATCTAAAAGTTCTAACCTCCACGATACCTCAAAAATAAAACCCGCTATGAAAACGGATAATTTTGCTGGCAGGGGCGAGAGGAGTCGGACCTCTACTGCAAGTTTTGGAGACTCGCGTGATACCGTTTCACTACGCCCCTAGGTGGATACAGGTGTATTTTACCATAAACCCCGCTACTGGAGCGGGGTTTGCCGATGCTGGGATAGATTGCTTCGCTGACGCTCGCAATGACGGTTGTTTGTTTTTCTTGTTTGGATCCCCGCCTACGCGAGGATGACGCTGTGCGTCACTTCGTTTCTTTGTGGGAAGTGGTTTTTCTGCAGATGCGGCAGAATTTCTTTCTGACTAACCGGTCCGGCGTGTTAATCGGATTCTTGCGGGTGGAATAAACGCCCTGCTTGCATTCGGCGCACATCAATCTGATGATGGGGCGTTTAACTTTTTTGGTGATTTTGGCTTTTGCGGGCATAGGATTAATTTGTTTAAGATCCTTCGACTCGCTCCGCTCGCTCAGGATGACAGAGGCAGAAGTCAGGACGACAATATAGGGATTATGCTTTTTTGATTTGAAGGAAATCTAGTTCGACGGGGGTTTCCCGGCCAAAGATACTAACCAATACTTTAATTTTGCCTTTTTCTTCGTCAATTTCAGACACGGAACCATCATAATTTTTGAACGGGCCGTCTTTAATGTGGACCAAGTCGCCGATGTTAACATCAATCTTGTATTTCGGTTCTTCTACATCCATCCGTTTGAAGATACCCCTCAACTCGTGCTCGGCGACTGGGACCGGCACAGTGCCAGAGCCAATGAAACCGGTGACATTAGGTGTGTTGCGGACAACATACCAAGAATCTTCTGTCACATTCATATTCACTAGCACATAACCGGGGAACATTTTCTTTTCAACGATTTTGCGTTTGCCATTCTTAATTTCAATTTGATTTTCCTTGGGCACCAAGACATCAAAGATTTTGTCTTGCATATCCAAGGAATTAATTCTCTGTTTCAAGCTTTCGGCAACTGCATCTTCGTAGCCAGAGTAGGTGTGAAGCACATACCATTGTCCCGGCCATTTTTGGGAGAGCGAAGCGGCAGTGTCGGCAATGGCAGTCGGCTCCTCAATATCGGCATCATCCAAAGTATCCCCTCCCCCCGCCGGAGAAACATTTTGGGAATTGTCATCCCCTTTCTGCTGCCCAGTAGAACTAGGGGCTTCTTCGATTTTTTCGATTGGCTCGACAGTGGGAACCACAGCTGTTTCTTCCTTCTCCGTTAAAGCTCCCTCCTGCGCTGAAGCTACGGAGGATTTGTCGTCGGAGGATTGCGCCTCCGGCTTGTCGGTTTCGGTTTCTACTTCAGCCTCGGCAACTTCTTCTTCGGGAGTCGCGATGGTCTCTTTGGGAGAAACGGCCTCTTGGGCGAGCTCCTCTTCATTAGAGTCAGATTGTTGCAAATCGTCGTTCATTTATTTAGCTGGAGTAGTTTGAGTTTGGATGTCGCCAACATTAATGTTGGGACTGGCGGATTGGCTTGATTGTTTTGATTGGATTTGGGCGGCACGCTGGGTAACCCATTTGATGCCTGCGGTCAGACCGTAATCGATAACGGTGATGTACAACATGAATAACACGGAAACGCCAATGACAATCAGTGTCAAATTAATAGCGACTTGGCGGGTCGGCCAAGTAACTTTGGCCAATTCCACCCGGGCTTCATGAAAAAATTTCGTAATTGCTTTAAACATTTTGAGAAGATAGATTCTGGACAAGCCAGAATGACGGGTATTGGTTTAACGTTTCGAGAATTGGGGCGCTCGGCGGGCTCGTTTAAGACCGAATTTCTTGCGCTCTTTGGCGCGGGCATCGCGAGTTAAATAACCGGCTTTCTTAAGCGCCGTCTTAAGATTAACATCAAAACTGACCAAAGCCCGGGCGATGCCATGACGGATGGCATCGGCTTGAGCGGCCATGCCGCCACCGCGAACTTGAACGGAAATATCAAAATCTTTACGCATACCGACTGCTTCCAAGGGTTGATAAATTTTTTCTACTAAAGCAACTGGGCTAAAATAGCGGCTGCCGACCTGCCCATTGATGATTACAACTTTGCCCGTGCCTTTATAGAGACGAACTTGGGCCGAGGCGGTCTTGCGACGACCAACAGCGGGGAAATACTGGCCAGAAAGTTTAAGAGTTTGTTCCATAATAATTACAGTTTGATTGGCACAGGGTTTTGCCCGCCATGACGGTGTTCGTTTTCGGCATAAATCTTCAGCCGATCCAGCGCCACATTATGCAATTTATTTTTAGGCAACATACCAGCGATGGCGTGGCGAACTACTTCGGATGGGTTCTTACCTTCCAAAATTCGACCAGCCGTTTTAACATTGAGACCGCCGGGATAGCCAGTGTGGGAGCGATAAATTTTGCCGGCCAGTTTGTTACCAGTCAGTTTGATGTATTTGGCGTTGATAATGACCACATTGGTCTTGGCTTCCACTGCCCGATTGAAAGTGGCGTTGTCCTTGCCCATCAGAAATTTGGCAACTTTCACCGCCAATCGGCCCAAAACTTGATCCTTGGCATCAACCAAGAACCAGCGTTCCGGGAGTTGATGACTTGGCATGTGTTTGGTAGCTTTTTCCATTATACAAATTCGATTATGGCGACGGGCGCTGCATCCCCGATGCGATTGCCCTTGCGGATGACTCGGACATAACCACCCACTCTTTCCCGATAGCGCGGAGCGATGACTTGTAACATTTTTTTGACCACAACCTGATTGTTGTAGAGCGCCTTCAATAATTGCTGTTTGGCCACCAAATTGCCTTTTTTGGCGATGGTGATTAGCTGTTCAATCTTTGGCCTGAGCGCCTTGGCCTTGGCTTGGGTGGTGACGATATGTTCATGGAGGATGAGCGAAGTCAGCAAATTCTTCATCAGCGCGGTGCGCTGCCGTTTCACTCGTCCCAGCTTTTTGCCTTTGACCCGATGACGCATATTATTCGATCCCTTTAAATTTAATACCTAGTTCATTCAGCTTGGTGGTAATTTCATCCAGCGCTTTAGCCCCCAGCCCTTTCATTTCGCCCAATTTTTCCGGACCATATTCCAAGATTTCGCTAACTTTCTTGATGCCGTTGTTGGTCAGCGCGTTGGTAGTACGAACCGACAGGTTAATCTCATCAATGCTGAAATCCTTTACATCAACTATGTCTGATTCTTCCTGGGGTTCACCGATCGGCAGATTTTCCAAATCAACGCCAAAGACGCTCAGTTGTCTGGCCAAAATTTGCGCGCTTTGACGCACGGCTTCTTCCGGCGTAATGGTGCCGTCGGTTAATACATGCAGGGTCAGCCGATCGTAGTTAATCATTTCGCCAACCCGAGTCGGTTCAACGTTGAACATCACTTTGATTACTGGAGAGAAAGCGGCATCTACGGCGATAGTGCCAATGGAAAAGCCCCTTTCATCCATCGCTTCGCTGGGAACATAGCCGCGTCCGTGGGCCACCTGAATTTCCATTTCCAAAGCGCCTTTTTCGGAAACGGTGGCGATATACTGGTCGGGGTTGACCAAAGTTAGTGAAGAAGGCACTTCCAAACTGGCTCCGGTGACTTCACCAACTTTGTTGGCTTTGAATTTTAGAGTGACCGGACCCTCGGTGTGCTTAATGAAGTGAAGTTGTTTGAGATTAAGAATGACTTGCACTGCGTCTTCGTTCACGCCAGTGATGGGAGAAAATTCGTGATCAACACCGGCAATTTTTACGGCAATTATAGCGGCACCCGGCAGAGAGCTTAACAACACGCGGCGCAATGAGTTGCCCAGCGTGGTGCCGTACCCGGGATAGCACGGCTCGATAACGAAGACGGCGCGGTTGAGCGCTTTTTCTTCGATTTTGATAGTTGGACTATTGATATCTTCGATCATAGTGGTTCTCCCCACAAAATTATTACCTCGAATAGAATTCGACGATTACTTTCTCATTAAATGGCGACTCGATTTCATCCCGGACAGGCAGAGCCAGTATTTGGATGGTGAGTGCGTTTGAGTCCACTTTCAGCCAGGAAACCGGCTGATTGCCCTTCGCGATTTCTTGAATGGTGCTCTTCAGGGCCGGGCGGTTGCCGGCAAAGGCGATATTATCATTCGGCTTGATCTGGAAAGAAGGGGTATCGACCTTGCGGCCGTTGACCGTTAAATGAGCATGGGAAACCAGCTGGCGGGCGGCCCGATGGGAATCAGTCCAGCCAGCGCGATAAACCACATTGTCCAGCCGGCGTTCCAGCTCAACCAGCAGAGCAGTATCAGTGGAACTACGCTGACGACTGGCTTTTGTATAGTAACTACGAAGCTGTTTTTCGGTTAAATGATAAAATGCCCGAGCTTTCTGCTTTTCCCGCAACTGCTGGGCATAGCTGGTAAGTTTGGCAAAACCAGATTTTTTGCTGTGCATACCAGGCGGTTGCTTACGATGAAGTTTGACATATTTGGCGGCGGTAGAGCGATCACCACCCATGGCGAAATCTTCGCCAAGGCGTCTGATCCTTTTCATGCGTGGTCCGATAGTAGTTGCCATATCGTCTAAATCCTTTCGCGGTTACGCCAATCATGAGCAAAGCTCAGGCTTGGCTTTTAAGACTCAAGGATTTCTCCTCCCCCCAAACCACTCACTTCGTTAGAGCGCTTTGGGGACCCCATTAAGATATTAGATAACAGAAATTTCATATTAAACTCGGCGAGCTTTACGCGCCCGGGGGCCGTTGTGCGGAATCGGGGTGACATCTTTGATCGACATAATTTCTAAACCGCCCTGGACAACCGAACGGATAGCGGCTTCCCGGCCAGTGCCGACTCCTTGAACAAAGATGTGGGCTTTCTGCAGGCCGGCGTTAGCGATAGCTTTACCAATAACCGAACTGGCAGCTTTGGAGGCGGCAAAAGAGGTGGACTTTTTCGAACCCTTAAACCCTTCGCGACCGCTGGAACCCATCGCCAGAACATTGCCATCCATATCGGCGACTGTAATGAGTGTGTTGTTGAAGGTCGATTTAATATAAATTTTGCCTTCGGGGGCAACTCGCTTAACTTTCTTTTTCTTGGCTTTAGCGGTTTTGCCGGCAGCTTTAGTAGCATAGGCCTGCTTCTTTTGTTCGGCTTTCCGTCCCTTTTCTGCCTTCTTTTGTAATCTCTTCTTTCGACTCATGAATTTAAATAATTGATCTAAGAATTAAGTTTAGGTCTTGTCAGAGGATTTCTTGCGACCGCTACCCATGGTGACGCGCTTACCGCGTTTGGTACGGGCATTAGTGCGGGTACGTTGACCACGAACTGGAAGTTTTTTGATATGGCGTTGGCCGCGATAGGACCCCAAATCCTTCAACCGCTTGATATTCATCGCGACTTCCCGACGGAGGTCACCCTCAATCAACAATTCTTTTTCGATCAAGTTGCGCAGTTTGGCTTCTTCGGCTTCGGTTAGATCTTTAACCCGGGTGGCGGGGTTAACTTTGACGGCCGACAAAACCTGGGCGCTGGAACTCCTGCCGATGCCGTAAATGGCGGTCAGCGCAATATCGATGTGCTTGTCGTTATTCAAGTTAATACCGGCAATTCTGATAACCATAATTAGCCCTGGCGCTGTTTATGTTTTTTAGTTGGACAAATCACCCTCACCACACCCTTGCGTTTGATAACACGGCAGTTTTTGCACATAGGTTTTACGGATGGCCCGACTTTCATAACATTATTTATATCTATAAGTGATTCTGCCCTTTTCGATGTCGTAGGGGCTCATTTCGATTTTTACCTTATCACCAGCGGCAATTTTGATGTAGTGCATCCGCATTTTGCCGGAGATATGAGCCAAGATGACGTGGCCATTGTCTAATTCCACCTTGAACATGGCGTTGGGCAGGGTTTCCTTGACGGTCCCCTCCAGCTCAATAACTTGTTTATCGGGTGAGGTATTCATTGATTCTACTATCTGAGAGCCACAATTATCATAACGTTCTCGGGGAAAGAAGTAGGGCTCTGATAACCAATTGATGCCCGAAGAACTTTAGGATATGGGGCAGAAAAGTTTACTTTGCCATTATTCTATGTTTGCGGAGTACCGTCAAGGAGTTTTTTGGCCGTCAATCAGAGTTTCTAGCGGGGTAAGGACCTCAGGGCCATCCGGGGTGACTAGAATGGTGTGTTCGAAGTGGGCGGCCAACCGGCCATCGACGGTTTCGATGGTCCAGCCGTCCGACAGTTCTCGGGTATCTTCGCTGCCCAGGCCTGCAATCGGCTCCAGCGCCAGGGTCATGCCTGGGTGGATGGCCGGGCCGGGTCTACCAGGGTCAAAGTTGGGAATCATCGGGTCCAGATGGAGCTCCCGACCCACCCCATGACCAACCAAATTACGAAAAATGGTCAGATGTCGCCCCCGAAGCACCTTTTCGATCGAGCGCGAGATATCCTGAATTCGGTTGCCTGGACGGACGGCGTCAGTACCAGCAAGCAGGGCGGCATAGGTGCCAGCTAGCAACCGCTTGGCTTCAGGGGCAATCTCCCCTATCGGCAGGGTAATAGCAGCGTCAGTATGCCAGCCCTTGTAGTAGAGACCCATGTCAATAGCTAAAATATCACCATCCCGCAAAAGATAATCGGCGGGGATGCCATGGACAATAGTATGGTTAGGCGACAGGCAAAGGGCAGCGGGATAACCATGATAGCCCTTGAACGAGGGAATCCCGCCGAGCTTGTTCGCCTCATCATTGGCAAGTTTCTCTAGCTCTAATAAATTAGTTCCCGGCCGGACCCGTGCCTTTAATACTTGAAAGATGGCCACTAACCGGCGGCCACCTTCTCTCAAATCGATAATATCTTGCTCAGTTAACATTTAGAAAGAGCTTTGACGATGGCGGCTTGTACTTGTTTGACGGTTTGATCGCCGTCGACCATGACCAAGCGTTTGGTTTTACGATAGTGTGCCAGCAAGTCCCGAGCTTCTTTTTGAAACACCCGAATCCGAGCAGTGAGGGCTGAGGGATTTAGATCATCAACGCGATGTTCAACCTTCGCTCGTTTTAATAATCGATCACGGGCGATCGCTAGCGGCAATTTCACAAATATCAGCACTGCTTGCCGACTAGTGGCAGACAATAATTTATCTAAAAATTTTACCTGAACCATATTGCGAGGGTATCCGTCGAAGATGATTCGGTGGCGGAATGACAATCTGGCAACAAACTTTTTTGCCAAGCCATTAGTGATCTGCACTGGCACCAATTTACCGGCAGACACCGCCCGTTTGGCTGTTACCGCGTCTCTACTTCTGCCTCTTACCAATTCACGCAATAGCCCGCCCATATTCAAGTGCTGGGCTGCTAATTTTTTGACCAACAATTCCGCCTGCGTGCTTTTCCCTGAACCCGGACCGCCATAAAGAATGATGTCCGGTTTAGATTTCGTCATATCGCTTCATAATTAACTGAGCGCGCAGTTGGCGCATCAATTCTAACGCGACCGATACTACGATCAGCAAACCAGTGCCGCCCAGGGTGAGCGTCTTGATGTTGGTGATCCCTTGAACAATGTTGGGCAATACAGCGATTAGCCCCAGAAAAATGGCACCAGCCAAAGTAATGCGATTGGTGACAAAACTAAGAAAGTCAATTGTTTGACGGCCCGGACGAATACCAGGAATGAAGCCACCGGATTTCTGGATGTTTTCCGCTACCTGATCGGGCTTGAAAATTACCCAAGTATAAAAATAAGTGAAGAAGACCACCAAGAAAAAATATAGAATCCCATAAACCCATTGATTCTGAAAGGCATGCTGAACCCAGGTGGCGGTGGAAGCAATCCAGACGGTACGGGCGGAGGCAAAGAAGGAGGCAATAAGGCCAGGGAATAATAATAGTGAAATAGCAAAAATGATGGGAATTACACCGGCTTGGTTAACCCGCAGCGGCAAATGATTGCTTTGCCCAGCATATAGACGATTGCCTCCGCCGCGACCGGCATAGGCAATGGGGATATTACGCTGGCCTTCAGTAATGTAGACCACCAAGTAAATGGTGGCGACGGCCAGCACGGCGAAGACCAAGATCTCAAACAATTTGCTGGCATCAAACAGGGCAATGGTGCTGGTCAGCCCCCGGGGCAGACCAGCCAAAATACCAATGAAGATAATTACCGACACGCCGTTGCCGATGCCATGTTCAGAAATTAACTCACCCAGCCACATCAGCACGATGGTACCAGCAGTAACAATTAACATAATAGCGGCCATTTTGACTGCCGTTAGATCGCCTAAGATATTCACATCGGCATGCTGCAGCAGCACAATCATGCCGTAGGCCTGAATAAGGGCTAAGGGAACAGTTAACAGCCGGG
>Ga0315293_10003792_pt1 | contig 14504 bp, 14 predicted proteins | sample YL17G13_20_MG_FD_203071 | JGI IMG/M metagenome (GOLD analysis project Ga0315293, IMG submission 203071) | Sediment microbial communities from Yellowstone Lake, YNP, Wyoming, USA - YL17G13_20 | ecosystem: Environmental > Aquatic > Freshwater > Lake > Sediment | place: USA: Wyoming | collected... | reverse complement strand
TTCACTCCACCGGAGCCGGACTACATCGCGCGAGCGTATAGTCGAGAGCTGTTCTCACGCCACCAGCCGGATCGAATATGGGAACTGGAAGGCATGAAAGCCTCACACGCCGACGAGAATTTCGGCATATACGCCGAGGAATACGCCGCGATCTATCCCTGCGATATGGAATTGAGGCTGCCTCTCTATTTCGACATCGCCTCCTTCAGGGGCGGCGATTGGTCGGATCGCCTCGATGTCAGCTTCGAGATACCGGCGAAGGATCTGAAAACCGGCACGAGGGGCGAGAGCCTCAGCGCCGAAGTGGAGCTCCGCGTCCTCGTGAGAGACGAGAACCTGCGAGAGGTGGCCTCGGGGGAAGATTGCATCAATCTCACCGCTTCCGGAGATGCGCTCGCGAACGCTCCCCTTCTTCCCGCACAAATTGTGCTGGCCCTTGAACCGGGCCGTTACAACGTCGGCATCGAGGCGCGCGACAAGAACTCGAACCGGAGGGCTGCATTCAGAACAAAGATCGATCTTCCCGCCTATACGGAATCGCCCTCGATCAGCGACATTCAGTTCGCCACGAGCATCGAGGAGACCGAAGAGAACCGGCGCTTCGTCAAGGGCAACCTGCAGGTCGTGCCCCATCCTCTTCGCGCCTATCGGATTCCCTATCCGGTCATGTTCTACTTCGAGATCTACGGGCTCAGCACGGATGAAGAGGGCATCGCCTTGTATAAGGTCGAATACAAGATCGTCCCGCTGGAGAAACGGAGATGGGGACCGGTGCTCAGGGAAGTGCCGATGACGATCAGCTCTGCGTTCGAGACGGGCGGCTACGGGAGAATGCAGCCGCAGCGGCTCTCGATAGCGACGAACGAGCTCTGGGGTGGGCCGTTCAGACTGGACGTGACGGTGACCGACCGCAGGACGTTCCGGACCGCGACACGCTCGGCGCAGTTTTCGATTCTCAAATGAAAAGCCCCGGTCGCTGCGACCGGGGCCCGGATCATTCTCCGCGAGCGCACAGACGACACCGCTCTCTCAGGTCCCCTCTTCCCAGCTCGCCAGGTAGCGCTTCTGCTTTTCGGTGAGCTCGTCGATTCTGACACCCATGCTCGCGAGCTTGAGCGCGGCGACCATCTGGTCGATCTCGCGCGGCACCGGGTAGACCTTCTTCTCGAGCCGCTCCGTGCCCTTCACGAGGTATTCCACCGAGAGGAGCTGGTCCGCGAAGCTCATGTCCATGACCATCGCCGGGTGACCCTCGGCGGCGGCGAGGTTGATGAGGCGCCCCTCGCCGAGGAGGTTGATCTTCCGGCCGTCCTTGAGAACGTACTGCATGACGCTCTCGCGCATCGCTCGCTTTTCGACGGCGAGGCCCTCGAGGGCGGGAATATCGATCTCGACGTTGAAGTGCCCCGAATTCGCGACGATGGCGCCGTCCTTCATTTTCTCGAAATGCTCTTTGCGGACGATCGAGGTGTCCCCCGTCACCGTCACGAAGATATCTCCTATCGCCGCGGCCTCGAGCGACGACATGACGGTGTAGCCGTCCATCACCGCCTCGAGCGCCTTGAGGGGATCGACCTCGACGACGATCACGTTCGCACCCATGCCTTTCGCCCGTGTCGCCGTGCCGCGGCCGCACCAGCCGTAGCCGAAGACGACGAATCTCGACCCCGCGAACAGCGTATTCGTCGCGCGGAGGATGCCGTCGATCGTGCTCTGCCCCGTGCCGTAGCGATTGTCGAAGAGGTGCTTCGTCTCGGCGTCGTTGATCGCGATGACGGGATACATGAGAACGCCGTTCTTCTCCATGCTGCGGAGCCTGATGACCCCGGTCGTCGTCTCCTCGGTGCCTCCCGTGATGCCGGCGAGGAGCTCGCGGCGATCCTTGTGGAGCATGCTCACGAGGTCGGCGCCGTCGTCCATCGTGATCGTGGGCTTCGTATCGAGAACGGCCTTGATGTGGCCGTAGTAGCGGTCGCTGTCCTCCCCTTTCACCGCAAAGGTCGGGATCTCCTCGTGGGTAACGAGGGAGGCCACGACGTCATCCTGCGTGCTCAGCGGATTCGAGGCGCAGAGCGCGACCCGGGCGCCTCCCGCACGAAGCGCCGATACGAGGTTCGCGGTCTCGGTCGTCACGTGGAGACAGGCCGCGATCCGCGCGTTCTTGAGCGGTTTTTCCTTCTCGAAGCGCGCCTTGATCATTCCGCAGACGGGCATGTTTCCCCACGCCCATTCGATCCGTTTTTTCCCCGCCTCGGCCAGATTCAAGTCCTTGCAGTCGTACTGCATCCCGTGATTCCTTTCTCGAGGGATCCTTCAGCAGGTCTTTCCGCTGATGCCCGCCTTCGATTTCAATATTTCGACCATGTCGAGGAGCTCCCAGGTGAAGTCGGGCTCCGTCCGGCCGAAGTGCCCGTAGGCGGCCGTCTGCCGATAGATGCCCCGCCGGAGCTTGAGCCGTTCCATGATGCCCCGCGGGGTGAGATCGAAAACGTCGCGAACGATCTTCGTCAGTTTCGCGTCCCCCAGCTTCCCCCGCCCCGACGTGTCGATCATGACCGAGATCGGCTCGGCCATACCGATCGCGTACGCGATCTGAACGGTGCACTCGTCGGCGAGACCCGCGCCCACGATGTTCTTTGCGACGTGGCGCGCCGCGTACGAGGCTGAACGGTCCACCTTCGTCGGGTCCTTGCCGGAGAACGCGCCGCCCCCGTGGCTCGCGAATCCGCCGTACGTGTCGACGATGATCTTGCGGCCCGTGAGCCCCGTGTCCGCCGCGGGGCCTCCCTTCACGAAGCGCCCCGTCGGGTTCACGAGGATGCAAAAGTCGCTCGCGTCCACGTTCATTTCGGAGACGACCGGTCTGATGACCTCTCTCGTGAGATCCGTGCGGATCCGGTCGATCGTGGCCTCCGCACTGTGCTGCGCGGAGACGAGGACCGTGTCGATCCGCTTCGGAACGTGGTCCTCGTACTCGATCGTGACCTGCGATTTGCCATCGGGCTTGAGGTAGTCGATAATGCCCATCTTGCGCACCTCCGCGAGCCTCCGCACGAGCCGGTGCGCGATGACGATCGGCATCGGCATGAGCACGTCGGTCTGGGTGCAGGCGAATCCGAACATCATCCCCTGGTCCCCCGCGCCCCCCTTGTCGACGCCCATCGCGATGTCCCCCGACTGTTCGTCGATCGAGGTGAGCACGGCCGCCGTCTCGAAATCGAACCCGAGATGCGGGTCAGTGTAGCCGATGTCCCTGATGACGCCCCGCACGGTCGAGGGCACGTCGACGTAGGTGTCCGTGTGGATCTCCCCCGCGACAAACGCGAGCCCCGTGGTGACGATGCATTCGCACGCGACGCGGCCATTCGGATCCTGGGAGAGGATCGCGTCGACGACCGAGTCCGATATCTGATCCGCGACCTTATCCGGATGTCCCTCCGTGACCGATTCGGAAGTGAACAGATGTTTCTCTGCCATACATCAACTCCTTGGAAACACGGAAGTAGGCGCATTGAGCACTGAGAAGGATTGTCTGTCGGCCGCAAAAAATCAAGCGAAAACCTCGGCCGGCGCTCGCTCAGCGGTAGTCTATCTGGGAATAATCGCTCACGTTGACGCTCCCCTTGCGGCCGGTGACTTCGGCGAAAGCGCCGACGACCGACCCCTCGAGGATGACGTTCTCGATGCTCGATTCCTCGTTCAGGATCGAGTTCTCGATGATCGAGTTGCGTATCCTGCACCCCTTCGCGACGGACACGTACGGCCCGATGATCGAATTGACGATTGAGCTCCCCCTGTCGATATAGCAGGGGGGGATGACGATGCACCCGTCCGCTTTCCCGCCCATTTTTCCCTCCTCGAGGAGAATGCGGTTCGTCTCGAGAAGCGTCTCGACCTTCCCGCAATCGTACCAACCGTCGATGTGGAACGGGCGGAACTGCGTGCCGCGGTCGATCATGAGCTGGAGGGCATCGGTGATCTGGTACTCCCCCTTCGTCATGATGTTCTTGTCGATGACGTCCCGGCACGCCTTGAAGAGGGGTGCGGAATCCTTGAAGTAGTAGAGTCCGATGAGGGCGAGGTTCCCCTTCGGATGCTCGGGCTTCTCGACGATTTTCCGCACGATCCCGCGGTCGACCTCGCAGATGCCGAAGCGCTGCGGATCGGCGACCTCGCGGACGCCGAGGACGTACGGGCCCGCGGTGGGGATGCGCCCGAAATCCGTCTTGATGATCGTATCGCCGAGAATGATGATGAGCTCTGCGTTATCGGCATGCTCACGGGCGAGGGAGACGGCGTGCGCGATCCCTTTCTGCTCCGTCTGCTCGACGAACGTGATGGGGACCTTGTAGGCGGCCGTGAGGTACTCGCGGATGAGATCGCCCTTGTAGCCGACGATCGGGATAAGCTCCTTGACGCCCATCCCGAGGAGGCTGTCGACGATGTGCCCGAGAATCGGTTTTCCCGCGACGTTGAGAAGCGCCTTGGGGATGTTGAGCGTGTGGGGTCTCAGGCGCTTTCCGATGCCTGCCACCGGTATGATCGCCTTCATGCATCCTCCGTTCTCAGCTCTTCTTTGATACGATCTATCTTTTCGATCGGGGTCGGATCCCTGCCGTATTCGACCGCGAGATACACGCTCGTGAAATCGCCGAGCAAAATGACCGAGAGGAGCCGCGCGAGGCGCCCGGGTCGCCCCTTGTCCCCTTCGCTCTCGATGAGAACGGCGCCGCTCGAGAGCGGCTCGAGCATCGAGTAGGCGGCCTCCATGCCGCGCTGAACGCGCGGATGGTCCTCGCTGTCCCGGAGCATGATGAGGAAAAAATCGCTCCGCAGGCGTTCAGGGCATTCCCAGCCCATGATCTCGTTGTGGCCGAGCTCGGGGAAATTATTGGCGAACGCCATGCTTTTCGAATTTTCGTTGAGCTGGCATTTCCAGCGGTACGCCGCGGCGCGCAGCAGCCCGTCGCCGCTGTAAATGATCGGCGTCTTGCCGTAGAGCCTCTTGGCGAGCTGGAGAGCGCGGCTGTCGACGGGGTCCGCCTCGAGCGAATACCTCTCGACGAGCTTGCGGCTCTTGCGAACGGCCGAATCGACCTCTTCGTCGGTGACCGGATAGATCCCCCACTTCGACACGAGACCGATAAGGGGGATGAAGAGATGGCCGAGCGCGGCGCGCGGGGGCATCCCGGCGGGAACGCGGATCACGCGGACGCCCGCCGCGGCGGCCTCATCGGCGAGCGCCCCGCCGGATGTAATGGCGATCGTCGGGCACCCGCGCATAGTCGCGTTCTGAAAGCAGCTCAGGACCTCCTCCGTGTTGCCGCTGTAACTGATGCAGACGACGGGGGTCGATTTGTCGGCGAACGCCGGCAGCGCATACGTCGATTCGAGATAGACCGGCACCGCGGCGTCGTGCTGGATTATGTCGCGCAGGAGCTGGGCGCCGATCGCCGAGCCTCCCATCCCGCAGAGGATGACCGGCGCCTTGCCGCGCAGCGACGGTGTCCTGGACTTCTTGACCGTGCGCCAGGCTTCCTCGACCTGGTCGGGAAGATGCATTGCGAGATCGAGCATCTTGCTCGCGTCGACGCGGTAATGTCTCGCGGAATCCTCGTTGCTCATGACGCCGCCTCCGGGTGAAATTCCCTAAGCTCGGGCCGCTTTTCGCGAATGAAGCGGTCGACGAGCTCGCGAATCTCGTGCGCGGTTCCCATGGTGAGCGCCTTCCGCACGAGGGAGCGCGTCTCGTCGTAGGTTACCGAGCGGACGATCTTCTTGATGGTCGGAATGAGATACGACCCCGCGCTGAACTCGTCGATGCCGAGGCCGAGGAGGAGGAGCGCGCCGTAGATATCTCCGGGCATCTCGCCGCAGACGCCGACCCAGATCTTGTTCTTGTGCGCGGCCGCCACCGTATCGCGGACGAGCCGGAGGATGCCCGGATGGAGCGCGTCGTAGAGGTAGGCTATCTTCGCGTTTCCCCGGTCGACGGCGAGCGAGTACTGGATGAGATCGTTCGTCCCGATGCTGAAGAAATCAACCTCGCGGGCGAGGATGTCCGCGATCGCCACGGCCGCGGGGGTTTCGATCATGATGCCGATCTCCGCGCGCTCGCCGATCTGGTAGCGCTGCCGCTTGAGGTCGTCCTTGACCTCCTCGCAAATCTCCTTCGCGAGCCGCACCTCGTCGAGCACGGAAACCATGGGGAACATGATCTTCACGTTGCCGTGCGCGGCGGCCCGGAAGATGGCCCTGAGCTGGGTCTTGAAGATGTCCTTCCGCGAGAGCGTGAACCTGATGCCACGCCATCCCATGAAGGGATTCGCCTCCCGGAGGTCGCCCGCCCAGCTCGCGATCTTATCGCCGCCGACGTCGAGCGTGCGGATGATGACGGGGTCCGAGGGGATGCGCTTCACGACGCTCGCGTAGTAGCGGTACTGCTCCTCTTCGCTCGGCAGCGTGTTCCGCGTTATGAAAAAGTACTCCGTGCGGAAGAGCCCGATGCCGCGCGCCCCGTGATTGATGACCTCTTCGACCTCATCGGCGATCTCCACGTTCGCCGAAAGCTCGATCTGGTGCCCGTCGAGCGTGACGGCGGGATAGTCGCGCAGCGTGAGGAGCTCCTTCTCGAGCTCGCGGTACCGCCCCTGCACTTCGCGGTACATACTCACCGTTTTGCTCATCGGATGGAGAATGACCTGGCCCGTGATCCCGTCGACGATGAGCTGGTCATACGGCTTCACGCTCTTGCTGATGTCATTGAGACCGACGACCGCGGGGATTCCCTGGGAGCGCGCGAGGATCGCGGCGTGGCTCGTGCTCCCGCCCGCGTCGGTAACGAACGCGATGACGTATTTCTTGTTGAAACCCGCCGTATCGGACGGCGTGAGGTTCTTCGCGACGACGATCGCTTTCTTCCGGAGATTGGTGAGTCCCTCGATCTTCTGTCCCATGAGGTTCCTGATGACGCGCCGGCGCACGTCGCGGATATCCTCGGAGCGCTCCTTAAGATATTCGTCCTTGATGTTGGCGAAGGTCGTCAGCACCTTGTCGAGCACGAGGCTCAGGGCGTACGCCGCCTTCACCTTCTGCTCTCTGATCATCGTGATCGTCTCGCTGCGGACGAGCTCGTCTTTGAGTATCATCCGGTGCGAATCGAGGATCTTCGCGTGTTCCTCCCCGATCTCCTCCTCGAGCGAGCGAACGAGCTTCTGAAGCTCCTTCTCGGTCTGCGCGAGGGCGTCCTCGAACTTCCCGATCTCGGCGTCGACCTCACCGGCGCTGATGTGCTCCTCGGCGACCGGAAGGTCCTCGACGTTGACGACGAACGCCTCGCCGAAGGCGATGCCCGGCGAAGCGGGAGTGCCGTTGAACGTTATCTCTTTCTTCTCGGTCTTCGCGTCGTCCACTAGTTCGTCTCCTTCGCGAACTCGTTGTCGACGAGATCGATGAGGTGCGCGAGCGCGCGCTCCTCGTCCGCGCCGTCCACGCTGAACACGAGCTCGGCCCCGCACTCCGCCCCGAGCCCGGCTACCCCCAGGATGCTCTTTGCATCGACCCCCTGACCGTCCTTCGAGACCGTGATATTGGACTGGAACTTCGTCGCGGCCTTGACGAGCTCTCCGGCGAGCCTCAGGTGGATGCCGTTCTTATTCCTGACCCTGGCGCTGCCGCTGACCATTGGAGGACTCTCCTGAAATCGATGGTCCAAAACTCACCGAAACTTCGTGTAAACGAACGGATAAACAACAAGGTAGAGCGCTGTCGCGCAAAGAATGGCGGTGACGCTCCACACGCGAGACAGCTTCTTTTCGAGGGCGAGCGCCGAGGCGATCGCGACGGCGCCCCAGACGACAAAAGCGGTCCCTCCCGCGCTCCGGGCCTGCACGAAGAGGAGCGCCGCGAAAACCCCCGATGCAAAGGCCGAACAACCGGCGACGAGCCGTTCCTCCCTGAAAAGCCGGCCCACGAACGCCCCACCCACACCCTCGCCCAGCTCGACGCCCTTGCAGTATCCACCAATCCGGGATCGGAAGTGATAGAAATTATACAGCACGAGGAAAAACACGAGACCGATGTACGAGCCATAGATAGCAGATATGCTCGCGATTGTCAACCCGAGGGGGATGAGGAGGGCGTCGAAAAAGTAGTTGGCCCGGGCGGCGAGAACGGATGAGAGGGCCGTCGCGACCCTGTCGATGCCCTCGGTGGTGACCGGTTCGCCGCGCGCGCGCCTTCCTTCCATGTTCACGACGACGCCGGCGACCATGGAAGAAAGATAGAGGCCGGCGTTGAAATACCCGAGGTGCGCTCGCGCGACCGCCTTCGCGTTCTCCCTGGAATGCGCCCATCGCCGCAGGAACGGCTCGAGAACGGCAAAAAGGCCGAGCCCGTCCAGGGTTCGCTCGTTGCGGGAGCTCTGTATGAAAAACAGCCTCCAGATCGCGTTCCCGTGCTCCTTGAGGACCGCCGATCGCGAATGCCGCGCCCCGGACGGCGCATTCCCCGCCTCGGTCCATACAGCCTCTTCCCTTCGAACGTTTTCCATATCAGCCCCGGAAGAACATGACCAGGAACACGGCGCAGAATCCGGCGAGGTACAGGACGATTCGCACCCGCGTGAGGTTGAGGGCGAGGAGCGCGCCGGCTCCGATGAACGGGAGCAGCACGGGAAGCGAGCGGAGCGGGTCGCACCATTTCCCCGAAATCGCTTCGACGATCCGCACGATCGCCGGCACGCCGCCGAGCACGGCCCCCGCCGTCAGGGCGAAGCCGATGGCGAAATGGACCGGCACGGTCGAAAAATGGAGCGCCGAGGCGAGGCGGAAGCGTCCCGCGCCGGCGAGCCGCAGCGCTCCTTCGGTCAGGAAATACGACCGGCTCTCCCAGAGCCGGTGCGCGGCGCGCCCCGCGCTCGCGACGATGATCGCCGCCGCGAGCGAGAGGAAAAGGATGAGCCCCTTCGCCGTGGGGTCGACGTTCATCGACCGCTGCGCGAGAATGGACAGCGCGCCCGCCACGACGCCGCCGAGCGGGAGATCGGGCGCCGCGATTCCCCGCACCGGGATCATTCCGAGAAAAATCATCTGGAGAAGGGCGCCCGCGAGAAAGCCCTCGAGGGGATTGCCGAGCACGAGCCCCGCCAGAAGCCCGCCGCAGACGGGCTGTGAAATCAGGAGCCGCACGGAGGACCGGTTGTCCACCGCGACCCCACCGCCGAGGAGCGGGATGAAAAGAGCGGGAATCACGATCGCTCAGCCACTCCTTTCAAACGACGCGGGAATTGAGCTTCACCGCCCGGCTTCCGGGAACGGCTCTCCCGTCGAGGATCACTCCCCGCTTCACGAGCTCCCGCATGATGTTCCGTTCTTCCCCATCGATATAAACGTTGTCCAAGAGCTTCTGGCGCCCCTCGCGGAAATGGAGCCCGCCGATGTTGACCTCGCCCACCGGAAGACCGAGATCCATGAGGGCGACGACGTCCTTCGGATGCCTCACGAGGAGAATCACACGTTCCGTGTCGAAGATACCGCGCTTGAGCTGGGCCGCCGCCTCGAGAAGCGGGAGGATCGAGACCTTGATCTCGGGAACCACCGATGCCGCGTAGAGGTTCTTTTCCCATTCGTTCGATGCGACCTCGTCGTCCGCGAGGATGATCCGGTCGGGCCTCAGAACGCTTCCCCATCCGAGAATAACCTGCCCGTGGATGAGGCGGTCGTCGACCCGGAACAGCACGATCATGCGATAATCGCCTCCCTGACGAAAACGCCCGGCTCGCGGCCGGGCTCGTGCAGGCGCCCCTACAGGTCGACCACCTTCACGCTTTCGCGCCCGCGGCGAATGATGTGATCGACCATCTCTTCGAACGGCATCGTGCCGCGCTTCGTTGCGAAGGCGAGGAGCACGGGCAGATTGACGCCGCTGATGATCTTGATTCCCTCTTCGTGCTCGACGGCGCGGACGCTGTTGATGCAGCACGAGCCGCCGAAATAATCGACGAAGACGATCACGTTCGTATCCGCGCGAGCCCGGACGATCTCGCGGACCCGGCCGATGATATCCTCGTCGCAGAGGTCGGACGCCGCGACGGCGTACAGGTCCTCCTGCGTGCCGACGATGAGCTCCGCCGTGCGCACGAGCTCCTCGGCAAGCTTTCCGTGCGTGACGACGATCCCCGCCGTGCGTCCACTGTGTTTCTCGTCGCTCATTCCGTGTCGTACTTGAGGTATCGCCGCGTTTTGCGGTCGCTCTCCATCATGTCGACGAGCTGCTTGTTGAACCGCTTCGCCGCGTCGATGCCGTAAACCTTGAGCATGTGGTTGAGCGAAATGCTCTCCGCGATGACCGTGATGTTCTTGCCCGGATAGATCGGGATCACGACCTGTCGGATCTTGGTCCCGAGCATGTCGACGTACTTCTCGTCGAGGCCGAGGCGATCCCAGTCCTTCGTCGGATCCCAGACCTCGAGACGCACCTCGACCTCGATGCGTTTCTGGACGCGCACCGCGCGGATGCCGAAGATGTCCATGACGTTGATGATCCCGATGCCGCGGATCTCCATGAAATGCCGCAGATGCTCGCTGCCCTTGCCGATGAGCACGTTCCCGCGCCTGATGATCTCGACGACGTCGTCCGCGACGAGCCGGTGCCCCCGCTCGACGAGGTCGAGCGCGATCTCGCTCTTGCCGATCCCGCTCTGTCCCGAGAAGAGAAGCCCGACGCCGTATACGTCGACGAGAGAGGCGTGGACCGACATGTGGGGCGCGAAGACGTCCTCGAGATGATCGGCGAGCATGTGGAGAAACGGCGTCGTCGGCAGTGCCGTGCGGATCACCGGCACCCCGTGCTCCGTCGCAAGCGGCACGAGGTCCTTCGTCGGTTCGAGCGCCTTCGTCACGATGATGCAGCAGAGGGGCTTCGAAAAAAGTCTCCTGAGCGCCTCGTACTGCCGCTCCGGGTCGAGAGAGCGCAGGTATACCGTTTCCGTTTCGCCGAACAGCTGGATACGCTCGTGGAGGAAGAATTCCATGAAGCCGCTGAGGGCGAAGGCGGGCCGGTGAATATCGGGCACCGTGATCGGGATGGGGCTCTTGAGGCTCGGCGTCAGAAGCTCGAGCCGAAACTCGTCCTTGCAGTCGTCGTAAAACTGATCGACCGCGTACACGTAGCGCAGCGAATCCTCCATACTCACCACCTGGGACTCGGAACGTTTCTAGAATTTTTCGAGCAATCCGTAGTTTCCATCGGCGCGCTTGTACACGAGGTTCAGTTTACCCGATTCCCTGCTGTTGAACAGCATAAAGTTGTGCCCATCCTCTTCCATTATGACGATCGCCTCTTCGAGGGTGTACTCATGGATGTCCCGAGACACCTCCTCGATGATCTCGAGCCCCTGAACCGCACCGATGCTCGCCGAACCGATGATCTTCTCGCGGGTCTCCTCCTTGAGGACGCCCTTACGGTGATTGCGCACGTTGATAACGAGTTTGCCCTTGAATTTCTTCATCTGCCTTTCGAGGTTCTTCACGGTTTGATCGATCGAGCTGTACATGTCGTCGGATTCTTCCTTCGCGGCGAAATCGTGGCCGTTCACGTGGACTTTGATCTCGGCTATGTGGCGGAATTTCTCAACCGACATGATCGCTTCGACGTGGAGGATCTGATCCCAGTAGCGCTTCAGCTTGCGTATCCTGTTTTCGGCGAACGTGACGAGTTCGGGAGTCGATTCGAAATGCCGTGCCGTGGTCGTCAGCTTCATACAGTGCCTCCTCGCATCTTCTGCCCTTCGCTCTGCCGCTGTCCCTCGTGGAGACCGAGACGAACATCCTGGTACGAGCTCCGCACGAGCGGCCCTGCGGCCACGTCGCGGAAGCCGAGCCTGAGCGCTTCTTCCTTGAACCAGTCGAAGCGCTCGGGCGCGATATAGCTCCGCACGGGGAGCTGGGCCATCCCCGGACGCAGATACTGGCCCACCGTCAAGCAGTCGACCGACGAGCGTCTCAGATCCCGAAAGGTTTCCAGCACCTCTTCGGTCGTTTCACCAAGCCCGAGTATCAGCGACGACTTCGTGATCACCTCCTGGCGAATCCGTTTTGCTTCCGAAAGAAGGGACAATGATCTGTCATAATCGGCTCCCCTGCGCGCCCGTGCGTAGAGACGCCGGATCGTTTCGATGTTGTGGCCGAGGATCTCGGGGCCCGCGGCGAGGACCGTCGCAAGCGACTCAAGACTCCCGCCGAAATCGGGGATGAGCACCTCGACGACGGGCGGCTTTTCGAGACGCTTGAGCGCGCGCACCGTGTCGGCGAACGCGGCCGCCCCCCCGTCGGGAATGTCGTCCCGCGTGACGGACGTCACGATCACGTTCTCGAGATTCATCATACTCGCCGCCCGCACGATGCGCACGGGCTCGTCGGGATCGGGGGGATGCGGCGTGCCGCGCGAGATCGCGCAGAAGCGGCAGCCCCGCGTGCAGACGCCGCCGAGGATGAGAAAGGTCGCCCGCCGGCGCGAGTAGCACTCGGTCCGGTTCGGGCATAGGGCCTCGCGGCATACCGTCTGAAGATTGTTGCCGCGGACAATGCACTCCACGGGACTGCATTCGCCGAGGAGCGGGATCCTCCTCTGCAGCCAGCGGGGAAGTCGCGCGGATCGACGTGACGTGGTCGATACAGTCATGTATTATCGATAACCCTGCGTTCGACTATGATCAGTATTGCTTTCTATGCCGGGCGGGAAGTATCCCGAGCTGCTCCCGGTACTTCGCGACCGTCCTGCGCGCGATGATGAGTCCATCCTTCTTAAGTATATCCGCAATCTTCTGATCGCTCAAGGGTCTTCGTATATCCTCCTTGGCGATAATCCCCTTGATGTTCATCTTGGCGCTCTTCGCCGAGACCTCGTTGCCGTCTTCCGTGCTCAGGCTCGAGCTGAAAAAATACTTGAGCACGTAGACTCCACGGGGGGTCTGGACGTACTTGTTCGTCGTCACGCGGCTCACGGTCGATTCGTGCATGCTGATCTTGCCTGCGACCTGCTGGAGGGTGAGGGGTCTGAGGGCGACCGCGCCCTTCTCGAAAAACTCCCGCTGTTCCTCGACGATCGCCTCCATCACCTTGATCATCGTGCGCCGGCGCTGCTCGATCGTCTGGATGAGCCACTTCGCGTTCTTCAGGCGGCTCTGGATGAAATCCTTCGCCTCGGAGTCGAGCTCGACGTTCTGCTGGAGCTCGTCCCGGTACGACTGGCTGATCCTGAGGCGCGGGATGTTGCGGTCGTTGAGGGAAACGACGTAGCGGTCGCCGACACGGTCGACGACGAGATCCGGGATGACGTATTTCGGCTCGTCGACGAGGATGTCGAGGCCCGGCTTGGGATTCAGGGTGCCGATGACGTGCGATTGATCCTGTATCTCCTTCATGGGCACCTTGAGTGCCTTGCTCAGATCGAGGTATTTCCTCTGCTTGAATTCCTCGAAATGGTCGCGGACGATGCGCGCCGCGAGCGTGTCTCCCATGCCCTTCGCCTCAAGCTGGATGAGAAGACATTCCTTGAGGTCGCGCGCGCCGATACCGACCGGATCGAAGGACTGGATGATCGTGAGGACCTTCTCGACGTCCTCCGTTCCGCCGGCCGGGAGCTTAAAGGCACGGGCGACCTCATCGAGCGAGGCGGTGAGGTAGCCCGAATCGTCGAGACTCCCGACGATGTACTCGCCGATCGCGAGCACCATCTCGTCCTTTGTCGCAAGCCTCAGCTGACTCATGAGGTACTCGGAAAAGCTCTGCTTCGCGACGGGCACCCGCTCGACGAAATCCTCGCGGCTCTCCTCGTTCGCGAATCCGTCCCCGGAGCCGAAGCTCGACTCGAAATAGTCGTCCACTCCGAGGCGTTCCTTTTTCGCCTCTTCGCTCTCCTCATTGTCGGCCGGTTCGGATTTGGCTTCCTGCTCTTCGGTTTTGCTCTCCGCGGCCTCTTCCGCCTCCGCCGGCTCTTCCTCGTCCGAGTCCAGGTCCGCGTCGTCGACTTCCTCGAGCAGCGGGTTCTGGAGGACCTCCTGCTTGAGCACCATCTGCAGCTCGAGGGTTGGCATCTGCAGGAGCTTGAGCGCCTGCTGGAGTTTCGGCGTCATCACGAGCCGCTGCTGCAGCCCGATATTGAGTCCGATTTTCATATCCATAGCACTGCCATCCTGTTCTTATTTAGAGTCGAAACTTTTCGCCCAGATATATTTCGCGGATGTCCGGGTCGCTGGCGAGCTGGTCGGCCGTGCCCGAACGCAAGATCTTCCCTTCGTACATAATGTAGGCGCGGTCCGTGATCGAAAGCGTCTCGCGCACGTTGTGATCGGTGATCAGAACGCCGAGGCCGCGCTCCTTGAGCTTCCGCACGATCCCCTGCAGATCCTGCACGGTGATCGGATCGATCCCGGCGAACGGCTCGTCGAGGAGCATGAAGGACGGCTCCGTGACGAGCGAGCGCGTGATCTCGACCCTGCGCCG
>Ga0315293_10003791_pt1 | contig 14505 bp, 15 predicted proteins | sample YL17G13_20_MG_FD_203071 | JGI IMG/M metagenome (GOLD analysis project Ga0315293, IMG submission 203071) | Sediment microbial communities from Yellowstone Lake, YNP, Wyoming, USA - YL17G13_20 | ecosystem: Environmental > Aquatic > Freshwater > Lake > Sediment | place: USA: Wyoming | collected... | reverse complement strand
CCCCCGGGGGCGCACCCCGCCCCCCGCGCCGCCCCCCCCCCCCGCCGGGGGGCGGGGGGCCCCCCCCCCCGGGGGCCCCCCCCGCCCCCGCCCCCCCCCGGGGGCCGCCGCGCCCGCCCGGCCCCCGGCCCGCGCCCTGTGCCGCCAAAGGTGCTGGCCAAAGGTGCTGGCACTTTCAGCACTTTCAGCCGTGCGCCGAAGGCGGTTCGAGCGCATCGTCAGACCGTCAGGGCTGCGAGCGCCAAGAAAAGAACTGCCGAAGGTGCCGGCACTATCGGCGGCGGACGATGGTTTCCCGTCCGCCGCCTGATGCTTGACTTAGAACATGGAAAAGAAATGAGCGGTTGAACCACCAGCCGAATAAGTAGCCATCAGGATGGGGCGGTAGGCTTCGGTGGCGTTATTTTGAGAGGCGATAGTAATATATTCGGCCCCCGTTGGCGTGGTGGCGGCGTAGTCTCGGTCGCTTCTGAAACTATAATACGTGTTGCCGGTCTTACTTACATAGGCAGGCGTTAAATTTTCACTTGAGTATTGAGTTTCAACTGACATCCCATTGGTGCTACGCCAATCAATATGATTAGCAGCCGCCAAACAAGAGTCATATAGGGTTTCGCGATTTAGATCAGTTATAGGATCGTTTGCACTCCAATCTAGCTCGATGACCTCACCGATGAAATCAGTTGTCGAACCATCATATATAGATACAAGTTTTAGATTGGATTGCGTTACCGAAGAATCATCTGGGATTGAAGCAGTAGCAAATTTTAAGAAGCTACGCCAAGCTAGATAATTTGTGTCATTCCAGAATTGACCAATTCTAACTGTTGTGTTCCCAATATCAAACGCTGCAGATGTGGAATGAGCAGTTGCATAGGTGGGGTCAAGGCCATTAATATATCCGTCTGCCGTATCCCCCAAATAATCAGGGTCGATCGTCACCGGATAAACTGCATCTGCCAGCCACGAGACGGGAACGCCGGTATAGATATATTGAACTCCCCCAACCGTGCGCGCGTAGCGTTTGCATGGGGCTTCGTTCCCGTTCGCGTCACTCGTGCGCGGGGGCGGGAACATAAAACCATCAGCACTGAAATCATCCAGCCAGCCATCGGGGAATAAGACACCGGAGATTGCCGTCTCCAACACCAGCCAGTCGCCAGCCCCTGCACCTGTGCCGGTTGGGAGAGCCGAGATAACGATCTCTTCACGCAGGCCGGTTTCGGTCAGGGTGAGCACGCGCTTCCACACCCCGGTCTCGGCAATGATCTGGTCGCCGGAAATCAATCCGTTCGGAATGGTTTTGATTGACGAGAACGCCTTGGTGGTCGGATTGAGTATTCCAATGCGGGTGCTTATGTGCGAATACGTGCCTCCATCCACACGCACCAGGCCAATCTTAGACAGGCGCGTTCTCAGCCCAGGTGCGCCGTACTCTGAACCGATGGCAATCAGTTTGGTATCTAGCGGCTTCGGCGGTGGTACGGGTACTTTCTTCCGGCTCGGCCAGGTAGTGAAGTGGGATACCTGCGCCAATGGCAATCATGCGTTTGAGGGCAAGTCCGTCCGCACCGGCCTCGAAGGCAGACAGGTTGGGGAAAAGAGCAGTCAGACTTTCGTTTGGATCCAAGCCAAGGACGCCGCCGGATTTCTTGGGGAGTTTGGAGGCGAAGTCGCGCATGTACTTTTCTTTTTCCGCCTGGCTGGTGAACGGGCGCTGAAGGACAAACGAGAACATCTGGCGGAAGTAATTGAGGCGGGCGCGGTCTTCGAGCCACTGACGGTAAAGACCGATCCAGTAAAGCACAGGGGCCAGGTCGCTTTCGCCAAAGGATGCGCCGATGGCACGTTCGAGGGGGAAGTGCAGAACAGCCCCTCCCTGCCCCACCCCTGACCCACCCTCCGCTCCGCTTCGGGATACTTCGCGATCCCCAAATCCAAAACCAGATTTGGAGAGGGAGAGAGAAGGCCAGGGGTTTTCGTCCATCTCATCGCGCTTGTAAAGCAGCTCCTGGCGGTAGTCATTCTCGGCGGTCTGGATGACGGTGATAGTTTCGGAGGGCAGTGCGCGCACGTAGATCATCCCGCCTTCGTCCACGGAGAACAGGATGAACAAGTCACCGGTGCGCCAGGCTTCATCCGCCCATTCGGGGAGTTGTTCGGTCAAGTTATTGAGCGGATGGTTCCAGAAGACGCTAAGGAACTTCTGAGCGCGCGCATTGGAAGTCTGGAAAGCAAGACCATCACCGATGACAAACTCAGTGGTAAGCTGGATGACGCGGCGGGCGATAGGGTTCGAACGCCAGGCATTGATCGCCTGCTCCAAGATTTTCCTACGATCGTAGGAAAGTCGATCACGAAAGTTACTATCCCAGGAGGCAGAGCCGCGGGTGATGGTATTCTCGGTCTCTTTGACAAATAAGGTCGTTTGAACGATCTTCTTAGGCATTAGTACTCCATGTAACTTTCGAGTGGATCAAAGCCTTCATCAGTTTCGACGGCGGTTTGAGCACACCATTCCATACGATCCAGGACGGCGACCAAAGCATCTGCGAGCAAGTAATCATCATGGATCAATTCACCACTGGGGCCGCGTGCGCCTTCGGGCACGCCCCAGCGCATGGTCTTGGTGGGACCTATGAGTATCTCGGACTGGCAGGCGTCATATTGGGCGCGCACGGCATCGGTGGGGCACAGATCACGGAAGCGGCCAGTATTAATGACACCCAGGAAGCGATAACCGATATCCGACTTCTCCGGCCTGGTGAACTTGACTGGGATCACACGCCCGGGAAAAGCCTTATCCAGAAGTGCCCACAAACCTTCGCCTACGCCGGTGGCATCCATGACGATGTGCATCGGGTTCCAGGCTTCAGCCAGGGCTTTGATCTGGCCGAAGACAACCAGGTGATTTAGACCGAGCCACTGCAAGCGATGGGCAACGCGATAGGTAGGGGCTTGCAAGGTTGCAAGAGTGGACAGATCGAGATCCACGATCGTTAGCGAGACACTATCCCGGCCCGGGTTCTGCAGTGGGGCGTCATCATCGAAGGCCATGCGGGATTCATCCTGGCCGGCTACGTCCAGCAAGAAGACGCAGGGCACACCTGGCAGGGGATGATCATGGGCGGGCTGATCGCCGGTCATCAAGGCGCGGCGGGTCGGGTTGAACATACCGGCCTGGGCATCGATCTCTTCGCAGAAATATTGCGTCTTGACAAGTGGATGCTGGCGGCCGTGTTTGCTGATCACGCCGGCCACGAAGCGGGCATATGATTTGTTTATTCTTCCAACGTCGTCTGCCGTATAAAGGAATACTCGCTGGATGCCGTCTTTTTCTTCGAGCAAGCGGGCGTTGCGCGTTTCACGTGCGAGCAGCGTGTTGCTGGTCCAGACCGTTCCGCAAAATACAGCCGTGGCGTTGGTGCTGGCGCGCATGGGTTCGAATTTCTTGTCATAGATACCAGGTAGAATGTCCTGTGCTTCGTTGACGATCAAGAGCAGGCTGGCAGTCGCTCCGACGACGTTAGCCTGGCCATCGCCAGACAGGAACGAAGTTCGGCACAATCCAACAGTGCGTATGAAATCAGAGCGTTTGCCCCACAGTGGTTGTGTGATGTTGTTCATCGTCATGCGGTTGTCGAGACGCATGATTGCGTTGATTGTTTGCGGCTTGTAGGTTGGATTGACTTCAACGATGCCTGCGTCTGCCCAGGCGCAGCAGGTCATGAGATAAGCTTTCAGGTGTGCCATGAGTTCATCTTTTCCGGATTGACGGGGGAAAATAACAACGAAGGTCATGCCTTTGGCTTGTTGGACTGAATTGACAATGGCATTCCCGGCAGCTACTTGATACTTGCGTAGTTTGATCCCGCCTGCTTTTGAAAAAATATCCAGGCTGCCCAGCGAGTGACGAAAATTGGTGATAGAACGTTCTGGTTCGGTCATTGTTGAACCTTCTCCCATTTTGGGTGGTCCATGAATATTGCAGTAACGGCGTTTCGGGTGGTGGTGGTGATCCGGCCCGTCAACCATGCCTGTATACGGACGATGTTGGCAACTTTCATGATCATGTCACTCATACAAAGAAGCTGGCTCAAGGCTGCCTTACCATAATGGGTGCCTTCCAGTTTTAAAGCCAGGCCGTTGATATGAACGCGAAGAAGGGCGATCTCTCCGTCGAGTTCTTTTCCCATCTGAACGAGGACACCGGCATCCTCGGGGGTGAAGCGTTTGGCATAGATACCATGCTTGAAAGCATTCTTATTACCAGGCTGGGCGCCGCCTTTGCGAGTGGTCATGGTAGCTGCCTCCACTGTGCTATTTGAGCAGCTACCATCATGGGACGAAAAAAGACTTGATCAATGCGATCAGGGCGAGAAATCCACCGGCGCCGGTCATGATGCCGGCCAATGTCATGCCCGCGCGCAGGCGCTGTTCATGGTCATCGAACGTCTTTTCGATCTCGGTATGCGTTTTGCAGTGCTCGGCCTGGGCAGCTTCTATCAGGGCAAGACGTTTGTCAAGGCGATACCAGAGTTCAGGTATGGTCGAGGGTGGGTGATTGTTTGTCATAAAGTGTTTTACCCGTATGCTGCGCATGAGATTGACACGGGAAGGCTTAAAAACAAAGCACGGGAGAGTAAAGCCTTCCCGTGCCTGTTTATATTATAGAACAATTGTTCTATTAAGTCAAGAGGGAAAAGAGATTTACTACGAGGTCATGAAGACAAAAAGTGGAATTGAGGATCCCCAAAGGGGATGCTGTTGTGGATTGAGGTTTTTGGGGAGATGGGAGTGGACTATAATTGGGCGTGAGATCCTCAGCCAAGAAAAAGATGAGGGCGAATGAGCGTACCTGACAGTATCCGCCAACTGGTAGCAAGATTTGAAGAACACCGGGATTCTTATCGCGCCGGGAAGTATAACGAAACACAGTTGCGGCGCGAGTTCCTGGATCCGTTTTTCGAGACTTTAGGATGGGATGTATTCAATAAGCAAGGATATGCCGAAGCCTATAAAGATGTCATTCACGAAGATTCGCTAGAAGTGGAAGGCGCAACCAAAGCCCCTGATTACTCTTTCCGGATCGGGGGAACGCGCAAGTTCTTTGTGGAAGCCAAGAAACCGGCAGTCAATATTGAATATGATATCTATCCAGCTTTCCAATTGAGACGGTATGCCTGGTCGGCCACATTGTCTTTGAGCGTCTTAACCGATTTCGAAGAATTCGCGGTTTACGAAAGCCGGAGCAAACCGGATAAAAGCGACAGCGCCGCGACCGGGCGGGTGCTGCTGCTGAATTACAAAGATTACCTGACAAAATGGGATGAGATCGCGGCCATCTTTTCGCGGGAGGCGGTTCTCAAGGGATCGTTTGACCAATACGCCGAAGGACTCAAGGGCAGGAAGGGTATAAAAGAAGTCGATGACGCGTTCCTGGAAGAGATCGAAGGGTGGCGCGATTTGCTGGCGAGGAATATTGCCATCCGAAATCCGGACTTGCAGGTGCGCGAATTAAATTACGCCGTGCAAATGACGATAGACCGGATCGTTTTCCTGCGCATCTGTGAAGATCGGGGCATCGAGCGCGAGGAGCAATTACAGGAATTGTTGGAGGGCGATAAAGTTTACGAACACCTGTGCCAGCTATTCCGCCAGGCGGACAGCCGCTATAACTCCGGTCTGTTCCACTTTTCCGAAGAAAAGGGACAATCGAGTGCGCCGGACGGTTTCACCTTGCGGTTGGAGATTGACGACAGGGTATTGAAAGAAATACTCCGTGACCTGTATTATCCCAGCCCGTATGTTTTCCGGGAAATCCCGACTGAAATTCTGGGGCAGGTGTACGAGCGTTTCCTGGGGAAAGTGATCCGGCTGACGGCGGGACATCAGGCAAAGGTGGAAGAAAAGCCGGAGGTCCGCAAGGCAGGCGGCGTGTACTACACACCCACGTACATCGTGGATTACATCATCAAGAATACGGTCGGGAAACTTCTGGAAGGCAAAACACCGCGCGAGGCGGCGGGGCTTAAAATCCTTGACCCGGCCTGCGGCTCCGGTTCCTTCCTGTTGGGCGCATACCAGTATTTACTGGACTGGCATATCCAATGGTATTCCAGGCATGAGCCGGAAAGATGGGCAAAGGGGAAAACCCCCGCCATTTACCAAGCCCAAGGTGGCGACTATAGACTCACCACTTCCGAAAAAAAGCAGATTTTACTGAACAATATCCACGGTGTGGATATAGACGCTCAGGCCGTGGAAGTGACCAAACTCTCGCTCTCGCTCAAGGTGCTGGAGGGAGAAAGCCAGGAGAGCATCGGGGCACAACTGGGATTGTTCAAAGAGCGCGCCCTACCGGACCTGGGCAAGAACATTCAGTGCGGTAACTCACTGATCGGGTATGATTATTTTGAAGGCCGCATGCTTGTGGAACAGGAGGAGCGCGACCGCGTTAATGCCTTCAACTGGCAGGCAGCCTTCTCGCAAGTGTTCATAGCAGGTGGTTTCGATGCCGTCATTGGCAATCCGCCATACATTCGCATTCTCAATCTTATTGATTATTATCCCGGCGAAGTTCGGTTTATTCAAAGCCACTATTCAACAGCGAGTTTTGGAAAAGTTGATATTTATGTTGCTTTTGTAGAAAAAGGGATACAAGTACTTAGAAAAAATGGAATGCTTGGATTTATCCTCCCGAACAAATTCATGCAAGCTGATTATGGAATCGGACTCAGGTGCTTGCTTAGTGAAAAACAAGCCATAACTCAATTGATTGACTTTGGTAATGCTCAAGTATTCGAAGGAGCTACTACCTATACCTGTTTATTATTCTTATCTAATTCTACCCAGACAGAATTTCGAGCAAAGTTCAATAAATCCCTTTTGTCACCAGAACAATATCTAGAAGAAGCTCCCTTTGAAGAACGGAATGCTCATTCTTTTTCAAGTTCCCCCTGGCAGATGGCATCATCTAGAGACTCGGCCATATTGGATAAGCTTGGAAAATTTCCGACGCGCCTATCAAATATGGTTGAATTAGCAATAACTGGGGTGAAAACTGGAGCGAATAGCATTTTTGTTTTTGAGGTAATTAAACTTGGCAATGAAATAGCGATGTTGCGCCCAGAAGATACAGACGATGAAGTAGAACTCGAAACGAAATATCTTGTTCCCTATTTAAAGGCAGAATCTTTAAAAAGATATTTTGTTGGTTCAGGTTCACGTGTTCTCCTTTTCCCTTACCAATCAATAAATGGTCAAACACGCTTGGTCCCCGAGGCTCAACTAAAAAGTTGTTCGAAAACTTGGCAATATCTAATTAAATTTAAACGTGAATTGGAGGGAAGACAAAAAGGCAAACTAAAAGGTCCAAGTTGGTATGGTCTTAGTTTTGCATCATCGTTACAGATGTTCTCTGTTCCTAAAATAATAACGCCGACATTATCACCCCAAAATTCATTTGCATTAGATGCCAATGGAAATTTCTTCCCGCAAGGTGCAGGGGGTGGCTGCGGTCTAGTCCCCAAAGAAAATATATCAGCCTATTACCTTCTTGGTTTGCTAAATTCTCGCTTGCAAACTTTTTTCTTTCAAAGAATAAGTTCACCTTTTCAAGGCGGCTGGTTTGCTTATGAACCTAGATACTTAGAAAGAATCCCCATTCGTACCATCAACTTCTCCGACCCGGTAGAGAAAACTGCGCACGACAAGATGGTTTCGCTGGTGGAGCGGATGCTGGCGCTGCACAAACGGCCCGCCCGGACGCCGCAGGAGAAGGAAATGATCCATCGCGAGATCGAGTCAACGGATGGGCAGATTGACGCCCTGGTCTATGAGTTGTATGGTTTGACGGAGGAGGAGATTAAGATTGTGGAAGGGAAGTGATATGCCCTACCCCAACCCTCCCCAAATCCTGCGGATTTGGGGAGGGAGTCCCGAAGGGACGGGTAGGGCTGGAATAGAGAGCAGCCGTGCCACCGAAGCGTTCCACACCGAAAACCCTTCACCGAGCCTGGGAACTGCGGAAAGAGCCAACTACCGTAGAAACCAAGCTCTGGGCCTGTCTTCGCCTTCTCCAGGAGGATGGCGTCCACTTCCGCCGACAACACTCCATCGGTCCTTATATCACCGACTTTTGCGCCCCGCGCCGGAAACTGATCATTGAAGTGGACGGGAGCCAACATTTAGAACAAGAAGAATACGACGTCGAACGAACATCCTATCTCGAATCCAAAGGCTACTGTGTCCTGCGCTTCTGGAATGGCGATGTGTTGAAGGACATCAGCAGTGTGATGTGCGTGATATTGGAAGAACTGGAAAAGTCAGAGCTGCAGGGGTCGAAAACCGACCTCTGTGAGAATGTTGAAGACAACGCCGCAGGAGAAGGAGATGATCCGGCGCGAGATCGAGTCAACGGACCGGGCGATTGACCGGCTGGTCTATAAGTTGTATGGGTTGAGCGAGGAAGAGATTAGGATTGTGGAGGGGAAGGTATGACAGATACATCCCCCGCTGAACGCTTTTTGCACATTTACTGCGATGAAAGCCGCCAAACCGCCGACCGCTACATGGTGCTGGGCGGGTTGATTACCCTGCGAGAAAACGAAGAAGCCTTCAAGCAAGCCATGAATCTTTACCGCCAGAGCAATCACATGCTGGCTGAAATCAAATGGACGAAAGTTTCAGGCCAGAAAATCCAGGAATACAAATCCCTGATGGACTTGTTTTTCAGCCTGAATCGCTCCTTCCATTTCAAAGCAATTGTGATTGATACGCAGGAAATAGACCACCAGCGATACAACAAAAATGACGCCGAACTTGGCTTCTACAAATTGATGTACCAATTTCTGCTGCACAGTTTCGGCGCATATCTCTCCCCGGCGGATAAATGTCTCATCTACCTCGACCAGCGTACCACTTCGAAATACAAACTATCCACTTTGTGCGCCATTCTGAATAACGGCCTGAAAAAGAAATACGCGCTGAACGGTAAACCTGTGCGTAACGTCCAGGCGTTGGATTCAAAAGACAGCGAATTTATTCAAGTGGCGGATGTGTTGATGGGTGCAATCGGATATGAAATGAACGGCGCGCACACGCGCACAAACGCCAAAACGGCCAAAGTTCTGTTGGCCGAATACATCGCCCGCAAAGCAGGCTTGCTCAACCTGCAGCAACCAACGCCAAGAAGCTCGCGGCATTTTTCCATCTGGCATTTCCATTTCCGAAGCTAGCAAGAAATATAAAACGCCTCAAATCCTACGCCCTTACGGGCTACCCTGAAAGGGTTTCCGTGACATCATCACGGTTTTCGGATTTGATGGCGTCTTAATTACATTATACAACAATGTGCTTGAAAATTACATTAGAGTTTTCACCCAAAATAGAAAGGTCTCTCGCGAGACCCTCTTACGGTTGCCCCTGCACCCTGCGAGTACTTCGCGGGGCACCTCCCCCCACCCCCATAGAACGGGGGCAGGCGGGGAGAGGTGGGCGCGCGGAGGCGGGTCAGTGGAGGGGGAAGCGGTGGGCGCGCGTGGGGGCGGGTCAGCGGAAGGGGGTCTTGCCAACACCCAACCCGCTGTCGGCTGTAAACGCGAGTTAGGCGCGCCTCTACACTCAACGTCGCACGGAGAAGACATGGTCGCATACGTTGTCGCCTTCCATGAGAGTCTTCGTTCTGTGGAAGGCTAGCCTCGGGTTATAGCACCGCACCCACGGCTCATCGCGTGCGCATATCACCAACCCAAGCTCGGGCTCGCCCAGCTCCCGCAAGATCTCAGCGTACATGCACCGCGTGCAATGGTAGCCAATCTCAGTTTGCTCGTTGGTGACGCGCTGCCAGCGATGTGACCCTGCGGCCGCCCGGTCTATCATTTTGCAGAACTCACGCAGATCCGCCTCAGGTTCCCCTACCTCATCCCGCGCCGGGAACTCCTGCTGCTTGGCCATGTCGCGAATCACATCACGCGCCTCAGGCCCGAAGCGCCTCTCCATGGCGTGCAGGACCTCCACGGCGAGGTCCAGCGAAACCATCATCTTGCGCCGCAACAGATCCAGGAGAGCCGTTTCATTCTCCGGACTGATGGGCTCAGGAAGGATATCGTTCAGGCTACCATCCATGGTCGTCCCTCCAGTGCACCGGTCTTTTGGCGCGCTTAACAGCCTTGAGCTCAGCTGCCCGGCCGCTCGGGCGGCAGCACCTTCAATCTACGGCAACTCGGCAGGCAAGGCACGCTCCAACTTTACGGGCGCCAGTCGGGTCAGCTGCAGCGAGTTGTTATGCGCCGTTGCCCTTCTACTCGCCTTGAGCCATTTCACCTTTCCAGATGTAGATGCCAAACTTGCAGTATTCCCGAAATCCAAGCCGTTGGTACACACCCAGCCCCATCTGAGTTGATCCTAGAACACCAATTCGATACCCCATAGCGCGTGCATCAAGCAGTGGAACCAGTGTAAGTGCAGTTCCGATTCCCCGCCCTCTTGCTTCCGGCACGGTGGCTACGAAGTAGATGCCTGCTACCCCTGCACCCAGGAGGAGCGAGGAACAAGCAACAGGCTTTCCCATAACCCAACCAATATAGTGGCGCCATGGCAGCTCAAAGCCCAGACTGCAAAGGACATCGAAGAAGAGAGTTCCTACAGATACAGGAACCCCAAGGCCAATGGTCAAGACCTGAATCCACTGCTCCAGTGTCTTCACATCGCTAACGTGCTCAACCGTCAGATCTGAAGGTTTTGTCAGCTTCTCATTTAGGGCCGCCAAATGGACGGCCATACCGGCCATATCTGCCATACGGTTTAAGCCGTGGGCTTCCAGATACTTGCCCAAATTGGCTGGTCGCGTGGATGGACTAGTCCACCAACGCACAGGCAGTTTCCGTGACTTGAAGGGGGTTAGCGTTGCTTCGATTCTTGTGTCTATGTCGTCTGGAGCGAGTTGCGCACGGAGGACGTTATTGCAGAATGGGGATGGAACGTCACTGATCAACCGGATCATGTCTGGGCCGTCGTATAACCCCAGCCGTGGCGAGCGACCCAAATGGATCCAGAAGCGGAATATGCCGGCTTCGATAGCCTCCACTAGCCGTGGCGTCGATAGGCGTTGTACAATCTCAGTCAATTGCCACCTCTTCCTTGCAGCTCAGTGAGGGCAATGGCGCATAACTCGGGATTCTACGAGCATAGTGTGTTTAATAACGGTATTATACGAGCTAGGTGTGTTTAATAGAGGCATGAATACGATCCAGCGGCGTTCGCGCCAATGTTGGCTTTCGCCGCCCCGATGGCGCAGCGCGAAACGTCTGCGCCATCTATGTGTTCAGCAGCAATTAGGCGGGTTAACAGCTTATGGGCGGATATCCGGACCGCCTGACAATCTAGAGTATAGCATTTTGCGGGTAATGGGGCAACACCCTCCCCCCCTCCTCCCCTATCGCGAAGCATCCCGTAGGGAAATCCGAAGGATTTGGGGGAGGTGTCACGCGAAGTACCCGGAGGGTGAAGTGACGGTGGGGGTGGCGGTGGGCGCGCGGGCTTAGGCGCCTCGTGGCGGCAAAGCACCCGATGACGGCTGGAAGCCGCCTCGGGTAGTAGCGCCGAAGCAGCCGATGGCGGCATGACGCCGCCTCGACTAGGCCTAGGCTAGTGGCAGGAGGGGGTGCCTCGCATGATCGCAGTGGCCACCCGGATCACCCCGCCGGATAGAACGCCAGCGTCACCAGAAGGAGCACCACCCACAGGCCGATCTCTATGGTCTCCGTGATCGGCTGCGCCTTCTTGATCGCTCCATAGACGTGCAGGCCGATCATGCCAACGAACAACCACAGCATCAGCTCGAAGAAGAATGGCTGTGCCTGGGGCGTGGCGGCGGCTTTGAATGCATAGGCGGCGACCACGCAAATGATTAACCCCAGGGAACGACCCAGGAATGTCACCAACTGCCCAGGTGGAGGGATCTCCCAACGCATGAGGCGCGCCCAGGACATGGGTGCCACCAGAAGCGGAATACCGAACGTGGCCAGCATCGCGACGCCGGCGACGATGAGGTATGCCCCAGCATAAGCTTGCCAAATCCCAATCATTGCAGAAGCCTCCTTCCTTTCACTCGAAGATGAGCGCGCCTGGCTGCGCATGAATCTACGGGTGACTGCGGCCAGCCGCCGAAACGGCCTGCCCTGAGTTTATCGAAGGGTGCCTCCCCACATCCTCCCGATGTCCTTCGGGAGTAACCCCTGGCTCGCTCACTTCGCGAACGTCCCTTGCGGGGCGCACCTGGGTGCTTTGAGACCTACGGTATTGCACCGCTACGGAGCGGCACAGACCAGATTTTCACTGGTTTGGTAATGTACCTTTCAACTCACGCACCCAACCGTGCAACTCACCCGCGAGTGCCTGTTCCACGCAATTGCATATCTATTGCCATATCGCTGTCTACTTTGCTTGAAACCTTTGGTTCTTGGGTAGCACTAGCTGAGACTTGCTCTTGAATCCAATTCTACTCCTGATTGCAATTTTCAATATTGAGTCTGGACCGAGCCGCCCAACGGCTTGCGACATCCTCCCCGTAGGGGATAGCGGCAGCGAAGGGACCGGCATGACTCCTACTAAAAACCAGAACGCGGGTAGCCTAAGAGCGCGCGCATATCTCCGCTGAATCCGGTCAAGATCAAGCCGATGTTGGGCGTGCAATCATCCTTTGGCATATCCTCTTTGGATCGTTCTCTCAAGGCAATGATCTAAAACACCAACTTCTTCTGTGCAAAATACCTTTCTATCGCTCGCTCGAGGCGATTCTTTACGGGCATCAGAACAGCAATCCCCACTGCGATTGAAATGAGGTATGTCAAATTTGAATTTTCTCCAATTGACTCCCCGAGATAGGTAACGAGAATGTGTTCGGAGAAACTGAAGACAAAGATGACAATAGCCGCCAGTGCAGAGTAGATCGCGCTCTTCTTGATGATTACGGTGATGTCGAAAAGCCTTTCCTTGATAATCGCTATTCCGATGATTGCATTAAAGATATCCACCAGGAACATCCCCAGCGGCAGTAGAAAAGATATGTCTATTCCCATGGTTACCAGGGCTTTCACCACTGCAAAAGTAACCGCTAAGAAGCCTGAAATAATATACAGGTAATGGCGTCGTTCCAGGCGAGAAGTCGCTCTTCTTGCCCCCTTGAATAAAAGCCAACATGCCGATAGATTGATCCCAAACCAGAAAATAAAAACCATCGGATCTAAAACACTGGGCACGACCCTGAATATGTTCCCCCAATTGTAAGTATAGATTCCTTCAATCCGATAAAATACACCCGCAAGGATCGGCACCCACGTGGCGCCAGTACAACCCCATACGAGTGCAATAGCCCATTTGATTGGCCGCCCGGTGTACAACTTAGCGAAATGAAAGATCAGTGCTGGTATGAAAATGCATGGCAGAATAGCAATGCGGCCTATAATATCCAGCTCTTCTACGTGCTCGTTTCTGATCATGATTAAGAAGGTGCCCAGGTCCCAGATCACGCAGATGAGCAGGAAGGCTGCAAAGAGGTAGTGATATGCCTTTCTTCCGCGCGCGAGCACCAGATATAGAATCGTGCTGGTTAGAAGGAAACCAAAGCCAGACTCAATGGCAGTAATAATCACGATGAATGAAGTCATAGGATTACCTTTTGTGTGATTGTCCTGTTGTAAATTGGATGGAGCAAACCTCAAATGAGACTGCCGCACAACAGTTTATGGGTTAATTAACATGCCAGTTGACAGAAAATATTATAGCATTTTGCGTGTAATGGGGCAATGAGAATTGCAGATTGAATTTTTACGGCATTTATAGTATATTGATTGTAAAATATCAAATCAAAGTCATGCGATCTTCCGGCGCGGCGAATTACTCGGATATCGCCGCGGGAGTCATGTACACAGCCCAAAAGGGAGTCAAAGTAATCAACATTTCTCTGGGCGGGTATGCCAATTCGAATACCCTGCGCAACGCGGTCGAGGCTGCTGCTAGCACGTATGGTGTGGTGATGGTGGCGGGGGCAGGGAACGACAACCTGAACCAGGCTTTCTACCCCGCCGCTTATGACAATGTGCTGGGGGTGGCGGGCACGGCCAGCACGCCGATGCCGATATTCGCCAGACCGCGGCTCAGGCGCTCGGCGGGATACCTGGGTCAAAGGCCACGAATGCCCTGATCGAGATGCTGAAAGCCCCGCAAGCCAATGTCCGGCGCGCAGCCGCCCAATCGCTTGGGAAACGCGGCTCTCCACCCGCCCGTAGGGCTCTGGCTGCCTTGTTGGACGATCCCAAAATGCGTGTACGCCAGACGGCGGTTACCTTGCACTCCTCCCTGGACAATTTACGTGGAGTTATCTTATGACCAAGAACACTATTCTAGTGATAGACAACGACCAGGCCACCTCAAAATGGTTGTTTACGTTCTTGTCCAATGCTGGCTACGAGGTACGCACGGCCAGCTCCGGGCGTGAAGGGC
>Ga0315293_10003790_pt1 | contig 14506 bp, 26 predicted proteins | sample YL17G13_20_MG_FD_203071 | JGI IMG/M metagenome (GOLD analysis project Ga0315293, IMG submission 203071) | Sediment microbial communities from Yellowstone Lake, YNP, Wyoming, USA - YL17G13_20 | ecosystem: Environmental > Aquatic > Freshwater > Lake > Sediment | place: USA: Wyoming | collected... | reverse complement strand
GCAACAAGGTAGTTAGGGTCGTGGGCCAGTCGCCCAAGTGGCGACGCGCCGATGGAAGTTTGATTGGGTACGCTCACGATGGAGAGGTACTCGTCGACACGACGTACTACCTCTCCATCGAGTCCGGAGGTGGATTCGACGATGAGAGCGAAACGATTATTTTTCGTGAGATTAATACTCGCGTCAAGATTGTTAGTAAAGGAGATGCGTCGTCATACGCAGTGACGGACGTGATACTGCCGGAGATTGCGGTGACGGCGCCGACGACGGCGAAGGATGACGAGATGTTGGCGTTCGGGTCTCGGTATAGGATGGATGATATGGGTGAGATCTATCGCCCGTTCTACTGCGAAACAATCGAGGAGTGTTGTATTTCATGCGATGCGCACAAGGCGCCGCGGGCTTGGCGTGTGGTGCATATACAGTCGGGAAAGGTGGTGACAACCATGTCATCGCCTGATTGATGCCCGCCACTGCGACGGCAGTGGAAACGTAACTGTCTATCCTGTCGGCAATTTCGCCGGCAGGGGAGTTTTTGGGCCGATAGAGAAGGAAAAGAATTATGATTACAGAAATTCAAGGTGCTGGACTTTGGACGTTGGCGCACCACCTCGGCCACGAGTGGGCGGGCGGCGTCGGCGACAGGGATGATATCTTGAGTTCCGGCTGGGTCGCAGTGGCGGGCTGGATCAACTCCCAAATGGAGTTGTCTCGCAAGGAGCAGTCGAACGCCCGGAGCAGCTTACCGGCTGGGCTGTGGCCAGAAACATCGCACACCACTGGCACAGGTCGGCTGTCGTGGCACTGCCCGTCCTACGGCAATGCCGTAGTGATCGAGGTCAACCGGCCCGCCGCCACTGGACTCCGTGGTAGCAATATCGTCGTTCTGCGGCTATCCGCAGAGTACCTCCCAGAGGGCGGCTGGATTTTAACAGACTGCGAGTCTGTGCCTGAGATGATATCGTTGCGCCACATTCAGGCGGTGGCAGAGGCTTTGTACAACAGCGTGGATGAGGAAGACCTATCGCTAATCCTCTTGGAGATAGGTGATTATGCTATGTCCTGCCGAATTCGGCAGGAGATAGAGGTGGAGCAGTTTCTCCACGCTCGGCAGGAGGCTCTCGAAGCCGAGCAGGATCGGCTCGAAGCATAAGCCACTGAGACGGCAGTGGCAACGTAATTGTCTATCCCGTCCGGCAATTTCGTCGGATGGGAGTTTTGGTGAGATTATCTGAAGGAAAAGAATTATGACAGACAACGACATGGACAAAGGTATGTTCGCCAAAGGGTATCGGTACAAGCTTGTTCCTACATCAGGGGCATTCGCCCCACTGTATGGAAAGCGTATCGAACAGATCGGCGAACTCCTCCGAGACTACCACTCGGATCGATTTATAATCACTACGCTCAGTATCCCTACAGATGAATGGGAACTGGCCGATTGGGCCAGAAGCTGAGTGATCGACATTGTCTATCCCTGCTGGCAATTTCGCCGGCAGGGGGTTTGGTGGTTGATTTCTGAAGGACAATATTATGAACTACGAATATGAATGGGTTGGCATCGGTCTTTTGATCACGGATATCGCCACTGGGCAAGATGTCTTTATTCAGGGAGAGGATGGTTCAGAGCTTCACGACGAATTGGAGGATTGTGAGACTGACGAGCAGGTACAGTTTATCCTGTCCGAGTACTCGGTATTGTTTGAGATCGAATAAAGTATTGTTGCTGAATCGTCTATCCCTGCTGGCAATTTCGCCAGCAGGGGGTTTGGTGGTCGATAGCTGAAGGACAATATTATGAATCAATGTGACATGAAGATCATCACCGTCAGGCACATGTCCGCCACTGGGCGCCTCGGTGCAAGATTTATCGTGCGAATGCACGAGAACGAGGATCACCTCGCTCGCAGGGCGGTGGTGCCTTATGATTATTCCGTGGGAGGGGACGGTACCCTCGACAAGAACCGCCGTAAAGCGGCGCTCGAGTTTTGCCGCCAGCAATTACTCGAGATATCCATGCTGTCGCGGAACAGCGCGTACGTTGGAAAAGGAGTGTGGGCATTCGTCCACGGATATGGCGCACAAATGATGAATCCCTAGCGCCACTGAGACAGCGGTGGCAGAATAATTAGTGATCCGTCCGGCAATTTCGTCGGATGGGGTTTGGAAAGAAAGAAAGGAAAACAATGTCTATCTTCGGTAATGCTCGGGCTTTGCAGATGTCGCATGATCTCATGCGATGCAGAAGCATGAGCGACGTCATCGACCTGCTCAGGCGGGTGGCAGATACCCTGCCTTGCACCAAGTCGGGTGCATCGCAGAATAAGCGGGCGAGAAAGTCCGCAAGGCGTGCTGGTCAGGCTACCCCACGGGGGTGGCGTGAGGAAATGCTGCGGCTGGCCGCCGCATTAGAGGCGGGCAGTACGCTGTTCAGCGTATTCGCCATGCATGGGAATATGAAACTCCCATTCGTGGCATTCAGTGCCCTCCCCTTTGTGACATGCCCCGGAATGGGGGCGTGCGAGTCCGTGTGCTACTCGAGAAAGGCGTGGCGCACGCCGGGCGGATTCCTGCGTCAGTTCCAGAACACGGCCCTGCTTATGCACCGTAAGCGGGCCATCATTGAGGCTTTCAAATTACTGCCTATAGGTATCACCTTCAGGCTGTACGTTGACGGGGACTTCGGGACGTCGCACACGCTGACGTTCTGGATGAACATGATTCGGCAACGTGCCGATATCAAAGCCTTTGGATACAGCAAATCGTGGGAGTTGCTGCTTGAGTACACGGGTACTTGGCCTAGTAACTACGTGCTGAACCTGTCGTCAGGCTCCAAGTATGACGATGATGCTGCGATGGTCGCGGCAGTGATGGACTTGCCAATAGCTCGGAATTGGTTCCTGTACGTGGATGTACCCAAGAAATTCATGCGGCATGAGAAAGGATATGACCGCTATGCTGATCCAGAGTATCACCGTGCCGTGCGAGCCGCTGCGGCAAGCTTGGGACATCCGAAAGTGATGTCATGCACCGGAAAGTGCGGCGATTGCATCACATGGAAGGGCGACAGCGCACCAGCTTGCGGGGTGCAAGACTTCGGTCTTGTAATCGTCAACGGCTGTCATGCATAATGCCACAGAGACGGCAGTGGCAAGGTAATTGTTTATCCCTCCGGCAATTTCGCCGGCAGGGAGTTTTTGGGCCGATAGAGAAGGACAACACAATGGCTACGTACAAAATCGACGGTCGGATCTTCAAGACTGGGAATTGCGTCAAGGATTGGAAAGAGGCCACGGAGTGGGATGGCCGCAATCGAATCAGCGTCAACAGTGGAACGCAGTGGGATCACGAAAAACTTTATAAGTCGGCCAAAGGGACGTATTGGATGGAGTCGTGGAGCAATTGGCAGGGGGATGTCGCTACAGCCGAGATCATGTCGGAGCATGATGCCGCTGTTTGGCTCGCCGTGAACGGTCACGAGATCCCATCTGACTTGGATTCAATCATAGCCGATATTGAGGAGTGATAGCCGTGACTGTATTCGTTCACCTTGGGGTTATGTTTTTGTCTGGTGTTGTGTTGTGTCTGCTTTTTGAAAGGACAAGATAATGAGTGTGCATAAGATCGATGGAAAACTATTCAACACAGACCTAGCTAAAGGGTCTTGGGCCAGCCGAAAGGAGAGTGATGGTACAAACATGATCGATGTCAACACGGAATCACATCACCTCACCCAGACGTTGTACTTGTCATCCAAAGACACGTACTACTTGCTGGCCGATGTCTGTGGTTGGACGAAAACCACAGAAGCCTACACGCTGGCTCCTAGGTTGGCAGCAATGTGGCTGCTATTTAACCAAAAGAAGTTGCCGGTTGATCTGGCCGATTGGGCTGAGAAACTCGAAGAATAATTGCTTATCCCTGCTGGCAATTTCGCCAGCAGGGGGGTCGGTGGCCGATAGAGAAGGACAAGAAAATGAAATTGCACACAGTAGATGTAACCCCAACTTGGGTCAATGTTATGCCGTTGCTGCTGTCCGTGATCAGCGATCCCAATGCGTCGCCAATCGCATTGGAGAGCGCGACAGCTGAACTCATGCGACTCGCGGCTATGGTAGATGCTGCAAATGCGGACGATGAGGCATAGACATGCTGAAAATCAGATTTCACCTTGCCAGTGGCAAACACTTCCGCCACTGGCAAGTCAAAGGGGGAGTGAAGGTTCGATACTACGATCCGGCCTCAGTTAGCCTGCGGATGACCGGATGCCGATTGTGCAATCGACGCACCACGGCAGACAAGATCAATCTCGGAGCATCAAAGAGTGTGTGTGCATGGATTGTCGCAGAGACCGTGGAAATCATAGATCTCAGCAATGAGGTCGATGGATCTGCGGTTGAGTACAACCCTCGGACGGCTCCATACTGGCGAGATGCCAATGGAACCAACATCGACGGACAGGAATTTGACGTGATCACCACCTGCGGACGTTCCGTGGTGGTGAAATGAAACCTCAACAAAAGGGAAATGAAGATGATGAAAATCAATTGTGCGACAGAGAACTTCCGAGAACTTCTATGGGACGAGATCGTTGATGCCGAGTGTTTTCACGACATCAACCTTGATGTCTCGGTGTATAACGATATTGCCGATGAGTTTGCCGGTGATGTCCTTAAGGCGGTGGCTGTGGATTGGGAACGGTGTTACACACAGTCGAAGGGTGCGATGGTCGCGGTGCAGTCCGCCACGCACGATGAGCGAGATTTGTTTTATGCGGCAGTTGATGCTGCGAGGCCCAAGGCTGCGGCAAGCCTGCTCGACTTCTGCAAGGTGATGGCCGAGCAGCAGTCGAAAGTCTGCGGAAAACAGATCCAGATTGACCGCAGCGGTCAGGGCCACTGCTGGCGGACAATATCGGCGGGATTTATCCCATATAGCATCATCGAAGAAATCGAGGGTGAGATCCTCGACGGAGGGGCCGACAGTTGCGAAGATTTCATCGCGTCGGACGGCCAGCACTATCGCTGGTGAGAACGACACGACAACCACCCGCTGCAACTTCGCAGCGGGGTGAGAGTGACAATCACAACTAAAGGAGAACGACATGAAAGAATCAGAATTGATTATGAAATGGGCGCTCGAAAACTATGCTAAGGGCGGACATTGGATTGTGGAGACGATGTCGCTCGCCGATATCGACGAAACTTTCCGAACCGTTCGGGAAGCCCAAGAGTATTGCGGTCTAATTGAAGATTGCAAAAATGACTGTCGGGAATGATCACACAATCACAACTAACTAACAGAAGGAAACAAAAATGAGCTATCTGTGGAAAGCATTACGACACGGGAAGTACGGCGGCATCGATGTCGTTGGATTCAAGGAAGCAGCGCGGTCTTCGGTGCTTGCGGGTCAAATCCTGACCTGCTTCATCGACAATTATGACACCGAAGAAGCCGCGTTGATTGAATACCCGGAAGCAAAAGACAACGGCTGTGCTGGCGCTGTCAGCGTATCTCATCTCCCGGACGAGAATGACCCTGTTCCGGGCGGCATGTATCCAGACGATATCTAACTAACAGAAGGAAACAAAAATGACGTTCATCGATGTCGAGGTGTTTCATGCTCTTGATAATCCGACTACCCAAGGAGATTACGTTGGATTGTTTCGTGTGTCCGGCGAAGATAAATTGATTCAAATCAATACCGACGGCCCGAAAGTATCCGCGAAGATGCTGCGAGATATAGAACGTGATTGGTTCGATAAGGATCTGAACCTGTTCGCGTTTGAAGAGTGGAGTACTTGGGTGCCTGATACACAATCACAAGAACAGCAAGGGCGAAGCAAATGACTCCAAAAACAAAAATGAATCGGTTGAAGGCAGCAGCAGCAAAACTCGACAAACGCGGCAGACCTCTGCCAGAACTGCTTCGAGAACTACTGCCTGTGGAGATTGAGATGTACTCCTCGGGCTGTTGCTGCGGAGATGCCACAGTGGCGTGGCGTGAAGACCGAGAGTCTTACGCTGATGAGGCATGGAACTCTCTGCTCTTGTGGCCGGGGGTTCGTGATGGTGCAGTCGTGGGCTGGTGGGCGTACGATTACGATTTGCGTTGTATCGCATGGGGCGACTTTCAGATCTGTTTGGACGCACAAGGAGGGATTGCAGATGTTAGTATTATCTAGGCGCGTGAACGAATCGATTCATATAGGTGATAACATCGTTGTCACTATCGTTCGGTTCAAAGACGGTGGCGTGAGAATAGGCATTACAGCACCGCCGGAAATAACGGTGATGCGTTCAGAACTAGTAACCTCGAAAAAAGGAAAAGCAGAATGAAACTACTAAAAACGACAGCGGCTACGACAATGCATGTGGTCTCTCGCATAAGGCGATTCGTGATACGGACGTTGCTCGTTGTCGGGACGATCATCGTCCTGCTATTTGCCATGCTGATCACAATTGGTATCGTATTCCCGCCATCACCAGAATCCATCGCACGGACGGAGAATGCCAGACAGGAACGAGCGGAACGACGCGAAGCAGCTTCGAGAGTATGGGTTGGAAGCCGCACAAAACGCGGCGGGCCGGTACACGTCGATGGCTACAAACGCAAGGACGGAACATACGTCAAGCCTTACAATAGATCTGCTCCAACCAACTGAAAGGAAAACAATGAAAACGCCAATAGATATCGATAGAGTGATCGCGGCTTGTGAGGACGACGACTACACAGGATTCTGCATCGCTTGCGGTGCGGAGCAGGGAGGGTGCGAGCCTGACGCTCGCAACTATGTCTGTGAGTCATGTGACCAACCGTCCGTGTTTGGTGCAGAGGAGTTGCTGTTCATGATCGAGTAAGACGGCAGGCACGGCCCAATTGATTGTTAATATTTTGCTGCTGTGTTACTAACAGGCGTGATGCGATGCTTCGTGGTGTCGCATCACGCCCTGTCTATGTGCTTTTTAACAAGAAAGAACGAGATGTTTTCGATATCACACAAACAATTATCCTGTCTAAATCGCGGAGAAAAGATTCTTGTCTCGTTACCGCTGCCGACAGACTACTGGACAGACTCTGCATGGACTAACGAGACATCGTCTACCGACAAACTCATTGCGTGGGCAAAGGTCGGACTCAACCTTCCTACGCATGCACACATTGTGAACGCTTCTCCACGAAACATCTGGCTCGATTGCAGTAACCCGAAGGGCGGTCTCACCGAGTATTACGGAGCGATCATTCCAAGCATCGAAACGTGGAGCGTCAACGCACTGAGACCAATACCTTCGACGGTTATTGCTGTCGAAATCTCTCCAGATCCTAAGGATTGGCCGGACATCAAGCCCGCTGCGAAACTCGTCTGGCCTTTGTCTTGGCTCAGTCCAAGTGGGTACATGTTCGACTCTGTGGCTGGCAACTGGTGATGCCGCACATATACAGCTACGCACGACTCGCTGCCGGACATCCGCCTGCTGGGCCGTTGTCTCAAGACTCGCAAGAACGTCTTGCGGTGAAACGCGGAAACGATTTGATTCATCAGAACTCAGGGTTTGCGTGGTCGCCACATCGATCTAAACGATCAGATCATATTGGCGGCTTCGTAGATTGTGCGGAATCCTCTGAGAAGATGAAGTTTTATATTCGACCAATTGCTATTGCGTTGCTCTCAAAGATGGAGCGAGGAGACGTTCTCGTCGTGTCTAGATTGTGTCGTTGTTGTCGCAACGCAAATGATTTCTTTGAATTGGTTTCAAGATTAGACGACAGAGGTATCCGCCTTGTAATCGTCGCTGAAGATTATGACACCGGCAGTGAAGATGGAAGACTTGCTGTCAACATTTGCAAGGCCATGTATCGGTTTTCTCTAAACGGTAACAATAAGTGGGCTGCACCAAAAGTTGCTCCTCAGAGCTTACAGGATCCGCGTCCATCGTCGGACGTAGGACAAGTACACATCTACAGTCGCAACGTGAAAGAAGGGACGATGATCGCGACAACGGCCATGCTAAAATGGTCTGAAAAGTTATGTCATATCAGCGAAAACTTGCAGCTTGGGGAATTGTATCACGATACTGGAGCGTACTCTGATATTAGGTTTTTGAAGTTTCGCCCCAACGGCAAACGGCTGTGCAATGCCGCGAAACGTGGAGATCACATCGTGTTCTGGTCGCTGGAGTCAATGTGGCTGCATCCGGCGGACATGATGTCGCAATTGGCACAATGGCATGAAGACGGCATTGCGTGTCATAGCCTGACTGACAACATTGACTTTTCAGAAGATGTCGGAAGACAAATCTCGGAACTTGCCGCCAGCTTCGCAGACGTTGACAAGACATTGAAACTACAAGCGTCATCACAAAAGCTGCGTAGCATGGTGGCTGTTGCAAAGCAGAGAGGTGTCTACAGCACTGCTGCGTTTTGGAGATCATATTCTCATGGGCCAACTCGCAAATTGCTTTTAGATCGTTATCAACTCGTTACGTTTCGTTACTTAATACTCGCTACATCGAAAGGAGTTACTCTTGCAAAGGCTGTCGTAAAACTTGAGAACTTGATAGCAAAACGTGAACACCGCCAACCACTAAGTCAAGCCGGTTCGGCACTCTTGCGTTCGACTGACATTAAACCGATTCATTATCGCGTCGCAAAGAACGGGCTGTATCTTCCATTGTGGACAGTAAATCGTTATAAATCTGCTAGGAAAACATATGATTTTGCGTTAGATCTCTGGCGTTCTCAGGACGCAGCAACTAAACTACGTTTGCGTTGAGTTTCTTTTACTAAAGGAAAAAGACAATGAACATTGATGATTACCACAGCGACACTAGTCGAGTCTCGAAAACAATGCTCGGCTTGTACGACGATAGCCCCGAGAGGTATCACGCGACTTACATCGCGAAGACCATGCCAGTGAAGGATGGATCCGAAGCGACACGGCTCGGTACGATCTGTCACCAGATCTTGATCGAGAATCGCAACATCGACGACATCTGCGTGGAGTATCCGGCAAATTGCTTCAGCGAAACTGGCCGCATACGATCTGTCGCTGCCAAAGCATTTGAGTTGGAATGCCAGCCAAAACTGGCCGTCAGGCCCGATATGATGGAGCAAATCCGCAATACTGTGGATGCGTTTCGACGCAGCGAAATCGGCAAACTGCTCGCAATAGAGAACGGCGACACGCACCGAGAAACGCAGGTCGATGCCGATCTGTGGGGCTTGCCGTGTAAGTGTCGGCCAGATATATTCTTCAACATGCCAGACCGGATCGTCGTGCCAGACCTGAAGTTCGGCCAATACGAGCCACGAGAGTTCGCTCGATCAGCACGGCGGTTTAAGTATTATCTTCAGCAGGCTCACTACACCGCTATCCTGACTAAAGTCTACGACAAGCCAGTTCAGTGGATGTTTTTGATTGGAGAGCCGAAGCCTCCGTATCGCGTCGGACAGCGATGCTATGATATTCGCAGCGGAGAAATTGCACGCGACTACCACGAGACGCTTGTTAAAAAACTAACGCGTGCCTATGCATCTGGTGTTTTTGCGGACAACTTTGCTGTCGAGATGTCGCTAGCACCGTGGGATCTGTCCGGCGACACCGGATTCGGTGATCCAGACGACAACGTAACTGAGGACGAATAACTACAAAGGAACGCTATGCACTACACACACTTTACGACCGACCCGCAACCACTCAAACAGCAAGGGAACTCTGGTTACACGCACGAAGTACAGGACGATAGACAACAATTTTTACAAGAGGAACAAGACCATGAAGACAAGCGAACAACTGAACGAACTAGCGACAGCACTTGCCAAAGCACAGGGAGTAATGACTCACGCTTTGAAGGATTCTGACAATCCGTTTTTCCACTCTAAATACGCAGATCTAGCTGCGATAGTGGAGGTTATTCGACAACCGCTTGCGAGTAACGGGCTTTGCATACTTCAAGGAGTAGAGGCCGATGAGCTTTCTGTCACGATCACAACACGACTCATGCATTGCAGTGGGCAGTGGATTGAGTCTGCACTCACACTTAAGCCCACGAAGCATGATCCTCAGGGGGTGGCTTCTGCGGCTACATACGGCAGGAGGATTGGACTACAGGCTCTCGTTGGGGTGGCCGCTGACCTAGACGACGATGGTAACTCCATCTCGTCTCCTCAACAGAAGGCCGCAGGAAAGCCTGCATTGAAGAAGCCTGCCAGCGTAGCTTCCGTGCTTGCTATGGGCGCGGAACAACAAGCATTCAACGAGTGGATCACTCCCTACGTTGAAGCCGGAGACATTTCATCCGATACTGTTCGCAACACAGTGATTGCTGCAAAGCACAACTATGTTGATGCCAAGAAGCTTGTGTCGGCGTTGCTGCCTTAAACATAAAGTTGTGTTTTTCCCTAGTTCTGTAGAGTCTAGACCCTCGCGTAAAAAAACGCGAGGGTTCTTTGGAGCATCTTTCATATGGCTACGTTATTGGTGGTTGATAGAGATCCGGCCAGTTTAAAAAATCACGACTTGAACGTCAGGATTTATGGCGATCAGGTGGATCAAGACTTCCTAGACTCTACGGAAGGTGGGATAGAAAACCCGATTACAATCTGCAAGTCCACAGATCCGGCTCTCAATGATGTCATTGTGAAGGGTCGCCGGAGGCGATTCGCGGCTATCTCTCATGGGTTTACGACTGTACCTTGCATTGTCTGGTCTTGCGATGACCCACTGGAAGTTGAGCGTCAGTTGATATTGGATAATGTCAGGAACGAGACGACTACTGAGCAGCGAGCTAGGATGTTTGAGGAATTGCTGCGAATCAATACCGCTCGAGCCTCATTGAGGATGATGGCCGGAGTCAAGGATAAGAAGGAAGCCGGCATCGTAACCACAAAGGCCCAGAAGAGGTCTAAGCGTTCCGATGAGGTTTCGGCCCGTTCCTGCGGGATGTCTGCTAGTACGGCTCAGAAGGCCGTTGTGGTTGTGCGTGCTGTCGATTCGTTGGCTGCTGAAGGACGGACTGAAGATGCCAATGCGGTGCGTTCGGCACTCAATAACAAATCTGTCGCATCTGCTGCAAGGACACTTGCTGACCTAACGCAGCGTGTCGATGTGTATAAGAATGTAATGGAGTCCATAGAGATCGACCGCCACCTAGCCAAGCTCATTGCAGCGGTCAAGCTCTCAATCAAATCGGCAGAGTGCATCATTAATGCTATCGATAGGAAGTGCGAAGCAACTCCGTCGTTTAAGAGCCGGAAGAAAAAGTTTGAGACGTTACTACGTCACATGAGCGATCTTCTTGATCCGTGTATCTATCATGCCGAGGTCATTAGGACTGCTTGGGAGTCCACGAAGGAGCAGGTGGATTCATGAAGAGTTTGTGGCCGCACCAAAAAACGGGTATCGACTCGACTCTGGATCTGATTGACAATGGAGTTAAATCGATATGCATCACCTCGCCTACTGGAGGTGGCAAATCGACTATCATTGAGCAGCTTTTGCGGGCGTTCGTTGAACGTGGGCTTTCTTGTGCAGTGTTTACAAACCGCCGGTTGTTAACGAACCAACTGAGCAAAGGTCTGAACGAAGCAGGCATACACATTGGTGTCCGTGCGGCAGACTTTGAGGCGTGGTCTGACCATACTGCCCCGGTACAGATATGCTCGATGCAAACGGAGTTGCATCGGGTGTTGAAGAAACGAGAACGGTCAATGAAGAGGGCCGTTAGCGAAGAGGTGGCGCATCGAGATCACCAGTTGTTCCCGGCTTCTGTGGTGTTTATCGACGAGGTACACATCAATTGTGGCGACACGATGACGGCCATCGTGCGCGAGTATCAAGAGAAGCACAACGCGATTATCATCGGCATCACGGCTACTCCGCTCGGTGTCTCGCACATTTGTGACGAACTGTTGATTGCTGGAAACAACACGGAACTACGCAAATGCGGTGCTTTAGTTCCAGCGTTGTGCTACGAGCCTGCATCGTTCGACATCTGGAAAGTGCGTAGAACTAAGACCGGCGTGTATTCTCAAACAGAACTTGAGGACAAGGTCAAAGCGATCTGGTCTCAACATGTTGTTGGTCAGGTGTACGAATCTTGGAAGTCTCTTAACCCCGATTGCAAGCCGTCTCTCGGTTTTGCTCCCGGTGTTAAGGAGTCGCTCGGTCTTGCGATAGAGTTTCATCAGCGTGGAGTCAACGCCGCACACATTGCGTCGGATGGCATATACGTCGATGGTAAGTTTACGAACACTTCTGAGCAGGAAGATCGCGACGCAATTTTTGCGAGGTCGAAATCGGGAGAAATCCCAATGATCTTCAATCGTTTCGTTTTGCGAGAGGCTATCGACCTTCCGTGGATTGAATGTTTGTCAATTGCCACGCCCATAGCGTCGGTGTTGTCATATATTCAGACTGTTGGGCGTGTACTGCGAGCATCGCCGTCAACTGGCAAAACTGAGGCGAAAATTATCGATCACGGTGGTGCGGTGCGTATGCATGGCTCACCAAATATGGATCGGGACATCGAGTGGATGGCGTACTTCTTCGATGACGAAGACAAGCTGACGAAAGATCGGTTAGACAAGCTGCGTGATCCAGAATCTCAAGATCCAGAACCAATTACCTGTCCCGAATGCGGCCTGATTCGCAAGTCCGGGCCTGTCTGTCCAAAATGCGGGCATCAACATGCCGAATCGATTCGACGCGTCATACAAGAAAACGGCAAGCTGACCCTTACGAAGGGAGAGGTCTTTCCAAAGCGGCGAACTAAGGTGAAGCCCGATACCGTCAGGATCTGGGAGCAGTGTTACCACAGATGTAAAAATGCTAAGAGGCCGATGTCCTTCAAGCAAGCTCGGGCTTTGTTCTTTCATGAGCAACACTACTGGCCTCCTATGGATTTGCCATTTTGTCCTAAATCGAAACTGGATTGGTCGCGAAAGATTAAATCCGTCAACTCGCAAGACCTAGTTTCATACTAACTTTAAGGAATTTTGAATGATTAAAATTGACGGTCACGACAACGCTATCATTGGTGTCTCCAGTATTTGGAAAACAGGAAGCACCATAGAAGTCCTTGTGTATGAAGCCGAGACGATACGCGACAATTTGATGCGAGACGGAATGGATTTCTTTGAGGCCGAGGAGTGGATTTCTTTTAACATACAGGGAGCATACATGGGTGAGAACACTCCCATTCTCGTCTGGACACAAGAAGCATGGGATAATGAAGGTTTTCATAACAGACAACAGGAGTGACAAAACATGTCGGATTTTACTCTGGCCGGTCAATTACCACGGCATCATTACGTTTTTGTTGACAGCAACTTTACGCACGCAAAGCCATGCGGATTCATTCCAGCAGTTTGGTACGGGTTGGTTGGGCTTCGCAGTCGAGTATGGGGTTGCACTGTGATGCTTGAGTCTGGTGCGATTTATCGGAATCTGCCGCCGCATGCTATCGCATTTACAAAACAACCCGATGCGTGGAGCGTCAAGGATTCGCAGGCGTGGGATTGTTACGGAGAGCGTTTTACGACACTCGAATACGAATACCTTAACAGCCTAGAAGTACTTGCTGCTTGCAATACTGGGGCAGATCGCAAGCATCTCGGTGGAGAGTACTTGTTTACCGTCGCTCCGATTCACGATGGGTTTTCAATGTACCCTGAACAAGCGAAAGAGTTCATGTTCATTAAGCTGGACAACGGACGTCTCACGATTCAGCCTACGAACCGGCTTATCTTTCGCGAACGATCTTTCACGAACAACCACAGCATGACGATGCCGTCATCTGGAGAGCTTTTAAATCAAGACTTTGTCTGGACTTGCGAATAGAATTTAAGGAGTTTTAGAATGGCTGGAAGTTGGCTTAAAATTGAAACTTCAACACCACAAAAGATTGAGGTGTTGCGTATCGCTCAGGAGCTTGGAGTATCAAGACGCGAAGCTTTTGCAATGTGCTTTGAGTTTTGGTCTTGGTGCGATATCGAACTGACTGACGGCTATATTATTGGTTTGAGCCTTGAGGCTCTTGATGAAGCGGCGAGACTACCGGCTGGCTTTGCGGCGGCACTTCTCAAGTCTGGATGGTTGTGCAACAACGGAGAAACTTTTACAGTCGCAAACTTTACACGGCACCTAGGACAGACCGCTAAAACACGCGCCGATGGAGCGCGTCGTGCCGCAAAATGTGCGGACAAAAAACGCTCGACACGCAAGCGAATTCAACCTTCGTGAGAACTTTGTTAGATTGTTCGTTAGATTGTTATTAGAAATACCGCAGCTAGATAAGATAAGACTTTAAGAGTAGGGCGGTCTTTTACAGGAAAATCATATGAAAACGACGCCATTAGAGTTGATTGCACTCGGAATGCGACTCGCTACGAAGGACTCAGATAAGTTGCCGGATGATGTGTTCAGTGGAGAGCTGTCAGCGATGTTTACGGGAGATGCTGATCGACGCAAGACGGCACTTCGAGACTTTCTTGCTGGACTCGATG
>Ga0315293_10003789_pt1 | contig 14507 bp, 11 predicted proteins | sample YL17G13_20_MG_FD_203071 | JGI IMG/M metagenome (GOLD analysis project Ga0315293, IMG submission 203071) | Sediment microbial communities from Yellowstone Lake, YNP, Wyoming, USA - YL17G13_20 | ecosystem: Environmental > Aquatic > Freshwater > Lake > Sediment | place: USA: Wyoming | collected... | reverse complement strand
GGGCTGTCGTGTCAAGTGGAAGGAGGAGCCCCACGGCACGGCCTCGGTAGGTGATTGTGTAGCGAGCACGTCGCTTCCAGACGTTACGAACGATCTCCGAGGCTTTGGCCTTCAGCTCACGCACGCCGATGTCGCGCATACCCCACCTCGAGGTTGCCATGTAGTCACAAAGGTGGCTACATTATACCCCAGTTCCTGAGGCCGGTGCCTCCGGGTGCTGCCCGCCGTTGCCCGGGCCAGATGGTCGGTCCAAGATCCCTAACCGTCCTTGTCTCCCATGCCCCCTGTACGGAATCCAGAAAGACGCACAAGGGTCTCCCCAATTTCGGGAGACCCTCATACGGCCTTTCACGATGACCCTTATTCAGGAGGCGACGGTGGGATTTGAACCCACGCATGGGGGTTTTGCAGACCCCTGCCTTTCCACTTGGCTACGTCGCCAGAGATGCCATCAGCCTTCAGATGTCCGCTCTCAGCCTCGGCGGGATACCCCGGCTGACGGCCGACCGCTGAAGGCTGATGGCTTCCCAGAGCGGGCGATGGGATTCGAACCCACGACCTTCTCCTTGGCAAGGAGACGTACTACCACTGTACTACGCCCGCAGTGCGGATGATCATAACGCCTTCAGAAGGGGGTGTCAACCCAAACCCCGCCGGCGATTGCCCGCCCGCCCCGGCGGCCTCCTATAAGGCCGCGGCCTTGATGGAAATCCGCGGGGTCCGCGCGCCAGGCGAAGACGGGGGACTCAGCCCTTCAGCGCTCCGGCCATCAGCCCGCGCAGGAAGAAGCGTCCCAGGAAGATGTAGACCAGCAGGGTCGGCAGGGCGGTGATCAGCGCACCCGCCATCTGCACATTCCATTGGACGATCTGACTGCCGGCCAGGTTGTTCAGCGCCACCGTCACCGGCCAGGTGCGGTTGTTGGTCAGCACCACGGCGAACAGGAAGTCGTTGTAGGCCTGGGTGAACTGCCAGATGAGCACGACGACGAAGGCCGGGATCGAGAGGGGGAAGACGATGTAGCGGTACAGCCCGAACAGGCCGGCGCCGTCCATGCGCCCGGCTTCGAGCACCTCGGTCGGCACGCCGGCGTAGTAATTGCGGAAGATGAGCGTCGTGATGGCGATGCCGTAGACCACGTGCACCATCACCAGCCCGGTGATCGACCCGCGCAAGCCGATCCACTCCATGAACTGCACCAGCGGGATCAGGATGCTCTGGTAGGGAATGAACATGCCGAACAGGAGCAGGGTGAAGATGATCTCCGAGAAGCGGAACTTCCACTTGGAGAAGACGTAGCCGTTCACCGAGCCGACCACGGATGAGATCAGCGCCGCCGGGACCACCATCCTCAGACTGTTCCACAGGTTCGGCGCCAGCTTCTGATAGGCGGCGAGGAAGTTGTCGAAGTAGATGCCGGTCGGCAGCGCCCACATCCGCTGAAGATCGACCTCGGCGAAGCTCTTCAGCCCGGTGACCAAGAGCACGTACACGGGGAGCAGGTAGAAGATGGCCATGAAGAAGAGGAGACAGTACATGACCAGCCGGGTGATGCGGCGCGAGGGTGTCGGAGTCATACCTCCTCCTCCGTCCGCATGCTGTACACCAGGTAGGGGACGATCAGCACCGCCACGGTGACCAGCATCAGAACGCCGATGGCGGCCCCCTGGCCGTAGTTGTTGCCGTCGAAGGTCGTGCGCCACATGTACACGGCCGGGACATCCAGGGCCATGTTGTTCTGGCTGATGGCGACGATCAGATCGAAGATCTTCAACGAGATGTGCCCCAGGATGATCACGGCGCTCAGGGTCACCGGCGCCAGGATCGGCAGCAGGATGTAGCGGTAGGTTTGGACCTCGCTCGCCCCGTCGACCCGGGCGGCTTCGCGCAGGTCATCGGAGATGGCGCGCAGGCCGCCCAGGTAGAGCGCCATGGTGAAACCGGACATCTGCCACACGGCCGGAATGACGATGAAGGCGATGCCCCAGGGCGGAGCGGTCAGGTGCCACTTGCTGATGAGGAAGTCCAGGTGCAGGCTTTGGAAGATCAGGTTGATGCCGCTGATGCGAGAACCGGTGGCGGAGTTCATCAACCAGCGCCACACCACGCCCGTGACGATGAACGAGATGGCCAGCGGGAACAGGTAGATGCTGCGGAAGAAGTTCTCACCCTTCAGTCGTTGGTCAAGCAAGACGGCCAGGAACAGCCCCAGCGCCAGGCACGCGACGAGGAACAGGACCGTGAAAATGGCGGTGTTGCGCACGTCGATGGCAAAGCGGCGATCCTGAAACAGGTCCAGGTACTGGCGCAGGCCGACGAAGGTGTAGTCGGGCAGCATACCGGTCCACTTGCTGAGCGAGACGCGTATCGACCAGCCGATAAACCCGTAGACGAAGATGGCCGTGGCCGCAAGCGACGGCAGGAGTAGGCCAATGGCCAGCAGCCGATCCCGGCCGAGCGGCGTGCGCCGGCGTGGTACAGACGCAGGCGAGGAGGCGGTCATGTCAGCCCTCCAGGGAAACCTACCGCTATTCTAAGTCGGTTGGGCAGGGCGGGGTAGTCCGTCCCGCTCCACCCTAGAAAGGAGAGGGGCGGACATCGGTCCGCCCCTCAACCCCAACGCAGTTCGTGCCTTACTTGTTCGGGGACGCGGCTGCGGCGTCGACCAGCGCCGACTGGAAGGCGGTCACGTCCTGGTCGGTCAGGTACAGACCCAGGGCGGTGTTGATCGCGTTCTTCCAGGTGTCGTTGGCCGTCACGCCGTGCGTCAGGCTGCCGACAACCGTGTCCGTGGACCAATCGGCCATGGCCGTCTGCAGGTACGCATTGAACAGCGTCGTGTCGCAGTCGGTGCGGGCGCAGATCGAGCCCTTCACCGGGTTGAAAGCCTCCTGGCCTGCCTTCGACCCGGCGATCGTCAGCCAGGCGAGGGCCCCATCCGGATGGGGAGCGTTCTTGGCCAGCGTGAAGCTGTCGCTCAGGAACTGGAACACGCCGTCCGTCCCCGGAGGCGGTGCCCAGCCATAGCCCTCACCCGGGACCAGGCCCAAGTTCCCGCCGGCGGTCGTACCGGAGAAGTACCCATCGGCCCAGTCGCCCATGATGTTGAAGGCGGCGTCGCCGTTGGCCACAAGCTGCGAGGCATCCTGCCAGGTGAGCGAGGCGGCGTCGGTGTTCACGTGCTCGAGCACTTTGGCGTAGGTCTCAAGCGACTTGGTCACCGTGGCGCTGCCCCAGTCACCCGTGCCGTCCCACAGCGCGCTGTAGCCGTCCGCACCCAGGTCACCCAGCAGGACGACCTCCATCAGGTGCATCGCGGTCCACTGCTCGCCCATCGACAGGCAGATCTTGTCGGCCGCCTCGATGGCTTCGCAGGCAGTGAAGAACTCGTCCCAGTTGGTTGGGACGGTCACGCCGACTTCGGCCAGCAGGGCGGGGTTGGTCCACATCACGTTGGCGCGATGGATGTTGACCGGCACCGAGTACGGCTTGCCGTCCTTGGAGATCAGCGGGATGAGCGTCTCGGGCATCACGGCCATCCAACCCTGCTCAGCGAACAGGGCGTCGAGCGGCTCGATCTGGCCGGCAGCGACGTAGGTGCCGATGATCTCTTGCCCGGCGTGAGCCTGCCACGAGTCCGGCGGATCGCCGGCCTGCAGGCGGCTGGCCAGCACGGCCCGGGCGTTCGTCCCGGCGCCGCCGGCGACGGCGGCATTGATGAACTCAGTGTCCGGATAGGCGGCGTCGAAGATCTTGATCATCGCCTCCAGGCCGGCAGCCTCACCGCCGCCCGTCCACCACGAAAACACCTCGACCTCAGTTGCCATCGGGGCCGGAGCCACGGTAGCGGCCGGTGGTGCTTCGGTGGCGGCAGGGGGAGGGGCTTCCTCCGTCGGCGTTGCGCCACCACAGGCGGTGAGCAGCATGGTGCCGACAATCAGCAGACCAACGAACATGGAAAGCTTGCGGAACATCTTGGTGTCCTCCTCATAAGGTTAGACCGTCAACAACGATGGGCCTTTCACGCGTTCATCGAAGTGGCCTTGATCACCTCCCCTCAAGCGATATCGATGCTCGCGGCGAAACCGCCGCGGGATCAGGCTGCGCTGGCTCGGGTTCGGGCAGCTCACGCGTTCTGCGAACCAAGTGCGGCTGCCGCAGAATGTCATGCACCACCAGGGCGACGCCGCCCAGCACACACGCGTCGGACTCCAGCGGCGAGACAACGATGCGGGCGGCGCAGCCAAGTTCGGACAGCGCACGGTCGGCCACCTCCTGGCGCGCGGCGGGCATCAAGAACTCGTGGGCCAGGCTGAGCGAACCGCCGAAGACGACCATTTGCGGGTTGAGTAGATTGACAAGGTTGGCAATGCCGATGCCCAAGTACGTCCCGGTTTCCTTCAGTGCCTGGCGGGCGACGGTGTCGCCCTGCCGAGCGGCGTCAAGGATGGCCTGCAGTGTGATGTCACCGCCATTGACGGAGGACGGGATCAGGCTGGGGAGTCCGGCCTGGAGCGCATGGTCGACTCGCTCGATCAGCGCTCGCTGGCTGGCCATGCGTTCCCAGCATCCCCGGTTACCGCACCGGCACAGGGGTCCGTCGGGATCGATCGTCGTATGGCCGGCCTCGCCGGCGTAGCCGCTGGCCCCGGCGAAGAGCTGCCCGCCGATAACCAGCCCGGCGCCCAACCCGATATTGGCTACGACGTAGGCGAAGTCGTCGATGTCCTGCGCTGCGCCGAAGTAGCGCTCGGCCAGCGCCGCGGCATTGGCATCGTTGTCAATGAACGCCGGCAGCCGCAGCTTGGATGCCAGCCAGTCCCGCAGCGGCACGTCGCGCCAACCCATGTTGGGTTCGAAGACCAGCACGCCAGAACGAACGTCGACCAGGCCGGGGATCGCGACACCCACACCAAGCAGCCGATAGTCGCTGCTCTGGGCGAACTCCTTGGCCTGGCGGAGCAGGGTCTCCAGGAGCACCAGGACGGTCTCCTGAGTGGCCTCTTTGTTGAAGGGCATCTCACGCCGCCAGGCAATGGTGGCGCGCAGGTTGGCTACCACGACTGCGATGCGCCCAATGCTGATCTCCCCGCCGATGATCCAGCCGCCGTCAGGGTCGATCTCGAGCAGCATGCCTGGCCGGCCGCCGCCAGAGGCGTCGTGGCCGACCTCGCGCACGAACCCTTCGGCGATCAGCTCGTCGATCAGGTTTGAGACCGTTGTCTTGTTCAGGCCGGTGGCAGCCGCCAAATCGGCGCGCGACAGCGGGGCATGGACCCGCAGTCTTTGCAGCAGGATTGAGCGATTGAGTTCACGGACGAGAGCCTGATCGCCGGTCCGGAACTGACGGGGCACTCTGTAGGCTCCAGACTTAGTTTGTTGGGGCAACCAACTAAGGCAACGCCAGTTTACCATATCTTGCGGGACGGAGTCAACGGGTCATGCACCGGCCAACGTACGCGGGTGCCCAGACGATCCGGCCAGCGTGCTCAACCCGCCCACGCCAAGATCGCCCGGCGTTCCTGGGAGAGCTCCGGGCCGGGAGGGCCGGCCGAGTGCTGCCGCCCGCCAGCGGGGCTCAGATCGGTGCGTCAGACGCCACTCCTACACATCATCAAGGGGAGAACGGCTGCGACGCAGAGGCAATCCATACCGGGTGGCAGTGCCTCGCTCAGGCATCGGATGCCATCCCAAGGTATCCGGCTCCCCTACGAAAGGTCAGAACCCGGGAGAGTGGTCCCACGTGCCGCATGTGCTGGTCGAAGGGGCGCGGGAGATCGTCTCGACACTCTGGTCACGGCAGGTGTGCCACCCAAGACATCCGGACCTCCGCCAGCCGTCGTCGGGAGTCGCCTCGCATTCACGCCCCGAGGCTCCTAAGACCCCGCCAGCGATTGCCCGCCCGCCGCGGCGTGCTACACTCGTGCCAGGTCCCGCGGACGCAGCGCCCCTCGCTGCCGGTCTCCACTCCGCGGTCCCACCGGGTCGCTCGAAGCCAAAGGAGGACAGGATGGAGATCATCGAGTCCGGGGTGGGGCCGATGTTGCAGCCACCCGACCTGGACGCCTTCCGCGAGTTCAACCGGCGCAAACCCAAAACGCTGATCGACAAGCGCATGACGGAAGCCGAGGCCATCGGCCGCTTCGTTCACGACGGCGATTACGTCGGCACCGAGCTGTACGGCACCGTGCGCTGCCCGATGTCGCTCGTGTCGGAGATCATCCGTCAGGGCAAGAAGGATCTGCGCCTCGCCGGCCAGGGCGTGCTCGAGCTGGACATGCTCATCGGCGCCGGCGCGGTCAAGGCCATGGACCTCACCTACATGGGTCTGGAGGTCTACGGCGTCTCGAACTGCCTGAGGCGCGAGGTCGAGAGCGGGCGGTTGGCGCCGGTCGTCGAGTGGAGCAACGCCGGGATCGCCTGGCGCTTCAAGGCCGCCGCCATGGGCGTACCCTTCCTCCCCGTGCGCTCGATGCTCGGAACCGACACCCTCAAATACAGCTCGGCCAAGGTTGTTCGTGATCCGTTCACGGGCAAACCGGTCTGTCTCGTTCCGGCGCTGATCCTCGACGTCGGGCTGATCCACGTCCACCGGGCCGATATCCATGGCAACGCTCAGGTGGACGGCATCACCGGCTTTTGTGCCGAAATGGCCCGCGCCTCAAAGCGGCTGATCCTCAGCACCGAGAAGATCGTGCCGACCGACGAGATTCGCGAGCATCCGGACCGCACGATCATCCCCTACTACCTCGTCGACGCGGTCGTCGAGGCGCCGTTCGGCTCCCATCCCGGCGAGATGGCCTACGGCTATGAGCGCGATGAGGAGCAGATCCGCGAGTGGGTGGAAGCGAGCAAGACGCCGGAAACGACGAAGGCCTACTTTGACAAGTACATCCACAGCCTGAAGGATCACGCCGCCTACCGGCAGCGCATTGGGGCTGAGCGCCTGCAGGCGCTGGCCGACCAGGCGGGCGGGGGACGATCATGACCGACCCTGCGTACAACCCGACCGAGCTGCTGATCTGCTCCGCCTCGCGCCTGATGGAGGATGGCGCCACGGCGTTCATCGGGACCGGCATTCCGATGCTGGCGGCTATGCTGGCGCAGCGGATGCACGCCCCGAACCTGGTGGCGGTCTTCGAGTTCGGCGGCACCGGGGCCATCCTGGAGGACCTGCCGCGCGCCGTCGGCGAGCGGCGGACGTTCCATCGCGCCCTCGCCGCCAGCGGCATCCGCGACGTGGTCGAAGCGGCGCAGCGCGGGTTCATCGAGTACGGCTTCTTGGGCGGCGCTCAAATCGACGCCTTCGGCAACCTAAACACGACCACGATAGGCGATCACGACCATCCCAAGGTGCGACTGCCTGGAAGCGGCGGCGGGAATGATGTCGGATCGCACTGCTGGCGAACGATCGCCGTCATGCGCCACGACAGGCAGCGCTTCGTTCCGAAGGTCGACTTCGTCACCACGCCCGGCTATCTGCAGGGACCCGGAGCGCGCGAGGCTGCGGGTCTGCCGACCGGAACCGGGCCGTATCGGGTCGTGACCAACCTGGCGGTCCTCGGCTACCATCCCGAGTCCCGGCGCATGATGGTCCTCGCCACCCAGCCCGGCGCAACGCTTGAACAGGTCGTGGAGAACACCGGCTTCGAGCTGGCGACCGCCGATGGCGTCGACCAGGCCGCGCCGCCCTCGGCCGAGGAGTTAGGCATCCTGCGCGACCAGATCGACAAGGATCGGTTCTACATCTAGCCTGGTTGTCCGCCCGGGCCGCGGAACGACGGGCACCCGGCCACCGCGGATTCTGGCCGCGCCGGGTGCGATGCCCGCGGACGACCCCGATCGCGTCGCCGGACGCGCCTGCGGTCTCGCTGATTCCCGAATGATGGGCTTTCGGCATAAGGGATCCCGCCGCGTATGAGCACCACGCCGGACACGAAACCCCAGGTCCAACTGCACCGGGGTACCCCGGCGGTCGTCGGCTGTCTCCTGGCTGGGGCTGCCGGCTTGCTCGGTTTCTTGTGCGCGTGGACGGCGCTGACACTCGGAGTCCGGGGCGAGCTCAGCTGGCGTCTGGGACAACCAACCGAGATGCGCGTTTGGCTTCTCCGCGGGGACGATCTCGCCGGCGTAGGCTGGTCGCGCGGCGCGGTCGTCGAGCGCAGGGAGCCGACGGCCTGTGTGCGTACGCTCGTCGGCTTCTGGACGTGGCGCGGCGCGGCGCCGGAACCCGGGCCTCCTGCTTGCGACTGCTACCGGCGCCAGGGCAGCACCTGGCTCGCTCAAGGAGTCTGTCCCCCGTGAGCCTCCTCCCGGCTGCCGAGCCGCGCCTGCCGCTCGACTCGATCCTGCATGCCGACTGCCGCACGGCAGTCGCCGACCTGCCTGAAGCCAGCATCGACCTCGTGTTCGCCGATCCGCCCTACAACCTGCAGTTGTCCCAGGACCTCTATCGCCCCAACATGACCCGCGTCCAGGCCGTCGACGACGCCTGGGACCAGTTCGACTCCTTTGCCGCGTATGACGCGTTCACGCGCGAGTGGCTCACCGCCTGCCGGCGTGTGCTCAAGCCGAGCGGTGCACTGTGGGTCATCGGCTCCTACCACAATATCTTCCGCCTCGGGTCGATCGTGCAGGACCTGGGCTTCTGGATCCTGAACGACGTCATCTGGCTCAAGTCGAATCCGATGCCCAACTTCCGCGGCGTGCGCTTCACCAATGCACACGAGACGCTGATCTGGGCCTCCACTGCGCGCGGGGCGAAGTACACCTTCCACTACCATGCCATGAAGGCCCTCAACGACGAGCTGCAGATGCGCAGCGATTGGATGCTGCCGATCTGTTCCGGGGCCGAGCGGTTGAAGGAGGATGGAAAGCGGGCGCACGCAACGCAGAAACCCGAGGCGCTGCTCCACCGCGTCCTGCTGGCGACGACCAATCCCGGCGACGTGGTCTTGGACCCGTTCTTCGGCACCGGAACAACCGGCGTCGTTGCGCGCCGGCTCGGGCGGCACTACATCGGCATCGAGCGCGAGGCGGCCTACGTCGAGCTGGCCCGCAAGCGCTTGGCCGGGGTTGAGCCCGAAGCGGATGCCCCAGACGTGCTCGATGTGCGCGACCGGAAGCGCTCAGCGCCGCGCGTCTCGGTCGGCTTGCTGGTCGAGGGCGGGCTGCTGCGGCCTGGGCAGCGGCTATACTTCCGACGCGACCGGAACCAGTCGGCGCGGCTGCGCGCCGACGGCCACCTCCTGCTCCCTGGATTCGAAGGCTCGATCCACCAGGCAGGCCGGCACCTGATGGCCGGCAGCCCATGCAACGGATGGGAGCACTGGTACTTCGAGGACGGTGCAGGTGAGTTGAAGCCGTTGGACGTCTTGCGAGACGTCCTGCGCGAAGCGGGAGGCCCGGGCGGGAAGGTCTAGCCGATCCCCCAGCTTCGGATGCATAGAAGAAGCACCCTCCCGGGTGCTTCGATGGCTCTTGGTGCCGAGAGCCAGAATCGAACTGGCGACACCGCGATTTTCAGTCGCGTGCTCTACCAACTGAGCTATCTCGGCAGGCGAGGCCATTCTAAACGCCGCCTCCGAGGGTGTCAAGGAAGATGTCCGAGGGCTCACGTGGCGCTCCCACGTATCACCGCGGACCCGGGTAGAATCCCCCCCGTCATGCCCATCCTTGAAACGCTGCTGCTCGCGTTCGGCCTGGCTATGGACGCCTCCGCCGTCTCGCTTGGTGTTGGCACGGCCGGCCATGCCCGCTCCGCCCGGCCCATCTTCCGGATTTGTTTCCACTTCGGTCTCTTCCAGGGGCTGATGACGTTCCTGGGATGGGCGGCCGGCAGCGAGCTGGCTTACCTGATCGCTGGCGTCGATCACTGGGTAGCGGCCGTCCTGTTCGGTTTCGTCGGGGTGCGCATGATCGTCTCCGGGCTCGACCGGCGCCCCGAGAGGCGCACCATCGACCCCACCCGCGGACCGACGCTCGTCCTGCTGTCGATCGCCACCAGCATCGACGCCGCCGCCGCCGGCTTGAGCCTCGCCATTCTGGGCTACCCGGTGGCCTTTCCAGCCGCAGCCATCGCGCTGGTCACCAGCGGCCTGTCCCTTGCCGCGTTGACCCTCGGCAAGCGACTGAGCTCGGCCTTCGGCAAACGAATGGAGATCGTCGGCGGGCTCGTCCTGCTATTCATCGGAGCCCGTGTCGTGGTGACCCTCCTGTAGCCGGCGGACGGTTACGATCAGCCGGCCTCTCCCCCGGCGTGCCTCGAACCGCAAGCCGCGGGATGGGCAAGCAGGTGCACTGCATATCATGCCCGGATCCACAAGGCCTGCCACCGATTGCACGATCGACCGCGCCGTGCGCGTGACGCCGGACCTGGTGGCCGCGTTCGCCGAACTCGTCCCGCAGCTCAGCCCGGGACGCACCCCGCCAGGCCAGGCGGAGCTTCAGGCCATCCTGGACGACGAGCGCACGCACTTGCTTGTTGCCCGGACACCGGACGGGACCATCGCCGGCGCCATTGCCCTCGTGTTCTACCGCGTCCCCACCGGGCTGCGCGCCCGCATCGAGGACCTGATCGTCTCACGCAGCCACCGCCGCCTGGGCATGGGCGAGGTGCTCATGCAGCGGACGATCTATCTCGCCCGAGAGCAGCAGGCCCATGTGCTCGACCTGACCTCCAACCCCTCCCGGGGCGAGGCCAACCGGCTGTATCTCACGCTCGGCTTCCAGCGCTGGGAGACGAACGTCTACCGCATGATCCTGGACGCCCCGCCGCCGGATCCCGCCGGCGGAGCCTGAAGCCCGCCACGCGCACTCGCTTCCTTTCTGGTATCATCGAAGTGGAAGCCGCAACGGAATACCCCAACCCGGCCGTTCGCTGGCCGGTCTTTTGTTGACTCGAGGTTGAGAACGTGAAAGAACCACGGCAGGACATTCGTAACATCGCCATTGTGGCCCACGTGGACCACGGCAAGACGACGCTGGTCGACGGCCTCTTGCGGCAGGCCAAGGCCTTCCGCGACAACCAGCAGGTGGCCGAGCGGGTGATGGATTCCCAGGACCTTGAACGGGAGCGCGGCATCACCATCCTGGCTAAGAACACGGCCGTGACCTACCGCGGCGTGCGCATCAATATCGTCGACACCCCCGGCCACGCCGACTTTGGCGGCGAGGTCGAGCGGGTCATGAACATGGTCGACGGCGTGCTGCTGCTGGTCGACGCCGCCGAGGGCCCGATGCCCCAGACGCGCTTCGTCCTGCGCAAGGCGCTGCAGATGGGCCACAAGGCCATCGTCGTCATCAATAAGGTCGACCGCAAGAATGCCGACCCGGTCGAAGCGGTCAACAAGACCTTCGACTTGTTCATCACCCTCGGAGCGACCGAACGCCAGGCCGAGTTCCCGGTGATCTACACCAACGCGTTGACGCAGCAGGCCGGCACAACCCCGGAGCTCGGGCCCGACCTGCAGCCGCTGTTCGAGGCCATCCTGGCGCACATCCCGGCTCCGATTGTGGACCGCTCCGCGGCGCTGCAGATGCTCGTCACGACCCTGGGCTACGATGAGTACAAGGGCGTGATCGCGATCGGGCGCGTGTTCGCCGGCGCGCTGCGCCTCGACCAACCCGTTGTGCGCCTGGACGTCGAGGGCGGCAGCACGCCGGCCCGTGTTCGCTACCTGTACATCCACCAGGGACTGCAGCGCCTGCCGGTCGACGTGGCCGAGGCAGGCGAGATCGTCGCTGTCGCCGGGATCGAAGGCGTGGGCATCGGCGAGACGATCGCCGACCCGGAGCTTCCGGTCGCCTTGCCCGTCATCCGCATCGAGGAGCCCACGGTGCGCATGACCTTCGGCGTCAGCACCTCGCCCTTCGCCGGACGTGATGGGACGTGGGGGACGTCGCGCAAGCTGCGCGAGCGGCTGTTCAGCGAAATCCTGCACAACGTCGCCCTACGGGTCGAGGAAACCGACAGCACCGACACCTTCCTGGTCTCCGGCCGCGGCGAGCTGCAGCTGGCCATCCTGATCGAGACCATGCGCCGTGAGGGCTACGAGTTCCAGGCCTCCCGCCCGGAGGTGATCTACAAGGAGGGTGAGGGCGGCGAGGTGCTCGAGCCGTACGAAGAGGTCCACCTCGAGGTGCCCGAAGCGCATGTTGGCACAGCGGTGGACCTGCTCGGCCAGCGGCGCGGCCAGATGATCGACCTGCAGCACGGCGGCTCCGACGGCACCGCCCACCTGACCTACATCGTCCCGACCCGCGGCTTGCTTGGCTTCCGGTATCAGTTCTTGACCGCTACAAAGGGCACGGGGATCGTGCACTCGATCTTCCACGCCTACCTGCCGGCGGCCGGACGCATGGAGGATAGGGCCTTCGGCTCGCTCGTCGCCTGGGAAGCCGGGACGGCCACGGCCTACGGGCTGAAGGCCGCCGAGGACCGCGGGCGTCTGTTCATCGATCCGGGGATCGAGGTCTATGAGGGTATGGTCGTCGGCCAGCACCAACGGCCGGGTGATCTGGCGATCAACATCGCCAAGAAGAAGCACCTGACCAATGTGCGTTCGTCGACCCAGGACATCGAGGTGCGGCTGGCGTCACCGCGAAGGATGAGCCTCGACGAGGCGCTCGAGTACCTGGGCGAGGATGAGCTGCTGGAGGTCACGCCGGCATCCTTCCGCATCCGCAAGCGCATCCTCAGCACCGATGAGCGTGGCAAGGCGACCAAGAAGGCTAAGGAAGGCCTGCTCGCAAGCACGTAGCCAGCTTCCTCCGCGCATGCTGCGATCCCGCGCGGCTGCGCGTTGATCCTTTCGCTCGTACCCGTGCAATCCGAACCGCCCCTGGGAAGACCGCCTGGTCCCGTCTTCGGCGCCGCCCGGCTGGGACGGTTCCTGGTGCAACCCCGCGCCGATGGCATTCGGGCCTGACCGTCAACGACCCATGCCCATACCGAAGTAGAATTGCCCCGTGTGTGGTCCGGGAGCGGTGAATGACTGTTGAACCGGTTCGGCGCAGCCTGTTGGATGACTGGAAGCGCATGCGGGCGGCGCTGTGGCCCGCATGCGGCGAGGACGAGCACGCTCGCGAGATGGCCGAGATCCTCGGCGATCCCGAGTTCAACGCCGCGTTTCTGGCGCACGCGCCTGATGGATTGCCCGTTGGGTTTCTCGAGGTCTCCATCCGACTGACGGCCGAGGGTTGCCGCCCCGGACGTATCGGTTACATCGAGGGTTGGTATGTCGACCCCGCCTGGCGAGCTAAGGGGCAGGGCGCGGCCCTCGTCGCCCGGGCGGAGGTCTGGGCGTCGGAACGCGGCTGCACCGAAATGGCCTCGGATGCCTTCGCCGAGAACGACGGCGGCCGGGCCGCCCACCGGCGCCTTGGCTACCAGGAGGTCTCCCTCTTGGCGCACTTCCGCAAGGACCTGCGGCCGCGCTAGCCCGCCGTCCAACCACGTTCGCTCACCTGGGCAAACGACAGGCGCCGCCTCGTGGCCGCTTCGGAAAGGACAACCTGTGCCTCAAGACCGAATTGAACGCGCCCTGCACAAGGCTACCGATACGCGGGCGGTCATCGTCGAGCCGGGTGCGCTGCAACAAGCGGAAGGCGTGCTGCGCAGGCATTTCGACGTCCCCGGAGCGCTGATCGTCGCCGATGACAACACGATGTCGGCTGCCGGCCGTCTTGTCGAAGCGCAGCTACGGGCCGCCGGGCTGCTTGTCACCGATGCGCTGGTCTTCCCCGGCGCGCCGCGGCTGCACCCGGAGTTTGAGCACGTGCTCACCGTAGAGGCCTACCTCAAGCAGCACCGCGCCACGCCGGTCGCCGTCGGTTCCGGGGTGATCAACGATCTGGTCAAGCTGGCCTCCGATCGCCTGCACCGGCCGTACCTGTGCGTGGCGACCGCCGCCTCGATGGACGGCTACACGGCATTCGCCGCCGCCATCACGCACGACGGCATCAAGCGCGTCGACCCGTGCGCCGCGCCGCGCGTCGTCCTGGCCGACGTCGACGTACTGGCCGCCGCGCCGCCGGCGATGGCGGCCTCCGGCTACGGAGACCTGCTGGGCAAGGTCGTCGCTGGGGCGGACTGGATGATCGCCGACTCGCTGGGCATCGAGGCGATCGAGCCGACGGCGTGGGAGCACTCGCAACACGGCCTGCGCGAATGGACCGGCGATCCGGCGGCGCTGGGCCGCCGCCAGCCGCGTGCCTTTGCCCTGCTGATCGAAGGGCTGCTGATGGCCGGACTGTCGATGCAGGCCGCCCGCTCCAGCCGGCCGGCCTCGGGCAGCGAGCATCTGTTCAGCCATGTGTGGGAGATGGAAGGCCTGGAGCCGTCGCACGGTTTCAAGGTCGGGCTGGGGACACTCGCCTGCGCTGCGCTCGCCGATCGCCTGCTGCTGACAGACCTGGATCGGTTTGACGTCGCGGCCCTCGCCGCCGCATGGCCGACGTGGGACCAGGTGGAGTCAAACCTGAGGCGCTCGTTCTCCGACCCGCGC